>Ga0247771_1000146_pt1 | contig 26876 bp, 22 predicted proteins | sample UWRJL197509C6_FD_179948 | JGI IMG/M metagenome (GOLD analysis project Ga0247771, IMG submission 179948) | Plant litter microbial communities from Arlington Agricultural Research Station in Wisconsin, United States - UWRJ-L197-509C-6 | ecosystem: Environmental > Terrestrial > Plant litter >... | reverse complement strand
CGCCGAACAGCAGGGCGAACACGCCCATCGCCTCCAGCGCGGCGACCTCGCTGTCGATGGGTTTGACGATCCCGCGCTCCACCAGCACCTGGTCCGGGTGGCCGCCGGTCAGCCACGCCCACACCGAGTGCTCGAAACCCTTGCGCAGCAGCAGGGCCAGCGCCGTGCCGAAGTCCTTGTTCGCGGTCACGTCCCGCAGCGTCGACTGCACCTTGCGCAGCAGCGCGCTCTCCATCAGGCCCATGCGCTCGACGACCTGCTCCGGTTGCAGGTCCCGGCTGCCGAGCCACTCCACCGTGTCCGCGGTCAACCCGGTGCTCTGCAAGGAGTCCGCGACGACGTCCGCGTAGTAGTCGCTCACCTGCGACAGCACGCCGGACAGGCCGAGCTTGTGCATGAACCGCCGGTACAGCTCGATGAAGCTCTCGGCGGTCGCGTCCAGGTACATCGCGTTCGCCGGGTCGGTCAGCTCGGCGCGGGCGTGCCGGACCAGCTGCACGGCGAGGTGCGTCTTGCCGGTTCCGTAGTCGCCGACGATCGCGATCACCGTGCCCGCGTGGCCGGTCTCGCCGGACGAGCGCAGGTAGGACGAGACGTGCGCGGTGGCCTGGCGGATGGCGTCGGTCTCGATCGAGATCTCGGGGGAGTCGTGCGAGTCGAAGTCCGTGATCCGCGCGACCGCCATCGGCGAGAAGGGGTTCCTCCGTGCGGGCGGTTCGCCGTTTCCGCTCATCGCTGCTTCCCCAGTCCGTTCCGGGACCCGTTGTTGAAGAACGCGAGGATGTCGTCCACGGTCACGACGTCCTCCTCGCCGAAGCTTAGTCCCCGGCCGAGCCGGTGCTCGTAAGTTCCGTGCAACGTCCGCTGGAGTTGAGCGACCGATTTGGCCCACCCGCCCAGGAAGTCGACGGCCTCGTCACTCATCCGGGGGTAGACGCCCACGGTCGAGTGGCGCTGGAGCCGGTCCTCGACGAACCGCCGCACGTCGCCGTCCTCCAACGCGCCCACGTGCAGCGCGATCGGCGGCACCCAGGCCTCCAGTTGGCGCACCACGTCGGCCACCTCCTCGGGGTCCAGCAGGTCGGACTCGGCCATGAAGAGCACCTTCGGGCCCGCGAAGGCCCGTGCGTACTGCACCACCTCGGCGGCCAGTTCGCCCGGCGTGGGCAGCAGCACCACGAGCACCAGGTCCTCGGCGAGGGCCGCGGCCAGCCGGGGGTAGATCCGCCGGGGCGTGTCGCGGTCCGGGGCGAGCTGCGCGATGGCCTGCGGCCGCAGGGCCTCGTTGTCGACGAGCCTGCCGAACAGCTCGTCGCACACGTGCGCGGCCCGGTCCTCGATCGACCGCGCGGGCCCGTCCGGCAGGCACCCGGTCAGGTCCAGCACGAGGCCGCGCGCGGCCGGTCCCAGCTCGCCCGCGTCGCGCCGCCGGTCGACCTCCCGCACCACCCAGTCCGCGCACCGGTGCACCAGTGCCGTCTTGCCGCACCCGGACTCGCCGGTGACCAGCACCAGCCTGCCCTCGGTCAGCAGGGCGGACAGGTCGCCCATCTGCTGGGCGAAGTCGTCGTACTGGAAGTCGCCGTCGTCGACCCGCACGTAGAAGTCGCGGTGCCGGGAGTTCTTCCACGGGCACAGCGGCCGCATCGGCGTGCGCGACCAGCCGGGCAGCGGGAACGGGTTGAGCGGGGGTTTGGTCATCTGCTGCGGGGGCTCATCTCCGGGTGCTGCCGGGCGGGCCTGGCCAGCGCGGTCGCGACGAGCAGCACCTCGTCGCGCAGCTCGTCGAGCTTCTCGCGCAGCTGGGCGTCCCTGGACCTGGCGGCGTCGCCCTGCCCGGTCCGCGCCGTGAGCGGCTCACCCAGCGCGCCGTCGCGCAGCTCGTCCAGCAGGGTCGCCACCCGCCGCCAGCCGCGGTGCTCCGACCGGACCAGCGCCAGTTGCGACACCAGCTTCGCGCGGGCCGCCACGACCGCCGCGTCCGACCGGCCGCCGAAGTTCGCGGGGGAGAGGTAGGCGGACCCGGCGGTGGTGAACTCCGTCAGCACCGCCCGCAGGTCCTCGCCCTGCTTGCGGCCGCGGGTGATCCGGTCGCGCCACGCCGTGGCCACGTACGCCAGCAGCGCGCCGAACAGGCCGGTGAGGAACGGCAGCGCCTGGCTGAACCAGCCCGGCGACGGGGCCTTCTCCGCCCCGTAGAGCGCCGCGCACACCCTGGCGAAGTCGCTGGGCGCGGTCGTGGGCCACTTGGCGATCTCCGTCGGGGCCGGGACGCCGAGGGAGCCCGCCGCGTCGAGCAGGTCCGCCCTGCCCTTGCCGAGGCAGAACACCGTCCGCGCGTCGTCCTCGCTGTCGGCGGACGCCGGAACGCCACCGCCCAGCACCAGCACGGAGGCGACGCCGAGCGCGGCGAGCACCCGCTTCACCACGTGAACCCCCATCGACGGCCGACCGCCCACTCTACCGAGGGGGGATCGCGGAGGGTGGCCGATTCGCTACCAGGGGGAGGGTTCGAAGTCCTTGAGGAAGCAGCCGTACAGGTCGACGCCCTCCTCGCCCCGGACGATCGGGTCGTAGACGCGGGCGGCGCCGTCGACCAGGTCCAGCGGGGCGTGGAAACCCTCGTCCGCCAAGCGCATCTTGGTGGGGTGCGGGCGTTCGTCGGTGATCCAGCCGGTGTCGACGGCGGTCATCAGGATGCCGTCGGTCAGCATCTCCTCGGCGCTGGTGCGGGTCAGCATGTTCAGCGCGGCCTTGGCCATGTTCGTGTGCGGGTGGCCCGGCCCCTTGTAGGCGCGGCTGAACTGGCCCTCCATCGCGGACACGTTGACCACGTACTTGCGCCGCGCGGGCGACGCGGCCATCGCGGCGCGCAGCCTCGACACCAGGATGAACGGCGCGGTCATGTTGCACAGCTGCACTTCCAGCAGTTCCAGCGCGTCGACCTCGTTGACCCGCTGGGTCCAGCTGTTCTCGTCGTGCAGGTCGGGCAGCAGGCCGCCCGCGTCGATGGCCGTGCCCGTCGCGATCCGCGCGGGCGAGGCCGATCCGGCGGTGAGCGCCAACGCCGTCAGCGCGTGCGGCGTCGGGATGGTGGGCATCTGCCCCTCCAGCGCGGCCGGGTGCTGGTCGTTGGTGTGCCCGAAGGTCTCCAGTTCGGGCAGTGGACCGTCCGGCAGGGGAGCGGACTCCAGCGCGGCCAGCGGCGCGTAGGACTGCTGCGACCGGCGCACGGTCTGCGCGGCGTTGTTGATCAGCACGTCCAGCGGGCCCGCCGCGGCCACGGAGTCGGCCAGCGCGATCACCTGCGACGGGTCGCGCAGGTCGATGCCCACGACCTTCAACCGGTGCAGCCAGTCCGCGCTGTCCGGCATCGCCTTGAACCGGCGGATCGCGTCGTTCGGGAACCGGGTGGTGATCGTGGTGTGCGCGCCGTCGCGCAGCAGCCGCAGCGCGATGTACATGCCGATCTTCGCCCGGCCGCCGGTCAGCAGCGCCCGGCGCCCGGACAGGTCCACCGACGCGTCGCGCCGACCGCGGTTGCGGGCCGCGCACGGCGGGCACAGCTGGTGGTAGAACGCGTCCACCTCGGTGTACCGGTTCTTGCAGGTGTAGCAGGCCTTCGCCTTGATCAGCGTGCCCGCCTTCGCCCCCGGCGTGCTGTCGACGAGCAGGATCCCCTGCGTCTCGTCGTCGATCCGCTGCGGCGACCCGGTGGCAGTGGCCTCGATCACGGCCCGGTCCGCGGCCGACTCGGCGGCCCGGCGGGCGGTGCGGCGCATCTTGCGGACGGTCTTGAAGATCCCGGCCGTGGCCCGCCGGACCGCGACGGCGTCCGGGTGCTCGGTCGGCAGCTGCTCGACCTGCGCCAACACCGCCAGGCAGGTCTCCATCAGCGCCGGGTCGATCCCCGGCACGTCCTGCTCGGGGTCGATCGCCACGTCGTGCTCGGTCACCGTCATGCCCAACTACCGTCCGTCTGTCGCCTGCTCAGGGGTTCCCGCAGCACTCTACCGGCGATGTGGCAAGACCCATTCCAGGAGAAATCCGCCGACGGAAGGGTGAAATTGCCGTGAGCCACGGCTAGGGTGCCCCGCATGCCAACAGCGGATGGTCCGCGCGTGAAGCGACTGGCGCACCCCGACGCAGACGTCCGAGCGAGGTCGCTCGGCGTCCCGCGGGGGAGACCGGTGATCGCGCTCTTCTCCTCCGGCGAGCCCCTGACCACGGAGTTGGGCGCCGAAGTGCTGCTCCTGCTCCGCCGGGTCGTGGCGGATCGGGACGCGGTGTTCATCACCGCGGGAGCCGACGTCGGTGTCGTGCACCTGCTCGGGGTCGCACTGGAGGGGGTCGACGGCAAGCTGCCGCCGTTCGTCGCGGTCGCGCCCAGCGGCCGGGTCGTGACGGGGGAGGAGAAGCCCACCGACGGCGAGCTGCCCCTCAACCCGAACCACGACGTGGCCGTGCTCGTGCCCGGCAAGAACTGGGGCGAGGAGACGCCCGCCCTGTTCCGGACGGTGGACGCCATCACCGGCAAGCGCGGCCGGTCCGCCGCGCTGCTCATCGGCGGCGACGAACGGGCCCGCGCGCAGGTCGTGGTGCACCTCGCGGGCAACCGGCCGCTGGTCGCGGTCGCGGGCACCGGGGGGCTGGCCGACGAGATCGCGCGCGGCACCCTGTCCGAGGACGACGACCTGGCCGTGCTGGTCCGCAGCGGCAAGGTGTCGGCCGTGCACCTGGACGAGGGCCCGGAACGCGTGGTGGCGGCGCTGGAGCAGACGCTCGGCGCGACGCCCGTCGCCCCGCTCACCATCCTGCCCCGGCTGCGCTACCGCCCCCGCGACGCCGTCCCGATCATCGACCCCGGCTTCGTCGTCGAGTACCCGCTGCTGGCGGACGCGATCCACGAGGCGAACCGGGTGATCGCGCCCGCGTTCCACGAGGTCGACGAGGCCGCGCACCGCGAGCGCAACCACGCCCGGCTGCTGATCGTGCTGGCCATCGCCTCCGGTTTCGCCGCCATCTCGTTCGGCGCGCTCCAGGCGTGGCTGGCCGACCAGGCGTGGCCCGGCGCGCTCGTGGCCGTGTCCGCCGCGCTCGCCGCGGCGCTGGTCGCGCTGACCCGCCGGTACGAGGCCTCCGAGGACGACCTGTCCGCCGCGCACCGCGCGGAAGCCCTGCGCGCGCTGTACTTCGACCACCTCGCCGCCCCGCTGCCCGTGTCCGACGCCGAACGGGAGGCCCGCGTGCAGGCCCTCGTCGACGCCGTCGCCCGGCACCGCCACGAACCGGTGACCACCTCATGAGCGAGACCAAGCCCGACTCCGCCGCCCAGGCCAAGCCGGGGACCAAGGCCGACCCCGACGGGACGGCCAAGCCCGCGCCCGGTGCGCAGGCGGGCAAGTCCGGCGCCGCGGCGAAGCCCGGCGCGGCCACCCAGGAGGGACTGCCCGGCCTGACCGGCAAGACGAGCGCACCCGCCAGGTCGGTGGGGGCCGCGCTCGGCGGCACCTCCGCCCGGTCCGCCGTGGCGGCCCAGGTCAGCGCCTCGGCGGCCCCCGCGGAAGCGGCGGCGAAGCCGTCGCCGAAGTCCCGGCCGAAGCCGCAGGCCAAGCCCGCGCCGAAGGCGTCCCCCGAGGAGCGGCGCACCCAGTTCGTCCGCGTCTACCTCAAGCACCGCGTCGGCGAACGGCTCGACAGCTTCGAACGTGGCCGGGTCAAGTACACGTCCGCCCGCCGCTGGACGGGCGCGCTGTCCGTGGTGCTGCTGGCCGGTGCGGCGGCGCTCGGGGCCATCGCCGCCGCGGACGCCACCCGCCGCCCGATGTGGGGCTTCCTGGCCGCCGTCGTCGCCGCGCTCGCCGTGGCCGTCGCCTGGTACGAGTCGGCGTTCGGCCTCCGCAGGCTGGCCCGCCGGTCCACGAGCGCCGCCGCGCTGCTGGAGATCCTCCAGGCCCACGGGGCCCCGTCGGACGAGGACGGCGTCGCCGCGTTCGTCACCGAGGTCGAGAGCGTGCTACGCCACTCCGACTAGAAACGCAAGGTTCTTTCCCTCTGGGCAAGTCGGCGCGGATTCGCTTCGTAGCACCGAAGCGAATTCCGCCCGGCCCGCCGCAAACCGGACAGACTCCCTCGGAGCCCGGCAAAAGTCGGGGAATGACCAACTCCTGGGAGAAGCACATGCGCCTTGCACGCGTGCTCTCGACACTCACCCTGGCGCTCGTCGCGCTGCTGGTCGGCACCTCCGTCGCCCACGCCGACGTCGACGCCCTGGTCACCAAGCTGACCCACGCCGACGCCACGAGCCGCCTCACCGCCGCCGGGATCTCCTGGACCTCCAGCGGCGGGTGCAGCAACCGCAACAACTCCACCTGCACGTCGTTCGACCAGGTCAACCTGGCGACGATCCAGGGTGCGGGCGTCCTCAAGCGGGCCAGCGGGTGCGCGCTGACGATCACCGGCGGCACCGAGACCGGCCACGCCAGCGGCACCTACAGCCACTGGAACGGCTACAAGGTCGACTTCCGCATGACCACGTGCCTCACCAACTACATCACCGGCACGTTCACCTCCATCGGCGGCGGCAAGTGGAAGGCCGGCTCGGGCAACGTCTACTACAACGAGTCGAACCACTGGGACGTCACGTACTACAACTGCGGCGGCTGCTGACCCCACCCCGCGGCGAGCTGCGAGCGTGATCGGACGCCCAGCTTGCGGTAGACCCGCGTCAGCGTGGCCTCCACGGTCTTCACGCTGACCGACAGCGCCGACGCGGCCTGCTGGTTGCTCGCTCCCTGCCCGACCAGCTCCGCCAGCCGCGCCTCGGCCTCGGTGAGACCGTCACCGGGCCGGGGCGCGAGCCGGTCCAGCGCGTCCTGCGCCACCGCCGTCCACGGGTGCGCCTCCAGGCCGGCGAACAGCTCCACCGCCTCCCGCAGCACGTCCCGCGCCGCGCCCCGCCGCCGTCCCCGCCGGTGCACGCCCGCCAGCGCCAGCAACGTCCGCCCGCGCTCCACCGGCAGTTCCGTGCGCCGGGCCGCGTCCGCCAGCAGCGCGGGATCGGACCGCAACAGGCCCTCGGCCCGGTCCAGCAGCACGAGCACCCCGACGTGGTCGGTGCTCGCGCGGGTCTTCGCGATCAGCTGCTCGGCCTCGGCCGGGAGCCCCACCCCGACCAGCGCCTCGGCCAGGTCCCCGTGCCACCGCAGGATCGACGGGTCGCCCACCAGCTGCGACTCCTCCAGCCGCCGCACGGCCGACAGCGCGTCGACCGCCTCCTCCGGCCGGTCCAGGGCCAGCAGCACCACGCCCTCCGCGTGCCGCGCCCGTGACCCGAACACCCGGTCCTGTTCCTCCTCCGACGCCCGCGCGGCCCGGCGCGCGTAGTCCAGCGCCCGCTGGAACGACCCGCCCGTCGCCTCCGCGACCGACGCCGTGCACCAGGCCGGGCCGGGAGACAACCCGGCCTCGGCCGTCGTCCGCACGGCCCGCCGGGCGTGGTGCAGCGCCGCCGCGCACCGCCCGGACCGGGCCTCGACCTCCGCGAGGCTGCGCAGCACGTCCGTGACGTCCTCGGCCGCGCCGGACCGCTCCGCGACCGGCAGCAGCGCCAGGAGTTGCGCCCGCGCGTCGACCAGCCGGTCGTCGAACAGCGCGTGCCGCACCGCCAGGTAGGCGGGGGAGTTGTGCACCCCCAACGGGATCCCGGTCACCGGCAGCGCCAACGCGCGCGCCAGCACGGCGTCCGCGCCGGGCATCCCCAGCACCCGCTCCATCCGCGCCCGCATCGTCAACGCCATCGCCCGCACGGTCAGGTCCCCGCCGCGCGCCGCGAGTTCCGCCGCGTCGGCCGCCACCGCCCGCGCGGCCAGCGGATCGCCGTCGCACAGGTTCGCCTTCCACGACTCGCGCAACCGCACCGCCGCCACCAAAGCGGGATCTCCTCGCGCTTCGGCCAAGGCGTGGGCGAACTCCTCGTCCGCGGCGGCCAGCGACTGACCCGCGACGTCCACAAGGGACAGTCGCGCGTGGACCCGGTCGGCCGGGCGCGAACTCCGCTCCAGCACGAGGTTCGCCGCCTCGCGAGCCCGTTCCACGTGGCCGGCGAACCCCGCGTCCACGGCCGCGAGCACCAGCCGTCGCACCGCCGCCGCGTCGTCCTCCGGCGGGGTCCGGCGAGCGGCCAGCAGGCTCAACTCCGCGGCCAGCGCCCGGTTCCCGTGCCCGCGGGCCGTCTCGGCGGCGTCCTCGGCCCGGTCGGCGACACCGGCGTCCGGCTCGTCCACGGCCAGCGCCGCGTGCCGGGCGCGGGCCACCGGGTCGTCCACCACGGACGCCAGGACCCCGTGCAGCTCCAGCCTTTCCGCGTGCGGGACGCCGGAGGTGAGCACCCCGGCGGTGAACCGCACGTGCTCCGCGTCGTCGACCTCCACGAGGTGCGCCGCCACGGCCTCCGCGAGGTGCGCGTCCACGTCCGGGCCGCACGCCCGGTGCAGCAGCGCCACGGTCGGCCGGTCCGCGAACGCCGCCACCCGCAGCGTCCGGGCCGCGTCCGCGCTCACCTCGGCCAGCCGCTCCCGCACGACGACCCGCACCCGCGCGGGCACCGGCAGCGCCTCGAACGGCCGCAGGTCGTGGTCCAGCGCCGCGATGGCCGCCCCGAGTTCCAGCGCCAGCGCCGGGTTGCCGCCGCTCATCGCGTGCACCCGCCCGGCCCACCGGTACCGCAACCCCTGCTGCGCCAGCAGTTCCGCGATCCCGTCCGCGGCCAGCGGCGGCAACGCCCAGCGCGCCGCCCGTTCCCCGCAGACCGCCGCCGCCCGGCCCGGCACCTGGTGCGTCCGCTCGACGGCGATCACCCGCAGCGCCGGGGGAGCCTGCCGCAGCGCGAACGCCAGCAACTCCGCGCTCTCCACGTCCAGCCACTGCGCGTTCTCCACGACCAGCAGGGCGCCCGGCGGCAGGGCCCGCACCACCTCCGCGGCCCGGCCCCGCGCGACCAGCCGGTCGACGTCGGCGGTGATCGGGCCGACGTCCCGCGTCGCCGCGCCGCGGAGTTCCGCGATCCCGGCGAACGGCAGCGCGGCGTCGGCCGCGTCCGGGGCCAGCCACACCGTCCGCGCCGCCCGGTCGGCCATCGCCCTGACCACGGTCGACTTGCCGATCCCCGCCGGTCCGTGCACGACCAGCCTGCGCACCCCGTCGAAGTCGGCGATCGCCACACCCCGGCTGATCAGCACCCGCCCATCCTGCGGTCGGGCGGCGGCGATGGCGACCCCGACGAGGGGTTTCCCCGATTTCGGGGCCCCTCGAACCGCCCTAGCGTCGGTGCTCCCTGCACTAACTGGAGTGGTCCATGTTGCGAAAAGCCCTGCTGGCGACCAGTGCCTGCGCGCTGTTCCTGTCCTTCGCGCCCGGTGCGGCCGCGGCTCCCGACGAGCCGCCGCCCGCCGTGCTCGACGCCCTGCAACGCGACCTCGGCCTGACCAGGGCCCAGGCCGAGACCAGGCTGGCCGACGAGGCCGCGGCCCAGCGGGTGGCGGCCGCCCTGCCCGCCGCGCTGGGCTCCCGGTGGTTCGACGCCGGGACCGGCGACCTGGTCGTCGCGGTCACCGACGACGCGGCGGCGTCGACCGCCCGCTCGTCGGGAGCCTCCCCGAAGCTCGTCACCCGAGGTCAGGCCGCGCTCGCCGACCTCACCCGGTCCATCACCGCCCTCGCGGGCGACGGCGTTCCCGGCGTGACGAGCTGGGGTCCCGATCCACGGGCGGACGGCGTCGTCGTGCGCCTGGACCACCGTTCGAAGACGGCCGCCACCACCGCGTTCCTCGACCACGTCCGGGCGTTCGGCGCTCCGGTGCGGGTCGTGGAGTCCTCCGCTCCGGTGCGGCAGTCCGGCACGGTCCAGCCGGGCAACCCCTGGTGGCCCGGCAGCGAGAGCAACTGCTCCGTGGGCTTCCCGGCCACGGATTCCAGCGGTGGCAAGCACTTCGTCACCGCGGGCCACTGCACCAACGACGCCAACCAGGCGGCGTACGGCGCGTCCGGGCAGCAGAACAAGCTCGGCACCAGCAACGTCGGCGGCGCGCGCACGGTCAACGCCCGCGAGGGCGACATGGGCGTCGTCGCGGTCACCGAGGCGGGCTGGACGCTCTCGGCCGCCGTCAACACGTGGGGCGGCGCGCCCGTGACCGTGACCGGCTCGGTCGACCCCCTGGTCGGCCAGTCCGTCTGCCACTCGGGCAACACGTCGAAGTGGAAGTGCGGCACGGTGACCGCCGTCGAGCAGACCATCGACTACGGCTCCACGGTCGTCGAAGGCCTCGCGACCACCACCGCGTGCTCGATGGGCGGCGACTCCGGCGGGGCGTGGCTCGCGGGCGACAAGGCCGTGGGCCTGCACTCCGGCGGCCAGTCCTCGTGCAGCCCCGGCGGAGCCGACGACCAGTCCATCTTCCAGCCGGTGAACGAGGCCCTGCGCAAGTGGAACCTCACCCTGCTCACCGGGTCCGGCGGCACCCCCGACACCGAGGCCCCGTCCGTCCCGGCCGGACTGCGCTCCACCGCCACCACGGCGACGAGCGCGACGCTGGCGTGGAACGCCGCCACGGACAACACGGCCGTGACGGGGTACGAGGTCTACCGAAACGGTGCCCTCGCCACGACCGTGGCGACGACATCGGCCACGATCAGCGGATTGACACCGGACACCGACTCGGTGTTCACGATCAAGGCGAAGGACGCCGCGGGCAACACCTCCGCGGCGAGCACGAGCCTCACGGTCCACACCCCGTCCGGTGGCGGGCGGACCTTCCGCAACGACACCGACTTCCCGATCCGCGACTACGCCGTGGCGACCAGCCCGGTCCGCTCGACGGCGACCGGCCAGGCCGCGAAAGCCCCGGTCGTGGAGGTCACCGCCACCCACACCTGCACGCAGGACCTGACCATCACCCTCGTCGGCCCGTCGGGTCGGACGTACCCGTTGCAGCGCTACGGGAACTACCCCTGCACGCCGTTCCCCGGTGTGAAGTCCTTCACCGCGGCGGGCGTCGCGGAGCAGGCGGCAGGCACGTGGACGCTGCGCGTCGGCGACAACGGACCTGGTGACACAGGGGTCTTGGACAGCTGGTCCGTCACCCTGTAGGCCTAGCGGAACGGCTGTCACGACGACTGTCGTGACAGCCGTTCGAGGGACTTACCGCAGGCCCCCGATGTGGCAAGGTGTCCCGCGTGACGAAGGAACAGGTCCTCTTGCTGGACGAGGCAGGAAACCACATCGGACTGGCCGACAAGGCCGAGGTGCACCACCACGACACCCCGTTGCACCTGGCGTTCTCCAGCTACCTCTTCGACACGGAGGGGCGCACGCTGCTCAGCCGCCGGGCGCTGCACAAGAAGACCTGGCCGGGGATCTGGACGAACACCGCGTGCGGTCACCCCGCGCCGGGGGAGCAGATGGCGGACAGCGTGCTGCGGCGGCTGACCGACGAGCTGGGGCTGCCGGGGGTGCGGAAGGTGGACCTGATCCTGCCCAAGTTCCGGTACCGCGCGGAGATGCCGAACGGCGTGGTGGAGAACGAGATGTGCCCCGTGTTCCGCGGGATCGTGGTCGGGTCCCCGTCACCGAACCCGGAGGAGGTCGACAGCGTGGAGTGGGTCGACTGGACCGAGTTCGCCGAATCGGTGCTGGACGGGAGCCGCGACATCTCGCCGTGGTGCCGCCTGCAGGTGGAGGAGCTGACCCGCCTGGGCCCGGACCCGCTGGAGTGGCCGGTCGCCGAAGCGCACGACCTGCCACCGGCGGCACGGGTCTGACCAGCGGTCAGCCCTGGAGCCCCTCGACCACCTTGGCGATCCGCCGTTGACGGGTCTCGGGGGTCTTGGCATCGTCGACCGGCGTCACCAGACGACGTTTCGCGCTGTAGGACAAGGCGTCGAACTTCGCCCGCGCGGCCTCGTCGAAGGCGGCAGCCAAGTCCTCCGGGACCACGACCTCCCGAACCTCGGTGTCCAGGGTCAACTCGAACTCGACGTCATCCCCGGCGGCCACCCCCGCACCGGCCCGCACCTCGGCACTGATGGGCAGCATGAACACCCCACCCATCGACCCGACACTGGTCCGGTACGAGTAGTCACCGATCCGCACCAGAACAGCAGGCCGCCGCCCAGCCCCAAGCCCGTCGACAACCTCATCGGGCACCCGCACCCCGGTGGCCGTCTTCCCGCTCTGCACCACAGTCGCCCGGAACTTCATGCCGGCAGTATGCCGCGAAGCAGCCACTTCAGCAGCCGGAACACATCCCACCTCAGCTCAGGGTTCCCCTTTCGCCTCGGCTCCTGATCCGGTTCCGACTCGGCTTGGGCCAGGTCTGCCTCCATCCTCGGCAGGGACCCGATCCGGCCCTCACCTCACCCGCCGTGCCCCGCCCCGGCCCGGCGTCTCGCCCCGCTCGCCCGGTTCGGCTCCCGCCTGGCCAGCCCCGGTCTGTCTCGCTCGTCTGGCTCCGGCCGTTGCCCGGCTCGGCTCCACCCCCGCCCCGGCCCGGCTCCAGTCCTGGTCCGGCCCCAGCCTCGGCCTTTCGCCGCCGCCCCTACCTCCCGCCGCTGGTCCCGAGGCCTCGCGCCCCCGACCGCCCGCTTCTCCGCCTCGGTCTCTTCGCCAGCCCTTCCTCCCTCTCTCGAGCACGGCGCGAGAGAGCGCTCTCTGACCCTGCTCTCCTCACCGTCCTGGCGATTCGCCCGACTTGGACCGGAACTCCCGGTATTCCTTGACAGTCCTGCGGCCCGGTTCTAGCGTCCGCTGAGAGAGCGCTCTCCTGAAACCTCCTCGTAACCTCCTCGGGCCGTCCCGGCGCAGGTCTTCCCGCGCCGGGGTCAGCACGGCCTGCTCCCCTGCGAAAGGAGAGTCGTGGTAACCACGATTCGCCGTGCTCCCACCCGGTGGCGAGGTCTCTTCGCGGGCCTTGCCATCGCGGGGCTGACCGCGTCCGCTCTCTACGTCGGCACGTCCACCGCCGCCGCCGCTCCCGATCTCCTGTCCCAAGGCGCCACCGCCGCGGCGTCGTCGTCCGAGAACGGCGGGACGCTCGCGCCCGCCGCGGTCGACGGCAACGGCGGTACCCGCTGGTCCAGTGCCGCGCAGGACGGCCAGTGGCTTCGGGTTGACCTCGGGTCCACTTCCACGATCTCCCAGATCACCCTGAACTGGGAGAACGCCTACGCCAGCTCGTACCGCATCCAGACTTCCGCGAACGGCGCGGACGGTTGGACCACCATCAAGACGGTGACCGGCGGGACCGGTGGCAACGAGACCCTCGCGGTGTCCGGCTCCGGTCGGTACGTGCGGATCGAAGGCATCACCAGGGCCACCCAGTGGGGCATCTCCCTCTGGGAGTTCCAGGTCTTCGGCACCCGCGCGGGCGGTCCCACGACGACCCCGCCGCCGAACGGCCCGATCGTGCGGGTCGCGGAGTTCCTCGCGTCCTGCCCGTTCAGCCACCGGCTGCCGGACGACCCGATCGTCGCCCCGCGCCTGCCCGGCGCGTCGCACATGCACGCGTTCTTCGGCAACACGTCGACCAACGCTAACAGCGACATCAACAGCCTGCTCGCCGCGAACAGCAACTGCTCCCCGGCCCTGGACCTGTCGTCGTACTGGATCCCGGACTTCTACAACAACAACCAGGTGGTCGTGCCCGACCCGCCGACGTTCTACTACCTCGGCGAGGGCGTGCGCGACGACGTGATCGCCCGGATCCAGCCGTTGCCGCTGGGCCTGCGGATCGTCGCGGGCAACTCCAAGGCGACCGCGCCGGACGAGACCACGATCTCCCGCTGGTCCTGCTTGCACGCGGGCCAGGTGAACCCGTCGAAGAACTTCGTGGAATGCCCCGCAGGCACCGAGCTGGAGTCCTACTTGGACTTCCCGCAGTGCTGGAACGGCCGCGACCTCGACTCGGCGGACCACAAGAGCCACATGGCCTACCCGGTGAACGGCGACTGCCCGTCGACGCACCCGGTCCCCGTGCCGAAGCTGCGCCAGGTCGTCCGGTACCCGATCAGCGGCAACCCGGCCGGGTTCCGCCTCTCCTCGGGAGCCGGGTTCACGATGCACGGCGACTTCTTCAACGCGTGGCCGGAGGCCGAGATGCTGCGCCGCGTCCGCGACTGCATCAACCCCATCATCAAGTGCGGGGTCGACGGTCGTCCCTGATCGAGCCGTCCGTCCTGTTGCGACGATCATCACTGGAGATGTCATGCAACCACCCGCTTCTCGCGGCCTTCGGCACCGGGGCAGGCTCGTGGCCGCGCTCACGGCCGTCGTGACCGCCTGCGCGGTCGCAGTCCCGCTCCTGACGGCCCACGCCGCCGCACCGGTGTGCGGCACGGCCAACGCCGCCCAGGGCAAGCCCGTCACCGCGTCCTCGGTGCAGACCGGGAGCCCCTTCGTCGCCACCTCGGCGGTCGACGGGGACCCCGGCACGCGCTGGTCGAGCGACGCGGCCGACCCGCAGTGGCTGCGGGTCGACTTCGGGTCGACGCAGAACTTCTGCGGCGCGACCCTCAACTGGGAGACCGCGTACGCCTCGGCGTACCGGATCGAGGTCTCCGCCGACGGCAACACCGGGTGGACGTCCGTCTACTCGACGACGACCAGCACCGGTGGTGTGCAGAACCCGACGTTCACCGGTTCCGGCAGGTACCTCCGCGTCTACACCACGGCCCGCGCCACGCAGTGGGGCGTCTCGCTGTGGGAGCTCGCGGTCCGCACCAGCACGGACACGGGCACCCCGCCGACCACCACCACGACGACCACGCCGCCGAACAACGGGACCGACGTCCTGCTGTCGTACAAGAAGCCGGGAACGGCCTCCACGCAGCAGAACGACCCCAACTGCAACGGCTGCACCACCGACAAGGCGTTCGACTTCGACCCGGCCACCCGCTGGGCGACGGCGACCGACGTCGGCTGGGTCGACCCCGGCTGGATCCAGGTCGACCTCGGGGCCACGGCCCAGATCCACAAGGTCGTCCTGCAGTGGGACCCGGCGTACGGCAAGTCCTTCGAGATCCAGGTCTCGCCGAACGGCACGGGCAACTGGACGCCGATCTACTCCACGACGACGGGCGCGGGCTTCAAGCAGACGCTCACCGTCAACGGCAGCGGCCGGTACGTCCGGATGTACGGCACGGGCCGCGGCTCGCCCTACGGCTACTCGCTCTGGGAGTTCCAGGTGTGGGGCACCGGCGGCGCGCCGAACCCGCAGCCGGTGATCCCGCAGGACCCGCGCAACCCCAAGCAGCTGGTGTGGTCGGACGAGTTCAACACGCCCAACGGCACCAAGCCGGACGCCACCAAGTGGCGGCCGGAGATCGGCACCGGGCAGAACGCCGAACTCCAGTACTACACGAACAACAACAACACCTTCACCGACGGCAACGGCAACCTCGTGCTGGAGGCCCGTCGTGAGGTCACGCCCGGCTCGGCCTGCCCGGTCGACCCGGTGAGCGGCAGCGGCACCTGCCAGTACACCTCGTCGCGGCTCATCACCCACGGCAAGGCCACCTGGACGTACGGCAGGATCGAGGCCAACATCAAGGTGTCCGGCACCAAGGGCCTGTGGCCCGCGTTCTGGATGCTGGGCGCGAACATCATCGACACCAACACCCCGTGGCCGAACTCCGGCGAGATCGACATCATGGAGCACCTCGGCCGCGAACCCAACACCGCCTACCAGACGATCCACGGACCGTCGTACTTCGGCGGCGGCGGCATCGGCGCACCGCTGGCCCTGCCGGGCGGGGCGGACTACATGAACGCCTTCCACAAGTTCACCCTGGACTGGGACAGCAAGGGCATCAAGATGTCGATCGACGACCAGCAGGTCATCGCGATCGACAAGGCCACCGTCGAGGCGACTCGCGGTCCGTGGGTGTTCGACCACCCGTTCTTCATCATCCTGAACAACGCCGTGGGCGGTGACTGGCCCGGTCCGCCGGACGCCGGCACCCAGTTCCCGCAGCGCATGCTGGTCGACTACGTCCGCGTCTACCAGTAGGCGAGACCTGTCGTGACGACCGCGCTGCTCCGGGGGAGGTCTCCCGGAGCAGCGCGGCGTCCATTCAGGACTGCTTCCGCCGAGAACACCGGGTGCACCTTGAAGAACGGTATAAAGGCAGACGTGCCAGACTCCCGCTCCACGCCGTCGCCGGTCACCTTGGAAGAGGTGGCGCGGGTAGCGGGCGTGTCACGGGCGACGGTCTCGCGGGTGGTGAACGGGGTCTCCACGGTGGACGAGGAACTCCGCGAAATGGTCACCCGCGCCATCGTCGCCACCGGCTACACCCCCAACCGGGCCGCCAGGTCGCTCGTGACCAGGCGCGCGGGCGCGATCGGCCTGGTGCTGCCGGACGAGGGCCGCATGCTCGGCGACCCGTACTTCGGCCGCGTGGTGTCGGGCGTCATGGACGTCACCCAGCCGCTGGGCGTGCAACTGGTCCTGACCAGCGCCGGAGCGGGCACCCACCAGCAGGTCGTCGCCGACCTGCGGCAGGGCCGCCTGGACGGCGTGATCCTCATCCACACCCACGGCGCGGACCCGCTGCCGAAGATGCTCATCGACTCGCACCTCCCGGTCGTCCTGGCGGCCAGACCGGTCCGCCCGATGCCCATCACCTACGTGGACGTCAACCAGCTGGCGGGCGCTTCGCTGGCGGCCCACCACCTGGCCGACCGCGGCTGCTACCGCGTGGCGACCATCACCGGCCCGGTCTCCACGACCGCGGCGCAGGACCGCCTGACCGGCTTCCGCAACACCATGGCGGACCGCGGCTACCCGGAGGTGATCGCCGTGGAAGCCGACTTCACCCACGAGGGCGGTGCGACGGCCATGGAGGAACTCCTGGTCAGGTGCCCGGACGTCGACGGCATCTTCATCGCCTCCGACCTCATGGCCCACGGCGCGATGCCGGTGCTCCGCAGGCACGGCCTCCACGTCCCGGACGACATCGCGGTGGTCGGCTTCGACGACAGCAGCCCGGCCCTCGCCTGCGACCCACCCCTCACCACGGTCAGACAGCCGGTTGAGGAAATGGCCGCGGAAATGGCCAGACTCCTCCTCGGCCGCATCGAACGCCCGGACCGCCCGGTCAGCGCCGTCGTCTTCGAACCAACGCTGGTGGTCCGCCACTCCGCCTAGCCACCTGTGACCTCATCCTGGGAGTGATCACATGCGCCGCACCACCCTGCTGCTGGCCGCACTGCTGCTGGCGGGCTGCTCGACAGCCCAACAGCAGCACGACCCGCACAGCGCCCACGTCCACCCGGCCGCCGCACCACCGTCCTCGTCGGCTCCGGCTCGACCGGGCGGTTTCAGCGACACCGACGCGGCGTACGTCCAACTGGCGATTCCCCAGGACGAGACAGTCCTCCCGGTACTCCACCTGGCAAGAACCCGCCAGGGCGTGAACCCGGCGTTGGCCGCCCTGGCGGCCGAGGTGGAAACCGGCCACCAGAAAGAACTCGAAGGCCTGCGCAAGGCCCTGACCACGGCGGGCCAGACCTACCTGGCCATGCACGACGGCCACGACATGCCCGGCATGGTGACAGCGGACGAACTGGACGAACTCACCAAAGCCACGGGTCCGGCCTTCGACGACGAACTGCGCACCCTCCTCAAAGCCCACTTCGAGGAGTCCACGACGGTCGCGAAGTCGGAACTGGGAGCGGGCAGCAGTCCGGAGGTGCTGGAGCTGACCAAGGGGATCGAGGCGAGCCGGGCCGAGTACCTGGCCAAGCTGGGCACGGGGTGACGCGAGGGGTCGCGCCGCCGGAAGCCCGGCGGCGCGGCCCCCTCAGCTCACCACTCCAGCGAGCCGCCGTTCTGGTACTCGATCACCCGAGTCTCGAAGAAGTTCTTCTCCTTCTTCAGGTCCATCATCTCCGACATCCACGGGAACGGGTTCTCCGTGGGCGGGAACACCGGCTCCAACCCCAACTGCGCACACCGCCGGTTGGTGATGAAGTGCATGTACTCCTCGCACAGTTCGGCGTTCAGCCCGAGCAGCCCGCGGGGCATCGTGTCCCGCCCGTAGGCGATCTCCAGTTCACACCCCTCGACCAGCATCGTCCGGATCTCCTCCTGGAACTCGTCGGTCCACAGGTGGGGGTTCTCGATCTTGATCTGGTTGATCGCGTCGATCCCGAAGTTCAGGTGGATCGACTCGTCCCGCAGGATGTACTGGTACTGCTCCGCGATCCCCACCATCTTGTTGCGCCGCCCCAACGACAGGATCTGCGCGAACCCGGTGTAGAACCACATCCCCTCGAACACCACGTAGAACGCCACCAGGTCCCGCAGGAACGCCTGGTCCTTCTCCGGGGTCCCGGTCGAGAACGACGGGTCCTCCAGGTGCTGCGTGTACTTCAGCGCCCACGCGGCCTTGTCCGTGATCGAGGGGATCTCCCGGTACATGTTGAACAGCTCGCCGTCGTCCAACCCCAACGACTCGCAGATGTACTGGAACGTGTGCGTGTGAACGGCCTCCTCGAACGCCTGCCGCAGCAGGTACTGCCTGCACTCGGGGTTCGTCAGGTGTCGGTAGACCGCCAGCACGATGTTGTTGGCCACCAACGACTCCGACGTCGCGAAGAACCCGAGGTTCCGCTTGATCGCCCGGCGCTCGTCCTCCGTCAAGCCGTCGGCCGACTTCCACAGCGAGATGTCCGCCTGCATGGACACCTCGGTCGGCATCCACGCGTTGTTGCACCCGGCCAGGTACTTCTCCCACGCCCAGTGGTACTTCAGCGGCAGCAGCTGGTTCACGTCGGCGCGGCAGTTGATCATCGCCTTGTCGTCGACGCTGACGCGGGCCGCGCCCACCTCGATGGGACTGGCGCTGTCGAACAGGTCCGAGCTCACTGGCAGGCCTCGCAATCGGGATCGATGATCGAACAAACAGCCGCACCGGCGTCGGCGACGATGACCGGAGCCGTGACGACAGGGGCGACGGGAGCCGACACGGGCGACACCGCGTTCAACTTGCCGTCCGTCCCCTTCAGCGTCGACTTCTCCACGTGCGTGGCGCTCTGCGAGCGCAGGTAGTACGTGGTCTTCAGCCCGCGCACCCACGCCAGCTGGTACAGCTCGTCGAGCTTCCGCCCGCTGGGCTGGTCGATGTACAGGTTCAGCGACTGCGCCTGGTCGATCCACTTCTGCCGCCGGGCCCCGGCCTCGATCAGCCACTTCGAGTCCAGCTCGAACGCCGTGGCGTACAACGCCTTCAGGTCGGCCGGGATCCGTTCGATCGGCGACAGGCTCCCGTCGTAGTACTTGAGGTCGCTCACCATGACCTCGTCCCACAGCCCGCGCGCCTTCAGGTCCCGGATCAGGTCCGGGTTCACCACGGTGAAGTCGCCGGACATGTTGGACTTCACGTACAGGTTCCGGTACAGCGGCTCGATCGACTGGTTCACGCCGCAGATGTTCGCGATCGTCGCCGTCGGCGCGATGGCCATGACGTTCGAGTTGCGCATCCCCACGGCGAGCACGCGCGCCCGCACCGAGTCCCAGTCCAGCGTGGACGAGCGGTCCAGCTCCAGGTCAGCGCCGCGGGTCGAGGCCAGCAACGCGATCGAGTCGAACGGCAGGATCCCCCGCGACCACAGCGAACCCTCGTAGGACTCGTACGCCCCGCGCTCCTCGGCGAGGTCCGCCGACGCGGAGATCGCGTAGTAGCTGATCTCCTCCATGCTGCGGTCCGCGAACTCCACGGCGGCGGTGGACCCCATCGCGATCCGCTGCGCGAACAGCGCGTCCTGGAACCCCATGAGCCCCAGGCCGACCGGCCGGTGCCGCATGTTCGCCCGACGGGCTTCCGGGATCGTGTAGTAGTTCACGTCGATCACGTTGTCGAGCATCCGCACGGCGGTCCGCACGGTCTTCTCCAGCCGCGCGCTGTCGATCCCGTCGGGGCCGGTGTGCTGGGCCAGGTTGACCGACCCGAGGTTGCACACCGCGACCTCGTCGAGGTTCGTGTTCAGCGTGATCTCGGTGCACAGGTTGGACGAGTGCACGACACCGGAGTGCTGCTGCGGCGAGCGCAGGTTGCACGGGTCCTTGAAGGTGATCCACGGGTGCCCGGTCTCGAACAGCATGGTCAGCATCCGCCGCCACATGTCCGCGGCCTTGAGCCTGCGGAACACCTTGATCTCGCCGCGGTCCGCCGCCGCCTCGTACTCGCGGTAGCGCACGGCGAACGCGTCGCCGAACAGGTCGTGCAGGTCCGGCACCTCGTCGGGGGAGAACAGCGTCCAGTCGCCGCCCGAGCGGACCCGGCGCACGAACTCGTCCGGCACCCAGTTCGCCGTGTTCATGTCGTGCGTGCGGCGGCGCTCGTCGCCGGTGTTCTTGCGCAGGTCGAGGAACTCCTCGACGTCGATGTGCCACGTCTCCAGGTACGCGCACACCGCGCCCTTGCGCTTGCCGCCCTGGTTCACCGCGACTGCCGTGTCGTTGGCGATCTTCAGGAACGGCACGACGCCCTGCGACTTGCCGTTGGTGCCCTTGATGTGCGCGCCGATGCCGCGCACCGGCGTCCAGTCGTTGCCGAGGCCGCCCGCGAACTTCGACAGCAGCGCGTTGTTGCTGATCCCGTGGAAGATGCCCTGGAGGTCGTCGTCCACCGTCGTGAGGAAGCACGACGACAGCTGCGGGCGCGTGGTGCCCGCGTTGAACAGCGTGGGCGTGGAGCACATGAAGTCGAACGACGACAGCAGCTCGTAGAACTCGATCGCCCGCGCCTCGCGGTCGTCCTCGCGCAGCGCAAGGCCCATGGCCACGCGCATGAAGAACGCCTGCGGCAGCTCGTAGCGGTTCTCGTCGCTGTGCAGGAAGTACCGGTCGTACAGGACCTGCATGCCGAGGAACTGGAACGCCAGGTCGCGGTCGGGCAGCAGCGCCGAGCCGAGCCGGTCCAGGTCGAACTCCTCCAGCAGCGGGTCGAGCTGGCCCAGCTCGACGCCCCGCCGCACGAAGGAGGCGAAGTACTCGGGGTACCGCACGGACATCTCCGCGTGGTTGGCCTCGTCGTCCTTGCCGGTCAGGAACGACAGCGCCTCGCGGCGCAGCTTGTCCAGCAGCAGCCGGGCGCTGACCAGCGAGTAGTCCGGGTCGATCTCGACCATCGTGCGCGCGGACAGCACCGGAGCCACGGCCAGTTCGGCGCGGCTGATGCCGTCGTAGAGGTTGCGCCGGGTCTCGGCCAGCACGGTCTCCGCGGACGTCGCGGGCAGCCCCGCGCACGCCTCGGAGATCACCAGCGCGAGCCGGTCGAGGTCCAGCGGCTCGACCCGGCCGTCCGGGAACCTCACCGTCAGCGCTGGCCGGACCTCGGCGGAGGGCTGCTCGGCGGTCCGGGCCTTGGCGTGCTCCTCGCGGTACAGCACGTACGCGCGGGCGACCTTGTGGTGGCCGTCGCGCATCAGCACCAGCTCGACCTGGTCCTGGATCTGCTCGATGTGCACCCCGCGATCCGGTCCGGCCTGCCTGCGCAGCTTCTCCTCGACCTGCCGGGTCAGGTCCGCGACCAGCTCGCGCACCCGCTGCGACCCTGCGGCCTCGGCGCCCTCGACGGCGTGGAAGGCCTTGGCCACGGCGGTGGCGATCTTGGTCGCGTCGAACGGCGACACCGTGCCGTCGCGGCTGATCACCGGGACTTGAACGGGTGTTTCGGTGGGGGACATGACTCTCCGCTGGTGGGTTTCGGGCAGGTGGCACCGCCCGGCGAGCAGCGCTCGACGGTCGGGAAATCGGGGGTGCGCGGGGAGTCAGCCGTCCGGGCTGGAGTGCGACATCACGGCTCTCTCCTCGCGAGCTCGGTGGACACCCGGAGAACCGCGGGGGAGCTACGCGCAGGCAGCACGGCAGGAGGCGCCGTGAGCCGTCCGCGCGCGCCCTCCCTCGGGGCACCGGGGTGGTGCACGCGGTCGCGTGCACGCTGGTGGCAGGTCTTCGGACTCGCGGGCACTCCGGCTCTCGCCGGCGGACCTACTGGCCGTCGCTTCCCGGACTCGCGTCCAGTGCTTCATGACGGCGGTCGTTCCCGCTCACCGCTGCGGGGCAGCTCCGGATTCGCACCGGATTCCCTCTTGCCTCACCACCGGGTGGACCGGAGGTGAACCATCAGCGCGTTGGATACTACATGTGGGGGTGGGGTTCACCGCGCAGCCCAAGATGGTCTTTGTTGCACATGTCATGCGATAAGGTGAAAGTCCAGGGTGGCCGGCGGCGGGAGTGCGACGAACGGGTGACGGGGAACCCGCGGTCCCGCGTGTCGCGGCCATCGCCTCCGGGGTGCTCGCGGTGGGGTCCCTCGCCGTCGGCCCGGCCGTCCCGTGGCTCACCGGCGCGCTCGCCGTGGCCGCCGTCGTGGTGTTCCGGCCGGCCGGGCATTCCTGATGGTTTGCTGAAGCGCGGAACCCCCTGTCCGGTCCGGGCGTTTTGCCGGTCGTGACGACCGCAGAGCTGACGAGAACGAGCGCCCTTCTCCGCGTGGTCGCCGTGGCGGGCCTGACCGCCGTCCTGACGACCGTGGCGATGATCGGCGCGCTGGACCTGCGCAACGCGCTGGAAGCGCCCGCCGAACTGCGCCGCACGATCAGCCAGTACGGCCTCGGCGCGAACGCGTGGATCTTCGAGGTGGCCGTGTCGCTGCTCGCCGCCGGGTCGCTGGTGATCGCCGCCGTGCTCGTGCGTCGCGGTGTCACCCGCTGGTTCTCCACCGGCGCCGTCGCGCTTTCGTTGTGGTCGCTGGGTTTGGCGCTCGTCGTGGCGTTCCCGAAGCAGGACTGGTCGCTGCCGTCGACGTCGGCGAGCGGCGGCATCCACCGGGCGGCGAGCCTGCTCGCGTTCGTGAGCCTGCCGATCGCGATGATCGCGCTGGCCCGGCCGTGGCTGCGGGACTCGACGTGGGGCGGCCACGCCCGGTGGACGCTGGGGTTCGGCGTCCTGTCCGTGCTGGCGTTCTCGCCCTTGCTGTACGCCGTTCTCGTGCACGCCTCCGGTGGCGCTGCGTGGTGGCGGGTGTTCCCGATCGGGTACGTCGAGCGGATCCTGGTGTTCACGGAGGTGATCGCCGTCCTGGTCGCCGGGTTGTGGGCCCTGGGAGCGGCGAACCGCCCTAAACTCGGGGCATGGCAACGTGGGGAGACCTCGCGGCGTACGTCCGCGACCAGTACGACGTGATCTCGGAGGACTCCGACGAGATGCGGATCCTGTACGGCTTCGAGCACCTGGACGAGGAGGACGAGCGCACGCAGGTCGTCATCCTGGTGCGCGAGGTGCTGGACGCGAAGCACGAGTGGGTGCAGATCGCCTCTCCCGTGGGCCTGGCCGCGAAGTGCGACCTGCGCGCGCTGCTGGAGGAGGTCGGCCGGTCCTCCATCGCCTCCGGCGCGGCGATCATGGGGGAGCACGTGGTGCTGCGGCACTCGCTGCCGTTGGAAACGCTGGACATCCACGAGTTCGTCGAGCCGCTGTCGCTGCTCGCGGGCACCGCCGACCAGATCGAGGAGATCTTCTTCGGCGGCGACAACTACTGATACGTCCGTTCGGCCCCGTCTGACGGGGGCGCGGACCGGGTACCCGTCCGGGTATGAGACTTCCCTGGCGGTCCGGTTCGCGGTGGGTCTTCCGCGGGGTCGTGGCGGTGTGCCTGGTCGTCGTGGCCGCCGCCGCGCTCCAGATCGTGGGCGTGCTGCCCAAGCTCAACCCGTTCGGCACCGACACGGTCGACCGCAGCCAGCCCGCGCTGCTGCGGTCGATCCGGGACCTGAGCCAGTACCACGCCGCCTCCGGCGACTACCAGGTCGTGATCGACATCGAGAAGGACGTGCGGTTCGTGCCGGACGTCCTGGCCGGGTCGCGGACCTTGTTCGTCTCCGCCGGGTCCGTCAACGCCTACGTCGACTTCGGCGGGCTCGCGGAGAACGCGATGGTGGTGTCGCAGGAGAAGAAGACCGTCGACATCGCGCTGCCGAAGCCGCGGCTGGACAAGCCGAACATCAACCACGAGCGCAGCTACGTGTTCGCGCAGGAGCGCGGGCTGTTCGACCGGCTGAACAGCGTCGTGGAGACCTCCGACCAGCAGCAGTTCTACGTGGCAGCGGAGCAGAAGATCTCCGACGCGGCCAAGGAGTCGAACCTGGAGGCCAAGGCCACCGAGAACATGCAGAAGATGCTCGTCGGGCTGTGCGGGGCGCTGGGGTTCGAGGTCCACTTCGTGGACGCGCCCAAGACATGAGTTAGGCTAGCCTTACTCAAACTTCTCCGCTCAAGGGTGAACCGTGTTCGAGTCCATGACAGTGCAGGTTCGTGCGGGTCTGGGCGAACGGCGGTTGACGGCCGCGGTTCGGGACGTCTTCGACCGGCACGACGAGTTGCGCGAGCACGGCGCGACCTCCGGGGTGCGGCGGATCTCCACGCGCGGGCTGGTCGGTCAAGCGCTGGCCGACCGCACCGCCGCCGAGGTCGCGGCCGTCGCGGCGGAGTCGGATTCGGCTCTGTTCCGGGTGTTGTGGCTCGACGCGGGGCCGGACCGGTCCGGGAAGCTGGTGCTGCTGATGCACCGCCGTGTGATGGCCGCGCTGCCGTGGCACGTGCTGCTGTCGGAGCTGGTCTCGGCGTGGAACAAGGGGACCGCGGCCGCGGACCTGGCGGGCGCGTTCGACCGCTAAGTCCGAATTGGGCGTTGACGGGGGCCCTCGGGTGATGGTGAGATGCTGAGCACACTGATAGGAAAGTTTCTTAACCAATCAGGCTGCCGCCACCTGATCATCCGTACCCGAGTGGGAGGCTCCCTGTGGCTATCCGTCCCCGATGGCTCGGTGTAGCGGCACTGTCCGCGGCACTGGTCACCCCGATATCGCCCGCGTTCGCGGCACCCGCAACACCCGCGGTGGCAGGCGGTGTCGGCGCTTTGGCGGTCACCGAGTACCAGGCGGAGAGCGCGACCATCACCCAGGGCGTCGTCGAGTCCAACCACGCCGGCTTCACCGGCAGCGGATTCGTCAACGTCGACAACGCAGTGGGCAGCGCCGTCGAGTTCACCGTCACCGCCCCGTCCGCGGGCACGGCGACGTTGAGCTTCCGGTACGCCAACGGAACCACCGCCACCCGGCCGGTGGACGTCACCGTCAACGGTTCCCTGGCCGTGGACGAACTGGCGTTCGCCAGCACCGGGGTGTGGACGACCTGGTCCACGAAGACCGCCTCGGTGCAGCTGGCCGCGGGTGTGAACAAGATCAAGGCGACCTCGACGTCCGCGAACGGCGGACCGAACTTCGACCGGCTCGACGTCTCCACCGGCGGCACCGACCCGGAACCGCCGACCGGCACCCGCCCGGCGGAGATCAACGGACAGCTGCACGTGTGCGGCGTGAAGCTGTGCAACCAGTACGACAAGCCCATCCAGCTGCGCGGGATGAGCACGCACGGCATCCAGTGGTACGCGAACTGCATCAAGCCCGCCTCGCTGGACGCGTTGGCCACCGACTGGGGCGCCGACATCCTGCGGATCGCGATGTACGTGCAGGAGGGCGGCTACGCGTCCGACCCCCGCAAGTACACCGACCTGGTGCACGGGTACATCGAGGAAGCCACCAAGCGCGGCATGTACGCGCTGGTCGACTGGCACCAGCTGACGCCGGGCGACCCGAACGCGAACACGGCGCTGGCGAAGACGTTCTTCACGGAGATCGCCTCGCGGCACAAGAACAAGACGAACATCATCTACGACATCGCCAACGAGCCCAACGGGGTCACGTGGGCGAAGATCAAGTCGTACGCCGAGACGATGATCCCGGTGATCCGGGCTCAGGACCCCGACGGCGTGGTGTTCGTGGGGACGCACGGGTGGGGGTCGTTCGGGATCTCCGACGGGCGCACCGAAGCGGACATCATCAACAACCCGATCAACTCGACGAACTTCATGTACACGTTCCACTTCTACGCGGCGTCGCACGGGGACGAGTACTTCAACTCGTTGTCGCGGGCCGCGGACCGGATCCCGATCTTCATCACGGAGTTCGGGACGCAGACGGCGTCGGGGGACGGGACGAACAACTTCACGCAGTCGGCGAAGTACCTGGACTTCTTGGCGCAGAAGAAGATCGGGTGGACGAACTGGAACTTCTCCGACGACTTCAGGTCCGGGGCGGTGTTCAAGACCGGGACGTGTGCCGGGAACTCGTTCTCGGGAACCGGGGTGCTGAAGCCCGCCGGGGTCTGGGTGCGGGATCGGATGCGTACGGCGGACGATTTCCCGACTAGCTAGGGGTTTTGGTTGATCCTGGGGCCCGTCCGGACTTTCGGGCGGGCCCTTGGGTTGTCCTGGGTTTTGGTCGGGGTTGGTGGTTGGGGTTGGGTGGGATCACCTGATCGGGTGGTGCGGGTGAGGGGCCGCTTTTGTCGGTGCTCGCTTGTACCTTGTGTATTGGGGGGTTCTGCTCGATCGGGGACCCCTGCGAGGCCTGTCCTGGGGTGCTCACCCGGCTCTTGGCCACGACGTGGCCGGTCGTCGGCGCTCGATCCAGCAGGGTCGCCCTGCGGCCCTTGATCCAGGTTGGTCGCCCAGCGGCGCTCGATCCAGCGTGGTCACCCGGCGGCTCTTGAACCAGCCGGGTCACCCCGGCGGCTCTCGATCCAGCCGGGTCACCCCTGCGGCTCTTGTTCCAGCTGGGTCGCCCGGCGGCGCTCGTTCCAGCGTGCTGTGGCCGATTTGACTCGGGGACCCCTCGTTTTGCCCCTTTGTCGGGCCAAAACGGCAGGTGGAAAGCTTGCCGCCCGACAAATTTTAAGGGGCAAAACCCCCGAGTA
>Ga0247771_1000145_pt1 | contig 27306 bp, 32 predicted proteins | sample UWRJL197509C6_FD_179948 | JGI IMG/M metagenome (GOLD analysis project Ga0247771, IMG submission 179948) | Plant litter microbial communities from Arlington Agricultural Research Station in Wisconsin, United States - UWRJ-L197-509C-6 | ecosystem: Environmental > Terrestrial > Plant litter >... | reverse complement strand
GATGGTTTACGGCGCGGCTCTTACGCTGGTACGGTCGGGCGTGACTCTCGCCCCGGCAAGTCTCCGTACTGCCCTGACTGACGCCCTGGTGGTTTCCGGCGTGCCGCATCCTCTCGCGGTGGAGAATGCGCACTCTCTTGTCACGGCAGGCTATAGCGCGGCGGGAACGGTGGGGACGCTGGAGAACCTGCTGTATCACGCTCGGCGCGTGCAGAAGTGCGCCCGTCTCCACGTCACGAAGCGCACCCTGACGACGCTGTACCACGAAATGCAGTCTTACCACGATGCGCCGGAGGGATTACTGGCACAGGCACAGACGCGCCTCATGGCAATCGCCCAGCGCGGCGAAAGCGAAACGCCGGTTCGGATGGCAGAGATCGTGCCCGATTGGGCCAAGCAGTTCGAGCAGGAGTACAAAATCGGCGAGGTCGGCATCAAGGGGCTGGATACCGGCTATGTGAACCTGAACAGCTTTATCCGGGGGCTTCGCGACGGGCACCTGATCGTCGTTGCCGGTAAGTCGGGCGGGGGTAAATCCGCCTTTGCCGTCAACGTCATGGTCAAAGCCTGTCTTGCCGGAAAGCAGAAACTCGTGGAGCAGGAGGGGCAATCCTTCCTGATACGTGAGCCAAACACGGCCTCGGCGGTCATGTTCTCAATGGAAATGCCCAAAGAGGAAATCCTGGAGCGCATGGCCTTTGCCCTGTCCGGCGTGGATAGCGCGGCGTACTGGGAAAAGCGCATGACTCCCCGCGACTGGGAGAAGATGCGGGCTGCAACCGCCGTACTCAAAGGGCTTAACCTCTCCCTGCATGACCAGTCCACACTCACCACGGACGACATAGCCGCTATCTGCCGTCAAGCCAAGTTCCGGGGGCAGTGTGACATGATCGTGATCGATTATATCCAACTCATTTCCCCGTCCGGCACAAGCAGGAACGACAACCGAGAGCGGGAAGTCGCCAAGATCGCCGAAGACCTGAAGCGTATCGCCGGGGAAATCGGCGTGCCGGTGATTGCTCTGTCTCAGCTAAACGACGACGGCAAGGTGCGCGAGTCCCGAACCATCAAGTCAACGGCAAACGTTCTTGTCGTTCTGGAAAAGCTCGAAAAGGGCGAAGGCGACGAGGGCGCGCCCTCCACAGCACAGGCGACTCCCAACCAGGACAAGTATGTCCCTTACAAACTGCACGTCGAGAAGTGCCGACACGGACGCGTCGGCACGGTCTACCTGGATTTCTATCCCTACCTGACACTTTTCAAGGAGAGCAAACTAGATGCAAGCGGCAACCCGTTCTAAGCCTCGTGTGGTCAACCTGGACCCGCCCGACAACGACGCCGTAATCGGCTATGACATCATCGCCTGCCTTCTCACCGGGCACCGGAGCCAGTGGGAGCGGTTCGGGAAACTGACCGCAAATAGCTTCGACCTGCCGAAGATCGCCGCCCTCTTTACGCCGATTGCCGATGTGTACAAACGCCGTGACCGTGCCGGGTGGGAACTCGGACCGGACGGGGTAGCCCTGCCGATTCGCTTCGAGGACTTTACCGACGAACTGCTCATGGCGGGCATCATCGGTTCGGACGTGACAGAAATAAACTACCGGCGCGAAGCCGTGAAGGTGATGCAAGTCTCGGTGGCGTTCCTCCGTGACCTGTTCGAGGGGCTGACCTTCGAGACGTTTAGCGGGCTGGACCTCGGACGCGATTTGTTCCTGTGCCTGCCGAACGCGGATAGGCCGACGATGGCGTACCGGCAGATTAAGCAGCGCATGGTAGCGGCAGGGTACGAGGACCGCGCCGTGGTCGAGATGCTTCGGGACTGGCGGGCGCAAGGCATCGCGGAAAGCTGGATTGAAGACGGCGTGAGTTACTGGCGGCTGTGCCCGGTGAGCGCGGAGGGAGGGAAGAAGTGATTAAAACGACGCGGCACTATTTTGGGATGAGTGATTGTCAGCCTTGCTCTCTTGGCGGGAAGTCCTGCCGAGCGACGAAACGCGTTCTTGGCCCCGGTGGGAAGTTCACGACACCGGTCTGTACCGCGTGTGCGTTTCGGTGGGTGCTGATGCTTCAACGGGCCTGCGCTCAGGTAATCCACAACCTTGACGAGATGGAGCGCGAGGAGGCCATCCTGTAACCCTCTACCCCCATTTGCCCCTATCGCCATCTAGCGCGAGAAAGGGCGGGTGGGATGTGGTGGATTTTGGCGGGGTGGAGAAACGGGCGTCACTGATACCAAAGTCGCCAGAATCGAATGCTAAAGTAGTTTAGACGAGCTTTTGAAAGTGAGGCAGGGATGCAGATACAAGACAATTTCATTCATACGGTCTTTGCGGTGTTGCCGATGGAGGGTTATAGCCTTCATGAGTTGCGCCTTGGCATGGTGGTGACGCGTGAGAATCTTCCCCCGAATGCACCTGCGTGGGCAGTTCGCATCAACGGTTTTAGTGGGTACTGCTACGACCATGAGGGAAACGAGCAGCATGAACCCAGCCCCTCGAATCGTGATGAGGAGTTTTATAAGCAGTGTCGGTTTACGGATTTCGATGAGGCTATGATGGTCGGGCGAATCGTGGCGGAACGTGCGGTCATTCAGGAAAACGAATGGCGCAAAAAGCAAGAACAGGAGCAACCGAAATGAGCGAGACAGCAATCACGATTGAGCAGGCTTTGCAGGTTCTGGCCGAAGCCTTCGAGCGCGGGGATTGCCCTGGGTATGTCGGTTGGGAAACCAGACCGATGGACCATCCGCAGGAGTGGCGGGCAGGCGATCCGGAGCCGTACCGGTGGCATGAGTTCGGCGACTTCCTGGTGCTGAACCAGTACGAGCCAAACCGGAAAATGTCAGAGCGCCACCTGCTCCTGCGCCTGAAAACGGTTGAGGTTCCCACGAAGGGGGAGGAGAGCGAGAGATGACCATAGAGGAAATGATGCAGGGCGGTGTTGACTTGGTGCGGGCGCAGATTGGCGAAGAAGAGCGAATGCTTGAACGTTGCAAGGAAACGGACCTCATCACGAAATGGAGTCATGAATCGCGCCTGACAGATTTGCGCGAGGCTTTTTCTCGGTTGGAGCAGATGCCGAAACGGGAGTTCCGCGAAGTCGGCGATTACATGGTCGAAGTCCCCACCGAGGAGGAGTGCGCGACGGCAAAAAAACGGCTTGACGAGGCATTTCCTGCCGTCGCTCGATTCCGTGAGGAGTGGGTGCCGCGTGTTGCTGCCCCCGAAGACTTCCCAACACCCTGCACGCTCTACTTCCAATCCCCGCTGGACCGCGTGCGATTCCTGCATCACCTGGACGAAAACCTGTGTCATGCGGAGACGGCGGAAGACCGGTGGACGCGTGAGGAGTGGCGATCCGGGCAGGCGTTCGAGGAGTGCGAGAAGTTCACGGTGTACGTGGCGACCGACGAAACGATGGAGGATTTGCGGTGGGGTAAGAAGCATCCCAACACCGCAGAGCAGATTGCGGCTTTGACAGCAGAACGCGATTCCCTCAAAGCCGAATTGGAACGGGTGAAAGTAGACTTGCAGCAAGAGGCAAAGGAACTCCATGAACTCATACAGGACGCTCTTCACGAAAAGGACGCATTCCAGGGGCGGGCGGAACGGGCAGAGGATGAACTGCGGCAACACCGAAACACCATCAAGGCGATATTGCAGGCGCAGAATATCGGGGAGGAGGGCGAGGAATGACCGCTACACCGACGAGAACCGAGGCAAAGACCGACCGACTGTACCGCCCGTCTACTGCCCCTGACCTGCCGTACCTGAAACTGCTCTGGGAGGAGGGTATGAAGACTCGGGAGGCAAGCGAGGAACTGGGTGTTGAGTACGATACCGCCGACTTCTGGACGAACCGACTCACGAGGGAAGCCTCCGAACTGGTAGGGCGTAAGGTATCCGTTACCTTCGCTCTGCGCCTGCTGTTCGAGCCGGAAACCATCAGGCAAAACGAGCAGGGAAAGAATAATTAACTTACTCGGAAATTCCGAGTTGACTTGTCTATTGCCGCCTGCTGAGTGTGTCATATTGCCCTGGATTACCGTAAAATGTGAGTGTCTGAATCGCAGTCCCGTTAGTTCCATCTCTCGTTTGTCTCAGTGCCTCGCGTACTGACCCGGTAAGCCTGACCGCCTAAGTGTCGGGCCATAAGCCTGGGTAGAGAAGCGGCTATCTCGCTTGGCTCATAACCAAGAAATCGGCAGTTCGAGTCTGCCCTCCGGCCTTCCTATCCGCCAAGTGCGGAAAAGGTAACGAGTACGGTTAATCCTTTAATCCTGTACTCAGCATCACAAACAGACAGGCATACCGCCCTTTGGCATCGACTGACCTCGCGGACATACCCGATTGGGACCGTAGAGACGGATCGCTGAATGCGGTGGTAGGTAGGCAAGTGACCGATACTTGCGCAGGCGCGGAATTCCCCCTGTACTGACTGGTGGCGACGGGGCCATTACAAGCCCTTATTGTCTCTCTTTTTCCGTTTGCGTCTTCCCTTCTGTATCCTTTTGCGCCCCGTTCCCTCTCCTCGAAATCTTCGGCGGTGTTTCACGAAAGGACGGCGGCAAATGGCTCGAATCGCGACAGTACTGGACGGACATAAAAAGCGTGACCGTGACCAGGAACGTATGACCGCCTTCAACCGGCAGCAACGACACCGGTACAATGACGCCACCGCAATGGCGGCGTCTCAGTGTGGGATGGACTATACCCGCGTCCATATCCCCACCTCCGAACTGATGCTGACCTCCTTCACCGACGAATCCCGAAACCATCCCGACCTCGACGGATGGCGGCGGGATCATACTCCTGTCTCCTTTGAACTCACGCACCCCGCGATAAGCTACGGCGACCGTTAAGAAAGCAGATAGGCGGTCTTCAATGTCTTTTACGCTTCCTGCTCTTATCCATGAGTTCCCGCCGACTCCGGTGGTCATGCTCGCCTGTGCGCGTTGCGGCAAGACATTCCGCCGTCTCTGTGGGGACGTGACCGACGTTTGCCCGCTCTGCGTCAGGATTCGGCAGGAGCAAGCACAGGAATCCGAACTGCGGGAAGCCTCGCTCTTTACCCAGAACCACCGCCTACGCGAAGAGAACCGGCGATTGAAGGGTCAGAACTTCCGACTTCGTGACCGTGAGGAATTGTGCCTGAAGTGGCAACTGCACGCGGCGGAACTGCTACGGGAGAACGACGAGTTGAAGCGGTTGATGCGGGAAGCGGAAACCCCATGACAGTTTTATACTGACGACTAATACCTTTTTGGGAGAGAGGAGGCAGTCTATGACAAAACCAAAGCGAACCATGATTAAGACTTTTAACCTGTAGTTCCGCGCGGTCGATCTGAGAAGTTTAGGAATCGGGAGGCTATAGACTCATGCCTCCCGATTATCTCTCGTAGTGGAGTGAATTGCTAAGAATAGGAAATCCCATGGAGGTTGCCTTTAGAGTGGAAATCCCATGGAGGTAATCTACTGTGGATATTTGCGGTGCTAAGAACCGGTACGGTGAACCGTGCCAACATGAAGCGGGATGGGGTACTGACCATGTAGGCACGGGAAAATGCAAACTGCACGGTGGAAACGCTGGGCGTCCTGTTGAGCACGGTCTTTATTCCGCCCGGTACGCGTCCCTCAAAGAGACGCGCATAAAGGAACTGTATGAAGGGTTTCAGTCAGACGACGAACCGCTCAATCTACTCCCTGAAGCGAACCTGCTTCGTGCCCTCATCATCGACTACATAGAGCGATACGAGGAATACACCGACGCTCTCATTGCGTGGCATAGCTCGTTCGGTGTGGATTTCCAGACGAAGTACGGACACTGGCAGATACGCCTCTCTAAATGGCAAGAGGAATGGGTTTCGTGGTCGGAAGGTTGGCAGGAGTACCAGAAGCAGGTAGAAGCAGCACAAGGCTTTTATCGTCAGGGATGGCCCGAACCTCCCGACGTTCCCGCGATGCCGTTCCCGCCCTCGCCTCCTTCTCCTGAAGACTTTGAAAACAAACCGCGTAAAGTCGCTGACATTCTACAGGTTGGGAACTTTATCGATAAAATCGGTGGGCTTGTCGAACGGATTCAGAAGCAGAAGCAAGAGGGCGTTATCACTATGGTGGCGTTCCGTGCAGCACTTCAGGATATGGGGGCGGAGGTAGTCAAGGCCGCTGAAGAAACTGTGGTGAGTGAACATGAACGCGCAGCCCTCCTTGCCTCCGTTGAATCTCGGTGGAATAGCGTTCGCCTCCCACAAGCCAACTGACGAGATTGTCGAAGAAGTAGAGCATTTGCCGAACCCTGCGATTTCGGGTCTTAGGGCACAACGGGATAAGGTTTTTGGGAATGCGTATGGACAGGTAGCCGAATGGCAGGAATGGGCATCGCGTTACGCCTCCGCGCTCCTCTCCGACGAACCCGCACAGCATCACATCGACGCGTGGGAGTGGGCAGAGTCCATCGTTCCCGGCGTCAGTCCGGAAACGCTTGTACTTGCCTGGAACCGTGGCGCGGCAAAATCGGCCACCTTCCAGGGCTTTTGTGCGCGGTGGGCGTTCACCCTGAAACGTCGCTTCGTCCTCGTGATTGCCGAGACGCAGGAGCAAGCCGCCAAGTTCGTGGGGGCCGTCGCCGAAACACTAGAGGCGAACGGTATAGAGCCTGCCCGTAACCCGCTCGGCGCGTCCCGTGGATGGCGGAAAGACATGATACGCACCGCGCAGGGCTTTAACCTTGTGGCGGTCGGTTGGGACGTTGCCACTCGCGGTATCCGCCTCGGTGAGATGCGCCCCGACGTTATTCTAGTAGACGATGTAGACGGACGCCTTGATACGAAAGCAACGACGGAGAAAAAGAAAACTGTCCTGACGCAGACGTTCATCCCTGCCGGTGCGCCCGGTCTTGCCGTGGGCTTTGGGCAGAACGTGATTCTTGCCGGTGGCCTGATGGACCAACTGGTGAAAGGAACCGCCGACTTCCTGACGAATCGGCGTGTGTCATACGTGCAGGCGGTCGAAGGGCTTCGTATTGACTTTCAGGATAAAGCAGATGGTACGCGCATCCCGTATATTGCCGAGGGCGTCCCGACGTGGAAGCGCCTCTCTATCGCCGTCCTCAACGCGTTCCTTGCCGCGATGGGCGTCAGAGCCTTCCTGCGCGAGTACCAACACAACGTAGAGGAAGCATCAGGCGGTCTGTGGGATGGTACGCCGGTTCGCTACCTTGCTGACGAACTAGCAGACAGTACCTTCCCTGTCCCGGTCAATGGGAACGGACTGCCGACCTTAAACGAAATCGTCGTCGCGGTGGACCCGTCCGGTAGTCGCCGAGGCGATGAGGCGGGAATCGTGGCGGCGGGTTCGTTCACCCTGCCCGGTGGCAGGAAGGGCGTCGTCGTCCTCGAAGACCTGTCTGACTTCCTCAGCCCGAAACAATGGGCACAGGAAAGTATCACCCTGTATCGGAGTCTTGGCGCGAAGAAACTGCTTTGTGAACGGAACTTCGGCGGCGAACTCGTAGAGGACAACTTAACCGGCTATCCCGGCGCACCGCCCATCACGATGGTCACGGTGTCGAACGGAAAGATAATCCGCGCCGAACCGATACAGCAACGCTACGAAAGCGGTCTGGTGTGGCACGCGAAACGCCTGCCGGGGCTTGAGGGGCAAATGCTGTCGTGGAAGCCGGGGAGCGGCTTACCTTCTCCCGGTGCTTTGGACGCCATGGTGATTGCTCTGTCTGTCCTGTTCGGTATCGCTGACTACGTACACCCGGTCAAAGCTACCCCCGCCTACGAGTCCGCCGCCGATCTCCTGATTGGCTCCTCCGCAAAGTCAGGGCAAAGCGGGCAGGGAGTCGCAGGGAATGGGTTACCGGTGAACCCGTACAGCATGTTTGGTGGGTAGTGTAAGATGTATTGCCGCTTGGGAGGGCGGGAAACATGGACGAAAAACAGCCAGAAGCGCAGGAACCGGCAAAGGTTCGTGTTTATATCGCTCTTGCTACGACCGACCCGCAGGCAGGTCACTACGTCGTCGGCGTGTTCAGTACAGAGGAAAAGTTGCAGGATTTTGCCAAGTCCCGAAAGTCAGCCCCGCATTGGGAGCAAGTTGACGATTTCAAGGTTTGGGAAATCGACGGGACTGAAGTGGATTGATGACTGACCCGTTGGGAGGCGGGTGAGATATGGACGAGATTACGTTACCCTGTCCGTCTTGCGGTGAGCCGATGTTTGTCAGGTTCATTGTTTGCGCCAGTTGCTTTGCCCCTGTGGAGTTCTCGCCGGAGTTCTTGGCTGCCGTAAAAGAATGCGCGAATACCGGAGATGACGCAACGCTGCGGGCATCACTAATCCGAATCGCCAAAGCACACCATGAGGCAGGCGTCGCGCTACGCTCCTCCGTACAGTTGCCCGTTCCCCTGGAAGCCCCCGACTTTACCGCCCTTGTCGAGACGGTGAAAGGCGCGGTTTTCGATATGTGGGGAGATGGTTGGCACGAAGACAACGACGACAAGACTTATGTCTATGAGGCGGCGGTTGAGGCAGTTTTCGGCAAAGACGTTTGGAATAAGATAAACGCGCGGATTCCGTGACGTGATAGAAGTGGTCAGCGCGGTGTGGCAGGGTCGCTTCGGCGTTACCTGCTCTTTATGAGACTTGCTTCGGCTAACTTCATAGAGAACGGCATGCCCCCTCTTCGGAGGGGATTAAGCAGGGTTAGAATCCCGACCCATAAGATTTGGTTTGGCTGGTCAGTGTAGGCAAACGGATGGTGCCGCCGAATAGCGAAGTAGGAATGTATGCCGGTTCGAGTCCGGTCACTGACCACTGATTTACAGTTGGTAGAGGCATCCCTCTCAGGAGAATCACATGGCAGACAGAGAGGAACCCCTACCGGACCCGACACGCGCGGCACTGGATACCATCGCGTCAGATAACGGCGTCAATGGTTCGGCGTCGGTGCTGGGCATCCTGTCGCCCTCCGCACAACCTATCAGCCCGTATACGCTCCAGACGACAAGGCCGTATCAGGCATCGTACTTCGCCGGTACACTTGGCATCGTGCCGCGCCGGGGATGGGACGCCCGTACCCGCAACTTTATGGAGACGGTCAGGGCTTCACCCGTCGCCGGTCTAACCACATGGGCGCAGGAAGCCCCTCTGCGCCTTCTCGCCGCCCTCGCCGACATTCACCCGATGGTCGGCATGGCACGGCGCAACAATTTGACGCTTCCCTTCGGCGTCGGGGATACCACGTTCATCGCAGAGGACAGTAAGGGCGACACCTCCGACGAAGGAACGGACGCTCTCAACGCCTTGTGGAAGGATGGCCTCGGCGACTTTAACGGTCTGGTCGGACTTCAGAAGGCGATTGCCGAGCAGGTGATGTTCTACGGACTTGCCTGTACCGAAGGCGTACCTTCCAAGAACGACAAGGAAGGGATTCATCGTGTCGTCACCTTCGACCCGCTCAGTGTCCGTTACCGCGATACCCCACTCGGAGAACGACTCATGGAGCAGTACCAGACGGGCCGAAGCTGGGTCGGACTCTCGCAGATACAGTGCATCGTGCAGGCGTACGAGGGGAACACCGAGAACCCGTACGGTCGCCCGTTGTTCTCTGCCGCGCTCGGGGAAGCCCTCTCCGACATTCAGGGCAACCGCGATCTATCCGACGTACTCCACACGATAGCATGGCCGCGCCTGACCGTAGGCTTCCCGTTCGAGGCCATCATGAAGTTTGCGATAGACAACCCGCAGGTACTCGTCGGAAGGGGCAACGGAGGCGCAGACCTCACCGCAGAGCAGTACGCCGGTCAGCAGTTCGTCGCCCTTGCCGCGAAACTCTCCGGCATGAAGGCAGATGACACCTTCGTCTATCCGGTAGGCGGGCAGGTCGGAATGCTCAACGGCGCGACCGGTATGACCTCGCTACGTGACATCTTAGAGTTCAAGCGGCATCGCCTCGTGCAAGCCCTGGACCAACTCCCGACCCTGCTCGGTATCCAATCGGGCGGCACGCTCGCCTACAGTAGCTCGGAGTGGGGTATTCAGGCGAAGAAGTTCGAAGAGTTGCGGGATTTCGTCAACAGCGTGATTATCCGCCTCGGAAACCTGCACCTTCGACTGCTCGGTATGCCGCTCACGGTCAAGGCAAAGACGATTCCGATTCGCGCCACGGACGCGAAGGTGGAAGAGGAAGCCCGCAAGATTCGCATTGAGAACGAACAGAAGTTGGTGGAACTTGGCTACCAGTCCCGCGAAGAGGCAAGCATCAACCTGACCGGGAGCGGCCCTGCGGTCGCCGAGGTGACGGTGGCAGGGGACTCCCCGCAGGACACGGGCGCAAAGGCGAACGCGGCGGGGCAACTCATCCGCGCAGGCTTTGATGCGGAGAAGTCTTTGGAAGCGGCGGGACTGCCTCCGATTCCCCACAGCGGACTACTGCCGATTACCCTGAAAGACGCGAACGGGGAGTAACTATATGGGAGTGCCACCACCAAAGATACCGCGCCTGATAAGAGCGAGTGATGGGATACCCCGTTCTCGTACTACAGGCGGTGTTCCTACTGTCATGCCGTGGCCGTCTTATCGCGAGACACGACGACTAGAATGGGCGAGACAAGAAGCCGAACGGGAAGTGCAGTGTATTCTCTCAGGAGAAGAGTTCACGCCCAAACCGTTCCGATTGGTTTGATAACTGACCCGTTGGGAGGTGGGTGAGACATGGACGAAATCAAGGCATTAGTGCCAATGGTTATTACGAGGCTTCTGGTTTGTAGTGTCTACGCGGCTATACTGCGGTATTCGATTATCGCACTCGGAGGCACGGCGTTATCATTTTGGGGATTGCTCGGAGTTCTGCTGGCGGTGGTGTGGATTGTGAAGCAGTGGGGTAACGGAAGTGCCTGACACCAACGAACTATCTATCCCGCTCTCCGTCGCGCAACGTCTCGCTAAGGCAGGTACGTTAGACCTTCTCGCGGGACTTGTGGAGAAGGCGACAACGGACGCCTACGCACGAGGGGCATGTGATGTGATTACCGAGCTATTGCGTCGTCTGGATAGTATCCACGAGGACGTATTGAACGGCGATGTGACCGACCCGAAAAGCGTTATCAGTACCCTGTCGGATTGGGCGAAGTATCACGACCACGCACCGGAGTAATGACCATGACGCGCCGTAACATCTTATCTAGCCTCGCCTCTGTGTTTGGCGGTCTGCTTGCCTTGCCGTTCATCGGTAAAGGGGCAAGCGCAAAACTGGTTCATAAGTCCGATACTGCCCTGCCTCCTATTCTGCTGAAGTTGGTATCAGATGGAACACCGGGCGGGACGAAGTTGATTGATAACGTCACTGGTCGTGAAGTCGTTGACCTGCTGAAGTTCAGTATCCATGTCGATGCGGAAGATGACGAAGCGGTAAAGGTCTCACTAGAGTGCTACCTCAACTCCTTTGATGTTGACGGCAAGTACGAAGGCAGAACCTACCGAATCAAAGGCGTGCCTTATAAAGGGAACGAAATCTGCGGCCCTTGTGACGTGACGATAACCAACTTTCACGGCGTGAAGGTGGAAGATGTTGTTCGGTTTGACCTTGAGGCATCGTTTGCTGGTAGTGATATGGGTCATGAGTTTTCTGTCGTGACCGCCAAAGATCGCTACGGTATGGACTGTTAACATTTGTGGGGCAGGGATAGTCGGTCAAGTTTGAAGGAGAAACACGCGCATGACGAATAAAAGAAACAACACCCGCCCGTCACTGCGCGGTGTCCCGATGCTCGCCGCAGGACGAAGCCGAAACGATGACGCGATAGCAAGAGCCAGTCACGGAAGGCAATCGCTTCTGCTTGCCGCCTACCGTCGCCCCGTCTGGTTTGCCCGTAGTGAAGCCGAGGACGTTCTCATGGTGTCCCTGTCTGGTGAAGTCACCGCGTACTACATGGACGATGAGGATTCGTACTCTGCCGATTCCTACGAGGTGACACCGGAAGGCGTTGCGGTCATTTACGTGTGCGGCCCGATGCTGGATGAACCGATGAGTTGGTGGATGAGTTGGTGCGATTGCTGCTCCACTCCCCTTATCGAATCCCAGATGCGGCACGCGGCAGATGACGCCAACGTGAAGGCGATTCGCGTTTACTTCGACACACCGGGCGGTCAAGCCTCCGGCGTCTATAGCGCAGGGCAGGCGTTCCTGTATGCCCGCGAGAAGAAACCCGTCGTCGCGTGGGCTAAGTCGGCGTGTTCTGCCGGGTACTGGCTCGCCTCTCAGTGCGATTCGATAGAAATTCGCGCCGACAGTGAGGTGGGCTGTATCGGTTCCGTGATTCGCCTCTCCGACTGGTCCAAGTTCTACTCACAGATGGGCGTGACCGTGGACCGCATTACCTCGACCGGTGCCGAGAAATACAAGGGCATGGGCGCGACCGGTACCGTCATTACAGACGAGCAGAAAGCCGAATTCAAGCGCATCGCCGACGAACACCAATCCCTCTTCAATGATGCGGTGGCAAGTGGGCGCGGCATGGCCCTAGAGGACGTACAGACGCTTGCGGACGGTCGCTGGTACCTTGGGGCGAAGTCTTTGGAACTGGGCCTCGCTGACCGCATCACCGACTTTGACGCGTCGCTTGCCTACCTTGAAACGGTAGAACGCCGACCACTGACGATTCCCGAACCGCCACCCGACGAGGGAGACGGAGAGGACGACGACGGCGAAACCGAAGAGTCAAAACCAAATATCACTACCGAAGGGCTTCCTGTAATCACGCAGGAAGCCCTTCCTATTTCCCCCACCCCGCTCAGTTCGGGGGACGACACAGCCGCCACTGAGCGGACAGAGGAGAAACCACACATGGCTACGATTGGAGAACGCTTTAACGCATTTCTCGCCAGTCTTGGCGTTGACCTGACCAAGCCCGCACCGGAAGGCGCGGACCCGTCCCAGAATGCACCCACGCCGCCCGCTGCACCCGTCATCGACCCGAAAGCCGCACTGCTTGAACTACCCGAATACAAGGCGTTCAAGGAAGCGCAGGAGAAGGCAGAGGCGGAAAAGGCCGCTGCTATCACCTCCCTTCGCGAAGAGGTGAAAGCCACCGCCACCACCGCCTACGGCATCGACACGGAAGCCGGAAAGAAAGCCGTCGCGAGTGTTCACGCTCTCGCGGACAAACTGACCGATGAAACCGCTCTTGCCGATCTGAAGCAGACCTGTGAGCAGACCGCCACGGTAAGCCGTAACGGACGCCAATCCGCCGCGCCTTCGTCGTCCGGTGGAACTGGTACCGATGGAACCTTCCTGGGTGCCGAGAGTGAGGAACAGTACGACCGCGTGACGGCCCTTCTCCGGAAGTCCGGAACCCGCGCCGACAAAGCACTCGCCGACAAGCGCGATGCCGCTAAGAAGAAGTAACGCCTTTTAAAGGAGAGGACACACGATGCCTACAACCCCCAGTAACACTTATACAAACGAGGTACTACAACCCTATCTGCACGCAGATAACGCCGCCGTGTACCCGTTCGTTCCCGGCCCGTCCCTGTACTTCCAGGCGGGCGCCTTCCTTCAGCCGCTCGGTTCCGCGCCGACGAAGCTCATCCCGGTTCCCTCCGGTGTCGCTGGTACGCCCGTTGCTATCAACAAGCGTTCTTTCTCCACGGATGCGAACGGTGCCATTACCTACGGTTCGCCGAGTGGCGGCGGGGAGTTCGGACAGACCTACACGACCGCCGAGTGCTTCCTGCGCGGTGCCTTCAAAACCGCTGACCTCGTGCAGGTCGGTGCGGGTGCCATCAGTGTCAACTATGGTTCCGGTGCTACCGCGCAGCGTCTCGGCAACCTGCTGTTCACGACGACCGCAGGCGTCTTCTCGTTCTAATCCCAACAAGGAGGGAAATCACACATGGCTACTTACTCTTACCCTGCTAACGCAGACCTCCGCCTTGTTGCGGAGGAATACGTTAGTCTTCTCACCAACACGGACAACGTGATGGTAGACCCCATCTTCCGGCACTTCGGTATCCGCAACGTGGACGCAGATACCGTTATCTGGGAACAGGGCACGAATATCTTCGGCTTGCAGCAGTATCGCGGCGCGGGCGGCGAATACCCCCCGATTCCGAAACAGGGCGTGAACCGCTACGTCATCACGCCGGGGTACTACGGTGAAAAGGAAGTTATTTCGGAAACAGATATCCTTCGCCTTCGCCGCACCGGTGACTTCGCCGCGCCCATCGACATCGGCGGGCTGATTGCCGCCGCGACGCGCCGACTCGTTCAGCGTGAAATCGACCGGATGCGATCTATCGCGTGGACGCTCGCGACGACCGCGACGTTTACCGTTCTCGGCCCCGATGGCGTTAATGCCGTCCACACCGACACGTACAGTACGCAGTCCATCACGTTCTCCACCTGGGCGAACACCTCCACCGCGACCCCGCTTGCCGACCTTCGCCGCCTGAAGATTCTTCAGCGTGGTTCCGGCGTCCGATTCGACCGCACGTCGTACATGTATGCGAATCAGGTGACGATCAACTACCTGATGAACAATACGAACACGAACGACATCGGGGGCAAACGTGTCATTGCCGTAGGCGGAACGGAAAGCGTTACGCTGACGAACAACCTCGCGCAAATCAACGGGATTCTACTCGACAACGACCTGCCCCAAATCGTCCCCTACGACGACGGCTACCTGACCAGCCCTGACCCGAACTCCTTCACGCCGTTCATCGCGGATAACCGTCTGGTTGTCTTCGGGGCGCGTGTGGACGGGGAACCCATCGCCTACTTTGAGCAGACGCTCAACGCGGAAACGATGATGCCGGGACCGGATATCAACGTCGTGGAGACGAGCAACCCGAAAAACGTCTCCGTGTACCGGGGCGTCAACTACGCGCCGACGATTCAGCACCCGCGCTCTATCGTCTGGGCGACCACCTAATCCTAACTGGTGGCAACCTAACCTCTGTCCATGCCCTTGACTTCCGGCTTTCGCGGGGAGTGACAAGCGGCCTCCCAACGCGGGCATGGACTCCGTGGGAGTGCTTGAGATAATCGGTCTATAGATCACTTACAACCCTTTGGGAGGAGGGTTTCACTATGTCTCTGAAATTCCTTGTCGTCGGCGATGCCGAAAACCTGCCCTCTTCCTACGGGCAGGAATTGGCCCTCTTCAAGAAGTGGCTGAAAAGCAAAGGGCATTCGATTGTCCATGCCGCCAAGGGCGCGAGTACCGCCACCTACTACAACGGCAATCTCCATCTGCGCGAGACGGACACAGACGGCTATAGTCAGCGCACCATCGCCAAGCGTGCCCGCCGTTTCAAGCCTGATATTGTTTTGTCGATGGTTGATTTGCACGTCCTGAACCCGGAACTGTACCCCGGCGTTCGGCACGTCCCTTATTTTCCGGCAGATAAAATCGGTTTTCAGCCCGAAGAGTTAGGCGTTCTCGTTGGCTCCTGGGACTCCGTGACCTTCTCCCAGTTCGCTCTGGAGCAGCTAAAGCCCTACGAACTGGACAAGCACGGCATCAACGTCAAGTATGCGCCCCTTGGTGTGGACTGTGAACTGTTCACGCCGGGGCCGGGGCGACAACCGGGCGACGGTGACGACGTGTTCCTGTTCGGAGTGGTAGCGGCAAACAGCGACCCGCACCCCTCCCGCAAGAACTGGTATGGAATCCTCGCGGCGTTCTCTTCCTTCGTGCAGTCCTTAGAGGGCGGCGTGATTCCCCCGTATTTCTTTGTGCAGGGCACGGACGAACTGACGGGCGACGAAACCACCGAGACGGTTCCTGTTCCCCTTCACGCGAGCAAGAAACCGGTTCTCTACCTGCACACGAACACCTATGCGATTGCCAGTAAAGTGGGCGGCGGGGTCGCGAACATCGACCTTGAGGAGCTTGTCGAGCGGTTCGGATTGCAGGATAACGTCATCTTTCCCAACCAGGACGATTACTTTGAGGGACTGACCCCGCAGGTAATGATGGCGGATATGTACCGCAAACTGGACTGCCTGATTCACGTCGGTAATGAAGGATTCGGTCTGCCGGGTGTCGAAGCCGCCGCGTGCGGTATCCCCGTCATCGGGTGCGACTGGACGACGACGGCAGAAACCTCCCTCGCCGGAATCAACCTGCGTCAGGCAGACCACGCTACGAATTACCCCGTACCGAATCTGCCGGGTTCCTTCCGCTACGAGGTACGACCCGAAGCCCTCGCGCACGCCTTCAAACTCATCACGACATGGGACGAAGCGACCACCGCGCAGGTCAAGGCCATTGCCCGTGAGCGTGCCGAGCAGTTCCACTACGAAGCGGTTTTCGAGGCGTACTGGTCCCCGATACTCGCCGAGTGGGAAAGCCGTGTCTTAGCGGAGAACGTCGGGAAGCAGGGTGCAAAGCGTGCTCCGCATCGTCCCGGTATCGGTAAGAACGGCAAGGACTACGAGCAGGAGATTATCCGAGCCAACGAAACCGAAGCGACGACGATTATTCTCTGCCCGTCGTGGGGAGAGTCCTGCGGTATCGCCTATTACGCACAGACGCAATCCTACGAGTTCGGTAAAGCAGGCATCCCCAATGTGATTGCCACCACGACCGAAGAGGTATCCGCGATTGCAAGAGCGTGCCCTCGTGTCAAGTACGTGATAGCCCATCACGAACCGTCGTTCTTTGATAATCAGGTTCCACACCTCGGGAGGGGTGAGGCGACCGTGGGATTTACCCGCACCCTCAAAGCTCTACAGGACGAGATACGGGAGCAAGTGCAGTTCTATGGCGGTGGTGGGCGCCCTGGCTTCAAGGTGTCCGTCGTCATGCACACGGTACACCCTGAGAACGTCGCTATCAATGCCGAACTGAAGAAGTCGGGACTTGACCTGTACGCCACGTCAGTCGGCGGGGCAAACCACATGGGCGCGGGACTCCTGCCGCTCGGAACATGGGAAGTGCCGGGGTATGTGAACCGCGACACCCAGACCGAACGCAATGGACGCGGTGAGGGGAAGTACTGGTCAAATCGATGGCGAGACGGTGCCGGTGATTTTGGACAGGCATTCACAAAGGGGCACGGAGGGTATCAGTTCAATATCGGCAACTTCGGGTTCTACGGCTCACACCGGGACATTGACGCGCAGATCGAACTATGCCGTCTGACCGGTTCGCAGTTCGTCGGGTCGTTCGCCGTGCCTGGGTTTGCTGAACCAGGCATCAATGCCATGACGGAGAAGATTCGGAAGGAACTCGTTGACGCCCTCGCCACCGCGCAGGTGCCGTCTACGGGCCTCTGGACAGACTGGTGCGATAGCCGCGAACTGCTAGAGCGGTTAGAGCGTGCCGACGTGCTGTACATGCCGCGTAACACCGGCGCACACTGGTATTCTTCGGCTACGGTGATGATGGCCCTACTGCTAGGTATACCCGTTATAGTGAACCGAGACGCCGGATACTCTGACCTTCAGGACATTCTCATTGTGGCTAACACGGTAGAGGAAGCGGCGGCAGCAATCGAGCGACTACGAAGCCCTTCCGAGTACAGATCGGCAGTTGAGAAGATTCTGAAGTACCGGGAAGCTCGTACCCTCGTCAGCATCTACCGGGGAGCGGGGGTGGTGGGATGAGCAATTCAATTCGCCGCGTTCTCATGCTTTGCCACGCCGAAAGCGATTTCGGGGGGAGCTTTCTTTATGCCGGGTTGTGCCGCGTACTGGGTGCTGAGAACACAGTGGTTTTTCCCGAAAAGCTCAGCTACCACGGAGAAACACACCTCTACCCGCGTCCCTGGCACAACAACGAAGAAGGACAAACCGCACCACTTCCCTTCCTTGCCGAACCGTTCCTGACGGTAGAGCAGGCGCGGGAGAATGCCGCTCTAACGAACACCGACACGATAGAGGGGATTCGTGCGGGACTGCTTGCCGGTTTCTTCGATGCGGTGATTCTGGAATCATGGCGACCACAGATACAGCAGGTATTCCTCGCTCTGCGCGATGCCATCCGCGGATCCGGTATTCCTGCCGTCCTGCATGACGGCGAGGACTATCACGAGTGGCAGATGCCTGCTCTACAGGCAACACTGCCCGCCATCTACCTCAAACGGGAGATGCTGAGAGAGGACAGAGACGCGCACAATCTGACATGGAAGGATGCGGACGGGAACGAAACCGGTGACGAGACGTTCGTCGTACCGTTCCCCTTCTCCGTGCCGGATAACGTTGTCGCGTTCGGGGAGCAGGTTCGAGAGGAAGCAAAGCGGGCAAGCGGCGGCAAGTTGCCTTTCAGCGTCTCGTTTCTCTGCGGTCGGTCCCACGGCTACCGCGACGAAGTGAGAGACGCCCTGCTCTCCGGACTGCCTGCCGAGATTCTGCAAAACGCCATCATCGCGACGAACGACCCGCCCGAACGAAGCCTGCACGAGACGAGCGTTCACCCGCTCAAACCGTTCTGGGAGTACATCAAAACGATGGCCCTCTCTCACTGTGCGGTGTCGGTGCGGGGGCATGGATGGGACACCTGCCGGTTCTGGGAAGCGGGCGCGGTAACGGGGCTTATCGCCGACGTGCCGGGAATCCACCTGCCGAACCAGCCGCGACACGGAGAACACGCTCTGTACTTCCGAAAGCCAGAGGAAGCCATGAAAGCCGTCAGGATAGCCATAGAGAACCCTGAAGAGTGGATAGAGATTACCGAACGAGGACGGGCGCACATCAAGCAGCACCACACGAACAGCGCACGGGCGCGGTATTTGGTGGACCTACTGGAGCGGTGGAAAGAACACAAAGCAGTCAGTCGCGAAGTGGTAAAATAGAGGCATGAAACCTCAAGAATACATCGCCATAAGGAACAGAGAGCGTCAGATAATAAGGGACGCAGAGGAGCGCATTGAGGACGCAGTGGCAGAAGCTAAAGTATGCCCTGTCCCCGATAACCTGCGCCCTGTTAACCCGTCCGATATCAAGAACGGGGCGATTATCTGGTATCCCCAAAAGGGATTTCATCCAAAGTGGCGAGAGGTAGACCTGCCCTTTTACCGAAACGAAGACGGGCGCGAATCCCCCACACCAGAGGGTGAGTTTTTGTACTTCACTACGGATGGCATAAACGGGCCGCGTCATTCCATCGACGGGGCTTTTGTTGAAGAGGACTGATACTCAGCAACAGATTTAATCACGACAGACCGACACAGTTTGCCCCCTCTCCCTATCTAGGGCGAGGGGTTTTGTTTTACCGGCGTTTGGGAGGACGCCACACGACCATGAGCGAGAAACCAGACAACACGAAGCAAGATGAAATCCTGACACGCTTGGGCGCACTCGGTGACCAGTTCGGAGAGTTGGCGCGAGGGCTGGAAGGTCTGACGAAGGCTATCAAAGAGTCCGTCACGCACCCGATGTACGTGATGAATACGACGCATCACCAGTACGGAGATTTCAATCAGGAAGCCGATGCCGTGCAGGTCGGGGTGAACTACGACGGCACACCCTACCGGATGCCCGCCTCACCTATCGGCCCGCCTGTGGAAAATACCGACAGCGAGAAGGCAGAAGAAGCGGTTCGGACAGTTCCGCGCCTGATGCCCCCCAATGGACCAGAGGCGTATATCGAGTACAGTCGCGAACAGTTCCCCAACGCGTTCGCCCCCGCAAAGAAACGCCTGCGAATCGGTATCGGAATCATCGCCTACAACGTCGCCAAGGAGTTAGATTGGCTCATCGAATCTCTCACGTCCGACCATCACGACATCGTGATTTACCTGTACCGCCACTCAAAGCGAGGTCAGTTCCCTGTCGCTGATGAAGTAGCCGAGGTGTGCGAGAACGCGGCAGAGAAATACGAATTTTCCGATGGGGCAAACTCTCCAAGAGTAAAAGACGTTTGTTACTATCCTGTCGAAGAGAACCGGGGGCTAGCTTACTCATGGAACGAAGCCCTTATCACTGCCTATCAGCGCGACAAATGCGACTTCGTTCTTCTCATCAACGACGACATTCAGTTCAACTCCTGCGCGGGGGTGAAAGACCTTGACCGCGTTGCCGAGTTCGTGATGCAGCAACCGCCCGATGTGGGCATGGTCACGGTACTGGGCTGGCACGACCACTACGCGAAGTACCCGCACCTGATGGAACAGCCGTGGAAGGGCTTTGGCTACTCCTGCTTTGCTATTACGCGGTCGGGTTGGGAGACGGTCGGATGCTTTGATACGAACTTCAGACCGATCTACTTCGAGGACTGTGACCACGGACGCCGTATGTGGCTTGCCAAGTTGCGCCTCACCGAAGTCAAGAACACCGGGATTATCCATTGGGGGAGTCTGAGCAACCACACCGACGAGCAACTGCGCGTACAGCACGGCAAGAGCAACCCGCGAAACGAACTGTACTACAGCAAGAAGTGGGGCGGCGGGCCGGGGCAGGAGACGTTTACCACGCCCTTTGCCGATGCTTCCTACGGTCTGTACATCGCGCCAGAGAAGCACACGCGGCCCTATGGCCCTATCTATGACCGGTACGACTTCGCCGAAGTGATAAAGCGATAAGGGGGCGATATGAAACGTCCTCTTATCGTGGATTGCTTCCCGTACTTCAATGAGGTGGAACTGGTACAGGCCCGAATCGACTACCTGTCGCCTGTCGTTGACCGGTTCGTTATCGTGGCGCTGGACGTAACGCATTCAGGCGAACCATACAGCCCCCCATTCCCAGTTGATCTTTTCAATGACCCGAAAGTGGTGTATGAGAACTATCCAAATGCGCCGAATGGGAGAGGTCAGGAAGCGAATTGGGAGCGCCTTCGATACCAGAGGGAATCAATCTTAAAACCTCTGAGATACATGCCAGACGAAACAACGGTACTCCTCTCCGACCTTGACGAGATACCACGCCGTGAACTCATACAGTCGTTGCGTGAGGAACGTAAACCCATCGCAGACGGGCAAATCGCCTGCTTTATGATGGACTACTATTACTACGATCCGACCAACCTTGTCACGGCGAACCAACCGGGCGGGTATCCATGGCCCGGTACGAAGATGTGCAACCTTGGCACCATGCGGAAACTGGGCGTCACCGGTCTGCGGCAGGTACAGGCGAAGGATTGCTCTGTCGTTCTGCCTGACGCGGGTTGGCACTGCTCCTACTTCGGGGGCGCGTCACAGGTACGGCAGAAGATGGGCGCAATCTGTGAGAACCACTTCCGCGAGAGTAAGGAACTCATCAACGCGGAGGAGGTGAGCAAACGTCTTGCCGCTCATGCCGACGTGTACGGGCGGGACGATATGGGATTCGTGACGATTGAGCCACGCCCCGACCTACCCGACGAACTGAGACGATTTATCCCGTAAAGGGAGCGGGTTGGGAGGCCCGCGAAGATGAGCGATGAACCTATAAAGACAAACTCTGACGCGAAGCGGAGTGTATGGCTTGTGTCTATGGGCGAATACTCTGGCTATGGGATAGACGCCGCATTTAGCACAGAGGAAGCGGCGGCAAAGTATTGCGGCTCCTTGTCCGACCAAGGCAAGGGCTACTTTGAACTGTTTCTTGACGAGCATAAGACAGATGAACTTGTACGGGTTTACGTGTCCTGTGTTGAGTTGCACTCAGGCGAAAAGCGGGAGCATCGTACCTCCCCATGGCTTGACTACACGCCGACATGGGTAAAGGCATCCGAGGCTCCTAGCGGTCGTGGTGAATATTACCTTGCGGACTATAGAGGGAATCGCAACGGCGACCGCCCTATGTCGTGGGGATGCTCTAACGTAAGCCAAGAACACGCCGAAAAACTCGCGGTAGAGGGTCGGCAGGCTTGGTTACGGCTCAAGGCGATGCAGGAACAAGGGGCGACCCTATGACCTGGCACGTAGAGACACAGCACCCCGTCGCAGTGGATTCCCTCGACCACCTGCACCCCCACGGGACGATTCGGGACAACAACAGCAACACGCGGTTTGTGGAGAAGTTATCCTGCGAGATTACGGCGTCAATTCTCCCTCGCGTTACGGCCCTTGTTCTTGATATTGGGTGTGCGGGTGGTGCCTTCGTCAAAGAGTTGAATGGATTCTTGACAGGAGTTGATGATATTCCTTTAGGGCTAAGTGAGTTTGATGCTATCGGCATCGAAGGAAGCGACATCAACCAGAAAACGAAGCGGGCGGAATGGGCGACCATCCCCGACAACCTTTTCACCGCTGATGCCACGAAGCCGTACAACATCCTATTCCGTGGTGAACCTGCCCTATTCGACTGCATCACCGCATGGGAAGTATTGGAGCATATCGAGCGGGACGACCTGACGATGTTCCTCGGTAACGTGGTGAACCACTCACGACCCGGCGCGCTCTTTATCTGCTCTGTCGCCAACTCACCAAGCCTGCACGACGGCGTAGACCTGCACCGAACGCAGGAAGGGCCGGACTTCTGGATACCTCTGATTGAGTCGTTCGGGTTCAAGCGAGACGAAACACTAGAGCGGTACTTCTCAGACTGCTGGATTCGGGTGACTGACTTCGATTTTGTGTTCCGCAAGACCTGACCGATTGACGATTTTAACCATACCCGGCGTTTGGGAGGACGCCACCGCATGAGTACACAGACACAACCGATGAGCTTTGATAAGACGCCTTTACCGGCGTCTTTTTTTGCGCCTGTTCAAAAGCAGGCAGAAGTGACACCCCCTGTTGCTGATACCTGCGACCGAATCATTTATTACTACGATGGTCTTCTTTCCGTGGAGGAGTTTCACGCAAAGCTCGTCTGCCCGTTTATTGGGGAAGGGTCACAAGTTGAGACTACCTACGAAGTAACCGAAGATTTCGGGGATGGCAGGCAAAACCGAAAGTTGACCGGATGGATTATCGAAAAGCCTGTCAACCCGTCCACAGGCAAGCCTATTCGCACCCATAGCGAGGCACTGGAGTGTGACAGGTCGATTCGTTCCGGCACGCCTTTACCCGCACCAGAGCAGGCAACCCCGCCCGATTCGGCAGGGAGTGGACAGGCAGAACCGGACGCCGTTCTCCTCGCGCAACTACCCGGTGGATACGTTCAGCCCGTTCACCCGGATTACCCATTCCGCGCCGGGGCCGGGGGTAATTCGACCTGGGCGCACATGGTACGGTACGCGGAACTTGCCCGCTACTGCCCGCGTGGAATCATCGTAGAGGTAGGGGTGGGATGCTGTGACGGTAGCACGCACGCCTTTGACCTCGGTTTGCAGAAACACATCGTTCCCGCCTCTAAGCGTCTGCACATCGGCGTAGACATTCACGAGGCACCGGATGGGAGTTGGGGGCCGAAGTCGGAATGGTTTCAGTACCTGTGCAGTAGCAGTCAGGACCAAGAGACGGTCGATAAGGTATGGGATATGCTCCCCCAGTACCCCGGAGAGAACGGGAAATTAGCAAGATGGGCACCCGGCATCCTCTACATCGACACGGTACACACCTACGAATTTCTAAAGCGTGAGTTGGAAATCTGGCCGCAACTGGTCGGACCTGACACGCTCATGTTGTTTCACGACACCTACCAATTCGGCCCGCACGAACCCGCACCGCTCACACAGGCGATTATAGAAGCCGTCGCGCCGGGTGGCATCCTGCACTCTACCCACGAGTACTTTAGTATCAGCGAAGAGTGTTCGGGACTTGGATGCCTCAGACCAATTGCAGGGTGGCCGGTGCCGAAGTTCCCTGTGGGCGCGTTCACCGACCCGCACACGGTCAGCGTCAACGGGCGGGAGGTGTCGGCATGAGCGATGAAAGTTTAGAGGCAAGGGTTGCCCGTCTTGAAAGGCTATGTCCTGTTAGCATTGAGCGTGTCAAAGCCGAAGAAGAAGACCCATGGCTTGAATACCCAGAATATGGGCGCGACGAACTAAAAGAACGATGCTGGCTTAGGACTTATTGCGATGGCCCCCCTCGTGAAGGGTACAACCGTTGGCAGAAGCGACTGATAGCCGAAAAGGGATTTGACCCGCATGAGCATAGGAAGCAGGGACTAGGCTATTCTCCTTATTCCAGAGATAAGGAGGCAACACGATGAAAGTATTAATCACCGGGATAGCCGGTTTCATAGGTTCACACGTCGCCGAATTGTGCCTGAAAATGGGCATGACCGTGTACGGGATTGACGACCTCTCCGGGGGAAGCCGTGAGAACGTACCCGAAGGCGTCACCTTCCTGCATGGTTCCGCATCAACGCAAGCCCGTTACCTCCGGCAGTCAGGACACGTCTTTGACGCGATCTATCACCTTGCCGCCTATGCCGCCGAGGGGCTATCGCACTTCATCCGGCACTACAACTACACGAACAACCTGTTAGAGACGGTAGACCTCGTGAACGAAGCGGTGAAGGGACTCCTGAAGGACGGGGGGCGGTTTGTCTTTACCTCCTCCATCGCCGTGTACGGGCACATGCCGGAAGATGTTTGGTACGCTCACGAAGTGTTGCGCCCGCATCCCTGCGACCCGTACGGCGTCTCTAAGCTCGCTTGTGAGATGGATTTGGCAGCGGCAGCGGAGATGTGGCCGGGTAAGTTCAACTACACGATATTCCGCCCGCACAATGTTGTGGGCATCCGGCAGAACCTCGCCGATAACTACCGGAACGTCGTTGGCATCCATCTTCGGCAAGCACTCACGGGCGAACCGCTCCGCATCTTCGGAGACGGGAAGCAGACGCGGCAATTCTCCGATGTGTCGGACGTTGCGCCCTACATCGCAGTCTGCCCGACCCTACCGAACACGGTGAACCAGACGTACAACATCGGAGGAGACACGCCTTATACGGTGCTGGACGTTGCCGACGCGGTACGCCGTGCGGTCTGCGCACAGGGCATCGACGTTCGTTTACAGTTCGAGGAAGCGCGAAAGGAAGTCGTTCACATCGCCTGCGACCACACGAAACTGAAGCGCGATTTCGGCATTACGAAAGAACCGGTCACGCTCTCCGAGTCCGTCGCGAAGATGGCGGAATGGGCAAAGGACCGGGTGATTGAGCAGCCCAAGCCGTTCACCGGGATAGAGGTGCATGAGGGTATGCCGCCGTCGTGGGCGAAGTTCGGGGCGGTCAGTAGTGAGAAGGCGGACACGAAAGAGGCGGGACGACTCGCGAACGAAAAGACTCGTCTGGAAATCACCACCATTTCACACCTGTACCACATCCCACTTGCGGAGGCGTCTCGTCTGACTCCCTCGGAGCGTGAAACGATGCTGACCTGTGCGGAACTGAGTTAACGGATTAAGTAGTGTATGCCGCTTGGGAGGGCGGCACTAAATGAGCAGTAACAACATCGGCATGAACCTTGACCGGTTCCGTATCCTGACCGAGGGTATCACCCGCGACGGCGTAGACTGTCACACGGTCGGGCCGGAGTACGGTGGGGGCAACGCTATCGAACTGGAAAGCGGGCTGTTTCTCTACTCTCTGGTGCGTCGTTTTAACCCCATCACGGTAATTGAAACCGGCTCGCATTGGGGCTTTGCCTCCTCCTGCATCGCGGCGGCTCTTGCCGATATGGAAGAGTCCTACCCGCTCGGACGAACCTTGACCACCATCGATGTCAACGCCTACGACGGGCGGGCACGGCGACTGTGGGAGCGTATCGGCGTGGGGCATCTGGTGAGGCAGTACATCGGAGACGCACGCGGTTGGGAGGGTGATAAGGATTTCCCCAAGAAGGTGGTGCAGTCGCTTTGTGGCAGACCCATAGATTTTCTTTGGCTGGATGCCGACCACAGCGCGGAGTCGGTTATCGCAGAATGGGAGCAGTACGCGCCCTGTCTGAACCGTCAGGAGGCAATCGTCGCGTTCCATGACACGAGACTGGACCCGCGCGAATCCGAAGGCATCCGGCAGATACTCACCCAGAACATGCACCCGCTACCAGAGTACCGTTTCCATTCGTACACGCCCCTTCGGAATTTCCGGGGGCTTGACTTCCTTTTCTTAACGAACGAGGTTCCTGCCTAGAGAGACGAGGCGTCACAATGGCGTGGTGGTTAATTCTATTGCTGTGGTTGGGCGGCATCCTCGTGGTTGCCGCCTTATCTATTTTTGGTCTGATGGCGTCAATTGAGGCGGTCGTCAGGCACTTGGATGAGATGGAGAAGAAGTACACGGAATGATGAAGCATAACGATTGGCTCTACCAGGGAGCGTCACAGGAGATTGTCGATAGCATTCCGGCAGGCATGGCGATTATCACCCTGAATGAGAACAATGAGCGGTACTTCCCACCGACAGGGCGCGACCATCCGTACCTCTGGGCGTTCACGAACGACCCCGGCGAACAACTTGACCTACCGAAACTGGAAGCCATCGAGCAGTTTGCCCGAACGTTCAAAAGCCGCGGCGTGTTCGTTCACTGCATGGCGGGAAGCAATCGGTCAAGCATTATCTGCGCGTACCTGCTTCACAAGATTGACGGCATGAGTCCTGCCGATGCGCTCACCTGCGTTCTCGCGCATAACGACCATGTAGCCATACGCCCCGAAATCTCCGATAAGTTGGAGCAGTTGACGGGCGTTTCCATCCGGTGTTGGGATAGGTGAGAAGATGGGATTGAAGAATTATGAACCAGCACTCACCGATTTTAACGGACTTCTCTGTGAGGATAGGGACGGGACGCTGACCTGTGTTGCTACCGATAAGGGCGACGTGCCAATCAGAGACATTACCTGCCACTACAAGGTTCTAACTCGGAACGGATACCGAACCGTACTCACGGTTGTAGGTATAGTCGGTGCCGTGGAGACACCTTATCACCTGCAACTAAAAGGGGAAGGTTCGCCACAAGGCGGTTTCTGGTGTGCTCCTACGCAGGAAGTGTTCTGTGTTGAAACACAGTCGTTCCTTCCCGCGATTCATACATGGCAATGGCATGTGACGGGCGAACACCCCAGAGATAGCCGACACACTTTTGAGTACGCAGGTGGGTATGGTTCCTGCCTGAATATTAAGGGTGATGCCTGTCTCGTAAGGGCAATCAGTAGTATTGGGCTTGGTTCTCGGTATGCTCTGCGACCGCTTTACAATATTGCTGTCGAATGCCGATCTCCCGACGAAGTGCCGGAGTTTTACGCGAACGGGCTTTTGGTGCGCGGGATAGGGACTTATGAGCATATGTACTTCGGTGCAAAACGCCGCCTCGGTTTGGAGGGCTAACCAATGGCATACCCCGCTGACGCCTATTCCTGGGCACGAATCGTACTCGGTTCCAACAGCACCGACCTTCCCGACACCACCCTTGCTCTGTTCCTCACCGGGGCAGAGCGTGACCTGATACAGACGTATCCGTGCGTCGCGGG
>Ga0247771_1000144_pt1 | contig 27450 bp, 29 predicted proteins | sample UWRJL197509C6_FD_179948 | JGI IMG/M metagenome (GOLD analysis project Ga0247771, IMG submission 179948) | Plant litter microbial communities from Arlington Agricultural Research Station in Wisconsin, United States - UWRJ-L197-509C-6 | ecosystem: Environmental > Terrestrial > Plant litter >... | reverse complement strand
GGAGAGGATCGGTAGCGATCTCCTCGACGAGGACGCGGACGATGTCGTCGACGTGGTCCTGTTGTGGTGGCGGGACGGTGACGGTGATCTGGTCGACGACCTGATCAACGCGACCGGTCCGCTGGCCGAGAACGGCGTGGTGTGGGTGTTGACGCCCAAGACCGGACGCCCTGGACACGTCGAGCCGAGTGAGATCGCCGAGGCGGTGCCGACCGCAGGGCTGTCCCAGACGTCCAACATCACCGTCGCCGAGGACTGGTCGGGCACGAGGCTCGTGCGCCCCAGTTCGGCGAAGGTCAAGCGCTGATCGAAGGCTGAGCACGGGCTCCCCGAGACGTACGGGGGCCTGTGCTCATCACGCTTTCGAGGGAACCTTCTCGTGGAAGCTCCGGACTTCACCCTCAAGGACCCCGACAACCGACGGGTGACGCTGTCGGCCTACCGGGGCACCTCGGCGGTGCTCCTGGTGTTCTACCCGTTCGCGTTCAGCCGCACCTGCCAGGGTGAGCTGGACGAGCTGCGGGACGGACTGGGGACCTACACGGCCGCGGACGTGGCCGTGCTGGGGATTTCGGTGGACACGCCGTACAGCCTGAAGGTGTGGTCCACCCAGCAGGACTACCGGTTCCCCCTGCTGTCGGACTTCTGGCCCCACGGCGCCGTCGCCCGTGCCTACGGCACGTTCGACGAGGCCAGGGGCATGGCGAACCGCGGAACGTTCCTCGTGGACATCGAGGGCACGCTGCGGTACGCCGAGGTGAAACAACCCGGCGAACGCCGAGACCAGCGGGCATGGCACCATGCGGTGGCCGCACTGACGGCTGACGAGGGCGTGTAGCTCAGCGGAAGAGCACTCGGTTTACACCCGAGCGGTCGCAGGTTCGAACCCTGCCGCGCCCACGGTTCTCGGGGCGAGCCCTGTTCGCGAAAAGCGCGAACCTGCTCGCCCCGTCGTGTTCTCCGGGGGTGCAACCCCCAGACCCCGCCCGGCGGGCTCCGCCCCCGGACCCCCGGCTGTGGTCGCGTCGGGTGGGCGGGTTCCTGTTCGGTGGTTGGTTCGGTTCGAGAACCGGTCGCCGGTCCGGCTTGTCGGTGGTGCCCTCTCGCGCGACGAAGGGCGTCGCGCGAGAGGTGTGGCGCTACCGGTCGAACTCCGGGATCAGGGTGCTGAACAGGCGGATCGAGTTGAGGACCTGGTCGTGCGGTAGGGCGCCTACCTGGTGGAAGCTGAGGAGTCTGTCGATGCCCAGCTCTTCGTAGACCCGCAGCTTCTTGCGGCACGTGTCGGGGCTGCCGACGATCAGGGAGTCCTGGGCGTTGAGGGCCTCGAAGACCTCGTCGTCGTCGACCTCCTCGCCCTGGATGATGCGGCCGATCACCAGCTGGGCGTCGTTCGGGCCCAACGCGGCCGCTGCTTCGGCGCGGAGGAAGTCGCCGGTGAGGCCGCCGCCCGCCGGGTCGGCCAGGACTTCCTGCTGCCTGGCCAGTTCGGTGACGAAGTGGTCGGCGGCTTCGAAGAACGTCAACGCGCGGACGCTGTACCAGGCTGCTGCCGCCGCGGCGCCGTTGCGCATGGCTTCCGCGTCGGTTTCGGCGCAGTGGACGAACGTGAAGAAGCCGACCTGGTTGTTCACGAACGCGCCCACGGGGTCGGTGCACGCGGCGGCCGCGGCGCGGTACAGCTCGACCATGCGGTTCACGCGTTCCAGCGACTCCCAGATCGTGGTGCCGAGGACGCCGACGCCGCGTCTGCCCGCCTCCTCGAACGACTGGGGGCTGGTGGCCGCCTGCCAGAGCGGGGGATGGGGTTTCTGCAAGGGGGACGGGATAATCGGTACGTCGGAGATCCGGTAATTGGTGCTGGAGTGGGAGAACCGGTCCTCGGTCCACATGCGAGGGATCATCTCGAACGCCTCGGCCGCTTGCCCTCGCACGTCGGCGGGGTCGGTGTTGAACAGCCGCCATTCGGGTGTGGTCGAGCGGGTCAGGCCCAACTCGACCCGGCCGCCGCTGAGGTGGTCGAGCCACGCGGCGCGCTCGGCCACGCGGATGGGGTGGTTGAACCTGGACGGGGCGAGCACCGCGGAGTGGCCCAGGCGGATTCGGCTGGTGCGCTGGGAAAGCGCTGCCAGCAGCATCTCCGGTGCGGACGACAGGCTGAACTCCTCGGCGCCGTGGTGCTCGACCTGCCACCAGCAGCCGTAGCCCGTCTGGTCGGCTAACTCGGCCTGCTCGACGGCCTGGGCGATCCGTGTCCCCTCGTGGCCGTCGGCCCACGGTTTCGGGTCCTGGATCTCGTTGAAGATGTCGAGTTTCACGTGCGCGACTCCCGTCCTCGGTCCTGAGCCGGAAGCTAATCGGCGGCCGATCCCGCCGACAGCGGCCGAACAGGGAGAACTCGGCGATTTCAGACCCGTGGATCCGGAGTGATCAACATGGGCCGTTCGGGCTCTGTACGCGAGTCCAAATCGGACGTAACTTCTCCCCATGGCGCCGAGGACGGTCACGATGGTGATTGGTCTCGCCTTCCTGCTCGCCGGCCTGCTGATCATGTTCGTGCCGATGACGTCGGACACCCCCGGCGGTTCGCCCGTGTCGTGCGGCAACGCGCTGGGCATCGGTTTCGACGAGGTCGCGGTCGAGAAGATCGATCCGACGTTCGTCGGGATCTGCGGGCGGCTGCGGAGCGAGCGGATGGGGTGGGCCCTGCCGATGGCGATCGGCGGCGGCGTGGTGCTGGTGGCCGGTGGACTGCTCGGCCGCAGACGCTCCCGCCGCTAACTACTCGCTGGTAACCTCCGGCCATGACGTGGATGCTGTACGGCGCCAACGGCTACACCGGGGAACTCGTCGCGGAACTGGCCGTGCGCCGGGGGCAGCGGCCGGTGCTCGCGGGCCGGTCGGCGGCCAAGGTCGCGCCGCTGGCCGAACGGCTCGGGCTGGAGCACCGCGCGTTCGACCTGGACCACGCGGACCTGGACGGCGTCGACCTCGTCGTGCACGCCGCGGGCCCGTTCGCCGCCACGTCCAAGCCGATGGTGGACGCCTGCCTGGCGTCCGGGACGCACTACGTCGACATCACCGGCGAGATCGACGTGTTCGAGGCCGTGGCCGCCCGTGACGTCGAGGCGCGGACCGCCGGGGTGGTGCTGCTGCCCGGCGCGGGGTTCGACGTCGTGCCGACCGACTGCGTGGCCGCGCTGCTGGCCGCCGAACTGCCCGGCGCGACGCACCTCGACCTCGCGTTCCTCGCGGGCGGCGGACTGAGCCCCGGCACGTCGAAGACGTCCGTCGAGGGCAGCGGCAACGGCGGTCGCGCCCGCGTCGACGGCGAGCTGCGGTCCGTCCGCCTCGGCCACCGCAGGCGCAGCGCCGCGTTCCGGTCGGGCGCGGCCGACGTCGGCTCGATCCCGTGGGGCGACGTCAGCACCGCCTACCGGTCCACGGGCATCCCGAACATCACCACGTTCACCGCGCTCCCGAGCGTCACGGGCCAGCTCCAGGCGATCTTCGCGCCGCTGCTGCGCACCCCGCTGGTCCAGCACGTCGGCAAGGCCCTCGCCCAGAGGATCTCCGGCCCGAGCGAGCAGGTGCGCGCTAGGACCCGCTCGGAGTTCTGGGGCGAGGTCTCCGACGCCGAGGGCCACACGGTGTCCCTCGCGGCCACCGGTCCCAACGGCTACGACCTCACCGCCGACGCCGTCCTGCGCGTCGTCGACCGGTTGCTCGCCGGTGACGTGCCCGCAGGGGCTCACACGCCGTCCAGCGCGCTCGGCGCGGACTTCCTGAGCACCTTGGACGGCGTTGTCGTCGACGAGCCGGTGCGGACATAGCTGTGCCCCGACGCGGACGTCGGGGCACAGAGGGCTAGCGGGGGGCGAGCAGCGAGCTGGCCTCCTGGGCCGCGGAACCGGCCTGGAGCAGGTGCTTCAGGTTCTCCGGCAGCTCCTCGCCGCGCTTCTCCACGGCGGTCGCGTACAGGCGTCCGGCGCGGTAGGACGAGCGCACGAGCGGTCCGGCCATCACGCCGGAGAAGCCCATGGCCTTGGCGTCGTCGGAGTGCGCCACGAACTCCTCGGGCTTCACCCAGCGCTCGACCGGGTGGTGCCGCGGCGAGGGCCGCAGGTACTGGGTGATCGTGATGATCTCGCAGCCCGCCTCGTGCAGGTCGCGCAGCGCCTGGGTGACCTCTTCCGGGGTCTCGCCCATGCCCAGGATCAGGTTCGACTTGGTGACCAGGCCGAACTCGCGGGCCTTGGTGATCACCTCGAGGGACCGCTCGTAGCGGAACGCGGGCCGGATGCGCTTGAAGATGCGCGGCACGGTCTCCACGTTGTGCGCGAGCACCTCGGGCCGGGACTCGAACACCTCGAGCAGCTGCTCGGGCACGGCGTTGAAGTCCGGGATCAGCAGTTCCACGCCGGTGCCGGGGTTCAGCGCGTGGATCTGGTTCACGGTCTCCGCGTACAGCCACGCGCCGCCGTCCTCCAGGTCGTCGCGGGCGACGCCCGTCACGGTGGAGTAGCGCAGGCCCATCGCCTGGACCGACTCGGCGACGCGACGAGGCTCGTCGCGGTCGAGGTCGTCGGGTTTGCCGGTGTCGATCTGGCAGAAGTCGCAGCGGCGGGTGCACTGCTCACCGCCGATGAGGAAGGTCGCTTCGCGGTCTTCCCAGCACTCGTAGATGTTGGGGCAGCCCGCCTCTTCGCAGACCGTGTGCAGCCCTTCGCGTTTGACGAGGCTCTTGAGCTCCCGGAACTCGGGGCCCATCTTGGCCTTCGTCTTGATCCACGACGGCTTCTTCTCGATCGGCGTCTGGCTGTTGCGGACCTCGAGCCGCAGCAGCTTCCGACCCTCTGGTACCAGCGTCACAGCGGTCACCCTACGCTTTGCGCGCGCGTGTGCGGGGTCACGCCGGATCGGGCCGGACGCCGGTGAGCGTGGCCGTCAGGTCCCACAGCCGGTCCGCGGTCACGTCGTCCTTCGCGGCGGCGGAGCGCGAGGCGGGCTTGGGGTGGCCGCGGGTCTCGCCCAGCTTGTCGGGCCCGTAGTAGTCGTTCTGCCGCACGCCGGGGGCCGTCGCCGCGTAGAGCTGCGGCAACACGCCCTTCTCGACGCTCTGGGTGGCCACCGCGTCCCACGCCCGCACAAGCCCGCCGAGCACGGCGCTGCCCTGCGACCTGGCGTGGTTGATCCCGAGGTTCGTGCCGGTCAGGCCGGGATGGGCTGCGACGGAGGTCACGTCGAGTCCGGCGGCTTCGAGGTGTCGGGCCAGGGCGTTCGCGAACAGCAGGTTCGCCAGCTTCGACTGGCCGTAGGCGGGCCACGCCGAGTAGCTCCTGGCCTCGAAGTTCGGGTCGGCGACCTGGAGGCCGCCCATCTTGTGCCCGAGGCTCGACAGGGTCACCACGCGAGCGCCCGGCCGGGTGCGCAGCGCGGGCATCAGCAGCCACGTGAGCGCGGCGTGCCCGAGGTGGTTGGTGCCGAACTGGGTCTCGAAGTGGTCCACGGTCCAGCCGCGCGGCGTCGCCATCACGCCCGCGTTGTTCATCAGCACGTCGACCGCGTCACCGGTCCGTTCGCGCACGTCCGCGGCGGCCGCGCGCACCGACGCCAGGTCGGCCAGGTCCAGCGCCACGAGCTCGGCCTCGCCGACCGCCCGGACGCGCCGGAGCGCCTCCTGGCCGCGTTCGGGGGAGCGGCACGCCATCAGCACCCGCGCCCCCTTGGCGGCGAGCACCTCGGCCGAGCGCAGCCCCAGCCCGGAGTTCGCGCCGGTGATCACCACCGTGCGGCCGGTCTGGTCGGGGATGTCCGCTTCGGTCCACATGGGTCCACCTAACCAAGGTCGTCTAGGCGCGGCTGAGCAGCCTGTCCCGTGACGTTCGCACGGCGGGCTCCGAGCGGATCAGCGCCAGGAACGCCGCGCCGATCCTGGCCACCTCGGCGGCGGGCTCGGACAGTTCGGCGAGACCGGAGGTCAACGCCAGCAGGCGCTCCTCGCGTTCGAGCGCCTCGGGGTCGGCGAGGTGGGCGTCCAGCACGGCGCGGAGCGCGGGCTGCTCGGCGGCGAGCGCCCGCCAGGTCGCGCGGACCGCGTCCACGCGGTCGTCGGAGTCGGTCAGCGCCACGCCCAAGCGGCCGGTGAGCTGCTGGAGCCACCGGTGGTGCAGGGCCAGCAGCAGTTCGTCGGCGGTCGCGAACGCCGTCCGGTCGAACTCCAGCGGGGCCGCCGGGTCGCGCCGGAGCACGGCGTCCAGTGCGTCGCGCCGTCGGTAGAAGTCGTTCCACCCCATCGTCACGCCTCCTCTCGGGAGTGAGGGGCCTCATACTCGGGGTCTTTCGCATACCGCCGGTATGGCCTCTTGGAGTGAACATACCACCGGTACGTACCCTCGGTATGTCGTACGGTTGTGAGCGTGGTGACAATGGGGTCGAGACGGGTCGAGTACTCGGAGACCACGAGGCAGGCGCTCGTGGACAACGCGGTGGAGCTGTTCACCAAGCGCGGCTACGCGGGCACGTCGCTCGACGAGGTCACCAAGCGCGCTCGGGTCACCAAGGGCGCGCTCTACCACCACTTCAGCGGCAAGCAGGCCCTCTTCGAGGCGGCGTTCGACGCCGTGGAGAACAAGTTCATGCGCCGACTGGCGGAGATCGTCTCCGCGCCCGGCGACCCGTGGGAGACCGCCATCGCGGGCCTGCGCGCCTACGTCCGCGTCTGCCTGGAGCCGTCCTACCAGCGGATCGTGATCCACGAGGCCCCGGTCGTGATGGGCTGGGAACGCTGGCGCGAGGCCGAGGAGCACTTCAGCTACGGCCTGCTGCGCACCGCCATCGAACTGCTGGTCGACTCCGGCGAGATCGAGGACATGCCGGTCGAGACCACCAGCAGGCTGCTGTTCGGCGCGCTGTCGGCGGGCGCCAGCACGATCGCGGCGGCGTCGGAGCCGAAGAAGGCCAGCGCCGAGGTCGAGCGGACCATCGTGCGGGTCGTCGAGGGCCTGCGGGTGCGCGGCGGCGAGCCCGTGCCCGTTCCGCCCCGTGGACGCTCCCGCCGACACTAGTTCGCTCCGCGTACTACTTTGGACCGGTGGAACTCCGGATCTTCACCGAGCCCCAGCAAGGGGCCTCCTACGACGACCTGCTGCGCGTGGCGCGGACCGCGGAGGACGCGGGCTACGACGCGTTCTTCCGCTCCGACCACTACCTCAAGATGGGCGACGGCGACGGCTTGCCCGGTCCCACCGACGCCTGGATCACCCTCGCGGGCCTGGCCCGCGACACGTCCCGCATCCGGCTCGGCACGCTGATGACCGCCGCCACCTTCCGGCACCCCGGCCCGCTGGCGATCAGCGTGGCGCAGGTGGACCAGATGTCCGGCGGCCGCGTCGAGTTCGGCTTCGGTGCCGGCTGGTTCGAGCGCGAGCATGAGGCCTACGGCATCCCGTTCCCCGCCGTCGGCGAGCGCTTCGACCGGTACGCCGAGCAGCTGGAGATCATCACCGGTCTCTGGGCCGCCGACGGGCCGTACTCGTTCGAGGGCGAGCACTACCGGCTCGTCGACTCGCCCGCGCTGCCCAAGCCCGTCCAGTCGCCGGTCCCGGTGCTGATCGGCGGGGTCGGCGCGAAGCGCACGCCCGCGCTGGCCGCTCGGTTCGCGACCGAGTTCAACCTGCCGTTCCAGGACTACGACACGGCGAACCGGCAGTTCGACCGCGTCGCCGCCCACTGCGCCGACATCGGCCGCGACCCGGCCGAGCTGACCCGATCGGTCGCGCTCGTCCTGTGCGTCGGCCGCGACGACGCCGAGGTGGCGAAGCGGGCCGCGAAGATCGGCCGCGACGTCGACGAACTGCGCGCCAACGGGCTCGCGGGCACGCCCGCCGAGGTCGTCGAGCGGTTGTCGCAGTGGCGGGAGCGGACCGGCGTCAGCCGGGTCTACCTCCAGACGCTCGACCTGGCCGACCTCGACCACGTCGAGCTCGTGGCCGCCGAGGTGGCGCCAAAACTCGCCTGACGACGGCTTTGAGATTTCTCCAAGGTCCGGTGGCTAGCTTCGGTTCCGCCAGCCATCCGGACCTTGGGGGACACGGTGCAGAACACGACCAAGCTCGGTTCGACCCTCGTGGGGCTGACCGTCCTGGTAGTGCTCGCCACACCCGCGACCGCCGTGCCGGAAGCGCCGCACGACGTTCCCGGCACGGGTTTCGAGCAGACGCCCGCCAACCCCCGTTTCCCACCGACGACCGCGCCGCTCGCCACCGGGTTCGACCAGTCCGCCGTGGGCGGCGGGTACCGACCGGGCGCGGCCGAGAGCTTCTCCCGCGGCCCGGACGGCGAGGTGCTGCACACCTACGACACCGGAACGGGCTGGTCGCCGTGGACGCCGATCGGCGACGAGCGGGTGGCGGGCGCGCCGAGCGGGGTCTACCGGCCGCGCACGCACTCGACCGAGGTCTTCGCCCGCGACACCGACGGCAGGCTCGTCCACACCGACAACCAGGGCGCGGACTGGTCGCCGTGGACCGCGCTCGGCGACCAGCGGCTGGCGGGCGACCCGCTGGTCGTGCACCAGCCCAACACCGGCGTGACCGAGGTGTTCGCCCGCGGCGCGGACGGCCGCCTGGTCCACGTCGACGACTCGGCGGGGGAGTGGTCGGCGTGGTCGGCCATCGGCGACTGGACGGTCACCGGCCCGCTCACGCCCGTGCGCCGCGCCGACACCGGGACCACCGAGGTGACCGCCCGCACCACCGACGGCCGCGTGCTCCGGGTGGAGAACGCGGCGGGCGGCTGGGCGATCTGGACGGTGGGCTAGCCGGGAAGCCTTGCGCGCCAACGGCATCGGCGTGAGGCCCGTCGACCCCTGCGCGCCGGTCCTGCGATCATGACCGTCGAGGGGGCGGACATGGTGGAGTACTCGAACGCGCCGCTGCCGCTGCGGGCGCGCGCGGCGTGGAGGCTGTTGTCCGGCGGGCCGCTGGGGTGGCGCGATCCGCAGTTCCTGGCGGCGAAACCGGTGCGGGAACGGGCTTTCCGGCTGTTGGCCATGCTGCTGATCCTGCAACGCGCCAGCTACGTCGTCCCCGGCGTGGTCAGCCTCTTCGGACCGGCGACGGCCTTCCGCAGCGCGCCGCTCAACGTCCTGCTGGTGGTGGGGGCCATCGGCTGGAACACGGGGCTGGTGCTGAGCATCCGCCAGGCCGGGTGGTTCGGCACGCGGGCCGTCGTCTCCGACACGCTGGTCACCTCGCTCCTGGTCGTGCTCGGCACGCTCAACGTCGCCGATCCCGCGCTGCCCGACGGCGTCGACTGGCCTTCCCGGTTCGTGATGGCCAGCGCGGCGTTCCTCGGCGCGGCCATGCCCGTCCCGCGCGCGTTGCTCCTGGCGGCGATTCCGTTGGCGTCGACGGTGATCGTGGTCGAGTCGACCACCGGGTCGGCGGGCGCGGTGTGGTCGATCGGGCACGTCAACTCGTTCGTCTGGTTCGGGGTGGTCCTGCACTTCCTGCGCCGCTACCTGATCGGGCAGGCGGAGGCGTTGCAGGACATGGCCGCGATGCGGCTGGCGGCCGAGACCCGGCGGATGAGCGAGCGCGCGGTGTTCGCGGCCCGGATCGAGCACTACCGGGCGCTGCACGACACGGCGCTGTCCACGTTGACCGCCATCGCGCGCGGCGGGCTGGACCACCGCGAGGACGCCGTCCGGCAACGGTGCGCCACGGACGCGGACCTGGTGCGGCGGTTGATCGACCAGGACCTGCGGCAGGCGTTCACCGACCTCGCCGACCGGTTGACCGCCGCCGTCGACCACGCGACCGGGATCGGTCTGCGGGTGCGGTTCCAGCACGACGGGCTGCCCGCCGACCTGCCGGGGCCGGTGGTCGACGCCGTCGCCGACGCGGCCGTCGAGGCGCTGAACAACGTGGCCAAGCACTCCGGGGGCACCGACGCCTGGCTGACGGCGTGGTGGGAGGACGACGTCCTGACCGTCCGCGTGGTCGACCGCGGGGTGGGGTTCGACCCGGCGGCGCGCGGGAGCGGGTTCGGGCTGCGCTGGTCGATCGGGTCCCGGATGGCCGACGCGGGCGGCGAGTCGAGGGTGATCAGCGCGCCGGGCGAGGGGACGTGCGTCGAACTGGAGTGGCGGTCAGTCCGGTGAGCGGCGCAGCCCGTCCTCGCGGACCCGCTGGGCGAGGTCCAGCTTGGTGTAGGTCGCCCGGCCGAGCGCCTGGTACTTCGCCTTGACCCGGTCGAGGTACTTCTTCGCCGTCGCGGGCGCCACCCCCGCCTGCCGGGCGGCGGCGGTCATCGTCATGCCGGTCGCGTAGGCGAGCAGCACCGAGCGCTCCTGCTTGGACAGCACCGGCCTGTTCGGCCGGGTGTCGCGGCTCCAGGCGAACGCCAGCTCGGGGGAGTGGGTGCCGCCGGTCTCGGCGATCTCGCGGATGGCCGTCGCCAGCGTGGACAGGGCGTGGTCCTTCGACAGGTAGCCCGCGGCCCCGGCGCTGACCACGTCCAGGTCGTGACCCCACCTCGGCATCACGCTCATCACCAGCACCCGGTGGCCCGCCTCGACCAGCCGCCGGACGTTGACGACCGGGTCCGACCCGTCGGCCAGCATCAGGTCCAGCAGCACCACGTCCGTCGGAGGGCCCGCCGCCAGCAGTTCGTCCACCGTCGCCGTGGCGTGCTCGACGCGCAGGCCGGGATCGGCGGCGAACCACGCCGTCATCCCGTCCAGGAGCATCCGGTCGTCGTCCACCACGGACACCGACACCTGCGTCACGTCGCCCCCAGCCCCGCGCCCTTTAGCGCCACGCGCCCGCCCTGTCAATACAGCCTAACTGGGGTCGTGACGGGACGGCGACCGCCGGTTGAAGATCGCGTTGCCGGTTTTTCCCACCCAGGAAAGAGAGTCGCGCGTGACCACGCTCACCGACCGCACCAACGCCGTGTCGGCCGACCTGTTCGGCGACCTGGACGAGACCACGTCCTCGACCGCCCCGACCTCCACCTCACCGGTGCTGGCCACTCCCGCTGCCGTCGTGTGGGGCGTCATGGTCGCCGCCGCGGCCGTCCAGGCGGGCTACGTGTACGGCGCCGTCCACGGCGGCACGTCCCCCACGCCCTCCTAACCACCGACGTTCGAGGAGAAATCGATGAATTCCTTGCTGGACAAGGCGAATTCCGACCTGGTCCTGGCCGGGGTCCGGGTCGACAGCACCACGCCGCTCACGATCACCGGCGCCACGCCGGTGCTGGCGACGCCCGCCGCCGTCGTGGGCTTCGCCGCGGGGGTCGCCGTCGTCTCCGGGCTCGCCGGTGCGTTCGCGGCGGGTGCCGCGGCGGGCCGGGCGGCCATCGGCGGCACCGTGCCGAAGCCGCAGTAGCAGGAGAACCAGCGCGTCGGACCGGTGCGTCCCGTGCGCACCGGTCCACCCTCCCCACCCCACCCGAAGGTGACTCCACATGGGACTGCTGACCAGGCTCCTCCGGCCGAGGGCGCTCGACCCGTCGGCCGTGGTCGCCGCGACCGAGCGGATCGGCTCCGTCACCCACCTCGTGTCCAGCCTCGAATACCTGGCGCGGGAACGCGACCAGGACTGGGGAGGACCCAACAACTGGGCCGTGACGCGGGCGAGGCACCACGCGGTCTCGCCCCGGTACGGCAAGGTCCTCGACGTCATCGCCGACCGGCGGGTCACCCGCGCGCTGCACGTGGCCAGGGTGGTCGCGGCCGTGTCGCTCTGGGCGCCGTTGCCTCGCGGCGCGAAGACCGTGGCCAACGGCGTCCTGTCGGCGAGCCAGGTCGCGCTGTACGCGCGCCACCTGTACGGCTCCGACGGCGCGGACCAGGTGTCGTTCCTGGTGCAGGCCTTGGCCACGGCCGCCCGCGCCGGCCAGCGCAAGCCCGCGGTCGTCGACGCGTGCCTGTGGTTCATCGCGCTCCAGTCCGTGCTGTCCTACACGGTCTCCGGCTGGGCGAAGCTGCCCAGCGAGACCTGGCGCAGCGGCCGGGCGCTGCCGGGGATCACCCGCACCAGGACCTACGGCGACGAGCGGGTCTGGAAGGTGATGAAGGACCACCCGAGGCTCACCCGGCTGGCCGCGCACGCCGTGCTCGCCCTGGAGTGCGGCTTCCCGCTGGTGTTCGTCGCGGGCGGTCGGCTCGCGCCGCTGTTCCTCGGCTCGGCGGGCGCGTTCCACCTCGTCAACGCCCGCGTCATGGGGCTGGGCCGGTTCTTCTGGTCGTTCGCGTCCACCTACCCGGCCGTGCTGTACGCCAGCGGCCGCGACCCGCGTCGGGACGACACGCTGCCGAAGGTGTGCCTCGCGCTGGTCGGCGGCGCGGTGGCGGCGACCCAGGTCGCACGGGTGCGGCGGGCCGCGAAGGTCGCCGCCGGGCGTGGCGACGAGAGCACGCTGACCGCGTCGTCGGGCAACGTCCTGTCCTACCGGCGGTTCGGCGTGGTGGGCGCGGACCGGCCGGTGCTGGTGTTCGAGAGCGGGATGGTCGCCACCACCGAGCACTGGGAGTGGATCACCCGCCACCTCGGCGCGGACTTCGAGGTGATCACCTACAACCGGGCCGGGTACGGGCCCAGCGCCTACGTCGGCGGCCGGGACTACGACCTCGACACCGCCGTGGCCGACCTGACCGACCTGGTCACCGCCACGACCGGCGGACGTCGGTGCGTCCTCGTGGGGCACTCCCTCGGCGGCTACCTCGCGATGCGCGCCGCGCGGGACCTCGTCGACGGCGGCACGCCGGTCGAGGCGCTGGTGCTGATCGACGCCAGCCACCCCGGCGAACTGGTGCGCTCCCCCGCGCAGGCACGGGGAGCCGAGGGGCTGACCAGGGCGCTGGACCTGATGCCGTTGTCGCTGCGGGTCGGGCTGGGCGTGCTGCTGAAACGGCCGTCCTGGGTCGACCGGATGCCCGCCGAGGTCCGCGACCTCGTCCTGGCCCACTACCGCGACCACCGGATCTGGACCGCGGCGACCCGCGAGTGGCGGGCGACGAGGGAGCACTTCGAGGGCTTCGACGGCGTGCTGCCCGAGCCCGGCGCGCCGCTGCTCGTGATCAGCGCGGGCGCGACCGTCGCCGTCGACCCGGTGCACGGGGAGCTGCACGACGAGCTGGCCGCCACCGCCGCGGGCTCGCGCCGGGCCGTGGTGCCCGACTTCGACCACGACCAGGTCCTCACCGACCCCGTCGGCGCGGGCCGGATCGCCGACCTGATCACCACCTTCCTGGAGGACCGCCATGCGCTCGCCGCGCCTTGACGGGTGGACCGGCCTGCTGGCCGCCGGGCTCGCCACCTGGTTCGGGGTCACCGTCGCCAGCCAGCACCCGAATCCCGTGTTCGACCGCTTCCGCGAGTACGACTTCACCGGCCTGGCCATCGCGAACTGGCGGTTCTTCGCCCCGGAACCCGCGCAGCACGACTTCCACCTGCTGCACCGGGTGCTCGGCGCGGACGGGCCGAGCCCGTGGGCGCTGACAGTCGAGATCCCGGAACGCTCGTGGCGGCAGGCGGTCTGGTTCCCGGACCGCCGCAGCGACAAGGCGTTGTTCGACGTCTGCCACGAACTGCTCCGGCACCTCGGGATCCCCGGCGTCGACCTCACCGGCACCTCGGCCTACCGGGTGCTGAGCGACTCGGTCGAACGCCGTGTGCGCGCCGAGCACCCGGCGGTGAAGGGGTTCCAGTTCGTCATCGCCCGCAGCGCGGGCTACGACGACGAACCGGACCCGGACTACCTGCTCGTCTCCCCGTTCGTGCCCCTGACCGACGGAAAGGCCGCCGCGTGATCGCCGACATCGGCTACGGCACCCAGTTCGCCCGCTTCTACGACAAGCTGTTCCCGTCGGGCCCCGACGCCGAGTCGGCCGCCGAGTTCCTCGCCGCCCGCCACACCGGCGGTGCCGGCCTGGAGCTGGGCGTCGGCACCGGCCGGATCGCCCTGCCGCTCGCCGCGCGCACCGGCGCGGTCGTCGGCGTCGACTCCTCCACCGAGATGCTGGAACTCCTCGACGCCCGCGCCGCCGAGACCGGCCTGCCGGTGACCGGCGTGCACGGCGACCTCCGCGACCACGCCGACGACACCGCGTACGGCCTCGTCTACTGCGTCTGCGGCACCCTCTCGATGCTGCTCGACGCCGCCGACCAGGCCCGCGCGGTGAAGGCGGCGGCGGCCCGGCTCGCACCGGGGGCGACCCTCGTGGTCGAGACCCACAACCCGGCGGTGGCCCGCGCGCTCAACCAGGGCCGGGCGCGCGACTCGTTCTTCGTCCCCTATCCGGGGCGCGACACCGGCCTGCTGTCCTACTCCACGGTGGACGAGGTGGCGAAGGTCTGGCGGCTGGCGCACATCTTCTTCGACGACGGCCGCGCCACCATCGCCCAGGAGGCGAGCAGGCTGACCGATCCGGAGGAGGTCGACGCGTACGCCTCCGCGGCGGGGTTGACCAAGGTCGGCCACTACGGCGACTGGTCCGGCACGCCGTTCACCGGGGTCGAGCCGATGGTCGTCTGCGAGTACCGGGCTTCCGATGCCTGAGACGACGGCGACGACCTTGAGGGTGTTCGGCGAGTACCTGCGGCCGTACCGGGGCGGGTTGGTGTCCGGCGCGGCGCTGCTGGTGGTCTCCAGCGCGCTGGGACTGGTGCAGCCGCTCGCCGCCCGTGACGTGATCGAGGCGCTGGGCGTCGGCAGCGGCCTCGGCCCCGCCCTCGTCCGGTTGACGGTGCTCGTCCTGCTGGCCGCGGTCGCGCTCGGGGTCGGCGACTACCTGGTGCTGCGGGCGGCCGAGGGCGTCACGCTCGCCGGCCGGGTCGGGCTGGTCCGCCGGGTGCTCCGGCTGACCGTGCCCGCGATGCGGACCCAGACCCCCGGCGACCTGCTCGCCAGGGTCGCGTCGGACACGTCGGTGCTGCGCCAGGTGGCGAGCCAGGCCGTCGTGCAGGTCCTCACCGGGGCCGTGATGCTGGTCGGCGCGCTGGTGCTGATGGGCACGGTCGACCTGGTGCTGCTCGGCTGCACGGCCGCCGTCGTCCTGGTCGTGGTCGTCCTGATCATGGGCGTGATGCCCCCGATCCGGCGCGCGGCCCTGCGGGCCCAGGAGTCGCTCGGCGGGCTCGTGGGGGCGCTCGAACCCGCGCTCGGCGCGTTCACCACGGTCAAGGCGTCCGGCGCCGAGTCCGCCGAGTTGGCCGGGGTCGAGGAGGCGGCGACCACCGCGTACCGCCAGGGCGTGCGGCTGGCGACCTGGGGCTCGGTCGCGGGCACCGCCACCGGACTGGCCGTGCAGGTGGCGTTCCTGGTCGTGCTGGGCGTCGGCGGCGCGCGGGTGGCGAGCGGGGCGATGCCGGTGGCCGACCTCGTCGCCTACCTGCTGTACGTCGCCTACCTGACGGCTCCGCTGATGCAGATGATCGGCGCGGGCACGATGCTCCAGGCGGCCAGGGCGTCCGTCGGGCGGATCACCGAGATCGCGGCGCTGCCGTCCGAGCCGCTCGACGTCGTCCCCCCGGCCCCGGCCGGGCCGGGTGCGGCGGAGGTGCTCCTCGACGGTCTCCGGTTCACCTATCCGGGACGGGACACGCCCGCGCTCGACGGCGTGGACCTGCTGGTCGAGGCCGGGTCGTTGACCGCGGTCGTGGGACCGTCCGGATCCGGCAAGTCCACGGTGTTCGCGTTGATCGAGCGGTTCTACGAGCCCGACTCGGGCCGGGTGCTGGTCGACGGCCGCGACGTCGCCGACCACGACCTCGCCGCCCTGCGCGCGAGCATCGGGTACGTCGAGCAGGACACCCCGGTCCTCGGCGGCACCCTGCGGGAGAACCTCGCGTACGCCACGCCGGGGGTCGGCGACGCCGAGCTGCGGGCGATCATCCGGACGACCCGCCTCGACGACCTGCTCGACCTCCTCGGCGGCGACCTCGACGCGCCGATCCTGCACCGCGGTGTGTCGCTGTCCGGCGGGGAGCGGCAGCGGATCGCGATCGCGAGGGCGTTGCTGCGCAAGCCCCGCCTGCTGCTGCTGGACGAGGCCACCTCGCAGCTCGACGCGGTCAACGAGGCCGCGTTGCGCGATGTGGTGCGGGACGTCGCCGACGCTGGGACGACCGTCGTCGTGGTGGCGCACCGGTTGTCCACGGTGCTGGCCGCGACGCGCATCGTCGTCTTGCAGGACGGGAAGGTGCGCGCGGTCGGGACGCACGACGACCTCGTCCGCACGGATGATCTGTACGGTCGGCTGGCCGCCGGGCAACTGGTCGGCTGAGCGAAGTGGGCGGTGGGCGATGAGCGGCGCGGACGCGGTCGTGGTCGGGGCGGGCCCGAACGGGCTGGCCGCCGCGGTGGTGCTGGCCGAGGCCGGGCTGCGGGTCGAGGTGTTCGAGGCCGCCGACACCCTCGGCGGCGGCGCGCGGACGGTCGAGGCGACCCTGCCGGGGTTCCGCCACGACGTCTGCTCCGCGGCGCACCCGATGGCGCTCGCGTCGCCGTTCTTCCGCGCGTTCGACCTCGCCGCGCACGGCGTGCGGATGCTCGTCCCCGAGGCGTCCTACGCGCACCCGCTCGACGGCGGCCGGGCCGGGGTGGCGTGGGTGGACCTGGAGCGCACGGTCGACGGGCTCGGCGTCGACGGGAAGGCGTGGCGGCGGTTGTTCGGCCCGCTCGTGCGCGACTGGGAGGGGACGACCGGGTTCGCCATGTCCGACCTGCGCCGCCCGCCGTCCGCGCCGGTGACGGCCGCCCGGTTCGGCCTGCGCGTGCTGGAGCAGGGGAGTCCACTGTGGAACGCCCGGTTCTCCGGCGACATCGCCCCGGCGCTGCTGACCGGGGTCGCCGCACACGCCGTGACCCCGCCGCGGCGACTCGCCCCCGCTGGGGTCGGGCTGCTGCTCGGCGCGCTCGCCCACGGCGTCGGCTGGGCCATCCCGCAAGGCGGGAGTCAGGCGATCGCCGACGCCATGGTCGACGCCGTCACGAGCCGCGGCGGCGTCTTCCACACCGGCCACCGGGTCACCGACCTCGCCGAACTCCCCCCGGCGCGGGCGACGCTCCTCGACGTCACGCCGCGCGCGCTGGCCGGGATGGCGCGGTGGCCCGCGGGCTACGAGCGGGCGCTGCGCCGGTTCCGCTACGGCGCGGGGGCCTGCAAGGTCGACTACGCCCTGTCCGGCCCGGTGCCGTGGGCGAACGCCGACTGCGCCCGCGCGGGCACGCTGCACCTGGTCGGCAGCCGCGAGGAGGCGGTCGCGGTCGAACGGGAGGTTGCCGCGGGCCGCCACCCCGACCGGCCGTACGTGCTCGTGGTCCAGCCCGGCGTGGTCGACCCGACCCGTGCCCCGGCGGGCGCGCACACGCTGTACGCCTACGCGCACGTGCCCGCCGGGTCCACGGTGGACGTCGGCGCCGCCGTGACCGCCCAGATCGCCCGGTTCGCCCCCGGTTTCCAGGACCTGGTCCTGGCGAGCACGGTCACGACGGCGGCCGAGTCGGCGGTGGAGAACCCCAACCACGTCGGCGGCGACATCGCGGCGGGCGCCGTGACGCTGTGGCAGACGGCGTTCCGGCCGGTGCCGCGGTGGAACCCCTACGCGACCCCGCGCGACGGCGTCTACCTCTGCTCGGCGTCGACGCCGCCGGGGCCCGGCGTCCACGGGATGTGCGGATACCGGGCCGCCCGGCACGCGCTCCGGGAGCGCTTCTAGTTGCCCGCGCTCTCGTAGCGGCGCAGGCCGCGGGAGAACACCACCAGCGCGATCCCGACGCAGTAGACGGCCACCAGCGGGGTCAGCAGGCCCAGCCACGGCGTCGACCCCGCGTTCATCAGGAAGCTGATCGGGAACGTGCTGATGAACGCGAACGGCACCACGAACCCCAGCGTCGCCTTGAGCGCCAAGGGGTAGACGCTCAACGGGAAGCGGGCCAGCTCGCCGACCTGGTGGACGGCCATCGCGAACATCGGGCTCGGACCGGACAGCCAGAACGAGATCGAGTTCGTGGCCAGGTTGACCGCCACCTTGATGAACACCGCGCCCAGCAGCAGCACGACGGCCAACAGGACCATCAGCGGCGACCAGTCGATGTCGACCCGCGTCAGCGCCACGGTGAGCATCGCGCCGCCGGTGACGATGTTGGTCAGCCCGTTGATGCCGACCTCCGCGCTGGTCACCTGGAGCACCACCGGGTACGGCCGGACCAGCGCGTAGTCCAGCGTGCCCTCGTTGATGGCGTTCGACAGCCGCCAGGTGCCCTCGAAGAAGAACGAGCCGACGCCCTCGGCGATGGCCATCATCGCGAACATCGCGACCACGGCCCAGAACGACCAGCCGTTGAGCGACGGGACCTTCGCGAACACCGCCGCCAGGAACACCAGGTTCACGACCTGCATCAGCACGGTCGCGACCGCCATCACCCAGAAGTCCGACTGGTACTCGAGCAGCGCCCGCAGGTGCAGCCCCAGGAACCGGAAGTAGAGCCGGATCACCCTCAGCACGTCAGCCCCCGTTCCCGGTCAGTTGCCGGAGAGCGCTGCGCCACAACAGCTTCGCGCCGTACCAGAGCAGCACCACCCACCCGAGCTGCACCGCCACCAGCAGCGCCGCCTGCGCGCCGTCCACGCGGCCGATGAGGATCAGCCCCGGCGTCGAGGTCATCCCGGCGAACGGCGACCACGAGGCCGCCGTCGCCAGCCAGCCCGGCAGGTAGGCGAGCGGCACCAGCGCGCCGGAGAACAGGTTCACGATCGCGACCCGCGCCCACTGCACGCCGATGAAGTTCTGCGTCCAGAACGACGCCAGGCTGGCCAAGTACACGACGAGGAACTTCAACGGCACCAGCAGCACCATGCTGGCGATGAACAGCCCCAGCTCGCCGCCCTCGGGCAGCGGCAACGGTCCGGAGACGGCCACCGTCACCCCCACGACGCCGAGCACCACCAGCGCCTCGATCCACACCGCGCCCAGCGCCTCGGCGAACCGGGCCTCCTGGTACCGCACGGGTTTGACGAGGTCGAGCGCGACGAGTCCACTGTGGATCCGGAACGACATCCGGAAGTCCGCCAGCAGGCCGACCAGCGCGCCGGAGGCGAACGCCACCAGCAGGTAGCCGCGCATCTGCGGCCAGGTGAAGCCGTTGACCGCCGACCCGTCCTCCAGCAGCACCCGCCACACCGCGAGCAGCGCCACGAGCTGGAACCCGACCCCGAACAGGCCGAGCAGGAACGACATCCGGTAGGTCAGCGCGTTCTTCGCCGACGTCCTGGCCAGCGCCCAGTAGCCCCTCACGACGCGGAGTCGGTGGTCAGCAGGAGGTCGCCGGAGTAGACCCGGCGGATCACGTCCTCGATGCCCGGCTCGTCGATCCGGAAGTCCACCACGGTCGCCACGCCGCTCACCGCGGCCACCGCCTGACCGGCGGTGAGCGCGAACCGGTCGAAGCGGATCGCGTGCCACAGCGGCGTTTCCCCCGCCGTGACGTCGGTGCCCGGCAACGCGGCCCGCACCAGCTCCGGGTCCACGCGCTCCTCGGTGCTCACGTGCAGGATGCGTTCGCGGGCGAACTCGTCCTTCACCGCCTCCAGGTCGCCGTCGAACACCAGCCGACCCTCGTCGATGATCACCAGCCGTCGGCAGAAGCCCTCGATGTCGGCCAGGTCGTGGCTCGTGAGCATCACCGTCGTGCCCTCGTCGCGCAGCTCCCGGAAGAACTCGCGCACCCGGTCCTTCACTGACAGGTCCAGGCCGATCGTCGGCTCGTCGAGGTACACGACCTCCGGCGCGTGGATCAGCGCGGCGACCAGGTCGGCCCGCATCCGTTGGCCCAGCGACAACTTCCGCCCGGTCACGGGCAGCAGCTCGCCGATGCCGAGCACCTCGTCGAACCGCTTGAGCCGCTGCTCGTAGGTCGCCCGGTCCACGCCGTACAGGTCGCGCAGCACCGCGAGCGAGTCCGCCACCGGCAGGTCCCACCACAGCTGCGTGCGCTGCCCGAACAGCACGCCGATCTGGTGCGCCACGGCCATCCGCTCGCGCTGCGGCACCCGCCCGCCGATCCGCACCTCGCCGGACGTCGGCTCCAGGATCCCGCTGAGCAGCTTCACCGTCGTCGACTTGCCCGCGCCGTTCGGCCCGACGTACGCGACCGCCTCGCCCGCCTCGATGGCCAGGTCGACGTGGTCGACCGCCACCTTCTCCACGTACTTCCTGGTGACCAGGTGCCGCAACGACCCCGCGAGCCCCGGCGGTTTGTCCGGCCTCCGGAACACCTTCGTCAGCTGCCGTGCCTCGACCAACGCCATGAGAGTTCCCCGATCGCTCGCCGCCCACCCAGTAGCGGGGCGAAGACCGCAGTCTGGAGAGAGTTCCGACGCGGTGTCAAACCCTTATCAGCGCAGGGAAATCCGCCCGTGCGCCGCGGTGGCCGGACCGGTCGTCCGGTACGCCCGCATCGTCGAACCGGTCGTCGGCGGGACACCGCTCGACCGCCACGTCCGGCGAACCGTCGCGTGGATACCCTTCGGCGGTGGCGAATCCTTCGGCGGCAGGGGACATCGAGCTCGCGCGGGTGCTGGCGCACTGCGGCGGACGCCCGGTCGACGCCGTGGAGTTCCTGGTGGGGGCCATCGCCTCCGAGCCATCGGCCCCCGAGCCCTACGCGGCGCTCGCCGAGCTGTGGCGGAACCGGCGTTCGGAAGTGGACGAAGGGCTTCGGCGGAAGGGCTCGGTGAGGGCCGGCCTGGCGCAGTCGTACTTCTTCTTCCTGGACGGGGAGGTGGACGACGCGGCGATGGCACTGGGCTCGGTCACGGGAGCGCGGTCCGACGTGGCGTGGGGCGCCGCCCCCTGGTTCGGCGACGCGCGCTTCCTCGACGCGGTGAGCCCCGAGGCGCTGGCGGAGGCGTGCCTGCGGACGCTGGACCACGGCCCGCACCTGGACACCGACGAGGCGCGGCACCGGTTCGAGCCCTGGTTCCACGCCGTCGACGTGGTGTCCGCGCGGAGTCCCGTGCCGGAGGCGCTGGCCTCCATGTCCCGGCTGCCGAGGGCCTGCGGCCGTCACGAGCTGGCGCTGGCCCTGTGCGACCGCGCCGACGCCGTCGACCGGGTCTTCTGGACGGCGGTCGCCCGAGGGACCACGTGGCGCGTGATGGGTGACCTGGACCGGGCCGTGGCGGCCTTCGAGGACGCCCTGACCTTGGACCCCGACAACTGGTCCCTGCACCTGGACCTCGCCGACCTGCGCGCCGACCAGGGCGACTTCGCCGCCGCCGTGGACCTCGTGGACCGGGGGTTGGTCCACGAACCGGACGAGGTCTCCCTGCGCGCGGCGTCCGCCGCCTACCGCGCCCGCCTGTCCGGGTCGGCCGACGACCTGGAGGCACTGGTCGACCTGGCGCCGGAGCTGGAGAACCCGTCCTACCGGGAGCGGCTGGTCGACCTCGCGTGCGCGGGGCCGGGACTGCCCCCCGACCTCGTCGCCGAGGCGCTCCGCGTGCGCTGAGCGCCTAGCGGAGCTGCCCCGCCACGTCCGACGCGGCGGTCAGCAGCACCAGCACGGGCACGATCGCGGTGGCGCGCAACCGGTAGCTGCCGCGCTTGTCCTGCTCCACGACGCCGGACGACGTGAGCGTCTTCAGGTGGTGGTAGAGCTGGCCGGTCGACCCCAACCCGGCCGACTCCTGCAACGCCGACCCCGGTTTCGGGCCGTCCACGAGCAACGAGCGCACGATGCCCACCCGCACGGGGTGGGCCAGTGCGGCGAGCACGTCGATCGGGCCGCGGTCCGGGAGGCCGAGCACGCGGTCGGCCTGCACGTCGATGTGCCGCCGGACCTCGCCGCCGCCCAGGGTGACCAGGCCGCGGTAGGCGATGTGACCGCCGCCGTCGTCACCCGCGGGGAGTTCGACGGTCGCCCGGTCGTCGCCTTCGAGCGCGGCTACGCGCAGTTCCAGTTCGGCCAGCCTCCGTGCCACGTCCACCGTGGTCATCCTACGAGAGTCTCCCGGAGTTCTCGCAGCGCAGCCGGGTCGAGCAAGGAGCCGAGCGTCAGGTCGAACAGGTCACCGGCCTGAGTGGACAGCCGCTCGTCGACCTCCTCGGCGAGCACCACGCCGGTGCCGATCCGCCCGTCCTCCCACCGCACGGCGCAGGCGACCGCCAGCGCGCCGGGCAGCGAGCCGCCCTTGACCCCGATCGCCCGCACACCGGGAGGCAGCGCGCCCGTGAACGCGCGTTCCAAGTGGACTCGCGCGGCGGGGAACCTCCCGCCCGCGATCGAGCGGTGCAGGCTGTGCAGGGTGGCCGCGGAGCCCCGTGCCGTCTGCCGCGCCCACGGCCGCCGCCCGTCGGAGGTGGCCGGGATGTTGGGGGACCGGCCGATGATCTCCAGCTTGAGCCTCGGGTCGTGCAGCGCCTGCGCCATCAGGGCGTCGCCGACCTGCTTGCGGCCCGCCGGGTTCGCGGGCGCGCGGCCGGGCAGGACCAGCATCAGCGCCTCGCCCCCGAGGGACCGGACGTCCGCGGCGGGCCAACCGGAGCGCACCGCCGCCGCCCGGAGGGTCGCGTCGCCGACCCGCGTCCGCACGAAGTCCGCCGCGGCGTCGTCGCCGTGCAGCACGGCGGCCTTCACCAGGTCGTCCAGCGCCACGAGCCGGTCCGGGTCGTCGGCGGTGCGGCCGTTGGCGAACGGGATCCCCAGGTCGGTCAACGCCGCCTGGTGGGCCCCGCCGTCCAGGCCGAGGTGGTACGCCTCCCAGTCGCCGACGCGCACCAGTTCGTCGGGCTTCACGCGGCCCTGTTCGACGGCGAGCGCGTAGCCCGCCGCGTGCACGGCCGTGACGGCGGGGCCCAGGATCCGCTCCTGCTGGGCCCGATGGTCCAACCGACCTCCGCGTCCGTCGTCGAGGACTGCTCCGACGTGGTCGCGATTACCGGCGAGCCAGGTTTCCCACCCTTTCGGCCCTGCCACGGCCTGCCCGGAACCGATCACCATCGAGGCGCCGACCACGCCTGTCGCGGCGAACACCTGTCGTCGGGTCAAGAGCACGACAATTCCCCCTCTGGTTATCCGTAATTCCGGAATACTAGAGGGTCGGAAGCTCGCTTGTCAGCCGGTTCGCACGGCGAACGTGATCCCCGCAGCGTTCGGCTCACGCCGTTCCACCACCCGGTCGGTCAGCCGCAGACTGCCGTCCAGCGCGGCCACCACCGCGTCGCGGGCCATCGGCAGCACCTCGGCCACCGTCACGTCCCGGTCCAGCTCCCGCGACAGCGACGCGACCCCGGCATCCCTGATGCCGCAAGGGATGATGTCGTCGAACGGGGCGAGGTCGGCGTTGCAGTTGATCTCGAAACCGTGCATGGTCACGCCCCGCTGCACGCGGATGCCGATCGCCGCGATCTTGCGCTCCGGGCCCCGGTCGTCCGCCGCCAGCCACACGCCGCTGCGCCCGTCCACCCGGCCCGTGCGCACGCCCAGTTGGTCGCACACGTGGATCAGCGCCTGCTCCAGCCTGCGCACGTACTGCACCACGTCCATCGGCTCGGTCAGCTCCACGATCGGGTAGCCGACGAGCTGGCCGGGACCGTGCCAGGTGATCTTCCCGCCGCGGTCCACGTCGATGACCGGGATGTCGCTCTTCACCGGCCGGTCGGCCTCTTCGGTGCGCCGCCCGCAGGTGTAGACGGAGTTGTGCTCCAGCAGCAGGAGGGTGTCGCCCGCGGTGCCGTCCGCGCGGGCGTTGGCGAGGTCTCGTTGCAGGTCCCAGGCGGCCAGGTAGTCGATGGTGCCCAGTTCGCGCACGTCGAAGGGGTGGCTCGAGGTGCGGCAGGAAACGTCAGGTCCGGTCACGTCCCGAGATTACTCCCGGACCGATGAGCCCCAGCGCGAGACCGGCGAGCAGACCGACCCCCACGACGGCGGACACGGCGCCCGCGGTGTCGGTGAACCAGTGCATGCTCAGCACGACCCGGCTGGCCGCCGTCAGCGCCACCGCGGTCACGGCCAGGACGGCGGCCGCGCGCACCCAGCGGCGGGCGTACCAGGCGCACGCCACCACGGCCGTGAACGCCAGCGCCGTCACGGCGGTCACGTGCCCGCTCGGGTAGCTCCACTTCGGGAAGTCGATCGGCCGCACCCGCCGGTAGGCGTACCGCACCAGCACCGTCGCCCAGCACAGGCCGAGCAGCACGCCCAGCCGGAACACCAGGAAGTCCTTGCCCAGCCACGACCTCACGGCCAGCCCCAGCAGCGCGATGGTCGCCAGGCCAGGGCTGAGCACGAAGCTGATCCACTCCGCGACGACCGTCAGCGGACGGGTGTGCAGCGGCTCGTAGGCGTTCAGCCGGACGTCCAGCGCCGGGGCCTCGTCGCGCACGAACACGCCGAGCGCCGTCGACACCGCGACGAGCAGCAGGCCGAGGAGGACCAGGTGGCCCCGGCTCAACCGTTGACCGCCGCCGACACGGCGGCCCCGAGAGCGGGGTGCAGGAAGTGGAACCCGTTCGACTCCAAGGCCTTCGGCACGGCCCGCTGGCCGATCAGGACGCCCTCCTCGGCGAACTCGCCGAGCACGGCCTTCAGCGCGAAGCCGGGGACGACCCACGGCGTCGGCCGGTGCAGCACGTGACCGACGGTCCGGGTGAACTCGGCGTTCGTCACGGGGCTGGGCGCGGTCAGGTTGATCGGGCCGCTCACGGAGTCGTGCTCCACCGCGAAGCGGATCGCGGAGATGGTGTCGTCCAGCGAGATCCACGGCATGTACTGCTCGCCGCTGCCGAGCTTGCCGCCCAGGAAGAACGTGAACAGCGGCCTGATCCGGCCGAACAACCCGCCCGCGGGACCGATGACCAGCCCGGTCCGCAGCCGCACCACGCGCACGCCGGGAGCCTGCTCGGCGACCGCCGTGGCGGCCTCCCACTCGCGGCACAGGTCCGCCAGGAACCCGCTGCCCACACCGCGGGACTCGTCCACGACGTCGTCACCGGTGTCGCCGTAGAACCCGATCGCCGACGAGTTCACCAGCGTCGGCACCCCGTGCTCCACGACCGCGGCGGCCAGCACCTCGGTGGGCACGGTCCGGCTGTCCCGCAGCACCTGCTTGCGGGCGTCGCTCCAGCGCTTGTCCGCCACGCCCGAGCCGCACAGGTTCACCACCGCGTCGACGCCGTCGAGCGCGCCCGCGTCGAGCCTGCCCGCGGGCGGGTCCCAGCCGCGCTCGTCGGGAGCGGCGGGCGTGCGCCGCACCAGCCGGAGCACGTCGTGCCCCTCGCCGCGCAGCGACGCCACCAGACTGGTACCGATCATCCCGGACGAACCGGCGATCACGACGCGCATGGGTTGATCGTCTCCCAAGGGTGGGGTTCGTGCACAGCGGGGGACATGTGGCGAAGCCCCCGGTGCGAGTCGCACCGGGGGCTTCGTCGCGAGCGGGACCTACAGGCCGAGATCGGCCTCGAACGCGCCCTCTTCCAGGCGGTTCTTGATCGTGGTGAGGAAACGACCGGCGTCGGCCCCGTCCACCAGGCGGTGGTCGTAGGTCAGCGCCAGGTACGCCATCGACCGGATGGCGATGTTGTCGTCGCCGTTCTCGTCGGTGATGACCACGGGACGCTTCTTGACCACGCCGACGCCCAGGATGCCGACCTGCGGCTGCTGGATGATCGGGGTGTCGAAGAGCGCGCCGTTGCTGCCCAGGTTCGTCAGCGAGAAGGTGCCGCCGGACAACTCGTCCGGGGTGACCTTGTTCGCACGGGTCCGGGCCGCGAGGTCGGCGATGTTGTGCGCCAGACCGGCCAGGTTGAGGTCACCGGCGTTGTGGATGACCGCGTTGAGCAGGCCGCGCTCGGTGTCCACCGCGATGCCGAGGTGCTCGGCGCCGTAGTAGGTGACCTGCTTGGCCTCCTCGTCGATCGACGCGTTCAGCTTCGGGTGCTGCTTGAGCGCCTCGACCGTGGCCTTGGCGAAGAACGGCAGGAACGTCAGTTTGACGCCCTCGCGCTGCTCGAACGCCGCCTTGGCCCGGTTGCGCAGCCGGGCGATCTTGGTCACGTCGACCTCGAACACCTGGGTGAGCTGCGCGGACATCTGCAGCGACTCGCGGGTGCGCTGCGCCACGATCTGGCGCAGGCGCGGGAGCTTCTGCGTGCTGCCGCGCAGACCGCTCTGGTCCGCGGCGGCCGGGGCGGCGGCGCGGGCGGGAGCGGCGGCAGCGGCCGGAGCGGGCGCGGCGGGCGCGGGAGCCGGGGCCTTCTTGGCCTCGACCGCGGCCAGCACGTCCTGCTTGCGGATGCGGCCACCGACACCGGTACCCGTCAGCGAGTTCAGGTCGATGCCGTTCTCCGACGCCAGCTTGCGCACCAGCGGCGTCACGTACGGGGTGCCGTTGGACGACTCCTCGGACGACGACGCGGCGGGAGCCGGGGCGGCCTGGGCCGGAGCCGGGGCGGCGGCCGGAGCCGGAGCGGGCTTGGGAGCCTCCTGCTTGGGGGCTTCCTGCGGCTTCGGGGCCTCCTGCTTCGGCGCCTCGGGAGCGGGCGTCGGGGCAGGAGCGGGAGCGGACGCCGGTGCCGGGGAACCGGACCCGATCACCGCGAGCTGACCGCCGACCTCGACGGTCGAGTCCTCGGCCGCGGTGATCTCCAGGACGGTGCCCGCCACGGGCGACGGGATCTCGGTGTCGACCTTGTCGGTGGACACCTCCAGCAGGGGCTCGTCCACCTCGATGGAGTCGCCGACCTGCTTCAACCAGCGGGTGACGGTGCCCTCGGTGACGGACTCGCCCAGAGCGGGCATGACGACCGGGGTGCCGCTCGCCGAACCGCCGCCGTTGTCGGAAGGCGCGGGCGCCTCCTCCTTCGGGGCCTCGGCGACGGGCTCGGGAGCCTGCTCGGGCTCGGCTTCCTCGGCAGGGGCTTCCTGGGCGGGAGCGGGCGCGGGGGCGGCGTCGCCACCGGAACCGTCGCCGATCACCGCCAGTTCGGCGCCGACCTCGACGGTCTCGTCCTCCTGGGCGACGATCTTCTGCAGGACCCCGGCGGCGGGCGACGGGATCTCGGTGTCGACCTTGTCGGTCGAGACCTCCAGCAAGGGCTCGTCGACCTCGACCCGGTCACCCTCCTGCTTCAACCAGCGGGTGACCGTGCCCTCGGTGACGCTCTCGCCGAGTGCGGGCATTTGGACGGAGAAGGCCATCGTTCGCTGACTCCTCGTGCTTGAGTTGCAGGTTCGGCTGACTTGTTTGCGACGGTCAGCCGTGCACGTGCAGCGGCTTGCCGGCCAAGGCGAGGAAAGCCTCGCCGAGGGCTTCTGTCTGGGTCGGGTGGGCGTGGATCAGCGGAGCCACGTCCTCCGGGAAAGCCTCCCAGCTGTAGATCAGCTGGGCCTCGCCGATCAGCTCGCCGACGCGCTCGCCCACGAGGGTGATGC
>Ga0247771_1000143_pt1 | contig 27608 bp, 16 predicted proteins | sample UWRJL197509C6_FD_179948 | JGI IMG/M metagenome (GOLD analysis project Ga0247771, IMG submission 179948) | Plant litter microbial communities from Arlington Agricultural Research Station in Wisconsin, United States - UWRJ-L197-509C-6 | ecosystem: Environmental > Terrestrial > Plant litter >... | reverse complement strand
CTCTCCACCACCCTCCCCCGATAAAGCACCATCACCTCATCCGAGAAAACCCGCGCAGTAGCCAAATCATGCGTGATGTAAAGAACCGCCAGGTTCTCCTCCTCCTGCAACCTCCCCAACAACCTCAACACCCCCATCCGCAACGAAACATCCAGCATCGACACGGGCTCATCAGCCACCACCACCCCAGCCCCAGGCGCCAACGCCCGAGCGATGGCCACCCTCTGCCGCTGCCCCCCGGACAACTCATGCGTCCTCCGCCCGGCGAACGAAGCAGGCAAGGACACCCGCTCCAACAACTCCCCCACCGACTCCCCCCGCCCGTGCAACGTCAACGGCCGCGACAAGTGATGCCCCACGGTATGAAACGGGTTCAACGAGGCGAACGGATCCTGGAAAACCATCTGCACCCGCCGCCGATACTCCCGATCCCCCAACACCTCCCCGTCCACCAAGATCCCCCCGGAAGACGGCTTCTCCAACCGAGCCACCATCCGAGCGATGGTCGACTTCCCCGACCCCGACTCCCCCACCAACGCCACGGTCCGCCCAGCGGACAACGTGAACGACACCCGATCCACCGCCCGCAACACCCGCCGCCGCATCCCCTCCCGCACGACGAAGTCCTTCACCAGCTCAACCGCCGACAACATCGACATCCCCCTCCCGCACAACAGAAGACACCCGAGGAAACGCCGCCAACAACTCCCGCGTGTACGGATGCCGAGGCGCAAGGAACACCGACTCGGCGGCCCCCATCTCCACCACCTCCCCGTCCTTCATCACCGCGATCCGATCCGCGATCTCCAACAACAACGGCAAATCGTGCGTGATGAACAGAACCGCGAACCCCAACCGATCCCGAAACTCCAGGATCTCCCCCAAGATCCCCCGCTGCACCAGAACGTCCAACGCCGTAGTCGGCTCATCCATGATCATCACCTGCGGCTCGAGCAACAACGCCATGGCGATCATCACCCGCTGCCGCATCCCCCCGGACAACTCGTGCGGATAAGCCCCCAACCGCCCCACATCAACCCCCACCAACGAAAAAACCTCGACACACCGCGCCCGCCGCTCATCCCGAGACATCTCCGGCCGATGCGTCACCAACACGTCGTCCAACTGCGAGGCCACCGTCGTCACCGGGCTCAACGCGTTCATCGCCCCTTGGAACACCATCGACAACTTCGACCACCGGAACACCCGCAACTCCGAGTCCCCAAGCCCCAGCACGTCGACATCCGTGCCATCCCGGTCATGAAACGTCACCGCCCCCGAAGTCACCTCCGCGGGCGCCTTGTGCAACCGGTTCACCGCATACGCCAACGTCGTCTTCCCACACCCGGACTCCCCCGCCAGCCCGAGAATCTCCCCCCGCCGCAACGTCAACGACACGTCCTTCACCGCGTGCACCACCGACTCCCCCCGATACACCACGTTCAACCCCTCAACCGTCAACACCGCGTCCTCCGCCCCCCGCACAGCTGGCGAAACCCCGGCGACAACGACCTTCCCCACCCCCCGAGGCACATCCCGCAACCGCGGATTGATGATCTCGTCGATGCTGAAGTTCACCAACGACAACCCGCACCCGAACAACGCGATCACGAGCCCAGGCGGCACGAACCACCACCACGCCTCACGCTGCAACGCGAACCCGTTCTGCGCGTAATAAAGCATCGTCCCCAACGTCGACGAGTTCGACGCCCCCAACCCGAGGAACGACAACCCGGCCTCACTGAGGATCGCCAGCACCACCGCGAACACGAACTGCGACGCCAACACCGGCAACAGGTTCGGCAACACCTCGACGGTGATCACCCGCCACGTCTTCTCCCCCGCCACCCGCGCGGCAGCCACGTAGTCGCGATTGCGCAACGACAGCGTTTGCGCCCGCAGCACCCGCGCCGAAGCCGCCCACCCGGTCACGGCCAGCACGATCGCCACAGTCCACGACCCCCGCTGCGCCGCGGGCACGAACCCGGCGATCACGATCACCAGCGGCAACCCGGGAATCACCAGCATCACGTTGGAGAACAACGAGAACGCCTCGTCGACCAGCCCACCCGCGTAACTACCCACGATGCCGAACACAGCCGACAACACCGTGGCCAGCACCCCGACGATCAACCCGATCTGCAACGACCCCCTGGTCGCGTACGCCAACTGCGCCACGACGTCCTGCCCGGTCTGCGTGGTCCCGAGCCAGAACTCCCCGCCCGGCGGTGTCAGCCCGATGTCCCGCACCGCGCTCGGGTCTCCGACCACCAGCGGGCCGACCAGCCCCACCAGCACGACGACCCCGATGAGCCCCAACCCGACCGCGAGCTTGGGCGACCAGCGCGGCAGGACCCGCCGCCTACTCTCCACTGTGGACACGTCGGCTCCTCATCCGCTCACGCGGGTTCGCGGGTCGATCAGGGCGTACAGCAGGTCCACCACGAGGTTCGCCCCGAGCACGGCGACCGTGATGACCAGGAAGATCCCCTGCATCAGCGCGTAGTCGTTGTTCTGCACGGCCTGGAGCAGCTTCGACCCGATGCCGGGGTACGAGAACACCTGCTCGGTGATGATCGACCCGGACACCACGAACCCCAACGAGATCGCGAATCCCGCCACCGACGGCAGGACGGCGTTGCGGGTGGCGTACCGGATCATGATCCGACTGTCCCGCAGCCCCTTGGCCCGCGCCGTCAGCACGTAGTCCTCGGACGTCGCCGACACCATCATGTTGCGCATCCCCAGCAGCCACCCGCCGACCGACGACACCACGATCGTCAACGCGGGCAGGATCCCGTGGTAGACCGCCGACCCGATGAACTCCGCGTCCCACCCCGGCGACAGCACCACGTCGTACCCGCCGGTGAGCGGGAACCAGCCGAGCGCGGAGGCGAACACCGCCACCAGGATCAGCGCCAGCCAGAAGTACGGCACGGCCGCCAGCACGGTCGTCGCGGGCACCAGCGAGTCGAGCCACGTGCCGCGCTTCCACCCGACCAGCGCCCCGAGCGCGATGCCGATCACGAACGACAGCAGCGTCGCGATCCCCACCAGCACCACCGTCCACGGCAGCGACGACGCGATGACCTCCGACACCGGGGCCGGGAACGCGCTGACCGACACTCCGAGGTCACCTCGCACCACGTTGCCCAGGTAGGCGAAGTACTGCCCGACGACGGACTCGTCCCCGCCGGACCCGAGCAGCAGCTCGAACGACCGCCGCGCCGCCGGGTCGATGGACCCTCCACGCTGCTGGAGCTTCGCCAGCAGGATGTCGACCGGGTTGCCCGGCATCAACCGCGGGATGACGAAGTTCAGCGTGAGCGCCGCCCACAGGGCGACCAGGTAGAACGCGAACTTCCGCGAGTAGTAGCGCATCCGCTCACTTGCCCGCGGGCTTGAGGCGCAGGAAGACCTCGGAACTCTCCGGCCGGGACCAGACCGCGGGGAACGCGTACAGGTCGTCCTCGGTCGGCCACCCGGTGAACTTCTCGGCGTTGTACTCGCTGGTCGTGCCGCCGGTCAGGATCGGGATGTAGGGCATGACCTCCTCGACCCGCGCCTGGATCACGTCGAGGTGCGGCTGCCGGGCCGCGGTGTCCTTGGGGTCGATGCGCTTCAACGCGGCCAGCGCGTCGTCCAGCGCCGCGTCCTTCATCCGGCCGAAGTTGGGGTTCGCGACCTCGCCCGCCGGTGCCGTCGTGGCCCCGCTGAAGAAGTAGCTGTAGGTGTAGAACGGGTCGGGCGCGGGCCCCTGCTGCACCGCGTCGATCAGCAGCTCGAACTGGCCGCGCCCTCGGGCGTCCGACCACTCGTTCCACGACACCTGCTGCGCCGTCAGCTTGATCCCGACCTGCTGCAACTGCTGGCCGATCGTGTCGACGGCGGTGATGTAGTCGGTCCAGCCCGCGACGACCTTCACGGTCAGCGCCAGCGGCTTGCCGTCCTTCGCGTAGATGCCGTCGCCGCCCTTGGCGTACCCCGCGCCCTCCAGCAGCCCGGTCGCCTTGGCGACGTCGGGGCTCATCGGCGCGGTCTTCTCCTTGAGCTTGCTGGAGATCAGCCCCTTGTCCCGCTGCACCAGCGCGTAACCGGGCGACACCTCGCTCGCCGTGCCCTCGAACGCCAGCGCGTTCACCTGGCTCCGGTTGATGCCGTAGTAGACGGCCTTGCGCACGGCCGGGTCGGTCTGCGGCCCGGTGCAGCCGAGGTCGGCGTTGGAGCAGGTGAACAGCGCGGCCTGGTTCATCGGCGTGATGACGGCCTTGTACCCCGGATAGTTCTTCTCGACGTTCTTGATGTCCGGCACGGGCCCGGTCTGCCAGTCGACCTGCCCGGCCTTCAGCGCGTCGGCCCCGGCCTGGTTGCCGGAGAGGGACAGGTAGCGGATCTTCTTCACCGCGGGCTCGCCGCCGTAGTAGCCGGGGTTCGCCTTGAGGGTGAACGCCTGCGGCTTGAACTCGTCGAGCAGGAACGGGCCGGTGCCGACCGGGTTCTTCACCGGGTCGGTCGCGGGCGTGGCGATGTCCTTCCACAGGTGCTCGGGGACGATGAAGATCTTGCCCAGCACCTGCGGGCCCTCCATGTACGAGGGTTCGTCGAACGCCACGACCAGGTGGGTGTCGTCGGTCGCTGTCGCCCTGCCCCGGTAGCCCGTGCCGTTCATGGTCTTGTTCTTGGTGATCATGTCGAGCGTGAACACCACGTCCTTCGCGGTGAACTTCTGCCCGTCCGACCACTTCACGTCGTCGCGGACCTCCACCGACAGCTCGGTGCCGTCGGCGTTCCAGGAGAAGCTCTTGCCCAACCGGGGCCGAGGGTCCACCGGGCGGATGACGTTGAAGAAGAACAGCGGTTCGAAGATCGTGCCGGGACCGTCGATGAGCGTGGGCGAGAACGGGTTGAAGTTCGCCTGGTAGTCGCCCGCCTGTCCGGTGTAGAGGACGAGGGTCTCCGCGTCCGCCGACCGGCTGCTCGATGACGACCCGCACCCGGCCGCGACCAGCGCGACCACGGCCAATCCCGCCGCCGCGACGCGGGAGCGCTGTGCCTTCAGGAACATCGTTGATCCTCTCCTGGCTGGGTGGCAACGACCGGCCGTCGACGGTGCGAGTCGCTGCGGTGGAGAGATTGTTAAGTCAGTGAAGAAAGGAAGTCAAGGGTCCTTGGGCACCCCTCCGCGCTCGCCGAACGAGGCGTTCGGCGGCACGCCCTTGCTACCCTTCGGCCGGTGAACGAAGTAAGTGCTGGCCAGGAGGCGGAGGACCAGTGAGCGGTCAGGCCCGGACGACGCTGCACGCGAGCAGCAAGGCGGCAGTCCTCGACGTCGTGCGCGCGGCGGGCACGATCAGCCGGGTGGGCCTCATCAACGCCACCGGCTTCACCGGCGCGACGATCTCGACGGTCGTCCGCAAGCTCATCGACGAGGGCCTCGTCCTGGAGACCGGCCGCGCCGAGTCGACCGGCGGCAAGCGCCGCGTGCTGCTCCAGCTCAACCACGCGTCCCGCTTCGCCATCGGCGTCCACCTGGACCACGCGGGCATCACCTACGTCCTGACGAACCTGGGCGGCGCGGTCGTAGCCCGCATCACCAGACCGGGCGCGGGCACCGCCACCCCGACCGAGGTCGTCACCAGAATGGCCACCGAGGTAGCCGCCCTGGTCGAACGCGTAGGCGTCGACCCCGACCGCGTTCTGGGCTTGGGCCTCGTCTCCCCCGGCCCGCTCTCCGCAGCCACCGGCATGGCCCACACCCCACCGTCCATGCGCCAGTGGGAAGACTTCCCCCTCGACACCGCCCTGGCGCAAGCCACCGGCCTCCCCGTCCTGCTGGACAACGACGCCACCGCCGCCGCCCTCGGCGAGCACTGGTCCGGCGGCATAGGCGGCACCTCCACCTCAGCGGCCCTCTACATGGGCACCGGCATCGGCGCGGGCCTGGTGATCGGCGGCATCACCTACCGGGGCACCAGCGGCAACGCGGGCGAAATCGGCCACATCTGCGTGGACGCCCTGGGCCCGGAATGCTGGTGCGGCGCACGAGGCTGCGTAGAAAGCCTCGCGGGCCCAGCCGCGGTGGTCGCCGCGGCCCGCGCCGACCAGTACCTCTCCCGCATGGTCGGCCTCACGGGCACCAAACGCACCCGACCGTCCATCGCGGCGGACTTCGCCGCCATCAGCCGAGCAGCACGACGAGGCGAACCGCAAGCACTGGCCATCCTCGAACGCTCAGCGCGTTACATCGCCGTAGCGGCCCGCACCCTCGCGAACCTCATGGACTTGGACGTCCTGGTCCTCACCGGCCCGAGCTTCGCCATCGCGGGTTCCGTCTACCTCCCCATCGTCCGCGAGGAACTGGACCGCGCGTTCTTCGCCCGCGCCACCCACCAGGTGGACGTCCGCCTCTCCCGCTCAGCGGCGACGGCACCGGCGATCGGCGCGGCGGCAATGGTCCTCCAGTCCGAACTGGTCCCACTGCACGAAGGCACCCGCCTCCCGGAAAACCTGGCAGCGGCGGAGCCTGCCTTCCTCACCCCACCCAGCGCCTAGCCAATCCGCCGAGGCAACAACAACGGCGTGGCCAACAACAACACCCCGGCCACCCCAATAGCCACGCGCGGCCCCACCACCCCCGCGAGCACCCCACCCAACGCGGTCACCACCGCGATGCTCGCCTTGGTCGAAATCGACCAGGCCGACAACGTCCGCACCACCCGATCGGCAGGCACCTGCTCAAGCCGGTAGGTGGCGAAAACCGGGTTGAACACCGCAGCAGACGTGATCAACCCGAACTCCACCACCATCACCACCACCAACCCACTGGTCCCAGCGTGGATGAACACCAGCCCGATCGGCCAACAGGCCCGCGCGGTCCCAGCCACCAACAACACCGAACGCCGCCCGAACCGCCCGACCAACGGCCGAGCCAACCGCGACCCGACCAACCCACCCAAACACGGCACCGCGAAAGCCAGCCCGTATTGCCAAGGCGCAAACCCCAACGGCCCCAACATCAAGACGGCCAACAACGGCGCGGACACCATGATCAGCCCGTTGACAGCCATCGTGTTTACGAACAACAACCGCAACACCGAATGCCCAAGAACAAACCGCCACCCCTCCACCAGGTCCCCCATGCGAGGCGACTTCACCCGCACAGGAACCGCCTCACCCCCACCAATAGCCCGAATCCCCAACGCGGACAACAAAAAACTCACCGCGTTCGCCACCACGGTCACCACAGGCCCGAACGCCCCAACCAACACACCCCCCACAGGCGGCCCAACAGCAGTAGCGGTCCAAGCAGTCGACTCGAACCGCCCATTGGCCACCAACAGATCCTCCGGCCGCACCAACGCCTTCAACGCGGCCCCACTAGCAGCCTGAAACGCGATGTCAGCAGCCCCCACCACCACCGACACCACCACCAACTGCCCAAAACTCAACAACCCCAGGACAAACGCCGCAGGCACACTCATCAACGCCACGAACCGCACCAGATCCATGGCGATCATCACCGGCCGCTTGCGCCGAAACTCCAACCACGACCCCAACGGCAACGCCACAACGGCCCCAACAGCAACCCCCACAGCAGCCAGAAGGGACACGGCCTCAGGCCCAACGTGCAACACCAGGATCGCAATCAACGAAAACGCGTCGAACGCCAACCAGGTCCCGAACGCACTGGCCGCATACGCCGCCCACAACCACCCAAACCGCCGACCCACCCCAAGATCCAAGCGACAACAGACCCGAAGGTCAAACCCCCAGCACCAACCCAGACAACCACCCCAGACGCCCCACCACCCCCAACACCCCCACCAAAATCACCAACCAAAGCCAACCCACAAGCCCCGCAGCCAACGAAGGCGGGAGGCAGGAGGTGGGAGGTGGGAGGCAGGAGATGGGAGATGGGAGGTGGGAGGCAGGAGATGGAAGGCGGGAGGTGGAAGGTGGAAGGTGGAAGGCAGGAGATGAAGGCGGGAGGTGGAAGGCGGGAGGCGGGAAGCGGGAAGCGGGAAGCGGAGGCGGAGAGCGGAGGCGGAGAGCGGAGAGCGGAGGCGGAGAGCGGAGAGCGGAGGCGGAGAGCGGAGAGCGGAGAGCGGAGAGCGGAGAGCGGAGAGCGGAGAGCGGAGGCACGAAACCACGCAACCAGCGTGTCGACCAGCCCCCCCTCCCCACCCCGATCCGAAGCGCCTTCGCACCCGTTTTGTCTTGTCAAGGCATCTTTCCCGCCTTGACAAGACAAAACGGGTGTTGAAATAATTGCGCGAGCGGGGTGGGGAGACACCACCCACCCCATCAATGCCCGTGCCGAGGCATCTCCGAGTAATAACACCCCTCAACCTCAGCAGGCTCAGGGGACAACGCCTCACCCCCAGGCGTACACCTCAAATACCTCAACCCCAACCTCTCCAACCCCGTCGTGGCACTAACCGCAAACCCCTCCCCAAACCCGAAATCCGGATCCCCCCGCACCTCCCCAGCCAACAACGAAGCCTTCCACCCCTCCTCAAAATCCTTCATCCGAGAAGGCCGTATCACCACCAACCCCAACTTCTCATAGGGCGCCACAGCACAGGTAGCCCACTCAGACACATAAGGCGCATACAACTTCGCCCGCAAAGGCCCCACAAACGCAGCGAACTCCTCCAACGTCCCCACCCGAGGCGACTCACACTCCCCCGTCCGAGCAGAAACCCACCGACCCACATCCACAGCAGACCCGGAGGCGGGGTCAACGGAAGAACATCCCGCCAACCCCACCACCATGGCCACCACAATCAGGCCGTACCGCACGTCGCTCCGTTGAGCGTGAACGCACTGGGCAACGCAGGCGTCCCGGAGGAAGCCCCGTTGAACCCGAACGTCACCGACCCACCAGCGGGTATCGACGCGTTCCAACTGACCCCCTTGGCTGTGGCCTTCCCACTGGCCACCGCCACCTCAGCGGACCAAGCACTGCTGATGCTCTGCCCACTGGGCACATCCCAGGCCAACGCCCAGGGATTCACCGCCGACGACCCGGTGTTCTTCACCACCACGTTCGCGGTGAACCCACCAGACCACACACTCGGCGTCGTATAAGCCACCGAGCACGTCCCAGGCGACGACCCGGGCAACGTAGTGACACTCACCGCCGACGAAGGCGAGGACACGTTCCCCGCGGCATCCCGAGCCACCACGTAGAACTGATACGCAGTCCCACCAGTCAACCCCGTGACAGTCGCCGACGTCCCAGAAGACGACGCCACCAACACATCGGTAGCCCCGGCCTCCCGGTAAACCTGATACCCGCTAACCCCGACGTTGTCCGTAGCGGCAGCCCAACTCAACGCCACCGACGTGGACGACGCCGTAGCGACAGGCGTCCCCGGCGCGGACGGCTTCACGGTGTCCCCACCGCTACCCCCACCCGAGAACACCACGTCCGAACAGCTGTAGAACGCCTCAGGGCTGTCCGACCGCTGCCAGATCGAGTAGATGACGTGCCGCCCGGTCTTGTTCGGCAACGTCGCCGTCCAGCTGTACTCCCCGTTCCCCAGAGCCGGGTTCGTCACCGAGTTGAACGGCGTCGATTCCAGATCCGACCACTTCAACGGCTGCGTGACGTCGAACCCGTCCTTCGTCACGTACTGGTCCCACGTACCGGGGTGCGGCGCCCACGCGTTGTACTTCATCGTGATCGTCGAACCAGCCTGTAGCGAAGTCGACGGCCAGTCCGACCGCGCCAGGTTGTACGCGTCGTACTTGGTCGTCGGCCCGCACAGGTGCCCGTCCGAGATGATGTCCCGGTGCCGCCCCCCGGCCTGGCTGATCAGGTTGCCGAACCAGTCCCACAGCGGTTGCTTCCCGCCGATCCCCACCGCCGCGACGCACGCCGGGTTGGTGGGGTTGAGGTCCCCACCCCCGCTTCCCGCCTGTCCGTCGAGGTAGCAGCTGTAGGTCCTGCTCTGCGGGTAGGTCATGGATCCGTGCGCGAGCGCCACTCCGCCGGGCATCACGACGGTGGTGACGGCGGCGACGCCGATCACCGCCGCGCTCAGCGCGACTATTCGCTTGATCCGCAACGACTTCTCCTTCCGTTCCGAGGTCACGAGACGGCGCAGGCAGCGCCGTTGAGGGTGAAGCCGGTCGGGACCGCGTTCGTCCCGGCCCACGATCCGTTGAACCCGATCCCCACCGATCCGCCCGCCGGGATGGCGGCGTTGTAGGCCACGTTCACCGCGCTCACGACCGCACCCGACTGGCCGGCGGTCGCGTTCCACATCTGCGTCACGGTCTGCCCGTTGGCGAACGTCCACTTCAAGGTCCACCCGTTGACGGCGGCGGACCCGGTGTTGCGGATCGTCACGTCCGCTCCGAACCCGCCCTGCCACTGGCTGGCCACCCGGTAGGCAACCGCACACGCGCCCCCACCGGCCGACGTCGTGAACGTGACCGCGCCGGACCGCGTGGACCGGTTGCCCGCCGCGTCACGGGCGTAGACCGCGACCGTGTACGCCGTCCCAGCGGACAACCCGCTCAGCGTTGCGGACGCCCCGGACGAAGACACCAACGCCGTCTCCGCACCACCGCTGACCCGCACCACGTCGTATCCCGTGACCCCGACGGCATCAGTGGAAGCCGCCCACGACAGCACCGCCCCGCCGGACGACACCCCCGAAGCCACCGGCGTCCCCGGCGCGGTGGGCGGCGTCGTGTCCACCGGCCCACCCCCGCCGAACACGGCGGCTTCCCGCGAGGTCTGCTTGATCCCGTTGGCCCCGTTGAAGATCCGCTGCCCCCACGCGCTCAGGTTCGCCGCGTCGAAGCCGATCGCCATGTCCAGGTACTCGACCCCGCCGCCGTTGCCGCTCCACGACCACCCGAGGTACCCGAGCCGCTGCGACTGCGTGTACGACAGGATCGTGTCCTCGTCGACGTCGCCGTCCGAGTGGGTGTTGCCGAACTCCCCCACCACGATCGGCAGCCCGGCCGCGACGAACCGCCCGAGGTAGTCCGTGATCTCCGCGGCGGTGTCGAACACCCCGTACATGTGGATCGAGAACACGGTGTTGCGCAACGAGTCGCTGGCGAACACCGAGGCCGCGTTGTCGCGCATGGTGAACGACCAGTCCTGGCCCCAGTTCGGCGCGTCCACCATCAGCGTGTGGGTGAACCCGGCCGCCCGCAGCCGCCCGATCGCCGTCTTCGTGTCGGCCGTCCACGGAGCCGTGTTCGTGTTGCCCCAAGGCTCGTTGCCGATGTTCACGATGACGTACGCCTCCTGCCCGGTCAGCGCGCTCTGCACGCTGATCCAGTAGTCGACGGCCTTCGCCAGCGTCACGGCGGCGCTCTGCTCGCCGTAGCCGGTGGTGTCGTGCACCTCCAGCACGCAGATGAGCTTGTTGGCCTTGCACTGCGAGATCACGTTCGCCACGTCGGCGGCGTCGTTGCGCGTCCACTGGTCGCCGCTGGACAGCACCACGCGAACCGTGTTGGCCCCCAACGCCTTCACGTCCGACAGCGCCTTCGTGGTGCGGGACGCGTACCACGTGTGCGCGTGGTTGACCCCGCGCATCACGAACTCCGCGCCGGTCGCGTCGTACAACCGGCCGCCGGACACCTTGAACCCGGTCGCGGCGGAAGCGGGGGCAGTGGTCAGGAACAGGACTGCGAACAGAGCTGTCGCCAGCGCCAGGAGCCTTCTCATCGGCAGGGACCTCTCGTGAGGCGGTGGAACCGGCGTGGGACGCCTGAGCGCGCAGGCGCCCCACACCGGAAACAGGGGCTAGGGCTCGACGCCCCAGGCGAGCGCGCCGCCGGTGTAGGCGGTCACGCGGTCGTGGTCCGCCCAGGAGGCGGAGACCCGGTAGCTGTGGTCGTCGGACTGGTCGAACGCCGACCAGTCGGACTTGGCGAAGCGGAGTTGCAGGTCTCCGCTGGTCGCGCCCGCGGCGACGCTGCCGCCGGTGAACGTGACCTGGAGGTAGGCGTCGGCCCCGGTCCGGGCCGTCGGCAGCTTGACGACCTCGGCCTTCACCTGGGCGCAGCCGATCACCGCCCAGTCGCAGAACACCTGGTAGCTCGGCGATGGGGTGTCACCGGTGAACCAGTACCGCAGCGTCACCCTGCTCAACGGCAACGCCGTCGTGCCCCGGTTGGCGACCTGGAGGGTGGCGCGGATCTGGCTGTCCCGCACTCCCCCGTCACCGCGCTGCTGCACGGCCAGCGCGCCACCGCCACCGCCGCTCGCCGTCGTGGTCACGGCCAACGCCGTGGAGGCGGCAGACGTGTTGCCCGCCGAGTCGCGGGCGCGCACGGCGAACCGGTAGGTGGTGGAGGGCGTCAACCCCGTCACCGCGTAGCTGGTCCCGGACGCCGTCCCGACCACGGTGGACGTCGACCCGTCCACCCGCAGCACGTCGTACCCCGCCACCCCGACGTCGTCGGTGGACGCCGCCCAGGCCAACGTCAAGCCCGTGCTGCCGACCGCCGACGACGACAGTCCACTCGGGACGGTCGGGGCCTGCGTGTCCGGCGTGCTCGTGCCGTCCGGCGCGGTGCCCCACACGGCTCGACCGTCCTGCACCAGTACCATCCGGGACGTCGTGGTCGGCGTGACGTTGCCGACCGGCAGCCCCTGGTAGGACCAGTCGTTCGTCGGGTCCCACGTGCCCGAGCTGGTGAGCCGGAACTGGACCTCCTTGCGGTACGCCGACTGGCCTGCGGGCGCGATCCCGGTGCACGGGATCTCGACGTAGTACACGTTCCCGCTGTGCCGCAACGGCTTCGACGCCGCACCGCACTGGTTGTAGTTGGTCGTCACGGTGATCTGGTCGGCCGTCGTGGAGCCGTCCAGGGTGAAGTAGTAGCGCAGCGAGCCGGTGAACGTCCTGGCGGGCCACGCGGACTTGTTGAGGACGTAGGACTTGATCTCGGTGAACCCCGTGTTGCTCTGGCTCACCGCGGCCTGCGTCAGCAGTTCCGGCCCGTCCGGCGTCTCCGCCACCGGGAAGTTGGTCAACGGCGTGCCGCCGTACTCCCGGTACAGCCGGGCCAGCGCCCCGGTGAACCCGGCGTTGTAGTCCAGGGCCACCTCATTGGCCACGTAGTCCGACCGGCTGTCGACGTAGGCGTCGTTGTTCGTGCTCGGCCCGCCGACCAGCGCCCCGTACAGGACGTGCCTGCTCGTCACGGGCTCGGCGATGCTGTCCGACCACGACCCGTGCGCCGTCCGGTGGTGCGGGTTGCGCGGGGGGTTCGCCCCGAACCCGACGACGTAGCTGGCGTTGCGCGGGTTGTCGCCGAGCGCGTAGTTCACCTGCCGCACCGCGAAGTCGTGGTACGTCGCGGCCCGAGCGGCGTCCCGCGACTTCAGCCAGTCGCTGTAGCCCAACGCCACGAACGCCGTGTTCGCCGCGTACCGCAGCGAGCCCCACTGGTCGAGCACGGCCTGGCCGCCGGGCGAGTACTTGACCCGGTTGCCGTTGTAGCCGGTGGTCCAGAAGTCCAGCCACCGGTTGGCGTCGGTGATGTAGGTCTGCTCACCGGTCAGCTGCGCCATCAGCGCGTACGCCCCGTAGGACTTGTCGTCCCATGCGATCGTCCACTTGTAGGACCGCTCGGTGCTCTGCGGCTCGGTGCCGAGCTTCGGGTACTCGGCCTTCGCCTTGGCCAGGTACGCCGCGTCACCCGTGGCGCGGTAGAGCCAGATCGCGCCCCACACCAGCTCGTCCTGGTAGCCGCTCCACGAGTTGTAGTAGTTGGCGGCGTCGGTGATGCACGCGCTGTACTTGCCGCGGTAGGTGTCCGCGAACGAGTAGAGCTGCTTGGCGTGGGTGATCAGCGTCGCCGCGTAGGTCGGGTCGGTCGCGGCGAACACCATCGAGCTGGACGCCAGCGCCGCCGCGTACTCCCCAGCCAGGTCGGAGCCGGGGCAGGACGCGTCGACCTTGTACGACGGCCGCGCCATCGGCATGACCTCGGCCGGACCCCACCAGGCGTGGTCGGGGTTGCCCGCCCCGACCTGCCCGTAGACCACGTTCGGCGACGGGTGCGCCTTGACGATCCAGTCGGTGCCCCACTTCAGGTTCGCCCGCAGCGCGGCGAGCTGGCCGGAGTCGGTGTACGCCTGCCGGTTCTCGACCGCGCCCCACGCCAGCATGGACATGGCGGCCGCGAAGGGCAGGCCGAACTTGACGTGGTCGCCCGCGTCGAAGAACCCGCCGGTCAGGTCGAGACCGACGTCCGCGCCGTCGGCGAGCGCCGAGTCCCCGCGCCACGACACCCGGTTGTCCGACGGCAGCCTGCCCGCCCGTTGGGCGTCGTAGAACCAGACGGACTTCTGCAACGCCTCGCCGTAGTTGAACGCGGGTGCGGCGGACGCGCCGGGTGGCGCGGGCACCACCACCCCCGCCGCCGCGAGGACCGCGGCGACGAGCCAGGTGATCGATCTCGACGTGCGACGGTGCACGGGATCCTCCGAGAGCGCAGGGGTGGAAGGGACTTACGTGCAGGTCTTGCCGTTGACGGTGAAGGCCGTCGGTTTCGCGTTGGTTCCGGTCCAGCTCGCCGAGAAGCCCACCTCGGTGGTGGCGCCCGCGGCGATCGTGCGGTTCCAGTCGGCGTTGGCGACCGAGACCGCCGCACCGGACTGCGTGACGACACCGCCCCACAGGTTGCTGATCACCTGGCCGTTGGCGAACGACCACTTCGCCGTCCAGCCGACGACCGGGGCGCTGGAGGTGTTGGTGATCTCGACCTTGCCCTGGAACCCGCCCTGCCACTCGCCGGTCACCGTGTACTTCACCGAACAGCCGGTGGACGGGTTCGGAGTCGTGGTGGTCGTCGTGGTCGTCGTGGTCGTGGTGGTGGTGGTGGTCGTCGTCGAGGTGGGCGTGGTGCCCGCCGACTCGCCCAGCACGATCCCGCGGCCGTTGGTGCCGAGGTAGACCCGGCCGTAGACGCGCGGGTCACCGGTGATGGCGTCGCCGATGTTCCCGTACTGGTGCTTGTCGTCGTTGATCCGCGTCCACGAGCCGCCGGAGTCGTCCGAGCGGAACACCCCGCGCACGCCGCCGACGAGCGCGATGGCGTAGAGCGCCGGGTAGGTCTTGCCCGCCGCGGGCTTGCCGAAGCCGATGTTGCTCGACTCGGTGACCGACGTGGACTTGGCGAAGGTCGTGCCGGAGTCCGTGGAGTGCCACAGCCCCGTGCCACCGGCCAGCCACACGTCGCCCTCGCGGCCCGCGACGGCCTTGAAGTGCGCGCTGTCCGGGAGGCCGGTCGCCGCCGAAGCGGTGAACGTGGCCCCGCCGTCGACGCTGACGTAGAACCGGTTCGCCGCGTACCCGTAGAACTTCCGCGGGTTGACCCGGTCCGACTCCACGACCGCGCCCGCCGGGATGCCGCTCGACGCCTGCCAGGAGTTGCCGAAGCCGACGGAGTAGTGCACCGCCGCGCCCTGCGGGCTCCAGACGAACCGGCTGCCGTCCGCCGCGGCGGCGACCGTGCCGCCGCCCGTGACGCCACCCGGTTCGGCTCCCTGGAACCAGTTCGAGCCTCCGTCGGTGGAGAACGCGATCCGGTTGTCGTTGGGGCGGCTCGACTTGTCGAACTGCCCCACCCGCACGAGCGTCGCGGGGGTCAGCTCGGCGTAGTCCAGGCTGGTGGTCGTGGTGAAGGTCGGCGAGGTGAACACCTTGGCGGGCACGGCGTCCAGCCGGTCGTGCCGGAAGCCGCCGATGTCACCGAGCGCGCTGATCAGCGGCGCCCCGGTGGGCGGGCTGATCAGGTCCAGCACCGCGGTCTCCTCCAGGCCCGCGACCATCGGCGTGATGGTGATCTTCCCGCCGGTGTCCCACGTCGTGAGGTTCTTCGTGCCGTAGACGGTCGCGCCGGTGCCGTACATCATCCGGTTGGAGTCGAACGGGTCGATCTCCATCGACTCGGTCATCCACCCCAGCTTCGGCGTGACCTCCGGCGGTTGCGGGTTCATCCCGAGCGAGAGCCACGGCACCGCGGAGATGTCCTGCGTGTAGCGGAAGGACCGTTCGGGGTAGTTGGTCCAGTCCCAGATCCGCGTCCAGGTCGCGCCGGAGTCGGTGCTGCGGAAGAGGATGACGTCCGGCCACCACGCGACCTGCGTGGCGACCATGAGCGTGCCGGGGTGCTGCCGGTCGACGGTCAGGCCGCTGTAGCCGAAGAAGTCGTCGGAGCTGCTGGACGGGATCGGGCTGATCTGCGTCCACGCGCCGGTGGCGGTGTTCAGCTTCCACACGTCGCCCTTGGCGCCGTCGTACGGCCCGCCCGTGTCGCTGGTGGCGAGGTAGAGCTGTCCGGCGCTGTCCAGGACTCCCTTGTGCGGCAGGAACCCGGTGGGCTGGCCAGCGACCCGCGCCCAGGTCGTGCCGCCGTCGGTGCTGCGGTAGACGTTGTTCTGCTTGTCGGCGACCCCGACGTAGATGGTCTTGGTGGTCTGCCCCGCGCTGCCGGTCCTCGGGTCGAACGTCACCCAGAGCACGCCCTGGTTGTCGTTCAGGTACCCGTTGGGGTCGCTGGGGTCCTGGGCGTAGTTGCCCGCGTTGGGGAACGCGGTCACCTTGCCCCAGGTGACGCCGGAGTCCGTGCTGCGCCACAGGCCGTTGCCGCTCGGCGCGCCCAGGTAGAGGACGCTGTTGCGGTTCGGGTCGATGGCGAGCCGCTCGCCCATGCCGCGACCGGGCATGTTGCCGCCGAGCTTGAACGGCAGCGCGGTCTTCTGCCACGTGGCCCCGCGGTCGGACGACCGGAGGATCGCGCCGTTGTTGGGGTCCCAGCTGTTGGTGTACATGCCCGCGGCCACGTAGACGCGGTTCGGGTCGACCGGGTCGGTCGCCAGGCTCGCGACCCCGTTGAGGCCCCAGTCGGTCGCGCCGACGTGGTCCAGCAGCGGGATCCACCGGCTGGTCGACGGGTTCCAGCGGTACGCCCCGCCGATGTCCGTGCGGGCGTACACGAGGTCGCGCTCGGTCTGGTTGAACACGATGCCGGGGACGAAGCCGCCACCGGCGATCTCGACGTTGCTCCAGGTGGTTGCGGCCTGGGCCTCGACCCGTGCCGGTGGTTCGGCGTGCGCGACGACCACGAGACCCGCGGTCGTCACCGCCGCGAGCAGGCCGGCGAATGCGGTGCGCATGACGGTTCCTTCCGGTGTCAGCGGGCGTAGTGGACGTCGGGCCACGGCGGGGTGGACATGCCGTCGCCGAGGAAGAAGCTCGGGTGCGGCGGCTGGTTGTAGGCGGTGTTCTGCCACGCGACCGCGACCCGGTACTGCGGGTCGTGCATCAGCGTCGGCAGCCGCCGGGTGGTCGGCGTGGGCGTGGAGTAGATCCGCAGCGCGGAGTTGTCCGAGGTGCGCCAGACGACCTCCTCGCGCCAGTCGCCGAAGAGGTCGGCGCTCAGCGCGGGCGTGGCCTTGGTGCCGTTGTTCGACGCGACGCCCGACGCGGTGAGCAGCCGGGTCTCGCCGCCGGTGCCGTACTTGTCGATCCGGGTCTGGTCCAGCAGCTCGCGCACCGGGTCCGCGTCCCACCACACCAGGAAGTTCGCCGACGACGGCTCACGCCCGACCGAGACGCCCCTGGTGTTGCGCAGGGTCGTGTCGGAGGCCGACCACGACTCGGCTCCGGGGCTGCCCGCGTAGATGTCGCCGGACACCCCACGGCCGTTGTCCGCGCCGGACGCCGTCTGCCACAGCACCTGCCCGGTGCGGGCGTCGGCGAACCAGGACCCCGGCTTGGCCTTGTCCTCGGAGACCTTGAAGTACTCCAGTCCCGCCCGCGACGGGTCCAGGTCGCCCAGGTGGGCGGCGTCGCCGTGCCCCAGCCCGGTGTTCCACAGGCTGCGACCGGTGTCGTCCACGGCCATCGCGCCGTAGACGATCTCGTCCTTGCCGTCCGCGTCCACGTCGGCGATCGTCAGCGCGTGGTTGCCCTGGCCCGCGTAAGAAGTGTTGGAGTTGCTGTCGAACGTCCACCGCTTGGTCAGGGTCCCGTCGCGGAAGTCCCACGCGGCGATGACGGACCGGGTGTAGTAGCCCCGAGCCATGACCAGCGACGGGCGGGCGCCGTCCAGGTACGCGGTGCCCGCGAGGAACCGGTCGACCCGGTTGCCGTAGCTGTCGCCCCAGGACGACACGGTCCCGCGCGGCGGGTCGTAGGACACGGTGGACATCGCCGCGCCGGTCTGGCCGTTGAACATCGTCAGGTACTCGGGCCCGGACAGCACGTACCCGCTGGAGTTGCGGTAGTCCGCGTTCGCGTTGCCGATGACCGTGCCACGACCGTCGCGGGTGGCGTCCGCCGTCTTCATCGCGACCTCGGCCCTGCCGTCGCCGTCGTAGTCGTAGACCTGGAACTGCGTGTAGTGCGCGCCCGCCCGGATGTTGCGCCCCAGGTCGATCCGCCACAGCCGCGTCCCGTCCAGCCGGTAAGCGTCGACGAAGACGTTGCCCGTCACGCCGGACTGGGAGTTGTCCTTGGCGTTGTCCGGGTCCCACTTGAGGACGAACTCGTAGTCGCCGTCCCCGTCGAGGTCGCCGACGCTCGCGTCGTTCGCCGAGTAGCCGCTGGCGGGCGACTGGATCGGGACGTCCCGGTAGCCGGCGCCGAACGCCAGCGACGCCGGGGAGGCGGGCTGCTCGACGCCGTCGACGACCGCGCGCACGGTGTAGGAGGCGTCCGCCGCCGCGCCCGCGTCGAGGTAGTTGGTGGACCCGGTGATCGGTGAGCCGGTGAGCCTGGTCCCGCCCCGGTAGACGGTGAACCCGGTGGTCGGCGCGTCGCCCGCCAGCAGCCGCCACGACACCAGGTTGCCGGACCCGCCGTGGACGCTGACGAGCCCGCGGTCCAGCCGTTCGACCTGCTTGCGGCCCGCCGGGTCGGCGGACGCGGTTCCTTCCACGACGACGAGCGCGCTCAGCAGCAGCGGCACCGCGACAGCGGCGCGCACGACCCTCGCCCAGTGCAGGGGATATCGCACGAGTGCTCCTTCTCGACTGCGGCGGCCCCACCATGGGAGCACCGCCTCCTCGCGCCCGTCAAGGACTGAACCGGTTAACTCATCAGCGTTCGAAGTATTCGAAACCCTTTGTGCCACAAGGGTTAATCGCGTCAGGAAAATGCGCACGACAAAGTCCACACAGAACGGAACACGCCGGTGGCGGCGACGCGTGCGCGTGCTCGGGCCCCGGACCGCCGCCCCCCGCCTGCCGGGTTCGGGGGGCGGCGACCGTCCGGTGCTACCCGAACAGCTCGGTGTGCAGCGAGAACGCCGTCGCGATCTCCGCCTGCGCCCAGAACCTGTGGTACGTGAACGTCGGGGCGGCCCCGCCGTCCAGGTAGGCCTGGACCTTCGGCCACTCCGGGTCGTTCTTGAACTTCGAGCGGATCGACAGGAACGTGGAGTTCTGGTCGATCACGTCGCCGTTCGGCATCTTCCCGGTCCACCCGGACGGGACGTAGACGCCCTCACCGGTCGTGGCGTTGTACTTGTCGTCGAACCGGTTGTAGTCGGTCCGGGTCTCGGGCACCGAGATGCCCTTGTCGTCCTGGTGAGCGAGCAGCGCCGTCAGCAGGCCCTCACCCGCGGTCTTGGCCTGCGCGTTGCCGGACTTGGCCGCGTAGTTGAGCAGCGTCTTGGCGTACGACGCCGCCACGCCCACGTCCTGGCTGTAGTTGAGCACCCTGACCCGCAGGTTGGCGTTCGAGCCGGGGCTCGACGGGTTCCAGGTGTCCGGCGCGCCCGACCACTCCAGGTCCGCCGGGATCTGGAAGGTGCCGTTCGTGCCGATCGTGGTGTTGGCCAGCGCCCACGGGACCCACTTGTCGAGGATCTTCTTGGCCCGCGCGTCCCCGGTCATCTGGTAGAGCGAGGCCGTGCGCTCGATCCCCCACGCCTGGAAGCCGAACCACCGGTTGCTCGGCGGGTCGTTCCAGACCGGGTGGGGCTCGTAGAACATGCCGTAGAAGGTCGGCGTGCCCGTGGGAGGCGTGGCGTAGCTGCCTCCCCAGCTGTTCGTCACACCACCCGCGATGGCCCCGTCGGCCGACTGGAGGAACTGGAGCATCTCCAGCTGCCGGTCAAGGCTCTTCGCCCAGTCCGCCTGCCCGGTGGCGGACAACGGCTTCAGCGCCGCGGTGTTCGCCAGCGCGTACGCGGCCAGGGGGTTCTGGTAGCCCTGGTGCGAGGCCCCGTCACCGATCCGCCACGCCCAACCGGCGGACGTGTCGGTGGCACCGCCCCACGCGTAGTACCAGGACATCAGGTAGTGGTCGCTGTCCTTGCCGGTGCCCGCCGCGCACGCGGAGGCCCCGACGCAGTTGCCGATCTTCTTGAAGTACTTGTCGAACATGGCGTACCGGAGGTAGTCGCCCATCTTGGACGCCTTCTTGATCTCCGACGCGATGTCGCCCGCCTTGCCCTGCGCGGTGGCCCAGGTCTGCGCCAGCAGCGCCACCTGCACCGCGCGCGCGTCGGCGTCCGGGGCGTTGGTGTACTTCCACTGCTTGGCGTAGGACGAGTCCTTGGTGAACAGGTCCAGGTAGCCGTTCGGGCCGCCGTGCTTGAACGTGTCGCAGGACGGCTGCGGGATGGTCTCCCACACCGACTCCGACGACCCGCGCTGGTAGGTGTTGATGTAGGCGGGGGCCGTGGTGCCGTCGCCGCAGCGGCCGAAGCCGAGGGTGTTGTCGACGTCGATCAGCCAGTGCATCCCGTAGATGTCGCTCGTGCCGTAGGCCGACTTCAGCTCGTTGGCGATCGGATCGGCACCCACCTTGACCCCGGTGTCGAGCTGCGACGGGTACTGGTCCATCCGCGGGTGCTCGGGCGCGTAGGTGGCGGGCTTGGACGGGTCGTACTTGGAGTTGGTCGGCTGGTCCGCGGTGGCGGGGATGATGAACTTCTCCATCGACGCCCACGCCGCCTTGAACGGGGCCCAGTCACCGGCGATCCGGCCGTAGCTGGCCTCCAGCCACAGGTAGTAGCTGAACGCCTCCGACGTCGTCTGGTGGCCGTGGTCCGGCGCCTCGACCATCAGGGTCTCGACCGAGTGGTAGGGCACCAGCAGGTCGCCGAACTTGCGGAAGTAGCCGCTCGCCGGGTCCTTGATCTTGTTGTACTGGTCGAGGAACGCCTGGTTGAAGTCCGAAGTGGACGACGAGATCTCCTTGACCACCACGGACGCCGCCGTCTGGCCGGTGGCCGACGCCGAGAACGTGGCCGTGCCGAGGTCGCCGCCGTTGGCCGCCGAGGTCACCGTGACGTTCTGCTTGGTGGCCCAGTTCGACGTGCTGAACGTCAGCGTGGTCGGCGACGCCGTGAGGTCGGTGCTGCCCGACGCCCGCGCCACCGTCACCGTGACCGGCGACGTCGGCTGGATCGCCAGCGAGACCCCGAACGTGCCCGTGCCGCCCTGCTTCACGCTCAGCGCGTTCGGCGAGGCCAGCACCGCGGGTCCGGACAGGACCTTCACCGCGGCGGGCGTGGAGCTCGTCGCCGCGCCCTTGTCGTCGTAGGCGCGGGCGCTGATCGAGTAGTCCCCGACCGGCACCCCGCTCCACGACCCGGCGAACGGCGCGGCCGTGTCGGTGGCCAGCAGCTGGTCACCGTTGTAGAACTCGACCTTGGCGATCGTGCCGTCGGTGTCGGACGCGCTCGCGGCGAGCGGGATCGTGCCCGGCGCGGTGTAGGTCGCCCCGGACGCGGGGCTGGTCAGGGACACCGTCGGCGCCTTGTTGGCGCCCGTGCAGGGGACCCCGTTGAGGGCGAAGTCCGTCGGCGCGGTGTTCGTGGCGCCCTTGGAGCCGTTGAACCCGAAGGACGCGGTGCCGCCCGCCGGGATCGTGCGGCCCCAGTCCGGCGCGGTGACCGTGACCTTCGTGCCGCTCTGGGAGAACGTGCCGCTCCAGCCCTGGGTGACCTTCTGGCCGTCGGTGAAGTTCCAGGTCAGGTTCCACCCGGTGACGGCGTCGCCCTCGTTGCGGATGGTGACGTTGGCGCCGAAGCCGTTGTTCCACTCGTTGCTGACCTGGTAGTTGACCGTGCAGGCGACCGCCGCTTGCGCCACCCCGCTGGTGGCGGGCAGCACGGACGCCACGATCAGCGCCACGACGGTCAGGCCCGGTAACGGTCGCCTGAGGAGCGGACGTGCTCTGCCCCTGTTCCTCATTCGGTCCTCCTCGATCTCGGGTCGACGTCGACCCGTGCAGGGGTGCGCGCCGAAGAGGCGGGCTGTGCCCGTGCTTCGGTCGGCTCTCGGTCGTGCGGACTGGCGGACGCGGCAGGCTGGTCAGCGGAACGCGGGTCTGCTCCGGCCGGGGACTCGCACGACGACCTGCCGTGAGGGCGGGACCAGCGCCGTGGCGCCGGTCGACGTCGCCGGGCTCGGTGTCGTGACGACCACGCCGAGCACAGGGGAAAACGGAGTGCGCGTCATTGCGAAACCTCCGGAGATTTCTGGGAGCGCTCCCAAGTTAGGGGTTAACCCCACGGAAACGCAATGGACGAGATATTTCCTGCGCCGACCGGACGCGCGACCGAACCGCCGATCGGCGCAATTCAGGAAAGCCGCAACATCAACACCACCGTCACGGAAACCGCGTCATCACGTGTCCCGAATGGCCTAGCGGAGCCACGTTCCACCACCAGATGTAGCTGTGCGTAGACCGTTCACCGTCTCACTTGCCCGAAGACCGGGTTTTCGGCCGACTTTCGCGACAGCGAGTGTCTGAACACCGGGACGGCGGCCGCCTTTTCGCGGCCTTCGGGTCTTTTCGCGCACGTTTCCCTCTGGTTAAAGTCCTTCCCACCTGGGAGCGCTCCCAGCTTTCCTGCACCCGCTGTCGAACACCACCCGCGCCCCCTGCCCCGTGCTGTGAGCAGCGCGGACGTCTGCCCCGCCGGACTGCCCTGCGGCGGGGCAGGCACCCCGATTTCCCTGCCGCCGCCCTGAAACGCGGTGCCGGGGGGAGCAGCGTCGCTCCCCCCGGCACCCGACCCATCGGGAGAGACCGCCATGCCCACTCCTAAGCACGCCCTGGCACTGGGAGCGCTGTCGACCGCGCTCGCGGTCGGGGCGGCCCTGCTGCTGCAAGGGCCGGCGCCAGCGCTGGCCGCCGACTCGGCGTTCTACGTCGACCCCACGACCAACGCGGCCAAGTGGGTCGCGGCCAACCCCGGCGACTCGCGGACGTCCCTGATCCGCGACCGGATCGCCTCCGTCCCGCAGGCCAAGTGGTTCACCACCACCAACACCTCCGCCGTCCGCGCGCAGGTCGACGCCTACGTCGGCGCCGCTGCCGCCGCGGGCAAGATCCCGATCCTGGTCGTCTACGACATCCCGAACCGCGACTGCGGCGGGGCGAGCGGCGGCGGAGCCCCGTCGCACTCCGCCTACCGCCAGTGGATCGACCAGGTCTCCGCGGGCCTCGCGGGCAGGCCCGCGTCGATCGTCCTCGAACCCGACGTGCTGCCGATGATGTCGAGCTGCCAGAACGCCGACCAGCAGAACGAGACCAAGGCGTCGATGGCCTACGCGGGCAAGAAGCTCAAGGCGGGCTCGTCGCAGGCGAAGGTGTACTTCGACATCGGCCACTCCGCGTGGCTCAGCGCCTCCGAGGCCGCGAACCGGTTGCGCGCGGCGGACATCTCCAACAGCGCGGACGGCATCTCCACCAACGTGTCGAACTACCGCGCCCGCAACGACGAGGTGTCCTACGCCAAGGCGGTGCTCAACGCCGTCGGCGACGGGCGGCTGAAGGCCGTCGTCGACACCAGCCGCAACGGCAACGGCCCGCTCGGCAGCGAGTGGTGCGACCCGGCGGGCCGCGCGATCGGCACGCCGAGCACCACGGCGACCGGCGACTCCCAGATCGACGCGTTCCTGTGGGTCAAGCCGCCCGGCGAGTCCGACGGCTGCATCGGCGCGGCGGGCAGCTTCGTGCCGCAGCGGGCCTACGACCTGGCCGCGGCGGCCGGTCCCATCACGACCACGACCACGACGACAACCACCACGACGACGACCACGACCACCGGCAACCCGCCGCCGGGCGGGTGCCAGGTGGCGCAGAAGATCACCAGCTCCTGGTCCGGCGGCTACGGCGGCGAGATCACGATCACCAACAAGGGAGCGGCGATCAGCTCGTGGACGCTGGAGTTCACCGCCGCGGGCGTGACGCTGACGCAGGGCTGGAACGGCACCTGGACGGACACGGGTGACGTCATCAAGGTGACCAACGCGTCCTGGAACGGCCCGCTGGCGAGCGGGGCGTCGGTGACGATCGGCTACAACGCGACCTTCGGCGGCGGCACCCCGCCGTTCGGGAACGCGAAGCTGAACGGCGCGAACTGCGCCTGACCACCGACCGGAGGGGCGGCGCTTCGCGGGAGGCGCCGCCCTTCCGCCACCTCAAGGAACGGTCAAGCCGGAACTTTCCGCCGCCGTTGTGGAACCCTTGCGGCACAAGGGGTGTCAGACTGGAAGTCTTCTGATCGGGGGGAGAGTTCCATGACGACACGACGGGCTGTCGCGCTTCTGGCGGTGGTGCTGCTCGGCACCGCCGCGTGTTCGGCGACGGAGGTCGAGCCGGACGCCATAGGGCTGCACTACACGGCCGGCAGCTTCGACGGGAAGGCCTTCGACAGCGTCGTCAAGCCCGGCGACGTCGAGTGGACCTACAACGACGACGTCTACCGGCTCACGACGGCGCAGCGCAGCTTCATCGTCCGCCGCGACGAGCGGGCCGACATCAACGGCGTGATCAGCGTCCCGGCGGGCGGTGACGCGGAGACCAACGGGATGCTGGTGGACTTCGAGATCAGCGTCGCGTTCAAGACGAACACCCGCGACAACGACATCCCCGGCTACGAGGGCGGGACGCTGCGCAAGTTCTTCGAGGACCTGTGCGCGCACTACGCGTGCCAGCTCGACGACGACGGCGAGGAGCCCGAGGGCTGGCGCGAACTGCTGCGGGAGAAGTTCTACCCGCCGCTGGAGTCCGCGTTCAAGGACGAGGCGCGCCGGTACTTCGGCGACGCCATCGTCAACAACGTCCAGGTGGGCACCACCGACACCGGCACGCTCACGATGCTCCAGGCCGACGTGGGCAAGCGCTTCCAGGAGTACCTGGAGCGGCAGACCGGCAAGCAGTTCTTCTGCGGCCCGTCGTTCGACCGCGAGGTGCCCGGCGACCCGAACGCGAAGGACCCGCGGCTGCTGCCGTGCCCGCCCGTGGAGCTGCTGATCATCAGCGCGGACTACAACGACCCGGAGATCCGCAAGGGCCGCAGCGCCAAGAAGGTGGCCATCGACCAGTCGGAGGCGCAGGCCCAGTTGTCCAAGGCCCTGTCGGACCCGAACTACCTGGAGTACCTGCGGATCGAGGCGTCCAGGGAGTGCGCGCGGTCCAACCAGGCCGTGTGCGTGTTCTCCTCCGGCGGCGTCTCGCCCGCCGTCACCGTCCCGCCGCGGTAGCGGGGTCTCCCTGCGTCCCGTCGGTGCACCCGACCGGCACGGAGCGCTTGAACACCGGGTCCCGGTGCTCCACCGGGCGGGCGTTGTCCGAAGGGGCTCGGATGGTCGTCGGGTCCGAGCGTGCCCGCGGGATCGTCCGCCGCACGGTGGGAGGGCACGTGCGGCGGACGACGTCTCACGCGCTGGTGCGGATCACCAGCGAGGTGGGCAGCAGCAGCGACGGGGGCAGCCCCTCCTCCCCCGCCAACTGGCCCAGCAGGCACCACGTCATCGTGCGGCCCAGCTGCTCCACGTCCTGCCGCACGGTGGTGAGCGGCGGCAGCGCCGTGGAGGCGATCATCAGGTCGTCGAACCCGACCACGGCCACGTCGCGGGGGATGCGGCGGTTCTCGGCGTGCAGCACCCGCAGCGCGCCCATGGCCATGATGTCCGCGGCGACGAACACCGCGTCCAGGTCCGGCTCGCGGGCCAGCAGGGCGGCCATCGCGGCCGCCCCGCCGTCGGGCGTGAAGTCGCTGTGCGCCACCAGGTCCGCGGCCATCCCGGCCTCGACCATGCCGCGCCGCCACCCGTTGAGCCGGTCCATCCCCACGGCCATGTCCTTCGGCCCGGCGATGGTGGCGATCCGCTTGCGGCCGGTGGACACGAGGTACCGGGCCCCCTCCAGCGCCCCGTTGAAGTTGTCCGAGTCCACGTACTGGATGCCGTCGCCGACCAGCGGCCTGCCGCAGACCACGAGCGGCACCCCGGCCTCGGCCAGCTTGAGCGGCAACGGGTCCTGGCCGTGCAGGCTGACGATCAGCACGCCGTCGACGTGCCCGCCGGACAGGTAGCCGACGACGTCCTGCTCGACGTCCTGCTGGGTCGTCATCATCAGCACGAGCTGGACCCGGCGCCCGGTCAGCTCGGCGTGCACCCCGCGCAGCACGCCCGCGAAGAACGGGTCGGACAGCACGCGGCTGCCCTGCTCCGACACCACGAGCGCGATGGCGTTGGCCCGGTTGCCCGCCAGGGTCCTGGCCGCCTGGTTGGGGCTGTAGCCCAGGGCCACGATCGCCTCGTGCACCGCGTCGCGCGCCTTCGCGCTGACGTACGGCTCCTCGTTGATCACCCTGGAGACGGTGGAACGCGACACCCCGGCCAAGCGGGCCACTTCCTCCAGCCGTGGGCCGGGGCGTCGGTTCCGGGCTACCTCGGTCACAGGCCACCCGTGGCGACCAGAGCGTTCTCCCTGGTCACCTTGGCGTACCACCGGGCGCTGGTCTTGGGCGTGCGGATCTGCGTGTCGTAGTCGACGTGCACGATCCCGAACCGCTTCGCGTACCCCTCCGCCCACTCGAAGTTGTCCAGCAGCGACCAGCAGAAGTAGCCCCGCAGGTCGACGCCCGCCTCGATGGCGTCGTACGCGGCCTTCAGGTGGGACTCGATGAAGCCCAGCCTGTCGAGGTCGTGCACGCCGCCGTCGCCGTTGACCGCGTCGGGGTAGGCCGCGCCGTTCTCGGTGATGTACAGCGGCAGCCGCGGGTACTCGTCGTGCAGGCGCCGCAGGACCTTCGTGAGGCCCGCGGGCTGCACCTCCCAGTCCATGTCCGTGCGCGGGAGGTCGCGGCCGGGGAACGACAGCTGGTCGAGCCCCACCCACGGCGACCCGCTCTGCCGCCTGCCGTTGCGCAGCGGCACGAGGCCGTCGGACACGGTGCTGACGTTGTGCTCGGAGTAGTAGTTCACCCCGAGCATGTCCAGCGGCGCGGAGATGATCTTCAGGTCGCCCTCGTGGATGTTCTCCTCGAACTTGTAGGGCTTGAAGTCCTCCACGACGTCGGCCGGGTACTCCCCGCGCAGCACCGGGTCGAGGAACATCCGGTTCTGCATGCCGTCCAGGCGGCGCGCGGCGTCCACGTCGGCCGCGCTCTCCGGGTCGGCGGGGAACACCGGGTAGAGGTTCAGCGTGATGCCCACCTCGGCGTCGGACTGGACGGCCCGGATCGCGGACGTCGCCAGGCCGTGGCCGAGCAGCAGGTGGTGCACCGCGGCGACGGCGGCCTCGGGCTCGCGGCGGCCGGGCGCGTGCACGCCCGCCGCGTAGCCGAGGAACGACGAGCACCAC
>Ga0247771_1000142_pt1 | contig 27689 bp, 28 predicted proteins | sample UWRJL197509C6_FD_179948 | JGI IMG/M metagenome (GOLD analysis project Ga0247771, IMG submission 179948) | Plant litter microbial communities from Arlington Agricultural Research Station in Wisconsin, United States - UWRJ-L197-509C-6 | ecosystem: Environmental > Terrestrial > Plant litter >... | reverse complement strand
CGCACACCACGTCCGACGACCCGTCCCGCTACCGGCTCTCCGACGAGCTGGAGCTGTGGAAGCTCAAGGACCCCATCGAGCGGGTCAAGGTGCACCTGGTCAAGCAGCAGTGGGCGGACAGCGGGTTCTTCGAGTCCATCGAGAAGGAGTCCGAGGCGCTGGCGGTCGAGCTGCGCGAGTTCTGCGTCAACATGCCCGACCCGCCGCCCGAGCGGATCTTCTCCAACGTGTACGCGGAGGGGAACCCGGTGCTGGAGGCCCAGCGCGACGAGTTCCTCGCCTACGTCGAGGGTTTCGCGGGAGGCGAGCACTGATGGCCGCTCCGACGATGAACCGCGCGGGTTCCGACTCCGGTGACTCCGCCGTGCAGACGTTGACGATCTCCAAGGCCCTGAACATGGGGCTGCGCGCCGCGATGGAGGCGAACCCGAAGGTCCTCATGATGGGCGAGGACATCGGCAAGCTCGGCGGCGTCTTCCGCATCACCGACGGCCTCCAGAAGGACTTCGGCGAGCAGCGCGTCCTGGACACGCCGCTGGCGGAGTCCGGCATCATCGGCACCGCCGTGGGCCTCGCGATCCGCGGCTACCGGCCGGTGTGCGAGATCCAGTTCGACGGCTTCATCTTCCCCGGCTTCGACCAGATCGTCAGCCAGGTCGCGAAGCTGCACTACCGGACCCAGGGCAAGAACAAGCTGCCCATGGTGATCCGCGTGCCGTTCGGCGGCGGCATCGGCGCGGTCGAGCACCACTCCGAGTCGCCCGAGTCGTACTTCGCGCACACCGCGGGCCTCAAGGTCGTGTCGTGCTCGAACCCGACCGACGCCTACTGGATGATCCAGCAGGCCATCGACTGCGACGACCCGGTGCTGTTCTTCGAGCCGAAGCGCCGCTACTACGAGAAGGCCCCGGTCGACACGACCAAGGCCCCCGGCCCGCTGTTCGAGTCGCGCGTCCTGCGCAGCGGCACCGCGGCCACCCTCGTGGGCTACGGCCCGATGATCCGGGTGTGCCTCGACGCGGCCAACGCCGCCGCCGAGGACGGCACCGAGCTGGAGGTCATCGACCTGCGCACGCTGTCCCCGCTCGACCTGGGCCCGGTGTACGACTCGGTGCGCCGCACCGGCCGCCTCGTCGTGGTCAGCGAAGCGCCCAGCGAGAGCTCCATCACCAGCGAGATCGCGGCGAAGGTCCAGCAGGAGTGCTTCTACTCCCTGCAGGCGCCGGTGCTGCGCGTGACCGGGTTCGACACCCCCTACCCGCCGTCGAAGCTGGAGGAGGAGTTCCTCCCCGACCTCGACCGGGTGCTGCACGCCGTCGACCGCTCGCTCGCCTGGTAAGGGGACACCTGTCATGCCGCAGTTCAAGCAGTTCCCCATGCCCGACACGGCCGAGGGCCTGACCGAAGCCGAGATCCTGACCTGGAACGTCAAGGTCGGCGACGCGGTGAAGGTCAACCAGATCATCGTCGAGATCGAGACGGCCAAGGCCGCCGTCGAGCTGCCGTGCCCGTGGGACGGCGTCGTCACCGAACTGCTGGCCGAGGTCGGCCAGACGGTGAACGTCGGCGTTCCGATCATCACGATCGACGTCGATCCCTCGGGCGCGGCGGCACCCGCCCCGGCTCCGGTGGCCGCGGAACCGGCCACCAACGGCGCCTCCTCCGGCAAGATCGGCGAGGAGATGCCGGGCGGCCGCATCGCGACCCTGGTCGGCTACGGCCCCCGCGCGGGAGCGGCGAAACGCCGTGCCCGCAAGGGATCCGAGCCGGAACCGGTCGCGGCCGTGGTCGCGCCCCCGGCTCCGGCCGCTCCCGTGGCAGCTCCTGCGGCTCCGGTGGCGGCTCCGGCTCCCGTGGCCCAGCCGGGCGGTTACGTGCCGCTGGCCAAGCCGCCGGTCCGCAAGCTGGCCAAGGACCTCGGCGTCGACCTGTACGCGTTGACCGGCTCCGGCGCGAACGGCGTCATCACCCGTGAAGACGTCGAACAGGCCGTCGCAGTACCGGTTCCGGCTCCCGTGTCTACTGTGGACAACGGAAGTCGGGAACGCCGGGTGCAGATCAAGGGCGTCCGCAAGGCCACCGCGCAGGCGATGGTGGACAGCGCGTTCACCGCGCCGCACGTCACGGAGTTCCTCACCATCGACGTCACGCCGATGATGGAGCTGCGGGCCCGGCTGAAGACCTCACCCGCGTTCCGCGACGTCAAGGTCACGCCGCTGACGTTCGCCGCCAAGGCCGTGATCCTCGCGGCCAAGCGCACCCCGGACGTCAACGCGACCTGGGACGCGGCCGCGGGCGAGATCGTCTACAAGGACTACGTCCACCTCGGCATCGCCGCGGCCACCCCCCGTGGCCTCGTCGTGCCGAAGGTCCGCGACGCGGACGCGATGTCGTTGCGCGAACTCGCGGTGGCGCTCGACCAGTTGGCCACCACCGCCCGCGACGGCAAGACGTCACCGGCGGACATGATGGGCGGCACGTTCACCATCACCAACGTCGGCGTCTTCGGCGTCGACACCGGGACGCCGATCATCAACCCCGGCGAGTCGGCCATCCTCGCCCTCGGCGCCATCCGCGACATGCCGTGGGTCGTCGACGGCCAGGTCGTGCCGCGCAAGGTGTGCCAGCTCGCGCTGAGCTTCGACCACCGCGTGGTCGACGGCCAGCAGGGTTCGCAGTTCCTGGCCGACGTCGGCGCGCTCCTGGCCGACCCCGGCATGGCGATGACCTACTAGACGGGCCGGGCCGGGAGCCGCACCCGCGACTCCCGGCCCGTTCGACTAGCTCAGGGACGCCGCCAGCGCCTCCATCGCCCGCGACTGCCCGGTGGTGCCCACGAGCGCCACCACGCCGGGGCCCGCGCACCGCGTGCCCTGCCACCCGATACCGGCCAGGTGGGCGTTCGCGCAGGTCGTCGAGCCCGGCGACCCGAGCCCGAGCGCCTCCACGGCCCGCGACTGGCCGGTGGTGCCGACCACCGCGGTGCCACCGTCGGCCACGCACACCTGCGACAGCCAGCCGAGCCCCGCCACGTGGGCCTGGGCGCAGATCCCGCCCGCCCCCGCCGTGGTCACGGCCAGCGCCTCCATCTGTCTGGACTGCCCGGTGGTGCCGACCTGGACGCTCGTGCCGCACGTCCAGCCCTGCCAGCCGATCCCGGCCAGGTGGGCGTTGAGGCAGAGGGTGCCCGCCGCCTGCCGCACCTGGTCCTTCGGCAGCGGCGGGGCCTGGACGGTCGAGTTCGAGACCGACCCCGGCGCGTTCGCGACGGCCGCGGGACCGGTGCCCGCGGAGGCGGGCGCCGCTGTGACGGCCAGCGCGGCGAGCACGCCGAGAACGAGTCCGATAGCTCGATGACGCATCGATTTCCCCTTCGTGGCAACGAATCCGACTGATCAACCGTGCCACGAGCCGCACCGGGGGCACTCCGGCCTCCGGGTGCGGTTGTGCGTCCTTCCGTGAACGGGCGGTTACGGGGACCGGTCGGGCTCCAGGGCCGTCCAGCCGGGTCCGCCGTGGGCCCGCCTGCCGGATCGGCCGGTCCACCCGCCCCCGCCCACCGCAGGTGGAGGGCTTGCCCGCCGCTGGGAACGGCGTGCGGCGGAACGGCCATCCGGTGGTCACCCACGCGGGGGCACAACCCGAACTTCGGGTTGTGCGTCAGGCGATCCAGGCGATCAGGGACTCCATCTGCCGCCACGGGTACAGCTTCCCGCTCTGCGCCGTCGATCCGGGGCCCGCGCAGGAGATGCCGAGCCACCCGTCCCCGCCCACGTGGCCGTTGAGGCAGACGGCCCGCGTCCCGGTGCCCACCCGGATCGCCTGGATCGGCAGCGACCGCCCGGTCGTGCCGACGACCGCCATCTCCCCCTCGCCCACGCACACCTGCGGCCACCAGACGGGCAGTTGCGGCGCGGGCAGCGCCAGTGCGGGCAAGGCCTGTGCGCACACCCCGCCGGTGCCCCACGTCGTCAGCGCCACGGCCTCGATCCGCCGCCCCTGCCCGGTGGTCCCGACCTGCACCTGCGCGCCGTCGTCCCCGCACACCCAGCCCTGCCAGCCGATGTCGGCGACGTGGGCGTTGAGGCAGAGCCTGGTCGGCGTCGGACTCGGCTGGGCCGTGGCGGGCACGGCCGCCGACAGCAGGGAGGCGAGCACGGCGACCACCACTGCGACTACTCGACTTCGCATGGAACTTCCTTTCACGGCAACGGATACAGCGCTCCCACCGTGGCACGCGCGGCGGCCGAGATCACTGCGGCCTTCGGCCGCGAAAGGCCCTTGACTCTCCAGCGGCTGGAGAGTTCACGATGGTTCCCGTGACGCACTACTCGATCGGCGAGCTGGCCGGGTTGACCGGCCTGCCCGTGCGGACGATCCGCTTCTACTCCGACGCCGGGCTCATCCCCGTCGTCGGCCGGACCGGCGGTGGCTTCCGCGTCTACGACGTGGCGGGCCTGAACCGGCTGAAGCTCGTCCGCACCCTGCGCGACCTCGGCGTCGACCTGGCGACCGCGCAACGGGTGTTGGAGCGGGAAGTCGGGATCGCCGAGGTGGCGCGGGTGCACGCGGACGCGGTCGACGCGCAGATCAGGACCTTGCGGCTCCGCCGCTCGGTGCTGCGCGCGGTCGCCAAGGGAGGGGAGATGGAACTCGTGAACGAGTTGGCGAGGCTGTCCGACGAGGAGCGCCAGCGCATCCTGGACGACTTCTTCGACGACGTGTTCGGCGGCTACGACCTGGAGCCCGGCTTCGAGTCGATGATGCGGTCGGTGCGCGTCCAGCTGCCGGACGACCCGAGCACCGAGCAGGTGGAGGCGTGGGTCGAGCTGGCGAACCTGGTGCGGGACGAGGACTTCCGGGCGAGCATCCGCCGGATGTCGGAGAGGCACGCCGAACTCCGCGCCGCGGGCTCGGAGATGACGGCGCCGAGCGCGGAGCAGATGGCGGCGTTCACCTTCGGCGTCCAGCAGGCCCGTGCCGCGCTGGACGCGGGCGTGGCCCCGGATTCGGCGCGGGCCAAGGAGGTCGTCGAGGCCGTCAACGCCAGGTGGGCCGACGCGTTCGGCGTCCCGAACGACGACGCCCTCGCGGCGAGGCTGATGGAGCAGGACGCGTTCGCCGACCCGCGCGCCGAGCACTACTGGCGGCTGATCGCGATCGTCAACGGCGGCCCCGCCGTGCCGGACACCACGGCGGAACGCGAGTGGCTGCGACGCGCGGGTCAGCCGTTGAGCGGCTGACGGTTTTCCCCGTTGCCGGGTGCCGCACACTGGGGGAACCAGGCGCCCGGCGACGGCGTTGTTGCATCCGGGGGTGAGCCGATGTCGGCGTGGAAGCAGTGGTTCGCGGGCCTGTTCCGGCGCGGCGACGCGGGGGGCACGGTCGCGGGCAGGCTCGCCGAGTTCGAGGCGGGCGGCGAACCGGTCATCGCCGCGGCCATGCTCGACGACGGCGTGTGGCGCGCGGGCAGGGTGAGGGCCGGCCGGTACCGCCTGGTGTGGTGGGTGCCGGGGGAGGACGGGGTGCTCGACTTCAGCAGGCGCGACGGCGTCGTGGAGAGCCTGGGCGGTGTCGACGGCGGCAACGGCTGGACCATCGACCCGAACATGGTGGTCCTGCACTACCGCAGGGGCCCGGAGGTCGTCCACCTGGCCGTTCCCCCGGCGGAGCTGGAACTGGTCGGCCGCATCCTGCCGTTGCCGCAGCAGCGCGGTTAGGTCCTTTCCGGTCACTCCTGTTGAGACGGACCGGTCGGTCTACCGCGTCGCGAGATGTCATTCGGCGCACGAACGGGGCCGTTCGGATCGCGTGGACCAAACCGCGTCGTCACCCGCTCGGGTCGTTTGAGAGCATGTAGGGGTGGACATCGTGGCGCAGTGGGTGCGAACCGTGTGGACAGAGGACGCGACCGGCGGCCCCGCGGCGGCCCTGCCGGTGGCTTTCGAACTACCGGAACTGGCCCCGCTCCTGACCCACGAGGTCACCCAGCAGGAGTGGCACGACTTCGCCCCCAGGTCAACGATCCACCACGGCCGCCCGGACGAGAACCAGGTCACCCTCCAAGAGGAGAACGACAGGGTCCGCGTGAACCTCCAGGTCTCCCCCATCGGCCGCCCCTTCAGAGCCAGACGCCCCCCAGCGGTCTGGGTCAAGGAGGGCGAGGTCGTCCGCTGGCAGATCAACTACCGCTACTCCGGCCTCACCACGGACGCCTGGATCTACGCCCTCGACACCCTCAACGTCGCCTGCGGCCCAGTAACCCCGGACGTCTTCCTCGCCGACCCGACCCACCACATCAGCGAACTGGTCAACCTGTTCTAGTCGCATCGGTCGGCGATGTCATTGTTCTGTCCATTGCACAGGGTCGGCACCTGTTGATTGTGGCCGCAAGGCGTAATTGCGCACTCTTTCACCACCGGTCGAGTGAATTCATCCGGGTGAATGGTCGACCCGAACGCGCGCACCGAACCGGTGGATCCAGCGACAACTCGTTCGTGCACCTCAGGTCACGTTTTATGCGGATTCTTCGGCTTGCCCAATGCTTAGCATCGGGGAAAGTCGAATGACCGATAGAGGTTGCGCTGGTGACAAGGCAGAACGGCGAATCCGGAAGCTCGAAGAGGCCGTCAGGGCTCTCCGGGTCGACGGGGAGTGGGCGGGCCGCTCACCACGAGGACGGACCGTGGGGAAGGCTCGGCCGTGCCCTGCGGTCGATCGGACCGTTCGCGCTGGCCCTCACCGTCTACGGGCTGGCCCTCGACCACCTCCCCGACGGGTGGTTCAAGTACGAGTGGCTGAAGTACGTCCTCGCGGGCCTGTGCGCCCTTGCGGCCGGATTGCTGGTGAAGCTCGGCGTCGACGCCGCGGCGAGGCGGGGCACCGCCCTGTCGACCACGCGGGCGACCACGGACGGCACGGTGGAGGGCCTTTTCGCCGACGTGCGCGACCAGGTCGCGAAGGACCTCCGAACGGACACCTCCACGGGCGTCGAGCTGTCCGGCTGGTCGCAGTACCTGGGTGACGGGGTTCCGCCGTCCGCGATCGGCACGTCGTACGGCCTGCGGATCGTGCTGGCCCTCGACGTGGACGGCTCGAAGGTCAACAAGGCCGAGCTCGTCCAGAGCATCCTCCGCCAGCAGAAGCCCGGAGGCGGGTGGGCGGCCAGCACGCAGCGGGACCACCCGCGCCCCGAGGTCACCGCGTGGGTGCTCGAGGCGATCGTGCGAGCCGGGGTGGACGGGTCGATCCGCGAGCAGCTCACCGAGGTGCTCGAAGAACTCGCCGTCGCCGACGACGCCCTGGGTTTGCGGAGCACGACCGTGATCTCGTCCCTCGTCGACTCGTTCTGCGAGGTGGCGCCCAGTTCCCCCACGTTGCCCAAGCTGGTGCGGACGCTCGTCGACGGCGCCGTCAACGCCGAGGGGTTCCCGGCGAGCTGGGGACGTGAGCTGACCAACGGCCCGAAGGGGTCGCCCGCGCACACCGCTCGCGCGGTCGTCGCCCTGGCACGCGCGAGCCGCGTCCTCGGCGAGGAAGAGGAAATGAGGCCGCTGCTGGACTCGGCGACCACCTGGCTGAACGCGGGCACGTTCGGGTTCGGCCCGGACTACGAGGAGTTGAGGCGTTCCGTCGTGGGCGGTGTGGAAGGGCTCTACATCGGCCACTTCACCGCGGCGTGGGTGGCCAGAGCGCTGATGGCGCACCGGATCGAGGCCGATGTCGAGAGCCGGTTGGCGGACGTGATGGCCGAAGTTGTCAAACACCAGAAGAACGGGGTCTGGACGTGGACCGATGGACGAAAACCGTTGTGGATGATGTACCAGGGCTTGGTCGTGGTGCGGCAGTACGCACTGCGGCGGACCGCGTTGGTCCGGTAACCAGGACGGTGCGGATCGCCACGTGGAACCTGCACGAGGGCCTCCCCGCCGGAATCGACCACGGCCCGCCGCAGCCGTCGGTGTTCGAGGACGTGGCGGCGTTGATCAACAGGTTGGCGATCGACGTGGTCTGCTTCCAGGAAGTCGACTACACGCCCACCGGGGAGTCGGGCGTCCTGAGCGCGGTCGCGGGCCGGACCAGCCTCCGCCACATCGCGTCCCACACGCTGTCGCCGTCGTCGTTCTTCACCGGGATGTCGACCGGCGTCGCCATAGCCAGCCGGTTCCCGTTGCGGGACGTCGAGCGCACGATGCTGCCCAACCCAGGGCTGACCACGCGCGTGAAGTCCGGTGAGATCGGGAGCCACGACAAGGGGCACGTGTCCGCCAAGGCCGACTTCTGGGGTCGCGAGGTGTCGATCGTCTCCTTGCACGCGTTGCCGTTCCACGTCTTCGGCAAGGAAGCGGCCGATCCGAGGTTCGGCTACGTGTGGACCCGTTTGGCGGACGGGATCGCGAACCCCCGGAACAAGCCGACCTTGGTGTGCGGCGATTTCAACACACCGCAGCGGGAGCTGGTCCTCACGAACTCCGCGGTCCGGTTCGCGAGCGCGGTGGGAAACCGCCCGACGTTCGAGGACCTCGCGTTCGACGACATCCTGTACAGCGAGCACTTCGCCAGCCGTCGGATCGAAGTGGTGCCGAACTTCTCCGACCACGGTGCCTGCGTGGCAGACCTGGAACTGTCGGGCAGCGCCCGGTGATAGGGGAGAGACTCGCCCCCGCGCCTTCGCTCGTGATGGCGAGAAGACTGGCCGCCACCGCACCACGACCCGAAACCGCGGCCGAGACGACCGCGCTCCTGGACGAACTCCGAGCCTGCGCCGCCCGCGACCGGATGGCCGAGCTCATCACGTCGATCTGCGACTCCGACCGCCTGCTCGCCGAGTGCTCGTCCAACTCCGTCTCGCACCCGCTCGGCTTCGACAAGCTGACCCTGGTCACCACACCGGCGTACCAGTTGAAGCTGCACATCTGGTGGCCGACGACGAGCCCCCGCACCGTCGAGGACATCCACGACCACCGCTTCAGCTTCGCGTCGGTGGTGCTGGCGGGAACCCTGAAAACCGAGATCTTCCGCTTGGACGAGGCGGGCACCCCGATGCGCAGGTTCACCGAACACCGGGACGCCTACGACGGTTCCTACGTCTTCGACCCGGCGGGCGTCATCGGCGTCGGACAGCGCGAGGTCTCCATCATGGCGGCGAGAAGCGCCTACTTCATGAACGCCGAGGTCCTGCACCGCGTCTCAGTCGAGGAAAAAGCCCTGGCCGCAACCCTCTTCCTCAAACTCCGACCAGTACGCCACAACACCACAGTCCTGGTAGACCGCAGGACCACCACGAAACACACCCGCTCCAGAGCAGGCCTGGACCCCCGAACAACCCGCCGAAAGCTCCTCGACTTCACCTCGACCACAAACCTCACCTGACCCCAACCGCAGAGCAGACGGGGCCTCCCAGCCAGGCCCCGTCCACTCCCACGGCCCCACGACGGCCTGGGGGAGATCAACTCACTTGATGTGGATGCCTGAAATGGCCCTGGCCACTACCAATCGCTGGATTTCGGACGTTCCTTCGAAGATGGTGAAGATCTTCCGGGGTCCCTCGTGGACTAGAGACAAGTCCTCTGTATACGGCCCCTGATCAGCGCGTTCCTTCTCAACGTTCATCGTCGTTGATCGACCTTCTCCAGCGTCTCACGGCCCGGAGACGGCCCCAGAGTTGATCAAGCCCTCTTGGCACCACCCCGACACACAGCCGGATCAAGCGCTCCACAGCGACAAATCAAGGCCCGTTTCCTCGCCTTGACGCACCGTTGCAGAGCGTCACCGAACCCGGCCGTGACGGGGTGGTGCCTCCGCCATGTCTGGGGACCAGGTGTCCATTGGCCGATGGCGCGAAGCGTCGGCGGGCGTCGATCGCCGTGCCCAGCAAGCCGCAGTGACCAACCATGCGATCGTCCCGACTGGAGCAGGCTGGCAGCAGCTCTTGCATCCCCTGTGCGCCGCCAGCGGTGGCGCTGCCGCCAGTCTCGCCTGAGCCACGCCGCCCGGCCGCCAGGCGGAGCGAAGCGGGAGCCTGGCGTGCCGGGATGGATGCGGCCTCGGTGCCAAGGTGACAGGCCCAGCGCGCCGCCGCTGGCGGCGCGCCTTGATCCCATAGAGCCAAGTTCGGCAGGCGACCACATAAACACAGGTGCTTTGAGGGCGGGTTCGACGCGACAGAGCGTGCATCTACGTAGCTGCCTGAAGCGAGTGTATTGAGTGTCGTAGCTCTAGTGATCGCCAGCTGCTAAAGTCTCGCGGTTGGCAGCAAAAGTCGTAAAGGTGGAAAAGTGGCTGACGATAACATTGACCTTCAGGCGGAACTAGACTATCACCGCAGGGCGGTTGACACCGAATATTTCGATCTTTCGATTCGCGAGATTGTAAGAATGGTGGAAGGGGCTGAAATTCGCGTCGCCCCCGCCTATCAGCGCCAGTTTCGATGGAACGAATCCGTGCAATCTGCTCTAGTTGAATCCTTACTGCTTGGACTTCCAATTCCTGCGATTTTTGTCGCTACCAATAAAGACGGAACGTGGGACGTAGTCGATGGGCTTCAACGCATTGCTACAATATTGCGATTCTTTGGTATCGACGTACCTGAAGCAGAGAAATTGCAGTTCAGCAAGAATCCGCTCAGGCTTAAGGAAATGAGTCAGCTTACGAGATTTGCTGAACTCACATACGAAGACCTCCCGATGCCTATACGCCTAATGCTCGGAAAGCGATATTTGCGAGTTCAGGTATTGAGTGATAAATCGGATCACGATGTCAGATTTGAGCTATTTCGCCGACTAAATGCAGGTGCCGTAGCACTTACACCGCAAGAGATTCGAAGCTGTGTCTATCAGGGGCCCTTCCTTGATCTGATCGACGAACTTTCAAATATTCCCGAGTTTGAGTCATTGCTCAAACTTCAGAAAAAAAATCAGAATGATGGAACCACCGAAGAGATGGTGCTTAAGTTTTACGCATACCTAGAAAAAATGGAATCATTTGATGGCAAAGTAACGAGATTCCTTAATAGGTATATGTTTGACAGGATGAGCGACACTAAGTTGAAGAAGGATCGAGAGCTATTTATTCAAACTGCAACATTCTTGAGTACCGTCCTAGGCGGGAAACCCTTTTTGCGCCAGGGCGCTCCTACGACGCCCCTTAACCAGCTAGAGGGAGTCTTGGCAGGAATTGCGATGATTTTCCGCGAAGGCGGAAGTCCGAAGGTGCCGAAACCAGGGTGGGAAAATGACACCCAGCTGGTTGGCTTTAGCAAGCAGGGCACAAACAGTCGACCCATGCTCAAAGGGCGAATTCTCCGTTCTAAAGAAATATTTTCGTAACATGATGAGTTCGCTAGAGAAGGTTTTCAGTAAAGTGGTCGAGCAACTCGATCGTGAAGATCGACGCCTGACAATACTTGAACAGTCCGCTCAAGAACAAGGTTTGACTTTCGATAGGGACGGTTTCTATGCTGTTAATCGAGCGCTATCCTATGTAGTGATGGGAGGTGTGCTTGAGGAGATGATGCGTGAACTGCCTGACGCCTTAGCAGCAGACGTTATCTCGCTAGGAGTTCAACATCGACATCTTCCTCCTTCAATTCTTGCTGTGGTGGATGCTGCGATGTTTCGGCAGTGTGGTCTAGATAATGTTTCAGCATTGCTTGCAAGAACGGCGGTTGTTCAAGCGATCGCGACGCATCATAATAATGCGAGTCCGGTAGTAGACTTCAGTAAGCTTCTTAAGCTCGCCGATGGGAAAACTGTAGGCGAGAAGAACTTTCAAGCAATATGGGCTATACTTGATCTTCCGGGAGACTGGAAAAACAGTCCGAACGACTCGCTTTTACTTCGTGAGATTCATGATAAGCGTAACAGTGTGGCTCATTGGAATGAAGACTTGGTTGCCTTAGGTCGAACGAAAAGAGCTTCCGACCTAAGGGCTATGGTTAATCGACTAAAAGAATTAGTTGAGCACTTTTACTTATCGATGTGGGTTTGGCTTGAAAGTAGAGCAGAAATGAGGTTTTACTAGTCGCTGAAGACGCTCTTACTTACTTTCACGGTGTTGTACGTTAGAGTTATGGTCCATGCTACGCGATTATGGAAGAAGAGCCGTGTACGAGCCGGATGTAACTGCTGGTCTCGCTAATAGCGAGACTCTGGTGGAACACTCGCCTAACGCTGGCAGCCAGCGCTCACGCGGCAAAATCTCTCCTAAGCGTCCACCAACTGAGACAGCTGGACTCGCGGACATATTTCCCTATTATGCTGGATTTTCGTTTGAGTGGGCTTGTGACGAGCTTCGCCGTATGCTCCCCTTGAATGAGGGGCAAATTGTTTTGGATCCATGGAACGGTAGCGGCACAACTACGCTTGCTGCGCAATACGATGGTTTGCGGGCTATTGGAGTCGATCTCAATCCGGCTGCTAGTGTTGTTGCAAGCCTAAGATGTCAAGTAGCCAGTAAAGCAAAGCGTGCTGTTACGCCGAAAGGGAGAACTGTTCGCCTAAGCGACGTACGCGATGATCCTCTAGGAAATTGGTTTTCTCCTCGCACGGTTGCTCGTATGAGAGAGTGGACCATCTCGCTCGAATCCGATTCTATAGAGGTCTCGGCTTTGGCTCGAGTAGCGCTTTTCAGGGCTGTTCGACAAGCAACTACTAGTTTCGGTGGCTCAAATCCGACCTGGGTTAAACGGGCGAAAAGTGACGACGATCTTATTGACTTGAAGAAGGCCGAGATTGATGAACTTGTTCAGGGTGAGCAGGATTTTTTGCTCAATCGTTTGAAAGAGATTCCAGCTGGAATAAGAGAAGCATCAATCGTTACAGCGTCGTCTAAAATGATGCCAATCGCAACTGGTTCAATCGATGCGATACTTACTTCGCCGCCTTATCTGACAAGAATTGACTATGCGGTGGCGTATTCACGGGAGCTTGCCGTTCTCGGCATCGATGTCGCAACCGACAGAACACTGCGTGCTGATCTTATGGGCACAACCCTTATTCGAAATAATTCCGGTGCCAGCGAATCGTTTGGCCCTGCTGCTTCAACCCTAATTTCTGAGATCGCTGGCCATTCCAGTAAGGCCTCGGGTGGGTACTATTTGAAGCAGGCTCGTCAGTATCTTGCTGATCTTTGTAGCGGATTTGACGGAATTCAACGAGTGGCCAGGCCTGGTGCGCGACTAAGTCTTGTTGTCCAAGATTCGTACTATAAAGATATTCATGTTGCTCTCGGTGGAATCTGCATTGAAGAGGCAGAGAGGCGCGGTTGGGAATTGGAATCGGTCGACGAGTGGCCGGTAGTGCGCTCGCTTACTTCATTGAATCGTTCCGCTCAAGCATACAAAAAAGATAATGTCGTAGAAAGCGTTGTGCGACTTCGGAAGCTCGAATAGATCTGTTTCATCAAGGAAGTGCTTTTCTAAAGGTTTCAAAGTTTCTCACTAGTGCTGCGACTGGAATATTGGCAAAGGTGCGAAGCTTGGACTCCTTGTTAATGAAACCTATAAACCGTAGTCCCGCGACTTTGGCGGCAGCCAGTTGATCGGTCAAAGAATCTCCAACAAACAGTGACCTTGTTGGATCGGTTTGCAGCGATGTAAGCGCATCTTGAAGAGCGTGGCTGCTAGGTTTCAGTAGCATTGGATTTGAACTGTTGCGGCCAAAAACCACGTCACCTAGCTGCTCAATTTTGTGGATTTGTGCGTATCGGTACACCGCTTTTGGCGAGTTGTTCGTTACAATTGCGAGTTTGCGTCCCGTTGCAATCCACTCCCTTATAAAATCTCCTGAGGAGGGTGTTGGTTCCGCGTAATCGACCGCTTCAAGTTCGTAAGTCGTCAAGGCTGACTCTATGTAGACTGCTGTCCTCTTGTTAAGATCTGCCGAGTATCGAAAGATATCGAAGGGGTCTTGAGTCTCCTCTATGCGTACTGGAAGACGTGTTCTAGTATGGCACCTCAGTTTAATTCTTAATTGTTCTGCAACGTGGTTCGCGGAAACTCCAGAGAATACTGAGCAGACTGGCCCATCGAAATCAAGTAGGATTGCATCCGTGGCGGCCAGAATTTCTCGAATTACTTCTGGGTTATCGATTACAATGTGATTAATTGTCATTGCGCGTACTCCGCGCTGATGGTGTTCCAGATGCTATCGAACCATTGACGTGCTTGGTCGACGTACTGGCTTCCGGTGCTGCTGTCGTCGTCGGTGACGCTGTGCTGGAAGAGGATGGTGTCCTTGCCCATTAGATCGTAGATTGCCTGCGGTTCGCCGCCGAGTGAGAGCACGTGTTCGCGGACTGGGTAGAAGCCGAAGAAGGCTTCTTGGTTGTTGAGCATGTAGAGCTTGAACATCGGTGTTGCCCTGTGGATGCGGACCTCGGCGCTGACGTCCTTGACCAGGCCGAGGGTGCCCAGTTCGTTGACATTGTCCACGATGGCCAGGGTGTGGCGGCGCATGATCTCTGCGGAGCGTTCGCGGAACTCTGGGCTGTCGGAGAGGTCTGCGACCTTGCTGGGGACTGACCACGGGACGGTGGGGTCTGGTACGAGGATGCGGACGTGGATGGATTCCGGGCGTAGGCGGCCGATGCGGATTTTGTCCAAGGGTTCCTGGACGATGCCGTGGAGTGTTTCGCCTGAAAACCCGGCGAAGTCGATCGTCACGCGGTCGGCCTCGAAGGCTCGTTCTACGTGAGGGCGTAGTCCTACTGGGCGTTCTGTGCGCTCTCGGACGAACACGCCGCTGCCTTGTCGGGACACGATCAGGCCCTCTTCGCGCAGCTCTCGCAGGGCGTTCTGCACGGTCATCGGGGCTACTTCGTACTTTTTGGCCAGCTCAGAGCGTGAGGGCAGCTTGTCCCCTGCCTTGAAGACCTTGGTGAGGATGGCCGCCCGCAGAGCGTTCGCCACCTGCACGTATGGCGGTCGCGGATCGTCCGGGTCCAGTCCCATGTCTCTCCCATGCTTGATCAACTCAACGTAGTCCGGCTCAACAACGGTACCGAGGTTGTCTAGCCCGCCTAGTGAGCTAGCTCGATCGTGTTTCGGTGAACCGCTTGACTTGTCTAGCCAGGCTGGCTTACCTTCGAGTTGTCCAACTTGGACAGGTTGGCTAGGCAACTTGGAGGTAAGCCGGCATGGCGATTCCCTACGGCACGCGGTTCGCGGTGGGCTTTGAGCAGGTGTTCCCGATGGGGGCGCTGATGGTTGGTGAGGTGGCTCCGGACATGGACTACCTGAGCCAGGAGGACAAGGCGCGGGGGAAGCAGCCCAAGCAGCGCGTTGACGAGAAGACCGGCAAGCGGCAGTGGAAGGTCATGGTCACGGACCCGTCCGCAGAGAAGGAGCGGGACGCGTCGGTGACCGTGGTGGTCACTGCTGATCACCAGCCGGTGCCGCCATCGTCGGTGCAGGTGATGCCCGGTATGGAGGTGCGGCCCGTTGCGTTCGAGGGGATGACGGTCGAGCCGCGCGTGATGGGCGAGAAGTTCAAGTACCAGGGGTTCACGATTCGGGCTGCTGGGATCGCGTCGCCGAACGCTGGGGCGGCTCCGAAGCGGAGCGGTGGTGAGGGCAAGCCTGCTGGTGGGCCTGCGCAGGGTGATGCGAAGACGGCGGCCTGACGGTGGCGCGGCCGTCGCGTGAGGCGGTCGCCCGCTGGAACACGGCTTATGCGGAGCAGACGGCGGCGTTGTTCGCGGCTTCCCGGACCGGGGAGTTGGTGGCGGTGCTGCGGCTGGCCCGTGGTTATTCGGCCCTGGCGCAGGCGTGGCGGATCTTGGCCGCTGACCTGGCGGTGCCCTTGTGGGCTCGTCACGCCTGCTCCATCGCGGCTGAGGAGTTCGAGCGGCGCGCGTGGATCGAGGACTCCCGCGCCGGCTCGGCTGAGCAAGGGGAGCAGTGAGCTTATGGACACCGACGTGACAGCGGTGGCTTTGAGTGCCTACCCGGTGTTGCACCGGTTGGTGGAGTTGAGGGCGTCGGGGTGGGCGTTCGTGTACCGGTCCGACGCGGGTGGGGTCTCGCAGGTCGACGCGTTCCGGGCCTGGCCTGGTGGGTGGTTGGACTGTCTGCGGGTTCTTTCGGCAACCGACTCGATGGGGATTCGCACCGATGGAGGTGATCCTCCGGGGCTGCTGTGGGAGCGGGTTGGCGAACTGGGGGAGGTGGTTGATGGGCTGATCACGTTGCCTGCGCCTGTCGACCGGCTTGCTCCGCGGTTGGTCCGGTGTGCGGCTCCGCGGATCTGGACTCCTGGGCTACGGGGGCGGCGATGAGTGGTGGGCAGAGGCGGGCGCAACCTCGGCGGGGTCAGTACAACCGGATCATGGGCGCGCATCTGCGGGCGCTGCGACGGGAACTTGATGTTCAGCCTGGGGTGATGGCACGGGCGTTCGGTGTCTCCACCGCGCTGATCTCGAAGGTCGAGCAGGGGCGACGCGGGTTGTCGACGCAAGCGCTGGGGATGTACTGCGATGTCCTGGACGTCAGCCCGCTTGATCTCCTCATGGATGTGGCGGAGCAGTACCGGGCGGAGTGCGACCCCTTCTTGCCCGATGGCTATCGCGCTATCCGCAGGTCGGTCCGGGTGGTTGACGGCCTGGCGCTCTACGTCGATCTGCCTGAGCGGTACCTGCCCGCTGGCGCTCTGCGGCTGGCAACGGCGGCCCTCAACGACGCCTGACGGCGTCCGGAAACGGTGAAGGGAGGCGGCAATGGGAGCGGTGGCCAAGGTTGACCCGTGGAAGGCCGCTCGGGAAGTGCGGACCTTGAAGGAGGCACACGAAGCGCTGGGGAAGTTGCAGCCCGCGCCGAGTTCGGCTCCGGCGGTGCTGCGGGACTACTACCTGCGCAGTGCGGTGATCTACGGCCAGGTCGCCGAGACCGATCGGGACCACCACCACGAGGCGCTGTACTGGTCGGCTCGTGAACGGGCGAAGGGAGAACGGCTCAGTCCCGAGGAGTAACCAGTCCTGTTAGGACATACCGCGTGATCTTGTCGGGTCATGTGGCGATGCCGCACGTCTTGTTGCGGCACAAGGGAAGCGTAAGACGCAGGAGCGGAACACGGCTACCAACCTCGCCGCTCCTGCGCTGTCCACCACGCGTAACGGAGTGAACGTGATGAGCGTAGAGCCTGGGCGCATTCCAGCGCCAGACGGGGTTTTGGAACGGTTGCTGTTGGCGCAGTTGATCGCCTCCAAGCAGGCTGTTGCCGCCTACACGGTGGTCTTCACCGATGGCGAGACAGTCGAGTTGGAGCTGACCCAAGCGCAGGCAGAGGGTTACGAGTGCCTGACCTGCAAAGTCGTGTGCGGAACCGGGCTCAAGGCGTTTCGGCCGGTCGGGCTGGTCAACGGGTTCAGTTCGGCGTTCCGCTGCGTCGCCTGCATTGATGGTGACGTCTGATGCGCGCTCCGAAGTCGAGCCGGTGGGTTGACCCGGCTCCTTTGGAGATCGCACGTCCGCGGCTGCCCTGGTGGCTCCTGCTGCCGTGGTGGCTGCTGTGGATCGCTGTGCCGTTCGGTGGCGTGATTTTGTTGCTGCGCTTGGGGTTTCGGCTCATTCGGCGCTACCCGATCTCGGTCGCGGTGCCGTTGTGCGGGATCGCCCTCGTGCGGTACTGCGGCTGGTGGTGGTTGGTGTTCGTGGTCCTGGTCCTCGTCGCCGGATTGCTGATCTGGGGCGGGCTCTACCCGGACCCGTGTTGGCGGTACGCGGTGCTGCCGGTGCTCTCGGAGTGGCGGCGAGCCACGGTCTACGCGTTCCGGTGGCGGACGGTTATGCGGCTGGCTGACCTGGTCAAGCGTGACCGGGGCAAGGAGTACCGGCCTCGGCTGCGGGCGGTACGTGCTGAGGGCTGGCGGGACCGCGTCCGGGTCCGGATGATCCCCGCCCAGTCGCCGGAAGCGTGGGAGCTGCGGCGGGACAACCTGGCGCACTCGTTCGGCGCTCGCTCGTGCCGTGTTCGGGTGCTGCGGCCTCGGGTGGTCGAGCTGGACTTGATCCACCGTGACCCGCTGGTCCGGCCGCTGCCCGTTCCGGCCTTGTCGACGGATGCCAACGCGGTGGATCTGAGGAAGGTCACCGTTGGCCGGACTGAGACCGGTAAGCCGTGGCGGCTTCGTCTCCTCGGGTCTCAGCTCCTCGTGGTCGGCGTGCCTGGGGCCGGTAAGGGCTCGGTGCTGTGGTCGATCGTGTGGCAACTCGCTCCCGCTGTCCGCGCTGGGCTGGTGCGCCTCGTGGGCATCGATCCCAAGGGCGGCATGGAACTGGGTCAGTGCCCGGAAGCCTTCGTCCGCTTGGTGTTCGGTAACGGCCCCGACGTGGTCGAACTGCTGGAAGAGATCGCTAACGAGGTTCGGGAGCGGGCGGCTCGGTACCGGGGCATTCGACGTCTGTGGGCTCGGGACACCGGCGAACCGCTCACGGTGCTGATCGTGGACGAGTTGGCCGACGTCATCGCTTACCAGCCGGATAAGCAGCTTCGGGACCGTGCGGCTCGGGCGGTCCAGACGATCACTTCTCAGGGCCGTGCACCTGGTTACGTGCTAGTGGGCCTGGTCCAGGACCCGCGCAAGGAGATCGTCTCGTTCCGGCACCTGTTCACCACCCGCGTGGCCCTCCGGCTGGACGAACCACAGCAGGTCGACATGGTCTTGGGCGACGGTGTCCGCCAGCGTGGGGCCGCTGCTCACGAGATCGCGGAGAGCACTCCGGGCGTGGCCTGGGTGAAGCAGGACGGGCAGCGCGAACCTGATCGGGCGAGGGCCTTCCACGTAACCGATACCGATCTTGAGGTGCTGCGGGCCTACGTCACCGCGCCCGATGCCACGGTGCACCCGTTCCCGACGCGTCCCGACAACGGCGAAAGGGGCGTGGCGGCATGAGCATCACCACGACCCCGGTCGACGTCTTGGGGCAGAGCCGAGCGGCACGGATGCGGCAACCGAGGTCTCTCGATGTCACCAAAGCTGCCGCTGAGCAGCACGGCGTGTGCGTCCGGCCGTTCACGATGGAAGTGCAGGACCCGGACGATTACGAGATCCGCTACGTCGCGGTGCCCTGCGGGTCCACGGTCGAGAGCGTCTGCAAGCCGTGTGCCCGGAAGGCGAAGGCGCTGCGGATGGTCCAGTGCCGCGAGGGCTGGCACATGGAGACCGAACCCGATTTCACCCCGGAACCGCCGACCGCTGATCAGACAGTGCTGTTGGAGCTTCGCGCGGACCTCGTCGCGCTCTATCGGGAGAGCACGGGGGCTGACGCGGACGACTTCCGCGAAGAGATCCACAACATCGATGACGATCTTCGGCAACTCGGAGTCCGCGGGCGCTTCCCGTCACCGGACCTCCCTGCCAAGCAGGCCCCGAAGCGGTCGACCAAGCGTCGCCAGGAAGCGCCGAACCTGCCTCGGCGCAAGGTCGAGAAGCGGACTCTCGGGCGGGAGTTCGCCGGGTCCTACCGGCCTTCGATGTTCATCACGCTGACCCTCGACACCTACGGCCGTGTCCGTGACGACGGCACCCCGTTGGACCCGAACACCTACGACTACCGGCGGGCAGCACGAGACGCGGTCCACTTCGCGTCACTGGTCGACCGGTGGTGGCAGAACCTGCGGCGGGTTGTGGGCTGGGAGGTCCAATACTTCGCCACCGTCGAGCCGCAGAAGCGGGCAGCTCCGCACCTGCACGCGGCAGTCCGCGGCTCGATCTCGCACGAGGTCATCCGCCAGGTCACGGCCGCCACCTACCACCAGGTGTGGTGGCCCAACCACGACGAACGCGCCTACCTCGACGGGCACCTTCCCGTCTGGGACGCCAACCGCAAGGCCTTCGTTGACCCGGACACCAGGCACCCGCTCACCGAGTGGGCCAACGCTGTTGAAGAAGCGGAAGCACCGGCGCACGTGGTGACCTTCGGCCGACAGGTCCACTCGAAGGGAATCCTTGGCGGCACAGAGGAATCCGGCCGCCACATCGGCTACCTGACCAAGTACCTCACCAAGTCGATCGGCGAGGTCGTCGAGCAGAACACCAACCGCCAGCGCCAGCACGCCGACCGCCTGGCCGACGAACTGGCCGTGACGCCCTGCTCCCCCACCTGCGCGGTGTGGCTGCTCTACGGCATCCAACCCAAGGGCGCCAACTCCCGCACCACTCCGGGCCACTGCAAGGGCAGGGCACACCGGCGAACCACCCTCGGCCTGCCCGGTCGGCGGGTCCTGGTGTCGCGGAAGTGGTCGGGCAAGACGCTCGCTGACCACAAGGCCGACCGGAAGCGCTTCGTCACCGAACTGCTCGCCACGGTCGGCATCGAGAAGCCCGTTCAGGACACCTCGCGACTGGTCTGGAACAAGGTCAGGCCCGGCAACCCGAACGTGCCTCCGCGAAACCACCTTCTCATGCACGCGATAGCCCAGCGCGTGACCTGGAAGGCCGAATACGACCGGGCGCTACTCGCGGCCAGCGACCCGCCAGATCTTTCGGCAACTCCGCAAGCGGCTTGATCACGAGGGGGGAGCGGGTCATGGCTGACAACGAGTTCGCCCGGCTTTGGGGTGTCGAGGACGTCTCGGCCTTCCTCGGCGTGCCGGTGCACACCATCCGTGGGTGGCGGTCGAAGCAGTACGGGCCACCCGCTCGAAAGGTAGGCAAACACCTGCGTTGGGACCCGTCACAGGTTCGTGAGTGGTTCAACGGGCTCGGCGCGGACGCGGCCTAGTTCTTTCAGCAATTCGACACACAGGAGAGGTCTGTCATGGGGCATGTCCAAGATCGCTGGTGGAAGGAGGTGCGTGATCCGGGGACTGGCGAGGTCATCAGGGTCAAGGCACCTCGGTACGGCGTCGGGCTGCGGTACAAGGTGCGCTATCTCGACCCGGACGGCAAGGAGTGCTCCAGGGGATTTCCCGACCGGCAGAAGAAACGGGCTGACGATTTCCTGATCGAAATGGAGTCGGACAAGCGGGAGGGGAAGTACGTCGACCCTGACGCGGGGAAGATCCTTTTCCGAGTCCAGGCGGAAAGCTGGATCAAGGGATACTCGCCGAACGCGGCTTCTCGGCAGACGGTCCGGAGTCGGTTGCGCAGTCAGATCTACCCGTTCTTCGGGAGCAGGTCCGTCGGGTCCATCAACCCTCAGCTCATCCGGGAATGGCTGGGTGGTCTCCAAAGTCAGAACTTGGCGTCGACGTATCAGGCCGTGCTGTTCGAGACGTTGTCCGCGATCCTGAATTCCGCGGTGGACGACAAGGTGATCCACCACAACCCCTGCAACGTGCAGAGCATCAAGCGGCCGAAACGGTCACCGCGCAAGGTCGTCCCGTGGCCTGAGGCGCGCCTGAAGGCGTTGCAACTGAAGCTCCCCGCCCGGTTCGGGATCGTCACGTCCCTGGGGGCTGGCTGCGGCATGAGGCAGGGGGAGATCCTGGCGTTCTCACCGGACGACATCGACCGCCAAGAGATGGTGATCAACGTCTGTCGTCAGCTCCGCTTGATCGGCCGGACGCTGGTGTTCTCGTTGCCCAAGCGGAACAAGGAGCGCCAGGTGCCCATCTCCCCTGGCGTCCTGGAGGCCATCGACGCGTACCAGGAGGAGCACCCGCCGACCGCCGTGACGTTGCCGTGGGACGACCCCAACGGCGACCCGGTCACGGTGAACCTGCTCATCGTCAAAGACGACGGCAGCGTCCACAGCGGCGACCTGTTCAACAAGCTGGTGTGGGTCCCCGCCTTCAAGCAAGCCGGGCTCGTCTACACGAAGTGGCGAGACGGGATGCACGCGATGCGGCACTTCTACGCCTCGATGTTGCTCACTCAGGGTATTTCGATCAAGGAGCTCGCGGAGTACCTGGGCCACCAGGACCCCGGCTTCACGCTTCGGACCTACACCCACCTGATGCCATCCAGTCATCAGCGGGCGAGGAAGGCGGTGGACCGGGTCTTCAAGGCTCGCAAGACCCGGTCCGCTCCCACGGCCCCACCACGGCCCCAGGTGATCAACTCACTTGATGTAGATGCCTGAAATCGCCCTGGCCACTACCAATCGCTGAATTTCCGACGTCCCCTCGAAGATGGTGAAGATCTTCGCGTCGCGGTGCATTCGTTCCACGGGGTGGTCGCGGGTGTAGCCCGCGCCGCCGAGGATGTGGATGGCGCGTTCGGTGGCCCAGACTGAGACCTCGCCTGCTTTCAGCTTGGACATGGAGCCTTCGCCCGCGGTGAACGGGACGTTGTTGCGGCCCATCCACGCTGCTCGCCACACCAGCATGCGGGCGGCGTCGATCTCCATCCTCATGTTCGCCAGGTCGAAGGCGATCGACTGGTTTTCGATGATCTTGCGGCCGAAGGCCTCGCGTTCCTTCGCGTAGTCCAGGGAGTACTCGTAGGCCGCCCTTGCCACGCCGATCGCCATCGCGCCCACGGTCGGGCGGGTCGTCTCGAACGTCGCCATCGCTGCTTGGCCGCCGGATTTCTGGCCTTCACGGGCCCGTGCCAGGCGCTTGTCCAGCTTTTCCTTGCCGCCCAGCAGGCAACGGCCCGGAACCCGGACGTCGTCCAGGAACACGTCCGCCGTGTGCGACGCGCGCATCCCGTGCTTGCGGATCTTGCCCGGACTGGACACGCCCGCGGTGCCCGGCGGGATGATGAAGCCCGCTTGGCCGCGGGAGCCCAGGGAGGCGTCGACGACGGCTGTGACCACGTGGACGTTGGCGATGCCGCCGTTGGTGGCCCACGCCTTCTGGCCGTTGAGCACCCACTCGTCGGTCGCCTCGTCGTAACGGGCCCGCGTGCGGTAGCCCGCCACGTCCGAGCCCGCCTGCGGTTCGGAGGCGCAGAACGCCGCCAACTTCGGGTCGTCCTCCGTGCCGAAGCACTCCGGGACCCACTCGGCCAGCTGTTCCGGTGTGCCGGAGGCGAAGATGCCCGCCGCCGCCAAACCCGTGCCCATCAACGAGAGCGCGATGCCGGCGTCGCCCCAGAACAGCTCCTCGGTGGCGATGGGGAGCGACAGGCCGATCGGGTCGGCGAACCACGTGGCCAACGCCTCGAAGCCGTACAGACCGATCTTGGCGGCTTCCTGGATGACGGGCCACGGTGTTTCCTCGCGCTCGTCCCACTCGGACGCCGCGGGGCGGATGACGTCCTTGGCGAAGCCGTGCACCCAGTCGCGCAGGTCGGTCTGGTCCTCGTTCAGCTCGAGCGAGAAGCCGCCCATGAAAGAACTCCTCAGGCCTTGGGGATGTTGAAGAGGCTCATGAAACCGGCCGCGAAGCCCAGGTCGCCCTTGACCTTGAGCTTGCCGGTCATGAACAGGACCGGCGCCGACGCGTTGCCGGTCGCCAGCTTCAGGAACTCGACCGGGCTCAGTGTGACGCTCGCTCGGCCTTCCTTGGTCTCGCCCTTGTTGATCGAGCACTTGGCGTCCTCGATCACGGCCTCGTACGTGTCGAGCCCGTCCGCGCCGAAGCCGCCGGTGAGGTGGAAGTGCACGACGGCCCTGGTGGCGCCCGCGCGCTCACTGCGGAAGTGGACCTCCATGCGGCGGAACACCTCGTCGAGCACGCGTTCGCGGAGACCGGGCCTGCCGGTGACGGCCTCGATCTGGTCCTTGGACGCGCGCGAGATGATGCGGGCGAAGTTCTGCGGGTCCATGGTGGCCAGGTCGAGGTCCGCGCCGCCGTCGGCGAGGTCGCCCAGCGCGCCGAGGAGGTCGGCGAACTCGTCCTTGCCGAGTTTCTTCGGGTCGATGCCCCTGGCGATCACGTCGATGTCGACGCCCTTCAACGCGGGATCGGCGGGGTCGATCTGCTTGAGTGTGCTGATCAGCTCGGACGGGCTGAGCTTCGCGATCGCCTCGGTGGTGAGGTCGATGGTCATGGACGCCTCCTGTACCTACTCACGGGTAAATCTACTGGCGAGTAGGTAAGCCTGCAAGTCCGCCGAGTAATCTTGTCCCAGCCTTCAGGGGGTGCGATGCAAGCAGACCAACCGGTCCGTACCGGTCGAGCCAAGCGGTTGCCGCGCGCGGTGCGTGAACGCCAGATCATGGACGCCGCCGTGGACGTCTTCTCGCGCCTCGGTTTCCACGCCGCGTCGATGGACGAGATCTCCGAGGTCGCGGGCATTTCCAAGCCCATGCTCTACGCCTACCTCGGCTCCAAGGAGGAGCTGTTCGCGACCTGCATCCGCCGTGAGGCGACGGTCATGATGGAGGCCATCGCCACCGGCATCGAGCCGGACCAGGCCCCGGACGTGCAGTTGTGGAGCGGGTTGCGCGCGTTCTTCGGCTTCGTCGGCGAGAACCGCGCCAGCTGGCAGGTCCTGCACCGCCAGGCGGGGTCGCAGGGCGGTCCGTTCGCCGCCGAACTGGCGGAGATGCGCGGCCGCGCCGTCAGCCTGGTCGCCGCGCTGCTCGTGCACGCGACCAAGACGCAGGACGTGCCGAGCGCGTCCGAACAGGAGGCCGAAAGCCTGGCCGCGGCGCTCGTCGGCGCGGGCGAGTCGCTGGCCGACTGGTGGCTCGACCACCCCGAGGAGTCCGCGGGCATGGTCGCGTCACGGCTGATGAACCTGGTCTGGATGGGGTTCGGCGACCTCGTGCAGGGCAACATCTGGCACCCGCCGTCACGCCGTTAGCGTCCCCGTGAGGTGGGGTTTCCCGGTTTTCGGGTGGTGCAGGGCGAAGGTGCTGCCGTCGGTGGAGAAGTCCACCGTGGCCGGGAGGAGCACCGGAGCCTTGAACCGCACGTCGACCTCGAACGCGTCCGGCAGGCGGCCTTCGAACGCGGCCAGGCACCGCGCCTTCGTCCACATCCCGTGCGCGATGGCCCGCGGGAACCCGAACGCCTTGGCGGTCACCGGGTGCAGGTGGATCGGGTTCCGGTCGCCGGACACCCGCGCGTAGCGCCTGCCGATGTCGGTGGGCACGCGCCACACACCGGTCGGCGCCGGTGGTGGCTCGGCGCTCGAACCGGAGCCCGATCCGCCCTCTCGCTTCAGGTACGTGGACGTGCCGGTCCACACGACCTCGCCCGCCACGGCCGCGGTCGTGACCACGTCGAACTGCGTGCCACGGTCGTGCGGGCGCGGGTTCCCGGTGCTCACGTGCAGCGCCAGCGGTTCCTCGACCGCCACCGGACGCGCCTGCGCGATCCGGTTGCCGACGTGCACCAGACCGGGCAGCGCGAACGGGAACGCGCGGGCGGTCATCAGCTCCAGCTGGAGCGGGAACCCCAGCACGTGCGGGTACGTCACGGGCAGCGTCTCGCCGATCCGGAAGCCGCACACCGCGTTGTACGCCGCCAGGTGCTCCCGGTCGACCACGACGTCGGCCGACCGGGTGTCCGGCGGCAGGTCGCCGCCGCGCCGCAGGAACGCCGTGAGGCCCGCCTTGGCGTAGAGCAGCCCGAGCCCCATCACGCCCCCAGCAGCATCTGCCCGCACACCCGGACCACGTTGCCGTTGACGCCGGTCGACGCCGGGTGCGCGAACCAGGCGATCGTCTCCGCCACGTCCACCGGCAGCCCGCCCTGCGACAGGCTGTTCAGCCGCCTGCCGATCTCGCGGGTCATCAGCGGCACGCCCGCGGTCATCTTGGTCTCGATGAACCCCGGCGCGACCGCGTTGACGGTGCTGCCGCGGGACGCGAGTTCGTCGGTCAGGGCCTCCACCACGCCGATCACGCCCGCCTTGGACATGGCGTAGTTCGTCTGGCCGACGTTGCCCGCGATCCCGGCGATCGAGGACACGCCGATGATCCTCCCGTTGCCGCGCAACGTGTTCGTCTCCAGCAGGGCCGCGTTGATCCGCTCCTGGCTGGTCAGGTTCACCGCGATCACCGCGTCCCACTGCCCGGAGTCCATGCGCCCCAACGTCTTGTCGCGCAGCACGCCCGCGTTGTGCACGACCACGTCGACGCCGCCGTGCCGCTGCGTGAGGTGGTCGACGAGCCGGGCGGGCGCGTCGGCGGCCGTGATGTCCAACTGGAGCGACGATCCGCCGACCCGGTTGGCCACTTCGGACAGTTCGCCGCCCTGCGCGGGCACGTCCAGGCACACCACGTGCGCCCCGTCGCGCCCGAGCACCTCGGCGATCGACGCGCCGATGCCCCGTGACGCGCCGGTCACCAGCGCGACCTTGCCCGCCAGCGGGCGGTCCCAGTCGGACGGCTCCTCCACGGTCGCCGGTCCGATCCGGACGACCTGGCCGGACACGTACGCGGACTTGCCGGACAGCAGGAACCGCAGCGTCGACTCGATCCCGTCCTCCGCGCCTTCGGCCACGTACACGAGTTGGGCCGTGCCACCGCGCTTGAGTTCCTTGCCGACGGACCGGGTGAACCCCTCGAGCGCCCGCTGCGCGATCCCCGTCCCGCCACCGAGCACGAGCACGCGACCGGACGGCGCGAGCGAGCGGATCACCGGGTGGAAGAACTCGTGGACCTCGCGCAGCCGGGTCGTGTCGTCGATGCCGGAGGCGTCGAACACCAGCGCGGCGTACCGCTGGTCCGCCACGGCCTCGCGGTGCACGTCGACCGACTTCAGGATCGCCGCCACGGGTTCGACCAGCCGTCCGGTCCCACCGAGCAGGACCGGCCCGTCCACGAGAGGCTGTCCCGGCGTGTACCGCCGCAGCGGGTACGGGTCGGGCAGGCCGAGCTTGCCGACCACGAGGCGTCCGACGCCGGACTTGGCGAAGCGCTGGTACCGATCCATCTCACCCTCCCCTACTCGCTGGTAAGTCTACTGATCGGTAGGTAGAATGGCCAGCATGGCTGACATCAAGCGCGTCGCGGTCCTCGGCGGCAACCGCATCCCCTTCGCGCGGTCCAACGGGCCGTACGCCACGGCGTCGAACCAGGACATGCTGACCGCCACCCTGGACGGCCTGGTCAGCCGCTTCGGCCTCCAGGGCGAACGGCTGGGCGAGGTCGTGGCGGGCGCGGTCCTCAAGCACAGCAAGGACTTCAACCTCGTCCGCGAGTCCGTGCTCGGCAGCAGGCTCGCCGCGGACACCCCCGCGTACGACCTCCAGCAGGCGTGCGGCACCGGCTTGCAGGCCGTGATCGCCGTGGCCAACAAGATCGCGCTCGGCCAGATCGACTCCGGCATCGCCGGGGGCGTCGACACCACGAGCGACGCGCCGATCGGCGTCAACGAGGGCCTGCGCGCGGTCCTGCTGGAGTTCAACCGCACCCGGAGCACCGCGGGCAGGCTCAAGCTCCTCGCGAAGCTCCGCCCCGGCCACCTCGTGCCGGACGTTCCGCGCAACGGCGAACCGCGCACCGGCCTGTCGATGGGCGAGCACGCCGCCATCACCGCCAAGGTGTGGGACGTCGCCCGCGAGGACCAGGACGTCCTCGCCGCCGCCAGCCACCACAACCTGGCCGCCGCCTACGACCGCGGCTTCTTCGACGACCTGGTCACGCCCTACCTCGGCCTCACCCGCGACCAGAACCTGCGCCCCGACTCCAGCGTCGAGAAGCTGGCGAAGCTCAAGCCCGTCTTCGGCCGCGGCGACGGCGCCACGATGACCGCGGGCAACTCCACGCCGTTGACCGACGGCGCTTCGGCGGTGCTGCTGGCGAGCGAGGAGTGGGCGGCGGCGCACAACCTGCCCGTGCAGGCGTACCTGACGTTCACCGAGACCGCCGCCGTCGACTACGTGCACGGCGCCGAAGGCCTGCTCAT
>Ga0247771_1000141_pt1 | contig 27922 bp, 25 predicted proteins | sample UWRJL197509C6_FD_179948 | JGI IMG/M metagenome (GOLD analysis project Ga0247771, IMG submission 179948) | Plant litter microbial communities from Arlington Agricultural Research Station in Wisconsin, United States - UWRJ-L197-509C-6 | ecosystem: Environmental > Terrestrial > Plant litter >... | reverse complement strand
GGGGGGGGGGGGGGGTTGGGGTGGGTGAATGTAGGGGGGGTATTTTTTATGGGTGGTGGCGGGGTACTGTATAAATACGGGTTGGTGGGGTGGCGGGCTCTTCCTTATTTTAGTTTGTCGTTGTTGAGGTGGCGGTCAGCATCGCGGGTTGTTTTTTTGTCGAAGTTTTTTTCGAGGGCGGCGGTGAGATCGACGCCGGTCTGGTTGGCGATGCAAAGGATAACCCAGAGAACATCGGCGAGTTCGTCAGAGAGCTCTTTGTGGTCGGTGGATTTAAAGGACTGGTCGCCGTAGAGGCGGCTCATGAGGCGGGCCACTTCGCCCACTTCCTCGGTCAGGATGGCCATGTTGGTGAGCTCGCTGAAATAGCGAACGCCCGTGGTTTTGATCCACTCGTCCACGCGCTGCTGCGCTGCTTGAATTGTCATGCGCTAAATTAAGAAGGGCGGCTCATTCCTTCGCCTGCGAATCGATGGCGATCGTTACGGGCCCGTCGTTGAGGAGCTCCACCTTCATATCGGCCCCGAAAATGCCGGTAGCGATGAGGCGGCCGAGGTCGGTTTGAAACTGGGCGATCATCTGCTCATAAAGCGGTCGGGCAGTATCGGGCTTGCTGGCCCGCGCATAGCTGGGGCGATGACCTTTTTTGGTGGAGGCATGAAGCGTGAACTGGCTTACAAGGAGCAAACCGCCGCCGGTGTCGAGCAGGGAGCGGTTCATGACGCCGGCATCATCTGCGAAGATGCGGAGGTTCACGATCTTGTGGCTCAGCCAGCGCAGGTCCTCAACACTATCGGCATCTTCGATGCCGAGCAGCACCAGCAGGCCTTCGCCGATGGCGCCGCACACGGTGCCGTCGACGGTTACGCTGGCCCGGCTTACGCGTTGCAAGATCACTCTCATGGCGGTAAAGTTAAGGCCGGTTGCGGCGTCCTGCCTACCTTCGCACCTCGAAAAAAATGAGTATGCTGGATCTTTCGCCGGAAATAAATCTGCAGACCACGCGCAGCGGTGGCAAGGGCGGGCAGAACGTGAACAAGGTGGAGACCGCTGTCATCGCCTATTTTCCCGTGGGCGCCTCCCTCCTGCTTAGCGACGAACAGAAAGAAGCGGTGCGCCAGCGCCTCGCCAACCGGATCAACAGCGAGGACGTGCTGGTAGTGCGTGCGCAGACCTATCGCACCCAGCTCGAGAACCGCGAAGAAGCGGTGCGCAAGATCAATGAACTGGTGACGGATGCCCTTAAGAAAAAAAAGGCCCGCATCGCCACGCGGCCCTCGCGCGGAGCAAAGGAAAAAAGGCTCGACTCCAAGAAGCGCATGGGCGAACGAAAGCAGAACCGGAAAAGATGGTCGCCGGGAGATATTTAACATCCTGTTTTTTTCGTTATCATTAGCTTAGGGTTCCAAAACACTTGAAGCGCTGGCTTACCATATCGGTCCTAACTGTCTGCATCCTCGGGGGTTCCATCTTTCTCGACGCCTGCCGCAAATCGACCTTCCAACGGGCCACGACACCGATCAATTTTATAGTGCCGCCGGGCTTTCCGGCACCTACGTATTCGTTCCAGTCAAACCCGCTCACAGAGGAAGGTTTTCTGCTCGGCCGCAAGCTCTTCTTTGACGGCCGCCTTTCCATCGACGGAAACTTTCCCTGCGCCTCCTGTCATCAACCCATTGCCGCCTTCACTACGTTCGAGCACGACCGCAGCCACGGCTACAACCACTCGCATACCTTGCGCAATGCACCCGGCCTGTTCAACCTCGCCTGGTATCCCGTGTTCACGCAGGACAGCAGCACGCAAAGCCTCGAAACGATCTACCGCAACCACATCACCAACCCTGCGGAGATGGCCGAGAGCCTGCCCAACGTCATCAACAAACTGAAGGGCGACGCGACCTATAAAAAAATGTTCCTGGCCGCCTTCGGCAGCGATGACGTTACCGACGACCGCATCTACAAGGCCATCACCCAGTACCTCATCAACCTCGTATCGGCCAATTCGAAATACGACCAGGTGAAGAGAGGCGCGGCCACCTTTACCTTCGAGGAGCAGAGCGGCTATGCGATCTTCCAGTCCAAATGCACCGGCTGCCACGGCGGCGAACTGTTCACCGACTTCGGTTTCCGCAACGTGGGCCTGCCCATCGACGCCAACCTGAAAGACTATGGACTGATGCGCGTGACCCACAGTCCCGGCGACTCGCTCAAGTTCCGCACGCCGAGCCTGCGCAACGCAGCCTTCACCTCGTATTACATGCACGACGGCCGCTTCACGCTCACGCGCGATGTGCTGAAACATTACAACACCGGCATCGTTCACGGTCCTACGCTTGCGCCGGAGCTGGCCAACGGCCTGCCCCTCACCACTGCCGAACAGGACCAGCTGGTGGCCTTTCTCCGCACGCTGTCCGACTCCGCCTTTCTCAACAATCCCCGCTTCCGAGAATAAATCATGACGCTCCGTGCTGTTTCCACGTACACACGACTAAATTTGTTGACCTTAAAACAATATCCCCTTGAGCGGCATTAAAAAATTAGCGGGACAAACATTGTGGTATGGCGCCAGTTCCATTGCCGCGCGCTTTCTCAACTACCTGCTTACGCCCTACCTTACCGATCCTTCTGTGCTCAAGGGTTCGGCCTATGGCGAGATGAGCCTCGTGTACGCGGTGCTTCCCTTCCTGAACGTGATCTTTACGTATGGGCTCGAGACCGCTTATTTCCGCTTCTCAAAAACCAGGGAAGACGAAAAGCAGGTGTTCAACACTTCGATGGTGTCGCTCATCTGCAGCACGGTGCTGCTGACGGCCATCCTCCTCCTCTTCCGCAACCAGCTGGCCACCCTCATCGGCATTCAGGACCACCCCGAATACTTTACGTGGAGCGCCTTTATCATCGCCTTCGATTCGCTGTCGGCGCTGGCCTTCGCCAAGCTGCGCTACGAGGGACGTCCCCGCAAGTTCGCCACCGTGCGCATCCTCGGCATCCTCATTAACATCGGTCTTACAGTCTTTTTTCTATCGGTTTGCCCGCGTATTCAAAAGAGCGATCCTACGGGCTTTATCGGTACCTGGTACCGCCGCGACCTGGGTGTGGGCTATGTGATCATCGCCAACCTGGTGCAGTCGGGCCTTACGATCCTGCTGTTGTCGCGCGAGTTCTTTTCCTTTCGCTGGCGCTTCAATAAAAAGCTGTGGAAGCAGATCATCCTTTACTCGTCGCCCCTCATCCTTGCGGGCTTTGCCGGCATGATCAACGAAACCTTCGACCGCATCATGCTCAACTGGTGGACGAATGCCGGCAGCGATGCGGCCGCCAAGATCCAGGTGGGAACCTACAGTGCCTGCTACAAGCTGTCGATCCTCATCACGCTGTCGATACAGGCCTTCAAGATGGCGGCAGAGCCTTTCTTCTTCTCGGCTTCGACGGGCCAGCAGCCGCAGCGCATCTATGCCCGCGTAATGAAATTCTTTGTGATCACCATCTGCTTCATGTTCCTGGCGGTGGTGCTCTTCCTCGATATCTGGAAATATTTTATCCGCAACGAAGTGTTCTGGCAGGGCCTGGGCGTGGTGCCGATACTGCTGCTTGCCAATATGTTCCTCGGCATTTACTACAACCTGTCGATCTGGTACAAGCTGTCGAACAAGACGATGGCGGGCGCGTGGATCACGATGGTGGGTGCGGTCATTACGCTGATCATCAACTATCTTTTCATTCCTTCCTTCGGCTACCTGGCCTGCGCCTGGGCCACCTTCTTCTGCTATGGAAGCATGATGGTGCTGTCCTTCGTGTGGGGTCAGAAGAACTACCGCATTCCTTACGCGTGGCGCAAGCTGGTGGCGTATATGGTGATCTCGGTGCTGCTCTACGGACTGCATGCGCTGGTGCGCCGCTTCGGGCTCGGCCACTGGGTCGACCGGGTGACGGGGCTCATACTCTTCTCGCTCTTTGGCCTGCTGATCATAAACGTGGAGCGCAAGGAATTTCAGCGCATGCCTTATATCGGCCGCTTCTTTCCGGTGAAAGCAAGTTAGCTCTCCTTCGCTGAAGCTACGGCGGGCGCGGCCATTTCAGTTGGCAGTTTCCAGTAGGCAGTGGGCAGTTGGAGACATTAAAGTGCAACTGGTCCGACAGAATGCAGACTGCCGGCTTATAAATTATAAACTTAATAAACCCGATTGCGGGCGATTACGTATCTACTTCTTCAGGGAACCAACTGCGGCGTCCGCCGAAGCTTTAAAAAGAGGAGGACTGCGCCCGCCGAAGCTTTAGCGGAGGAGGACTGACTATAAAAAATCAGATCATCTGCACGAACGGATTACCCTTCATTTCATCGGCGATGGTGGTAGACCCCATGTGGCCGGCATAAACGACGACATCGCCGGGCAGGGCATAGAGCTTGGTCTTGATGCTTTGCTCGAGTACGCCGAAGTCGGCGCCGGGAAGATCGGTGCGGCCAACGCCGCCCTGGAAAAGCACGTCGCCGCTGATGACGAACTTGTTGGCCGCGCTGTAGAAGGTTATGCTGCCCGGCGAATGCCCAGGCGTGAACAAAACCTGAAGCACATCGTCGCCGAGGCGGATCTCGTCGCCCTCCTCGAGGAAGAGCAGCTCGCCGTCGTAATTTTCGAAGGGAAGTCCGAGACGGATGCCGGCCTCGGGCGCCATGTCGAAGATGGGCCGCTCCAGCGGATGCAGGTGCAGCGGCAGGCCGTAAGTATTGTGAACGAAGCGGTTGCCGAAGACATGGTCGAGGTGGCAGTGCGTATTGAGGAGGTAGCGGGGGCGCAGCTCGTTTGCCGTAATGAAGTTGACCAGTTCCTCCTCTTCCTGGGCAAAATAACAACCGGGGTCGATAATACAGCAGTCCCTTTTTTCGTTGTACACGATGTACGTATGCTCCTGTACAGGGTTGAAGGTAAATGGTTGAACCGTTAACATGCAGCTTTTTTGTACATTTAGTTGCAATTTACTATCCAAAATCGGGAGCATTATTCATAGAAATCACCTTTTTGTTTATGATTAGATTGATTGGTCGCATGACCTGTGTTTCATTGCTTGCACTCCTGACCTTTTCAAGCCGGGCTCAAGTGAATACGGTGGAGTTCGGCAAGAACCGTGTCCAATATCAAAAATTCAAATGGAAATATTACCAGACCGAGAACTTCAACACCTACTTCAGCCAGGACGGCCTCGAGCTGGGCAAGTACGTGGCGCAGGTGGCCGAGCAGGAGCTCCCCTCGCTGGAAGAGTTCATCGAGTACGGCCTGCAGCGCCGCACCAACATCGCGGTCTATAACAGCTTCGACGAGCTGCAGCAGTCCAACGTGGGCATCGGCATCGACTGGCAGAACACCGGCGGCGTCACCCGGCTGGTGAACAACAAGATGCTCATCTACTTCGACGGCAACCACGAAAACCTGCGCAAGCAGATCCGCCAGGGCATTGCCGGCGTGCTCGTAGCCAACGTACTCTTCGGCGACGACCTCGGCGAGTTCGCGGCCAACCAGACCCTGCTCGATCTTCCCAAATGGCTCACCGACGGCTACATCGACTACGCCGCCGAAGAATGGAACACCTCCCTCGACGACCAGCTGAAGAACGCCCTGCTCAGCGGCGACTACAAGAACTTCTACCAGTTCGCCTTCCAGAAGCCCATGCTCGCCGGTCACGCCTTCTGGTATTATATCGGCAACAAGTACGGCCGTTCCAAGACGACCTACATGCTCTACCTGGCCCGCATCTACCGCAACCTTAACAGCGCCACGCAGAAGATCGCCAAGAAAAAATTCAAGGAAGTGCTGCGCGATTTCATGGACCAGGAAGCGCAGAAATATTTCAAGGACGTGCGCGGCCGTCGCATCGCCCCGCGCGGTCAGCTCTCCGTAACCGAGGAAGTGGGTAAGAAAGACTTCATTCACTTCAACGCCAATCCCCAGCCGCGCAGCTTCGCCTACGCCGCCGTGGAGTTCAAGCAGGGCAAGTACAGCGTGGTTTATCACCCCGACTTCGTATCGCGCAAGGTGCTGCTGCAGTACGGCACCCGCACCCGCGAAGACGAGATCAACCCCAACTACCCCATCCTGGCCTGGGACGGCAAGGGCACCCGCCTGGCCGTGGTCTATAATTCCGAAGGCAAGACCCACCTCTTTGTTTACGATGCCGTCAACCGGATCAAGATCGTGAACCAGGACCTCTCCGCCCTCTTCTCGCAGGTGCAGGACGTGAAGTATATGCTCGATGCCAATACCCTCATCTTCAGCGCCGTCAGGAGCGGACAGACCGATATCTTCGTCTACAAGATCGAGAAGCAGATCCTCGAGCAGGTGACCAACGATACGTACGACGACCTCGACCCGGCCTTCGTGGCCTTCCCGGGCAAGACCGGCATCATCTTCTCGAGCAACCGCCCCACGGGCAATGCGCCGAGCACCGACACCGCCATCTCGCGCAGCCGCTACAATATCTTCCTGGTCGATAACTGGAACAAGTCGGACTTCAAGCAGATCACGCAGCTCACCAACGTGCGCTTCGGCAATGCCCGCTACCCCTCGCAGTACAATACGACCCACTTCACTTTCGTGAGCGACGAGAACGGCATCGGCAACCGCTACGCCGGCTTCTTCCGCTCCGAGCGCGCCGGCCTCGATACCCTCGTGTACATCGGCGACGAAGTGCTGCGCAACCCGCCCCGCAAGGAAGTGGACAGCGTGCTGAAAGACTGGAACAAGAGCGACATCGACTCCGTAGGCTACGTGTCCATCACCACCGACTCGGCCTATGTGTTCCCCCTCACCAACTACCAGAGCAGCCTGCTGGAAACCCGCACCGCCGGCGACAATACACAGGTGAGCGAAGTGACCCGCCAGGGCGATTACAAGTTCCTCTACCGGTTACGCATAGACGAAAATACCCTGCGCCGCCGCAACGTCACCGCCAAGCCGACCGAGTACATGAGAAAGCTGGCCGAGCAGCAGAAGATCGCTACGAGCCGCAGCACCATGAACCAGCCTACAGGCACCGACACGACGCAGCGCCAGCAGAACAACAACGACTTTTTCAACAGCGAGTTCTCCTCCGAGCACAAGGACTCGTCGCAGCTGGGCAAGGTGTTCTCCGCCGAGGAGATTAAGCCCGAGCCCATACTGCGCAAGGCCAAGCTCTACGAATACCGCCCGCCGAAATTCTTCAACGACTATGTCGTTGCTGCGCTGAACAACACGGTGTATACGGTTAACAAATACCAGCCCTACGCCTACGGCGCCGGACCGATCGACCCCTCGAACGGCAACCAGATCAGTGGCCTCATCCGCGTGGGCACCGCCGACCTCTTCGAAGATTACAAGATCTCCGGCGGCTTCCGCATCGCACCCAACCTGCGCGACAACGACGTGCTCTTCGAGTTCTCCAACCTGAAGAAGCGCTTCGACTGGGGCTTTACCTTCTACCGTAGTAATACGGAAGGCATCATCGACTCGGCCGGCATGAGCGGCAAGCAAACGTCGAACTATTACCTGGCCCGCCTGCGCTATGCGCTGGACAAGGTGCGCAGCCTGCGCATCACCGTGGGCCCGCGCTTCGACCGCAGCACCTATCCTTCCTTCTCCACGTCGAACCTGAAGAAGCCCGATATTAAAAAGACCTACGGACAGCTGAGCCTCGAGTACGTGCACGATAACACGCTCAACCCGACGATGAACATCTGGCACGGCCTGCGCTACAAGGCTTATGTCGACTGGTTCACGCAGCTGAGCAAGATCAGGACCACCGAAGGCAAATATCTTTTCAATGCCGGCTTCGACGCCCGCCACTACCTGCCGATCTACCGCAACGTGATCTGGGCCGTGCGCGCCGCCGCCGACTTCTCCTGGGGCAACCAGAAGGTCATCTACTACCTCGGTGGCGTTGACGGCTGGCTGAAGCTGCGCGAGAACGAAAAGGTCGACCCCAATACCGGCGCCCGCTCCTACCGCTACTTCGATCCCTCCAACACCCCCGACCCCGATGCGAACTATACGTATCAGGCGCTGGCAGTGAACCTGCGCGGCTTCAAGCAGAATGCGGCCAACGGCAACAACAGCCTCGTCATCAACAGCGAGGTGCGCATGCCGGTATTCAGCACGCTCTTTAACCGTCCTATCAACAATGCCTTCATCCGCAACTTCCAGCTCGTGCAGTTCGTAGACCTGGGTACGGCCTGGAATGGCGCTTACGACAAGCTGGAAAGACCGAGCATAACGTATTCGGACATCAATTCGGCACCCGGCGTATTCGTCAAGATCAAGGCTGGCGGCGTAGGTCCCTTTGCCGGCGGCTATGGCTTCGGCGCCCGCAGTACGCTGTTAGGTTATTTCATCCGCTTCGACGTGGCCTGGCAGATGAACGGCGTGTTCAAGGGCAAGCCCCAAACCTACCTGGCCCTCGGCCTCGATTTCTAAAAAAGGAAAGACCAAATAATCAAAAGGAGATGCAGCCGCATCTCCTTTTTTTATGGACAATAAATGCGTGCGGACGATCGAATGGAAATTTCAGCAACCGGAAATATTTTTTTATTATTGATATGCAGGTCAATTAAGACCGGCAAAAATCAAAACATATGCGCGTACTGGTATTGGTAAAAGCTACCGAAGACAGCGAAAAAGGATTCGATCCCACCACCGAAATGAAGGAGTCGATGGAGGCTATGGATCGGTTTAACGAAGAGCTGATCAAGGCCGGCATCATGAAGCCGGGCGACTGCGACGGCCTCAAGCCTTCCTCGGAGGGCAAGCGTATTGCATTCGACGGCGCGGGCCGCACGGTCATCGACGGGCCCTTCCCCGCAACCCGGGAACTGGTCGCCGGCTTCTGGCTGTGGAATGTGAAGGACATGGACGAGGCGGTCGCCTGGGTGAAGCGCTGTCCCAATCCCATGCCGGGACCGAGCGAGATCGAAATACGGCCGATATACGAAATGAGCGATCTGCAGTAAGTCTGCACGCACGTGCTTGAATTGCATGACCATTCATGTAAAACGGACGATCATGCGGATCAGCAATCAGTAAAGCTGTTACGTATTTATACGTATCGTCTTAAAATAAATTAACTGCGCAAAGTTCGGGAACGGCTGCGGGCGTTTCGAGCCGGAAGCGGACCAGCACCTCGCAACCCTGGCCGGGTCTCGATTTCACGCGCACCTTGCCGCGGTAAATATCCGCGCGGTTGATGATGTTCTTAAAGCCGATGCCTTTGCCTTGCCGGGCGGGATCGAAGCCCTTGCCGTTATCGGTCACGCGCAGGTGAACGACATTGTTCACCCTATGCAGATCGATGACGGCTTCCGAAGCGCCCGAGTAGCGGATCACATTGGTTGTAAGCTCCTGAAGGATGCGGAAGATGGTGAGGCCAAGGCCGGGCTCGAGGCCGGTCTCATCGAAGTTCTGGCGGCAGAAGCTGAACTTGGTTTCCGAGTATTGCAGGTTCTCCAGCAGGTCTTCGATAGACGAAGTGAGGCCTACATCGTTCAGGGTCGGCGGCACCAGCGAGCGCGAGAGATGGCGGATCTCGTTGATAGCCGTGTTGATAAGCTTTACGCACCGGCCGCGTATCTGGTCCTGGTCTGCGGCGGATCCGGTATATTCCATTTGCAGCTTGGCGCTGGTGAGTATCTGGTTCACGTTATCGTGCAGTTCCCGGCCTATCTCGTTCCTCTCCCTTTCCTGTATATCGATCGTAGCCTTCGCGATCTGGCGCTGGTGGTTGATCTTTTCTTCGAGCAAAGCCTTTTCCAGCCGCAGCTTTTCGGTAATATCCTGGGCCTGCACCAGCACCACCGGCCGGTTCTCGTAGTTGAAGCGGTGCGAGGTGATTTCCACGGTTATTTCGTCTCCGTTCTTTTTGATGTGCGTCCACTGGCCTTGCCGGTAAGTGGTCTGTCCCTCCTTCTTTGTATCGACCAGCTCCTTCACCTTGTCCCTGAATTCAGGAAGGCGGATATCGAGGATGGTCATGGCGGCAAACTCTTCGCGGCTGTAGCCGTAATGCTCTACGGCCTTATCGTTCACTTCCAGGAAATGCAAGGTCATGGGATCGAAGACCCACATCGGGAAGGGATTTTCATAAAACAGGCAGCGATACTTGCTTTCCGATTCGACCATTTTTTTCTCCATCATCACGCGGTCGGTGATGTCGTGAATATGACAGAGCACGCCCCACACTTCGCCGTTGCTGTTGCGCACGGGTGCTTTGAGCGAAGTGACGTATTTCGTGCGGTCGCCTACCACTATCCTTTCTTCGGGCGCGCTGATAGTTTCGCCCGTGCTCAGCACGAGCTCATTGTCTTCATGCAGGCCTCTGATGCCTTTTCGGGGATCGCCAAAAACTATTTCAGGCGGAAGGCCGAAGTCGAGCGAGGTCTTGCCGATAAAGTCCTCCGGCGTATTGCCCGACTCTGCCGCCATGGCCTTGTTCACGAGGCGAAAGCGGTGCTCCCTGTCTTTGACATAAATAAAGTCGTGGGTCGAATCGATGACGGTGCGCAGCAGCGATTCGGATTCTCTTATCTCCACGAGACTGGCCTGGAGCGCCTGGTAGTTCTTATAGCTTTGACGCACCAGCGGCGCTACGAGGAAGCAGATGAAAAGCACGAGCAAAATAAGCGAGATGATCACGCACTTGGTTACAAAATAAGTTTCTTTCTCAATCGAATCTTCCATGCCTCTCAGTTGGTGCGTCAGCGTACCAAGGAAGGAGAGGTAAGCGTGTTCGCTGGAAACCCAGTTGGGCTGCGTCGGTTTTTTTGTGGCCGGTATATCGTCGACTACGGCGGAGTAAGCGCTGAAAAGACTGTCGTAGCGGCTGCCGGCGGTGCCTGCCAGTTCCTGTTTCATGCCGGGCGACAGGGGAAAGGACAGCCTGATGCTGCTCACGATCCCTTGCAGCTTCCTGCGATTGTCCTCGAGATTTTGCAGCAGCTGGCGCACCTTCCTTACCTGCTCTTCGTGCTGCGCAGGTGAGAAGGAATGATGAATGGAAAGCACGTAAACACTCCGGGAAGCCTGCCCGAGCAAGACCTGCTGGGCGGTTGTGAGCCTTTCGGCCTGCTCCACCTCCTGATTCCGATCGGACTCGTAGCTGATGTAGGAAAAGCCGAGAATGTTGAACAGGATGGCAACCAGCAGCAAGGCAGTGAACAGGAAGATCTTTCTTAAGGATGGCATAGTCATTCAGGTTAGGATTAATGAATCGGGTTTAAGATCAATCTTGGCAAGGGAAAAGGGGAAGCAAGGCTGACTATGCGGGTGTTTTCATAAGTATGACCACGGCTTTCCGGCTTTTCTATGGATAAGGCTGAACAAATAAAATAAAAGTTTTTACCAACTGCAAGCTTTACGCCGTAAAATCACCTTAGTTTATACGTAGTACTACGTATTGACAGGCAATAAAAATCCCCTCGGAAGAGGGGATGAATATTAAGGCGTAGTTGATTTAAAACCGAGTTTCATGGGAACCGGACGCCTTTAGCTTTTCAGGGGGTTGGATAGGTTTGGGAACGGATCGAAAAACGGGCTTCTTTGGAATTGGATCGCTGGTAAATCAAGAGGCAGGGATTTTTATTTTAGTTTTTTTAGTGTCGGATTTCTCTTGCACAAACCTAGCTTTAGTATTCAAGGAATGCAATAAAAGTAATATCGTGTTTTCCTGTTATGGTATTCACTTATATCATGCAGAAGCGGCAATAAAACAACGGGTTGGAATAAAAACGGGCTTCGATTAACGGTGCCGCTCATGCGCAATTATTGCAGCGCGGCAACTATCTTCGGCAGGAAGATGATGGCGCCGGTAATGGCTGCTGCAACGGCCGCCACCAGCACGGCGCCGGCCGCCACGTCCTTGATGGTCTTTACCTGCGGATGAATGCCGGGCGAGAGGTGGTCCATGATCTTTTCCACCGCCGTGTTCAGCATTTCGGTGAGCCATACCAGCGCCATGGCCAGCACAAGCGCGACCGCTTCCATGCGGCTCACGCGCAGCACGCAGGCCAGCATGACGACCACCAACGTAGCCCCCAGGTGGATCCAGGCATTGTGCTCGGCCCTGAAGAAACGCACGATGCCCGACCAGGCAAAGACAAAGCTCCGGCCCCTTGCCCGCCACGAAAAGCGACGCTCCTTTTCCGGTTGTTGCATGGGGAAAACTAAGCATTAGTTTCCACTCCGCCCCGCAAGGCCACGCAGCCATTTCATTATGGAAAGAATCAATATATTTATTATAAATAAAATACATAAATTTTTATAATAAACTTCCTTCCGGTGCCGGCGACTGGAACAGCACCAGGGCGCCGTGCGCGCATACGACGAACACGCAAAGTCCCCACGCCACCATCAGCATCAGCCTTAGCTGGTAGCTCCGCTGCTCCACCACCCGCATCGAGCGGCCAACCGCTATGTACGACACCGGCGAAGTGCGCGCCCGCAGCACGCCCAGCGCGATGCGTACGTTATGCTGCGGCTGCCACGTAAGCCAGTCGGAACCCTCGTCCCGCGCGGCTTTCAGCACACCCTTCGGCAGCTGCGGCACCCGGCCGTTGAGCAGGGCGCCGGCGCGCAGGGCCCTGCCCGTAGAATCGTAAATGATGGCAAAGGGCGACAGGCTTCTTTCCACCTGCACCGTGTCAGAGAAGTAGGCCGGCGGCACGATGCCCCGCTCCCATTTTTCCCTGATCTCCTCCGCTATGCCGTACTGCGGATCGTTGGCGCCGGTACGATAGGTTTGCTGCACGCTGCCGTACACGGCCATCAGCACGATCGTAATAAGCGCCAGCGCAAAAAAATGTGTCTGAAGTTTCATGGATCTTTATTGATGAATAAGAGGCGACAGGGTTTGGTTATGCAATAGTCCGCCGATCTGACGGTACAGATCCTCCCTGCCGGCGCAGCTCACATTCACTACGGCGTAGCGATGCGCGCCGCGGAGCATCTGCCAGCGCCAGGTCCATTGATCGGTGATGGCCGTGCGTCCGTCGCTGTACCACCAGGCCGTGTAGAGGCTTTCGGGCCCGCGCACCAGCCGCGCCGTGAATACCTGTCCGCCTGCAACTTTTTCTTCCCGTACTCCGCGCAGCTCGTAGCCGCTGCCGCTCCAGCACATCGACGGGTTGTGCTCGGTATCGTAAAAGCCACGGATAAATTTTATATATATTAATGAACTATCTCCTTGCAGCTTGAGCACGCCGGGCACGAACCACGACGAACGATAACCCGGCAGCGACTTCGACGAAGCCTGGCTGAAACCTTCATAGGTATCGGCCGTGCGCACGCGCACCACCGCGGCCGTCATCATCAGCAGCAAGAGCCAGGGCAAGGGTTTCCAGCGGCGCGCGGCAAGAATAGTATCGGCCGTCGCTTTGCTCCGGCGCAGCAGCCAGCGCGCAAGGAAGGCCGCCGGCACGCATACATAAACCAGCAGGCAAATCAGACCCACCGCATCGTGCAGCAGCGTGTCCGGCAATATCCTGAACTGAACCAGCAGCACGATGCGCAGCAGGTTGGAGATGATGTTCAGCACTACGATGACGATCAGGTAAGCAAGGGCCAGGGACCAGCGGAGGCTTCGCCCGAACTTTCTTTGCAGCAGTCCGAGGAAGATCACGCCCAGCAACAGCGAGATCGAAAGCATGTGCAGTCCCATGCAGGCCGGATCGACCGAAAATTCGAAGCCCTGGTAATGAATTACGTTGTCCTTTACCGTTACGCCCGAGCCCAACGCGGCAAAGAGCCGGCCCGTCCACGCCGCGAGCTTCAGCCTTATGGGAAAACTGAAGGCCACCACGCCATATTCGAACAGCGGCGAGGACAGGACCAGCGAGGCCCAGCCGAGGAAAGGCAGCGTGACGCCGCTACGTTCGAGGCCGAAGAAAACCGTGAAGGCAAAGCCGAAAAACAAAAAGGTCTTTACCGGCATCAGCAGGGCCAGCAGAAAAAGAAGAAAGGCGGGGATCGCATAGCGCGCGGGCTGCCGCACGGATGCGCGGCGCGCCGTGGCGGCAATGGCCATGATGCCCAGCACCAGCGCCTGCAATGTCCAGTGCACGTAGGACGACAGCGCCACCCAACCCGTAACCAGCAAGGCCACCAGCCATACGCCCGCCGCTATCGCCGGCCACGACGGCACCGGCCGCCGCATCGTCAGCAACAGGCTTCTCACTGCAGTCGCCATTTGATGAGGAAATAGCCGAAGGCTATGACCGACAGGATGATGATGGCCCATTCGCCCGGCTCGGGCACGGCGCCCTTGCTGCTCTGCGACGCGTTCTTCAGGCTGTTGCTCGCATCCTTGATGCCATAGTCGTCATAGTCTTTCTGCGACTCGAGCACGATGAGGCTCGATACCGGCGATACCACATAAGCCTTCTGCGCTTCGTCCACCAATGTGCTGTCCTCACGGTCATGGGTAAGCGCAGTTGAGCCAAGCTTCTTCATGATATGATTGTAAGCAAATAGCCGCATGAGGTGGTCCGGCGCCGTCGACTCGCCCGTGCCCGGCGTCTTCACGATCGACACGCCCGCCGTATGCACGATCACCAAAGACTCGGCTTCTTCGTCGTGCACGAACTCGCCCTTCGCCAGCAGGTTGCGCAGCAGGTCGGGGCGGCCCCACTCGAAATCGAAAAGCCGGAACTCGTTCAATGATCGCAGGTAGGGCGAAGGATCGCTGCCGATGTGAAAAAGACGGATGCGGTCGCTGCCGGCAGCACTGCTCAGATCCTTTAAAAAATGCGTGCCCTGAAGATCGGCGATATTGGGTGTGTATGCGCCCGATTGGCTGATCACCAGGCTGTGCGCGCGGTCGGTGATGAGCTGGAAGGGAAAGATCGAGAACTGCTGCTCGCGCAGGGGTGCGACGAGGCTTTCGCGGTTGTCGTCGGTGAGGCGTTTCAGTTCGGTGCCATTGAATATCCAAACGCGCCGGCCCTTTACCGCATCCAGCACGGCTTCCAGGTCACTGGCCTTCCAGGCACGGTTGATGTCGAGGTACACGTCGGTGATGGCGACGGGCACGCGCTGCTTTTGATAAGGCACGATGCTGTAGCGCGCACCGTCGAAGAAGAAGGAATGGGGCTGCAGGCCGAGGTCGGAAAAATCAAGGCTCCATACGGGTTGATAGCGGCGCGTGGTGGTGAAGGTCCGGGCATCGGGCGTGCGGTAGGCGGTGGAGTGCAGGAAGCTGCGCGGCGCCGTCACCATCTCCACCTTCACGGTCTCTTCGGCATCGGCGGCATCGGGCCCTTCGAACCAGCTGTTGTCGTACGCCAGCTGTCCCTCGGCCTGGCGCAGCGGCGCGGTGATGCCGATCTTGAAGGTGCGGCTGCCGCCGTAGGTTACGGGAAATACGCGCACGGTCACGGTATTGCCTTCCTGCCAGTGCACTACGGAGGGATCGCGCCGCTCGTAACCGACGATGGTGCCGTAGGCTTTCTCGGCCTTGCCCTTGCTTGTGAGTATGCCCTTCTCTTCCTGTCCGTCGATCCAGAGCGAGAGGGCCGTTATCACTGCGCCTTCGGGCAGGTGAAAAGTATAGATCGCTTCTTCGGTACGGGGCCAGTGATGGGCGGAGCTGTTGTTCGCTACGGTTATGAACTTTTCGGTGTAGGCAAGATGCAGTTCGGGCCATACTTTCAGCTCGGTGCTTACGTGGGTTGTGCTCAGGTCGGCGCCGGTCCAGAGGCGGCGTAGCGCCTGGTGGCGGGCCTTGTAGCCGCTTTCCAGCACTTTGATGCGGTCTTCCTGCGGCAGCTGCACCTTGCCTGAAAGAGTAGAGGCGATGAGCACCAGCGGATCGTGCATGCGTTTTTCATCACCGAAATTGCGGGTCGGCACGTTCCAGAAAAAATCGTCCCATTCGCTGCCCGTAAACAGAAGGTCGTTCTTGAGTACGCGCTCGGTCATACTGCTGTTGTCGCTGTGCTGCGCTACCTGCACCCACAGCGGCAGCTGGCTGTCGTGGCTGATGATGGCCGCGTAATAGGCCCTGTTCAACTGGCGCACGCTGCTGTTCCAGGCCACGGTATAGCAGATAATGATGACGAGCGTAGTAGCGATGCCCGCAAAAAAGCTGATCCACCATTTGCGCTCCTTGCCCGCCGTAAAATTCACGAGACGTACGGTGTAGATCGAAAAGATGAGCGGAACGAAGGTATGCGCCGACAGGCCGATCGCCAGAAGGGCAATTACGCTCACCGCATAGATCGGCAGGAGATAAACGGCAAGGTAGATGAAGAGGATGAGCGATACGCCATGCAGGAACAGCTGCACATAGCGGAGCACCGGCGGCAGCTTCGTAAAAAATACCGTAGAAATACAGTTGACGCAGGCCGCTACCAGCAGGGCGCACAGCCAGGTGGGCGAGTTGGCGAAGAGGCTCATGTTGCGGTTGAGGGCGTAGGCGCTGATGAGAAAGAGCACGAGCTTGATGGCATGGTAGTGAATACGGTGGCTGTCCTCGCGGCTGTCGCGCATGAGGCGCGGGATGATGAGGAAGAGCACGGCCATCAGGTAATGAAGGAGGAAGGTTCCGCCCATAAAGCCGTCGGGGCTTGCATTGATGGTGAGGCAGAAGAGCGTGAAGGATGCGGCGATAAAGCACCAGCCGGTCGCCAGTATCTTATCCCGGAAGAGTGAGCGAAGGAAGGTCATTGGTTTTGATTGAAGTGTTGAATAATTGTTTGGGAAGGACGCTTTGCAGGGGTCAGGGATTCTCTTTTTTCAAAGGCGCGCACGCGGCTGTAGCAGATCCAGAGCGGCACCGCGCCGATCAATCCGAAAGAGCAGTCGATCAGCTGCCAGCCCCACGGTATGCCGCGCAGCGGTCCGGCAATGAGGGCGAGCGGCAGCACCAGTCCGCAGGCGATGAGCCCGAATTGGATCACCCAGATATTGCGCACCGGGTCGCGGTAAGGACCGATGAAGAGGATGGCCAGCACCAGGTGGGCGAAGGCCAGCCAGTCGTAGCCGTAGAGCAGGAAGGGATGCGTAGCCGCAACGCCGCGGTAGGCATCGAGCACGGCACGGAGCCACTGGTGCAGCGAGGTATCGTCGGGGCAAAAGCGCAGCAGGAAGGTGAGCTCGGGGTCGATGGGTATGGCTGTTGCGCCGCTGAGGAAGAGGGCGATGAGGAACAGCAGGAGGATCCGGCGCACGGGGCGCAGTTCAGGAGCGGTCATGATCGTTGGTATTAAAAAGTTGGGCGATGGAGAGGCCGTGGCGCAGCAGTCCGGCATAGCTGCTCAGGATGGCGAGGGCCGCGAGCACCAGCGTATTGCCGGGCACGAGGGGCGCAAAGAAGTGGGCGGGCACGAGGGCCAGCAGCGGCACGGCGGCGAGCAGGACCATCCAGGCGGCCGCGCGTCCCAATCCTGTCCTTTGCGCCAGCAGGGCGGCGAAGTGCAGCGCCACTACGGGCGGTGCGCAGATGAGGGCGGAGGTGGACAGCTCGATCAGCAGGAGGCGGGGCTGGTAGCCGAGCCAGAGGCAGACGGCCAGCAGTACCGTGGCCACTACCAGGTTGGCCGAACCGTAAACGCGCAGGAGGATTTCGTTGAGTTTCATATTTTAAAAAGTACTTTGTATTTCAAAGTGTAGGGACAAAAAAAATTATTTCATCCCCTTGATCATTTTTTCAAGCGCAGTGATGTGCTCGGAGAAGGCCTTCTCGCCCGTCTTGGTAACGGCGTATGTCGTATTGGTCTTGCGGCCGATAAAGCCCTTGTGCACCTTTACGAATCCTTCGTCCTCGAGCGTAACCAGATGGGTGGCCAGGTTGCCGTCGGTCACTTCCAGCATCTGCTTCAGGTCGTTGAAGCTCACCTCGTCGTTCACCATGAGGATGCTCATCACACCCAGGCGCACCCGGTTGTCGAAGATCTTGTTGAGGCCCGATATGGGATTGTGCGCAGCCATCTGTTTAAATTGCCGGCGTCCGTTCGCCGCGTTCATGTTTCCACCACATTAAAAAACCGTACACCATGTGCAGCACGCCGAAGCCCAGGGCCCAGAACAGCAGGCCGTAGCCGATCAGCCAGAGGTTGAGCGCACCGAGCACGAGCTGGCCGTAGCCGAGGTATTTTATTTCTTCGAAGGTATAGCGGCCCGCGCTGATGAGTCCCAGCCCGTAAAAGATAAGGCAGCAGGGCGCGATGAGACCATAGCCGCCCAGGTCGATGAGGCGCAGAATCACGAGGCCGCCGGCGATCATCGGCACGATGACGCTGAACATCACGCGGCGCGCGGTGAAGCCCCAGATCGGCACACCCGTTTTTTTGCTGCGCAGATACGTAAAGAAAAAAGCCAGCGCAAAGGCTACGCCGAACGTAACCACCGCGATGAGGATCAGCTCCTGCGCCAGCTGGCGGTAGCCGGGCATCAGCACATAGCCGCCGGACGCGTCATACTCGGCGGAACGGTTGGCGCGCACCCAGCCGTGAGCCGCATGATAGCGGGTCAGCTCGCCCTGCGTGAACCAGGCGGCCACCAGGGCACAAAGACCGGCCGCTATGCCGCTCAGCCCACTGAGGCTGATGAAGCGGCTGCTTTTCTGCATCAGCTGCCGGATGTCCTGGATCGTGTCCAGGTGTTGGCTTTGTTCGGTCATAAAAAGCACTTTGTAATACAAAGTAATTGCGTCCCGCTCACTTTTCAAAATAAATTTCATCTCCTTCTTTAAACCGCACTCTTTCTCCACAACCGGCAAGCGTGCACATCGCCCCTGCCACTGCACTCACTCGCCGAGGTATTTAAGAAGCTGGCTGCCGGTCTGCGCGGCGGAATACTCTTCGGTCCAGTAGATGCCGACGGACGCTGCCGGACTCACCACCGCTCCATCCTTCAAGGCATAAGGACCCGCAATGCCGAGGTGCGTCTCGCCGCTTTCGGTGTCGTTGAAGACCAATTTGTAGAGATAGAATTTCTGCTTGCGGCCCTCGTATTCGATCACCTTCTCTCCTATAAAGCTCATCTCGGGCACCCGGTTCATCTCCAGCGCCACTGCGCACACATCGCTTTCCGCAAGCGATTGCTGGGTTGCATATTTCGCAGGAAAGAGCGCAAGGCGGCCCATGCTTTTCAGGTTGCGGTACAGCGGGCTGCGCACCGATCTGTCGGCGGCGATCACCGCCAGGTATTTCGGGTCGACGGGCTTGCCACGGCGCAGCAGGGCCAGCACGGCATCCAGCCGGGACGCCGGGGCAGCGGTGGCCGCATAGTTCTCCAGCAGCGCATCCACCGCCGAGCCTTGCAGAAGCGCCAGCAAATGAACGAGCGCACGCTGGCTTTCCCTCCCATCTCCATCCTCATCGTCCCGCTTCAATTCCTCCTCCGCTTTTTTCAATAATATCTGCGTCGAAGGCAACAGGTCTTCAGCCGTGAGCATTCCTGCATTCACCAGCTGATCTATAACGGTTAGGGTTATGCGATAATAGTTGGTGTCGGACAACAGCACGAGCCCCGCCGGAAACAGTGTGCGCGTAAGCGTTAGCGAATCGGCGAGCGGCGCCTGCAGCATCCAGGTATTGCTTACGGCCGGCGGGTTTGTGCTCAGCAGCCGGCGCAGCAGTCCGTACGATCGCGGCGTATGCAGTTCGGCCAGCAGCCTGGCCGCATTAAAGCGCACGGTATTGCTGCCTTGCAGCTCCGCATAATGCTGTTCGAGGAAATCCACGACGGCCGTATCGTTCAGCGCGCGCAGCTCCTCCGCGATCTTGTAGCTCATGCCGTAATTGTCGGTCGAATCCATATAGGAATGAAGCAGGGCATGGCGCAGGAAGCTGATGTCGTTGCGGCCGAAGGTCATCGTGCTGAACACATCGCGCGCATTGCCGAATACCGAATCGCTGGGCATGGCGAGGGCGGCCAGCAGGGCGGCGCTGCGGTCGGTAAAGATGGTGGGCGCACGCTCGGTCTCGGCCCTGAAATCGTCGAAGAAGCGGCTGTAGGCGGCGCGCCCGCTGTCCTGCCGCGGTATATAGGCCAGTAGCAGGTAAAGCGAATCGCCGTTGAGGATCATGCGGACCTTTTTCAAATTACTCTGGTCGGGCGAGGCCACCAGTATTTCTACGGCCGGCAGCGAACCGTTGCGCGTGAAGCGCTTGCTCAGCACCGTGTCCTGCCGCGATACCGCACCCGCCGCCTGCTGCTCCAGGAAAATGCTGTCGTTAGCGCTCCAGTACAGCGCGGGAAAGCCGCGCTTGAACACCTGGTACGATACGGCATCCTGGTCGTCGTAAGCCACATGATATTTTACGAGGTCGGGCATGCCGCCCTTGCGGTGAAAGGGCGCCGGCACGCTGGTCCTGAAACCCGCAATCCCATAGGTCTTCCAGGCCGGCGGCGCGTAAGGGTCCAGCACCAGCGATTGAAAGAAGGTCGGCGCATCGGAAAAATCGGCGCCGGGCGCGCCGGCCATCACAAAGGAATAGACGCGGTTGCCGCGGATCACGTGAAAGGTCCGGTACAGCGTATTTTCCTTTTCCCATATCCCGTCGAAGTAGAGGCAGGCAAAGCCTTTGTAGCGGCCCCGCTCCTCGCGCACCACCTTGTTCACGCGCTGCGTAAAATCCTTGACGTAGATATTAAAGAAATTCGAATCGCCGTTGAGGTAGTAGCCTTCGTTGATGTCGCGCACCTGCACCATGTAATAAAGCCCTTTGGAATTATCCACGAAGTCGTAGGTATGAAAGGTCCAGAGCGTATTCTCGGCCATCCTGTCGATGTCGGTATTGGGCCGCGGCTCGCCGGGCATCGATATGTGGAAGCCCTTGCCTTCGGGTGCGAAGCTCGCCCAGGTGCGCTGCGCGGCGGGATCGAGGGCCACGAAGGAAGAGAAGAAGCGTTCGGCATCGGCGGTATTTATACTTTGCTTTTTCTCGGCGCCCACCATCAGCATGAAGAACGTGTTGCCTCTTTGCAGGAGGCGCAGGCGATACTCGCCGTCCTTGTTGCCGAAGCTGCCCTCGAGGCCCTTTGCATTGCCCTGCGTCACGGGTTTCGTAGTAATGGGCACGCCCGGCGCCGCCATGTTCTCGGCGATGCGGCGGAAAAGCTTTTGCGCTTCGGCGAGCGTAGTCAGCCGGCCTATGGACTGGCCCGTCATATAAAAGGTCATCGTCGTCAGGTCGAAGAACATCTTCATCTTCACCATCTGTCCGAAAAAATTATAATCCGAGGGCGGCCCCGGCATCTCGACCGCATAGAGCTTTTCCTCATCTTCCACGTGGGCCCAGGCGGCCTTTTCCAGCTTGCGGGCATAGACCTCGGCCGGTGTTCGCTTCGCGGAGAATACGGGATCGACGCGAAAGCCGCGGCTGCGCAGCAGGTTCACCACGCCCGAATCGCCCGGCAGGTGGGCCGCGCCTACGGCAAAAAACATGGTGCGAAGCGCCGCGAGGCTGTCCATGCGGCGTGCCATCTTCACGTTGCGGCGCACGAGCACCGGGTCTTTCAGTTCGTTCCTGCCGTTATTTTCCAGGAGGTTTGCCAACCCTTGCAGGTCCTGTGTTTCGTAGGCCTTCAGCAGCTGCATGAACGAGCGGCGCAGGCTGTCCGCGGGCAGGAATACCTTGTCGGGTGTGAGGGCGCTGCCGGTTTCGTCGAGGGGTTCCAGCTGGTCGCTCACGTCTTCGATGCCGCCGGTCCATTTGCCCTGCCGCAAGGCCATGCCGTAGAGATAGCCATCGACGATGGTCGGCATTTCCTTCACCACCAGCTGTTGCATGCGGTATTCGCGGACCTTGCGGAGGTCGGCGCGGGTGAGGCGGTCTTCGCGGAGGTTGAATTTTTTCAGGAGGGAATCTGCGGAGCGATCCAGCTTTTTTGCGGGCGCCACGCGGGTTTCTTCTACCGCCTTGTGTATCTCGTCCTTTATCTGCCGGGAGAAAACGCTGTCCATAAAATCCTGGAAATTCACTTCAAGGGCGAGACCGTCCACGCTTTCGAGGGCCTGGTAGAGCGAGTCGCCGAAGTTGAAAAGCCGCTTGTCCCTCAGGTGCATGGTGCCGTAGAGGTAGGAAGGCTTCGCAAGTCCGTTGCCGCTGATGCGCCACAGCAGCGTGCGCGGCCATTGCTGGGCGAAGGAGGACAGGCTAAGCAGGCAAAACAAAACCGGCAAAAAACGATACCGCATGGCTCCAGGTGTTTGAGGCAAGATAGGGAGAAAGAGAAACAGAAAGCGAAAGAGAAAGAAATGATCCACGAAAGCACGATCATTCTTATTGCACCAACTTATCTATTAAAATATTTAATCATAATCAAAACACAACACTAAGCGTTGGAGGAAACTAACTGCGGTGCTCGCCGTAGCTTTAGCGGAGGAGAGTTAACTGCCCGCATCCGCCGCCTGTATGATCACACCGGCTGCAAAGCGTATCTGCTCTTCGGTGATCGTGAGCGGCGGCGAGATGCGCAGGCATTCCGGGGCGAAGAGGAACCAGTCGGTAATCACGCCGTTTTGAATGCAGGCATCGATCACGCGCTTGCACTGCCCGAAGCTGCCGAAGTCGACCGCCATCCATAGGCCGAAGGAGCGCACCGCGCGGATCGATGGATGCACCAGCAGGGAGCGGAACAGTTCCGATTTCCTCTCGGCCTCCTGCCACAGCTGCTCATCCAGCAATACTTCGAAGGCGGCCTGTCCCGCGGCGCAGCACAGCGGGTGCCCGCCGAAGGTCGTGATATGGCCCAGCACCGGCTGGTCGGTGAAATGATCCATCAATAGCTTATCGGCCACGAAAGCACCGAGCGGCAGTCCGCCGCCCAGGGCCTTGCCCAGCAGCACGATGTCGGGCACGATGCCGAAATGCTCGAAACCCCAGCGCCGTCCCGTGCGGCCGAAGCCGGCCTGTATCTCGTCCAGCACCAGCAGGGCGCCCGTTTCGGCGCAGCGGCGGCGGAGTGCCTGCATCCATTCGATCGAGGGCGCCTTGATGCCCGCCTCGGCCTGTATGCTCTCGGCCACTACGCAGGCCGTGTCTTCATTGATACGGGCCAGGTCTTCGAAAGAGCCGTAGCGCAGGTGGTCGATGCCAGGCAGCAGCGGGCGGTAGGCATTGCGCCAGTATTCATCGCCGATAAGGCTTAGCGCGCCCTGCGTGGAGCCATGATAGGAAAATTCAAAGGCGGCGATGCCGGTGCGGCCGGTCACGCGCTTGGCCAGCTTCATGGCGCCTTCTGTAGCTTCGGCACCCGAGTTGGTAAAGTATACCGACTGCAAAGGCTGGGGCAGATGGGCCGCCAGCAGCCGGGCGAACTGCACCTGCGGGCTTTGCACGAACTCGCCATAGACCATTATGTGGAGGTAGGCATCCGCCTGGGTCTTTATAGCCTCGACCACGCGCGGGTGGCGGTGGCCCACATTGGCCACGCTGATGCCGCCGATCAGGTCGAGATAGGTTTTGCCGGCCGCATCGGTGAGCAGGCAGTCCTCCGCCGACACGATCTCGAGGGCGAGCGGCGCGGTCGAGGTTTGCGCTACGTGCTGCAGGAAAAGCTGGCGCAGGTTCATGCCGCGAATGTACCACAACTTGGGCTGCGTCCGAACCGGAATAAATTCGTAAATCTGCTGCACAAATCAAAAGCCATGGCCCTGATCTTACCGGTGGAAGACAAATCGCCCCAGTGGGGGAACAACTGCTTTATCGCACCTAATGCCACCATCGTCGGCGACGTGGTGATGGGCGACGACTGCAGCATCTGGTTCAATGCCGTCGTGCGCGGCGATGTGAACAGCATCCGCATCGGCAACCGTGTGAATATTCAGGACGGCGCCGTGATCCACTGCACCTATCAGAAGACAAAGGCCGTCATCGGCAACAGCGTGTCGATCGGGCATAATGCCATCGTGCACGGCTGCACGGTGCACGATCACGTATTGATCGGCATGGGGGCGATCGTCATGGACAATGCGGTCGTTCACAGCAATACCATCATTGCCGCCGGCGCGGTGGTGCTGGAAGGAACGGTGTGCGAGGGCGGCGCCATCTATGCGGGCGTGCCGGCAAAGAAGGTAAAGGACATATCGCCCGAAAAGATCGAGGGCGAGATCGGCCGCATCGCCAACAACTACCTCGGTTATTCGCGCTGGTTCGATGCTGTAAATGAATCGGGCAAATAGTTTTAAATTCCGGAAAACCGCTATATCTTGTAAGCAAACCGTAATCATGAAGGCTGTACGCTTCGCACTGATCTTATTCAGTATTTCATTAATAATATCCTCCTGCGGCTTATTCCGCTCCAACAAAAGGGGCTGCCCCGCCGGCGGGGTGGGCGCCGAGCAATACCTCGACGGCAGCAAGCCGCCCAAGGGAAAAAAATTCAAGGGTTAACGAAGGCATAACACGGGCGGCATGCAACAAAACGGCATGTTTTCTTGTCTTACTTGAGTAAACAGGTTCTTTTCACTGAAAACGATTTTTATGAGTCTCACCCTACGAACAACTTTAGGTTGCACAGAAGCAGTCATCGACGACGACGGCGGACTGAAAAGGTTTTACCAGATCGCCGACATCCTGACCGATGACCTCCAGCTCAATTTCACCAACAAGGAAGATGACTTCGACGCCATCAGCTGGGACTTCCAGCTCGGCCACCACGAGCTCACCCTTCACTACAGCATCTACAACGGCATCTCCGTTTTTCCCACCAAGACCAAGGACGCCCGCAAGCGCGACAACAAGGCCGTCGTCGAGCTGGCCAACGTACTCGAAGGCAAGCTGCAAACGCGCGACTTGAGCCGCAACATGGCATGAGCCATTCTTTATTAGGGTCCACGCATAACGCTAGTACACGCGGGGCCTACTTTTTTCTCCAATTCCTATTTGCTATTGTTGCAGTTGCCTCTTTACAGGAGATCGCTGAAGGAAGAGCATTACCTAAATTCAAGCTACAAGATTACAATAGTGCAGGGGAAGATAGTTTGCGAAAAAGAAAGTTATTTTGGGGTAGAGAACATCAGGATAAACGGCGATCCGGGTTCACCCAGAATAAATAGCTTTAAAATGAACGATTCAACCATTCTCAAGCTGCCTTTCGCACAAGACCTGGAAACCAAGGTCGTACTGAAAAAGCTAACACTGGCACATAGAGCGTTGGCAGAATTGAATGGCGTTGCAGAAACGATCCCTAACGAAGTTATCATTCTCAATACCTTGTCACTCCAGGAAGCGAAAGATAGTTCTGCTATCGAAAATATCATTACTACCCATGATGAGCTATATACCAGCGATAGTATAGCGCAGCGATTTGCCAGTTCGGCAGCTAAAGAAGTGTACAATTACGCAACAGCTCTTAAAGAAGGTTTTAAAACCGTTAAGGAAAAAGGCTTGCTTACTTGTAATCAAATTATTAAAATACAGGCCACGCTGGAAGAGAGTAAAGCCGGCCTTCGAAAATTGCCCGGCACCGCACTGAAAAATCAGCAAACCGGAGAAACGGTTTATACACCACCTCAAAGCCATGACGAGATTGCGGATCACATGAGCAATCTTGAAAAATTCATAAATGATAGTAGCCTTTGCGATTGGGATCCGCTGGTAAAAATGGCCCTCATCCACCATCAATTCGAAACAATTCATCCTTTTTATGATGGGAATTGACGCACAGGGCGCATCATCAATATTTTATACCTGGTAAAAGAAGGCTTGCTCAACCTCCCTATTTTATATCTAAGCCGAGATATCAATCAGCACAAAGCCGAGTATTATAAATTACTGCAACAAACACGAAACACTAAAGAATGGGAACCCTGGCTATTATATATTCTCGATGCAATTGAGCAAACTTCTATCCAAACCTCGGCGATGGTTAGGGGCATCAAAGCATTAATGATGCAATACAAACAAAATATCCGCGCGTACTTACCCAAAATATACTCACAAGATCTCATAAACAACCTCTTCAAGCATCCCTATACGAAAATTGACTTTGTAGTAGCTGATCTTCAAACCACCCGGCAAACAGCGTCCAGATACCTCGATCAACTGGTTGCTAAAAACCTGCTCACAATTCATAAAATAGGCAAGGAGAATTATTACATTAATGATGCTTTATACCAGTATTTGTACAATGCGCCCGAATTGTTGAAGTTTAAAGCAATGGCAAAAACTAACAAACAATGACATGTTAACGAAACTCGAAAAACTTAACACGTTATCCAGACGCGGTAACAAAACTCGAAAAACTTAACACGTCGCCCTTGCAAATTTGATCTCAACTCACTCTTTCTCTTTCTCACTTCTTCAGTGATTCTAAAATATTGTAGTAGCTCATATAGCGGTCTTCGTCGATGGCGCCTTCCACAACGGCTTCCTTGATGGCGCAGCCCGGCTCGTTGATGTGCAGGCAGTTGTTGAACTGGCAATCGTTCAGGCGCTGCCGCATCTCCGGAAAATAACCCGAGAGCTCCGCCTTCTCCACATCCACCAACCCGAACTCCCGCATACCCGGCGTATCGATGATCTGGCCGCCGCCCGGCAGGTCGTGCATCTCCGCAAACGTAGTAGTGTGCTGGCCCTTGCCGCTCCACCCGCTCACGTCCTGCGTCCGGATCGTACTGCCCGGCAGGAGCTGATTGATAAAGGTGGATTTGCCTACGCCGCTATGACCGCTCACCAGCGTACGCTTGCCTTCCAGCAGTCCGCCCATCATATCCAGTCCCGTCTTCTGATGCAGGCTGATGCCCACCACACGGTAGCCGATCGACCCGTACAATTCTTCAAAATTTTCCAATTGCGCCAGCTCTTTTTCGCGGTAGAGATCCAGCTTGTTGAACACCAGCAGGGCCGGCACATGATACATCTCGCAGGCCACGAGGAAGCGATCGATAAAACCCTGCGAGGTGCGCGGCTCGCGCAGGGTGGCCAGCAGCATCGATTGGTCGAGGTTGGCGCCCACGATGTGGTGCTGGTACTTGGCCCGCGGCGACTGGCGGCTGATATAGTTGTGCCGGTCGTGAATGGCCGTGATCGTGGCCGTAGACGATTCCTCCTGCTCCGCTTCGAAATCCACCCCATCGCCCACGGCAATAGGGTTGGTGGACGTGATGCCGTCGAGCTTGAAGATGCCCTTGATGCGGGCATTCCAGAAACGCCCTTGCTCATCCTTCACGGAGTACCAGCTGCCTGTGGATCGGTAAACGGTTCCTTGCATGTCAGGGGAATGTACGTAAATAAGTATACCTCAAAATTAGGGCGATGGCCAGGAAGAATAAGGCCGCCAGCACGAAATACATGAATTGCTCCTCGAAGCGCGTGCGCGTGACCACCTCCACCTTCGATTTCTCGAGCTGGTCGATCTGGCGATAGACATCCTGCAGGCTCTCGGCATCGGTGGCCCGGAAATAATTGCCGCCGGTTTGCCCCGCTATCTTGCGCAGCAGCACCTCGTCCAGCGTGCTGTTGTTGCGCGGCGCGCCCGGCGCCTGCAAGGCGCCCATGCCGATCGTATACACTTTAATGTTTTTTGTTTTGGCGATCTCGAGCGCCGTTATCGGGTCGATGAGGCGGGTGGCGGGCGGCTGCTCGTTGCCGTCGGTCAGCAGGATCACAACCTTGGAGCGGGCCTTGCCCGACGAAAGCCGCTCGACCGACGTGGCCAGCCCTTCGCCGATAACGGTGCCATCCACCAGCATGCCGCTGCGCAGCGAGGCGATCTGCTCCAGCAATCCGCCATGATCCGACGATACGGGATATTGGGTAAAGCTTTCACCCGAAAATATGACGAGGCCGATCTGGTCGATGGGACGGCGCTGCACGAACTCGGCCGCCATCTGCTTCGACACTTCGAGGCGGTTGGGCGTGAAGTCGTTCATGAGCATGCTGCCGCTGATGTCCATGCACAATACGATGTCGATGCCCTCGCCCTTGTTGCGGCTCTGCACATGGCGCAACTGCGGC
>Ga0247771_1000140_pt1 | contig 28112 bp, 15 predicted proteins | sample UWRJL197509C6_FD_179948 | JGI IMG/M metagenome (GOLD analysis project Ga0247771, IMG submission 179948) | Plant litter microbial communities from Arlington Agricultural Research Station in Wisconsin, United States - UWRJ-L197-509C-6 | ecosystem: Environmental > Terrestrial > Plant litter >... | reverse complement strand
ATGAGCTGGACGAGTCCCACCGAGAGCAAGGCCTTTCTTGCGGACCTGATCGCCAAGACGAAATCAGTTCCCGAATCGAAGGGACTGGGCGTGCTCTATTGGGAACCCGAAGCCTACAATAACTGGAAGGGCTATACGCTCGGCGCCTTCGACAATACGGGCCGGCCCACTGCTGCCCTCGATGCTTTCCGTTAAGCAGTATATATGGAACTATAGTCCGGCTTTAGATGATGTTCGATTTCAGGATCATTAAGACGAAGCGCAATGACAAGATCAGCTCTATTGATTTCTGCCCTGTGCCTTGCTGGCGCATGCGCGCAGGCGCAAACGAATAAGAACGCAGGCCCGGTCTATGCCGACGCGCAGGGCGTGCTCCGCTATACCGATACCCGGCAGGAGGCCGCATTTTTTGGTGTGAACTACACCACGCCCTTTGCTTACGCGTACCGCGCGCAAAAAGCTTTGCACAAGAACCTCGAGGAAGCCATTCGCCAGGACGTATACCACATGGCGCGTCTGGGCCTCGATGCCTTTCGCGTGCATGTGTGGGATACGGAAATTTCGGATACGCTCGGCAACCTGCTGGAGAACGAGCACCTCCGCCTCTTTGATTATCTCGTGGCCGAGCTGGAGAAAAGAAACATCCGCATCATCATCACGCCGATCGCCTTCTGGGGCAACGGCTATCCCGAGCGCGACGAAAATACGCCGGGCTTCTCGCATAAATACGGTAAGGGCCGCGCCACCGTTGATGAAGCGGCGATACACGCGCAGGAAAATTATATCGGCCAACTCTTCCGCCATGTAAATCCTTACACGAAGCAGACCTATGGCGCCGACCACGGCATAATAGCGGCGGAGCTCAACAACGAACCGAACCACAGCGGTCCGAAAGCAGGCGTCACCTCGTACGTGAACCGGCTGGCGGCGGCGCTGCGCGGCACCGGCTGGATGAAGCCCGTGTACTACAACATCAGCGAATCGCCCACGTATGCCGATGCCGTGGCAAAGGCCAATATCGACGGCGTGAGCTTTCAATGGTATCCGACGGGTCTTGTCGCTAACCAGGAAGCGCGCGGCAACTACCTTCCTAACGTCGATGCATACACGATTCCCTTCGATACGATACCGGAGTACCGCACGAAGACGAAGATGGTCTATGAGTTCGATGCGGCCGACCTGCTGCAATCCTGCATGTACCCGGCCATGGCCCGCAGCTTTCGCGGGGCCGGCTTTCAATGGGCCACGCAGTTCGCCTACGATCCCCTGGCCCTTGCCTATGCCAACACCGAATACCAGACCCACTATCTCAACCTGGCGTATACGCCCGCAAAGGCCATCAGCCTGATGATTGCGGCCAAGGCTTTTCATCGTTTGCCGCGCCTTAAAAATTACGGACGTTATCCCGCCGACAGCTCCTTCGATGCGTTTCGCGTAAGCTATAAGGAAGACCTGAGCGAGATGAACACCGAAGCGGAATTTTATTACTCGCGCTCCACAACGACGCGGCCGCTCAACGCCACAAAGCTGCAGCACCTTGCGGGCACGGGCAGCTCGCCCCTCGTGCATTATGCGGGCAGCGGCGCCTACTTCCTCGACAGGCTCGACGACGGCGTGTGGCGGCTGGAAGTGATGCCCGACGCGGTTTCCATCCGCGATCCCTTCGAGCGCGCATCGCCGCAAAAAGAGGTGACCCGCATAGAATGGAAAAACAATCCGATCGACATCCTTCTTTCCGATCTGGGCGCAGGCTTTTCCTTTCGTGCACTGAACGAAGGCAACAACCGCAGCGGCACCGCGACCGCGCAGGGTTTCGATATTTATCCCGGCACTTACCTGCTCGAACGCAAGGGAAAAACTTTTAAAACGGAACGGGGCAGGGCAGGGGTGATCGGTCTTGACGAGTTTGTTGCACCGCAATCCACATCTGCCGAAGCGTACGTACGGCACGAGCCTTATGCCGAGGTGAGCGCCAACGAGCCATTTACGATTTTCGCAAAAGTGGTGGGTGTCGATAGCGGCAAGGTAACGCTCTTCATCAACCGCCTCGGCGGGCAATACCGCAACATCGGGATGACAAGAACGGGCGCGAACGATTACAGCGCCGAAGTGCCGGCCGACATCGTGCAGCCCGGACTGATGGAATACCGCATCGTTGTGCAGCAGGGCAATGCCTACACCGTTTTCCCCGGCAACCACAAGGGCGATCCCTTCGCCTGGGACAATTATACCGTCGAAACCTGGAAGACCTTTGTAGCCGCGCCCGGCGGCCGCCTTGAGCTTTTCAATCCCACTACCGACCGCAATGCCCGCGCTTACCCGCCCTTCCGCAGGGGCTTTCAAACGGCCTACACCACCGGCACGCAGCCCGGTCAATTGATCCTGCAGCAAAGCGCCGCCGATCTTTCCACCGCGCGCTTCATGGGCTTTCAATACGTATTCACCGGCAAGCTGCGCGGCCGCGCCGGTCTTGATTCCCTTGATCGATTGGTGGTGCGCGCCCGCACGAACGAAGGATCGGCAAAGGCAAAGGTGCTGCTGACGAACAACCTTGGTCAGTCGTTCTCCACGCTGATAACGCTCGCTTCAAGTATGGAGGATATCGAAGTGTCGCTGCAAAACCTCGTGCCCGATTCCGGCCTCATCATGCCGCGTCCTTATCCCGGCTTCCTGCCCCTGCAATTCGCCGGCGGCGGCGTGCCGGCATCTTTCCGCATCACGGATTTTGAAAAGATCGAGATCACCATCGGCCCGGGCGCAACCGGCGAAGCGCAGAAAAAAAGCTGGAGCCTCGAGGTGGAGTCGATCTACCTGGATAAAAAAACGAATAACCCTTAACCACGATTCATGCAAGCTCACCGCATTTTCTTTAACAGGATCGTTCTTTCCTTTCTCGCTCTTTCAACGCTGTGCGCACCGGCACAGGCACAGCAAAGGACCAGCCTCGATGAAGGATGGAAGTTTCACTTCGGCCATGCGGCCAACCCCGAGAAGGATTTCAACTATAGCCTGTCCACCATATTTTCCAAAAGCGGCGCGGCGCCCGCAACGGCCATCGACCCGCGCTTCAACGACAGCACTTGGCGCAGCATCGATGTGCCTCACGACTGGGCCGTGGACTTGCCCTTCGTCGAGCATCCGAGCTTCGATGTGCAGTCGCACGGCTACAAGCCCGTGGGCGGCTATTTCCCCGAGACCAGCATCGGGTGGTACCGCAAAAAGTTTTCGGTGGCGGCCGCCGACTCGGGCCAGCGCTTCCAGCTTCAGTTTGACGGCATCTTCCGCAACGCCTCGGTATGGGTTAATGGATTTTTTACCGGCACCAATATGAGCGGCTACCTCGGTGCCTCGTACGACATTACCGACTACATAAATTTTCATGGTCCCAACGTCATCGTCGTTCGTGTCGATGCCACGCAATACGAAGGCTGGTTCTACGAGGGCGCGGGCATCTACCGCCATGTATGGCTCAACCGCTACGATAATATCCACATTCCCGACGGCGGCTTCTTTGCCCATGCCGAGGTGAGCGGCAGCCGCGCCAATGTTTCGGTAGAGACTTCGGTGGAAAATAAAAACGGCCAGTCCGCACGCTGCACGGTCGCATCCTACGTAACCACGCGCGACGGCAGGGTAGTGGCTCAAAGCGCGGAGCGCCCCCTCGCGCTGGCCGCCAACAGCGTGGGCACCATCACGCAGAATCTTACCGTTAGCAATCCCCACCTCTGGAACCTCGACGATCCCTACCTCTACCGCGTGGTATCGGTGGTGCGCTCGGGCGGCCGCATCGTCTATACAAAAAAAGAAAGGCTCGGCTTCCGCACGTTTCGCTTCGATGCCGCAGAAGGATTTTTTCTCAACGGCAGGCACCTGAAGATCCAGGGCACCAACAACCACCAGGATCATGCAGGCCTCGGCAGCGCCCTTCCCGACTATATCAACTACTACCGCATACGCCTGCTGAAGAACATGGGCGTGAATGCCTATCGTACCAGCCATAACGCACCGGCGCCCGAGCTCCTTGATGCCTGCGACAGCCTCGGCATGCTGGTGCTCGACGAGCAGCGCCTCCTCAACAGCAGTCCCGAATACCTCGACCAGTTCGAACGCCTCATCCGCCGCGACCGCAACCATACCTCGATCTTCCTGTGGAGCATCGGCAATGAGGAAGGCTGGATCCACACCACCTCGCAGGGCAAGCGCATCGCACAGACTCTCATCGACCGCCAGAAGGCCCTTGACCCCACACGTACTTCTACGTATGCGGCCGATGTGGCCAACGTCTTCAACGGCGTTAACGAAGTGATTCCCGTGCGCGGCTTCAACTACCGCCAGTACGGCGTGGCCGATTACCACCGTGACCATCCCACACAGCCCGTTATCGGCACCGAGATGGGCAGCACCGTAACCACCCGCGGCATCTACGAGAAGGATAGCATCCGCGGCTATCTTCCCGACCAGGACATTACCGCGCCCTGGTGGGCGAGCACCGCCGAGACCTGGTGGAAGCTGGCCGCCGAGAACAGGTACTGGCAGGGCGGTTTCGTGTGGACCGGCTTCGACTACCGCGGCGAGCCCACGCCTTTTCAATGGCCCAACATCAGCTCGCACTTCGGCATCATGGATGTTTGCGGATTTCCGAAGAACCTGTATTACTACTATCAAAGCTGGTGGACCGATAACGACGTGCTGCACATCTCCCCGCACTGGAACTGGCCAGACAAGCGCGGTCAGGACATCGACGTATGGGTGAATACCAATGCCGATAATGTCGAGCTCTTTATCAACGGCAAAAGCCTCGGCCGCAAGGACATGCCGCGCAACGGACACCTGCAATGGAAGGTGCGCTACGAGCCGGGCCGCCTGGAAGCCGTTGCCTACAAGCAAGGGCGTAAGCTGACCACGAAAGTAGAGACCACCACCTCGCCCGCCGAAGTAGTGCTGACCCCTTATAAAACGACGATGCTGGCCGATGGCCGCGATGCGACCGTGATGAATGTTTCCATCATCGACCGCGAGGGCCGCGAAGTACCCGATGCCGGTAATGTCATTCGTTTTTCTATCAGCGGTCCGGGCAGGATCATCGGTGTGGGTAATGGAGACCCGAGCAGTCATGAGCCGGATAAATGCATGGAAGGCGCCTGGCAGCGCAGCGCCTTCAACGGCCATTGCCAGGTGATCGTGCAGGCCGGCCACGAGCCGGGCCTCATAAAGTTCGAGGCGCGCGCGGCGGGTCTTTGGTCGGGCTCCACCGACATTATTACGGTAGCGCCGGCCAATGTGGAAAGCGTTACGATCGATAAAAAATATGAGTTGAAGGGCGAGTCGGCCAGGCCGCGTAGTGCCGATAAGATGCTGGGTGCCGATATTTCCTTTCTGCCGCAGATCGAGGATAGAGGCGTGAAGTTTTCGGATAGGGGCGTGCAGAAGGATGCCGTAGAAATACTGAAGGACCACGGCCTGAACTATGTGCGGCTGCGCCTCTTCAACGACCCGGCGCGCGACAGTGGCTATTCACCCGGCAAGGGCTACTGCGATCTCAATTACACCAAGGGCATGGCCAGGCGCGTAAAAGCTGCGGGCATGAAGTTCCTGCTCGATTTTCATTATAGCGATTACTGGGCGGATCCCGGCAAGCAATACAAGCCCGCGGCCTGGCGTAACCTCAGCTTCGAACAATTGAAGACCGCTCTTTACGATTATACGCGGAGCGTGCTGCTCGAGCTGAAGCAGCAGGGAACTTTGCCCGATATGGTGCAGGTGGGTAACGAAATCAACCACGGCATCATATGGCCCGAGGGCAGCATCGCTCATCCCGATTCGCTGGCGCAATTGCTGCAGGCCGGCATTGCCGCGGTAAAATCCGTCGACCCCAGGATGACGATCATGCTGCATGTGGCCCTCGGCGGACAGAACGACGAAACGGTTTTCTTTTTCGACAACATGATGGCGCGCGGCGTACCCTTCGACGTGATCGGTCTCTCATACTATCCCAAGTGGCACGGCACGCCCGACGACCTGCGCGACAATATCAAGGACCTTGTGCATCGCTATAATAAAGACATCATTGTCGTGGAATATTCGGGCAGAAAGGAAGAGGTCAACAAGATCGCTTTCGAAGCGGCCGGCGATAAGGCCAGGGGCAGCTGCATCTGGGAGCCCCTCAATTCCTGGGAAGCCTTTTTCGACCGAGACGGCAAATCGAACGATTATCTGCGTATGTATGACGAGTTTGCAAAGGAGTATATGCAGAAGAAAAATAATAAATAATTTGTATAATTAACTTATGGTAAGGTCGGCCTCGAAGAGGCCGACCTTCTTTTTATGGATGCGGTTGTTCTATGCCGGGTTTGCGCACGAGCAGCTTTTTATAGCTGATGAGGATGACGATATGCTTTATTATTACCAGTATGCCGAGGAGGAAAACGTTCAGCACCTTTATCACGGGCAGACCCTCGGGATGCGAATTGTTAAGCAGCACCTGGATCAGCAGCGCCAGGAAGATCAGTCCCAGGTCGATCAGCTGGTAAAGAAAGAGATAGCTGAAGCGGTGGCGGCCGATGGCATTCAGCGTCCGCAGGTTGCAATAATGGGTAAAGGCCCAGTAAACGAACAGGCAGACCGGGATGCGAAAGGAATTGAGGTCGGCGGCGGTTATATAGTATTTGATCGATGAAAAGCTTCGCAGGATCAGGTCCATGCCGGCATAAAAGCCATAGAAGGAGAGGATGAAGAACCCCAGCACCATCAGGATTTCCAGGCGATTTCTTTTCATGCGCTAAATGTCGGTAAGATTTGCCAGACTATTCCCGGATCGGCGTATGCCTTGTATCATGCCGGACTGCCGGAAAGTTTCTTGCTCTATTTCCGGGCTAATCTATCGTAAACGTCACCCATTTTGAGAGGTGTGTCCGGGCATCGTTCCATTCGTCCCAGTTAAAGGCGATCCTTACCCGGTACCGGCCCTGAGGAAAACCCTTGCTGCTCCAGCTTCGTCCGTCCAGGTCGATCGTTTCCACGAAACCCTTGTCCGGCTTCACTTCCCGGTAATCTTTTTGGAAGACGGGGTCCCTGTCTGCCGTCGGCGGGAAGGGAACGAAGTTTTCGTTTTCGAGCTTCTCCACTTCAACAATATAATTGCCGACCGGCTTGATCCTGCCGTTTACATAATCGACGCGGCCGTGCTTCAGCGTCGTTTTGGTTTCGCCGGAAAAATTTGCGATCTCGACAAGAATGGAAACCTTCTCCGGTTTGGCCCCGGCAAAAACGGCTATGTTGATCCGTATGCTATCCGAAGCGGTCCTGCCAAAAGCCGGCAGCAGACAAAGCAGGAGAGCGGTCAGGCATAAGAGCTTCAGCATGGATGTCCGGCTTATCGCGAGTGTGCGCTTGTTATAAAGTTTCATTTTGCATTTATATACTATCGGCTTCAATTTAAATATTGTTTGCGGTTCCTTGTTATCTTTTGCCCAATCGTAAAACCTTGCCTGGGCACCAGCGGTTGCTCCAAATCTTACCACGCATTTGTTCCTGACAGGTATAGATGGAAAGCAATTCCGGCCACTCAATCCTGAAAAAACGCATAAGAGGAAACACCTAGCCGAAAACGGGGCAGAATCCATTGCCGGGGGCGATAAGTACTTTCTCGATGCCGATTCGGGGTGAAAAAGCCGCTTCCGAAACCCTATTTAGCCGAAAAACCCTCAGAATGCCTAAGGGAAACCCTTAGTGGAATTACTGCCTAATTCTTAATTATGAATGAATTTTTTCCTCATGCATGGAGAATAAATATTTTATGACGTACTTGGTCGCTCGTAATAGTTAATTGCTTATATATATCCAATGAAAAATAAGTTTCTGCCTATATATTCATGGCTGCGCCCCGGCACCCTGCCCCTCCCGCGCCGCATTACGAAACCGCACGGTCTCGATCAAACCAACACCTTACAGCAAAATAGTTTATTAAATAGCCTGTTATAATTCCGCCAGGTCCATCCGCCTGCGCGAACCTCTACCAAGTATTCATCAACCCCTAATAGTCCAATCATGAAAAATGCTCTATTCACTCGTTTTCTTTGTTCCCTGTTCATAATCGGCACGGCCCTGCTGCCGTCGGTAAGCCATGCCCAGGCCTGGGCCTTCAAGGGCGGCTACGGCAGCACTACCGGCACTGACCGCTGCAGCGGCATCGCCATCGACGCGGCCGGCAATGCCTACATCACCGGTTCCTTTACCGGCACCCTCGATTTCGGCACCGGCGTCATGACCGCAGTCGGTAACCTCGACGGCTTCGTAGCCAAGTTCTCCGCCGCCGGCGTATGCCAGTGGGCCATCCGCTTCAACGGTCCCGGCACGGCGCAGGACCAGGGCCTCGGTATCGCCACCAACGGCACTTCGGTATTCGTAGGCGGCGTGTATCAAACCTCGCTGTCCATCAACGGAGCCGCGGCCATCACCGGCTACGGCGGCATCGACGGCTTCGGCTTCAAGCTCGACGCAGCCACCGGCGCCACACAGTGGGCTACCGTGTTCGGCAGCGGCAGCACCGACGCCGTGCAAGCCATGTGCATCGACAACTCCGGCAACATGTACGTGACCGGCTATTTCAGCAGCAACGCAACTTATCCCACCGCTACCTTCGGCTCCTTCACCCGCAGCACCAACGGCGGTACCGGCACCGATGCTTACGTAGCCAAGCTTGACGGCTCCACAGGTGCTGTTTCCTGGGTGAGCAACGGCGGCATGTCGGGCTACAACGACAACGTTTCCAACTCGGGTGTTGCCTATGTGCCTACGCTCAACTCCGTCGTGATGGTGGGCAGCCTGCAAGCGCCTTCCGCAGGTACGACCGTTAACTATTCCACTGCCAGCCCCGTATCGAACGTTACCCTCACCTCGCAGGGCGGCCTCGATATCTGTGTGTTGAAGCTCGATGCCAATACCGGCGCTTTCCAAAGCGGCATCTCCGTTGCCGGCGCTTCCAGCAGCAATGAAGAAGCCCTGGCCGCCGCGTATGACAGCTATTCGCAAAAGGTGGTCCTGACGGGCTATTTCAATACGGGCGCGCTCACCTTCGGCTCGAACCCCACGATCAACCCCATCGGCAGCGACGATATTTTCTACGCAGCCTATGATCCCGCTACCAACAACTTTGCCTGGTCCAAATCGTCCGGCAGCACCATCCAGGACCGCGGCCAGTCGATCGGTACCAATGGCGCAGGCAGCGTGTTCATCACCGGTCGTTACCGCAATACGATGACCGCACCCACGGCCTCCACACCGCTGACCGTCGTCAGCAGCCGCACCAGCTCCGCCGACGAGATCTACCTCCTCGAGGTGAACTCCACAACCGGCAATGCAACACGCCTGCTGACACCCGTAGGCGACGCTACGATCACTACCGGCGACATCGGTACCGGCGTAGCCAGCCGTGCCGGCAAGACGTGGCTCGGTGGCATGTTCGGCGGCACGATCTCTTTCCCGGGCCTCGGCACGCTCACTACCTCGGGCGGCACTACGGCCGATATCCTCCTTTCGCGCTTCGATGCGCCCGTGGCCCTGCCCGTACGCCTCCTGTCGTTTACCGGCGAGCTGGTTAGCGACGATGTGCGCCTGACATGGAAAACGGAAAGCGAAACCGATAACGATCATTTCGAAGTGGAGCGCAGCACCGACGGACGCACCTTCCGTTCCATCGGCCAAAGCCAGGCCGCCGGTACAGCGCATACGTATAGCCTGACCGATCCTTCGGTTTCCAGCACCGGCGCTGCGTCGGTATGGTACCGCCTGCGCATCGTTGCCCGCAACGGAAGCGCATCGTACAGCCAGGTAGTGCGTGTAAGCCTGGGTAAGAAAGCCGTTGAAATCAGCGCCTTGCCCAATCCCTTCCATGCAGGTCTTCACCTCAACCTCAACATGCCTGCCGATGCGGATATCCATGTAAGCATCAGCGACATGGCCGGCCGCCAGGTGGTGAACCGCACCATTCAGGTATCGAAGGGTTTCAGCACCGAAGCCATCACCGAAGCCGACAAGCTGGTGAACGGTGTGTACAACCTCGTGATCGACTGCAATGGCCAGAAGACGATCCAGCGCATCATCAAGCAATAACGTTTCCTCTTTCAAATAGAAAAGCAATGGCCTGCCGAACATTCGGCAGGCCATTGCTTTTTGCATAAGGACCAGTTGTCCTATAGCCTGTGCACCACATTAAGGTATAATATTAATATATATAAATTATATTAATCTTTGAGTATGAGAAACCCGTTCTCTTTCTCGCTTCATCGTTGAGGGAAGAGTGGCTTATGCCGGAATCATAGCTTTTATCCGGAATCCTTTTCCCGGTGCGGACTCTATCTGCAGCTCGCCGCCGAAAACCTTGCAGCGGTTCTCAATATTTTTCAGTCCCACGCCGGTCACGGCCTTGCCCGGGCTCATGCCCACGCCGTCGTCGGCCATTTCCAGCACGACATGCTCCATCGTCCGCATAAGCGAAACGGCGCAGGTGGCGGCTTTTGAATATTTTATCGTGTTCTTTACCTGCTCCTGCACGATCCTGAAAATATTCAGGGTCAGCTCGCTCGACAGCGTGCCGATATCATTCGTGCGGAACTCGAACAGTATAGGCTGCACGGCGTGCATCTCGGCGAACAGCTCACTTATCGCCTCGATCAATCCTATGTCCTTCAATACCGGCGTCACCAGCTCTTTCGAAATCGCCCTTATCTCGGAAATGGCCGACTCCACCGCATTCAGTCCCTTCGAAATAAAGAGCGGGTCGGAGAGGCCCGAGCGCGCCATCTTCAGGTTGAGGCAGGCGGCCGTCAGCAGTTGGTTTACATTGTCGTGCAGCTCGCCGCTGATCAGCTCGCGCTGGTCTTCCTGCGCCTTCAGCACCGAGCGGGCGAGCGAGTTCTGGTGGTCGATCTTTTGCTGGGCCATCGCCTGTTCCAGCCGCACTTTTTCCGAAATATCCGTGGCCATCAGCTGGCCGCAGTTGATCTGGAAATAATTCAGGCTGCTGATATCGATGGAAACGAAAAGGCTTTTGCCCTTCGCATCCACATGCTCGACTATGCTGTTCGTGATCACCTGGAGCTTGCCGCCGAGCAGCGAGCGCGTCGCCACCACCTGGGAATCCAGGGGCCAGAGCTCGGGCAGGATCATGGTCAGCAGGTCGGGCTTGGAATAGCCGTATTTTTCCACGGCGCTTACGTTGCAGTCGATGATGCGCAGCGTGTCCTTATCGTATACGAAAGAGGGAATGGGGTTGAGGCTGAACAGCTGCTGGTAGTTCATCTTCGCCAGCGTGGCCTCGCCCAGCGCCAGTTTCAGCTGCGATATATCGCTGAAGGAGCCGAAAACTTTTAATGCTTTTTCATTCTGGTCGCGGCTGATGTAGCAGCTTATCTCAATCCATTTGCGGTTGCCGTTGGGGCTGAAGCCGATCTCCGCGCGGTAGAGGGAAAGGTTGCTGCCGTTGCAGGCCATATCGAAATAGCGAAGATGGTTTGCGTATTCATGATCGTCGAGCCAGCGCTTTATAAATTCGAGGGGGTGTTTCGGATGCGGATCGTACACGCCGCCTCCGTTGCTGATCATCTCGAACTCCAGCGTTTCGTGCATAAGGTCGTACTCCCAGATCACTTCGGCGGAAGCGTGCAGGATGTTGTGGTAGCGGCCGGTGAGCTTGAGGAGGGAAGACTTCAGGTTCTGCCGCTCGATGCTGTGGTTGACGGCCTTGCGCAGGCTGCGGTCGTTCACCTCGTCCTTGATGAGATAGTCCTGCGCGCCGAGGTGCAGCGATTCGATGGAGATCATTTCGTCATTGAGGCCCGACATCACGATGAGCGGCGTTTCCTGCGACTGCCTGCGTATGGTGCGCAGGGTATCGAGGCCCGAGGAATCTTCGAGGTGCAGGTCGAGGAAGGCCACGTCGTATTGCTCGCTGCCCGAAAGCAGGCTGATGGCTTCGTTGACGGTAGTGACCTGGCGGGACACCTCGATGCCCGGGTACAATTGTTTCAGCTTCTTACTCAGCAGCAGGTAGTCGCCGGGGTTATCTTCGATGATAAGAAACTTCATAAGCTTATTTGGCCGGTGAGGGAAGGCGGACGATGGAGATCCAGAAATTCTCGATGGCCTTGACCACCTCGATAAACTTGGTAAAATCCACCGGCTTCACGATGTAGCAGTTGGCATAATGCCTGTACGATTCCAGCACGTCCATCTCGCTGTCGGAGGTGGTGAGCATCACCACGGGCACCGTGCGCAGATCGGGGTCGTTCTTGATCGCGGCCAGCACTTCCTTGCCGTTAACTTTGGGTATGTTGATGTCGAGGAGCACGAGGTCGGGGCGTTTTTCCTCTTCGAAGGGTGGCTCCCTGAACATATAGCGCAGCGCTTCCTCGCCGTCGCTCACCACCGATATGCGGTTGGCTACCTTGGCCTTCTGGAGCGCTTTCTGGGCCAGTATGATGTCTCCTTCGTTGTCTTCGACAAGCAGAATATTTATCTCGTGCATGGTCAGGTTTTTAAAATGGTAAAGAAGAAGGTCGATCCGCCGTCGGCATTATTTTCCACCCAGATGCGGCCGCCGTGGTACTCCACGATCTTTTTGCAGATGGCCAGGCCGATGCCCGAGCCTTCGTACTGCTTGCGGCTGTGCAGGCGCTGAAAGATATCAAACACCTTATCGCGGTACTCGGGCGCGATGCCGATGCCGTTGTCGCGAACATAAAAGCGATACACGATGTCTTCCTCGTCGCAGCCGATGCCGACCACCGGCCATTCGCTCTTGTTATATTTGAGGGCATTGGAGATGAGGTTCTGGAACACCTGCCGCAGCTGCGTATGGTCGTACGTAAGGCGGGGCAGGTTGCCGATCTCTATCTGGGCGCCGCTCTCTTCGATCTGTACGGACATGTCGCGCAGCACATCGTCCAGCGCCTGCCGGGCCGGCAGCGTGCGCAGGCTGCCCTGCTGCGCCGATGAAGGGACTTTCGAAAAGGCCAGCAGGTCTTTTATCAGCCGCTTCATGCGTTCCGCGCCGTCCACGGCGAACTTGATATAGGTGAGCGCGTTCTCGTCGAGGTTCTGCGAATATTCTTCCTTCAGCAGGTCCATGAAGCTGCCCACCATGCGCAGGGGTTCCTGCAGGTCGTGGCTTACTACATAGGCAAAATGCTCGAGGTCTTTATTCGAGCTGGCGAGCTGGGTATTGAGCTTTTCGAGGTGTTGCCGCACGAGCACTTCGCGGGTGATCATTTCGGAAAAGATCATGACGCCGCCTACTTCACGGTCGTCGCGGTACCAGGGATGCATCTCCCAGCGGATCCAGTTCACCTCGCCGTCGAGCACCACGCGTTCCTCGTCGCGGCGCTCCACGCCGCCGCTGAGGCAGCGCTCGTATATTTCCCTGCGCTCCTGGTCTTCCCGCACGCCGACGAAAAGATCGTAGTGGCTGGCGCCGATCACTTGTTTGCCGGCAAGGTGGTAGTCGCTGATCCAGCGGTCGCTCACGGCCAGGTAGTTCATGTCGCGGTCGAGCATGGCCACGGCTGCGGGGGCGTGCTGGACGAAGACCTTGAACTGCTGCTGCTGCTCGCTGATGCGCCGGGCCATGCGCTTGTCGCGGCTGATGTCCTCCATGATGCCGTTGTAGAGGAGCCTGCCGCCTTCGCCTTCGGAGATGACGTAGGAGGCGCGCCACCATTTGATGCTGCCGTCGGGGTAGAGCAGCCGGCCTTCGTGGAGCCAGGGTCTTTGTTCCTGGCGGGCAAGGTCCATCGACTGGAGCCAGCCTTCGCGGTCGTCGGGGTGAATGAGCTCGGGTACGCGGTGCATCTGGTCGGGCTCGATGCCGAAGAGCTCCTTCAGCTTGGGGCTGACATAGGAGAAGGAGGAGGAGCCGTCGGGCAGCTGCTCGTACTGGTAGATGACGCCGGGCACGTTATATATAAGGTCCTTGAAGCGCTTCTCGCTTTCGAGGAGCTGGTTCGCGGCTTTTTTCTCTTCGGTGATGTCCTTCAATATCTTGAAAAAGCCGGTGAGGGTGCCTTTTTCATCGTAGAGGGCGGTGAGGGTCATGTCGGCCAGGAAGGTGCTGCCGTCCTTGCGCATGCGCCAGCCTTCGTCCTTTGACTTGCCGTTGATGCGGGCGGCTTCCAGGAGGGATTGCGGTTTTTTGCGTTGCTGGTCGTGGGGGGTGTAGAGGGTGCTGAAGTTGCGGCCGATCAGCTCCTTTTCGCTATAGCCCTTGATGCGCTGGGAGCCGGCGTTGCAGAATACGATATTGCCGTCTACGTCAATAAGTAGCAGTGCATAATCGTCGGTATTTTTGGCGACTTGCTCGAACAGGTATTTGTTCATACGGCAGTTGAGTATGGTGGCGTTGCGGTTCTGGCCGCACTAGTTGAGCTGCAATGTAAAAAAAATGCTGAATTTGTTCAAATGGCTCTTTGGGCTCAATGCATTGCTTCACAGAAAGCTGAGAGATCAAGGTCATGCGGGGTGAATAGGCCGGCCGGAAATTTCCGATGTCCAAAAATTCCATACATTAGAATAAATAATATAAGCGCGTCACAGCCCTTCGATGCGTCCCGCCGGCCGGAAGCCGTAGGCCTTTGCCGCGTGCTGTCCGCCGCCATACAGGACGACCCGCTGGAAAAAATGAAGGCATCCGCATTTCACGGCTCGCCGGGGTGAAATATGGTTGAATTAATTTCGAATAAAATATAATAATAATTTATATTAATATAAATAAACTACATGGATAACAGCTCTCTCGCCGAAAGGATATGGGCGATCTTCGCCCGGCCTACGCCCCCCCAACGCAAGGCATTCATCGCGCAAATGGACAGCCTCCCCGAAGAGGCGCGGATACGCCTGTTCTCGCCCTTCAACGAAGGCCACATGGAGCGCGTGCAGCAGGTACGGGAGCGCTGGAACCGCCTAGCCCCGCCGGCCGCGGGAGAGAAGGGACTGAATGAAGTCCTCGACGACTACGAATCGCTGCGCGGGCGCGAGAACCCCGACCTGCTTTATTTCGCCCTCGAGGTTTTTCTTACCCACTACAGGGGCGAGCTTACGCTGGTCCTGCCTTCCATTCTGGTGCGCGAGCCCGAGCTTATCGGCCCCACCGAAAAGCAAGAGCCGGAACCCGGCGGCGGTTTCTCCCTCAAAGTGGCCAAGGGTTCCCCCGAAGAAACAAAGATGGACTGGTTCCGCGAAGACCCGCTGCTGAACGAGCACCACGCGCATTGGCACGTGGTGTACTACACCAGGGATGTGTACGACCGCCAGGGCGAGATGTTCTTCTACATGCACCGCCAGATGCTTGCCCGCTACGATGCCGAACGCATCGGTCTCGGCGTGAAGCGTGTCCTTCCTTTCAGCGACATGACGAAGCCCATCGAGGTTGGCTACACGGCCGGCGCCGACGAGCGGCTGAGCCAATACATCGGCGGCGACCGCGAGGTGGATGCGCAGGTCGTGCCCGAAGAAGCGCAGACCCAGCTCGACCTCCGCAAGGCGCTGGTCAGCGATATCGATAACGGCGTATTCGACCTGCGGCCCGGCACGGTCGATGAAATGAAGCGGGAGACCGATGCCCTCAATACGCTGGGTTCGACAGTGGAAGCCAACAAGAACCCGCAATGCCTCGACAAGCCCTACCGCTCGTACCACGGCGCCGGCCACAACTGGATCGGATCGCTGAACAACGGTGTGATGTTCAGCACGGCAACGGCTATCCGCGATGTAGTGTTCTGGGAATGGCACAAGGAGGTCGACGGTCATTACGAACGGCTGCAGGAGCGTTTCGATCCGTACGAGTTTCACAAGGACGCGCCGCCCGTAACGCTGCGCAGCGGCAGCAACGAGGACGGCGAGCCCGACTCGATGGATATCATCCTTTGCAATTCGGCGTCCCTGCCCGGTTTCGGGGAAGAGGGCTTCGATGGAACCGCTCTGGGAAAGGAAGCCTTCGGCAACGGGAGCTGGGATAAGGAGTTCGGGAGCGGCAGCTTCAAGCTTACTAACGGTAAGGGACATGCGAAAAATATCGATACGACGGATACACTGATCACCAACCGCAATTTCGGAACGGTAGCCTATGAAGCGGACGGCCAAAAAAAATCCTATCAATTCGAGTACATCAACCACGAGCCTTTCTGCTATTTCATTCGCGTGCAGAACAATGCGCAACAGCTGAAGCAGGTGACGGTGCGGGTTTTTATCGCCCCCGATTCGGTCAGGGAGGACCGGTCGATGTGGATTGAGCTGGACAAGTTCCTTCACGAGCTGGCGCCCGGCAGGAACGTGATCTTCCGCAGCGACGACGATGTTTCCGTGATCCGCAAGCCCGCCCTGAAAAATCCTTCCGAGTATGCCGTCGATTATGATCCCGTGCTCAGCCCGGGCAAGGAGGACGCCAAGTGCAAATGCGGCTGGCCTTACCACCTGCTGCTTCCCAAAGGCGACGGTTCGGGAAGGGGTGCGGCGTACAAGCTGGTGGTGATGTTGAGCGATGGCGGGAAAGATGCGATACAAAAAGAAGATGGCTGCGGCTCGCTCAGCTTTTGCGCCGCGCGTAACGAGGAATACCCCGACAAGCGGCCGCTGGGCTATCCGTTCAACCGCCGGTTCAAAGGCTCGATCATGAATACGGTGACCACGCAGCCCAATTTTGCCTGCCGGTCCATTTACATCAAGCACATGGCCAAATGAAAGCGGAGCTGATCATCGAATGGTACGGCTCCGACGGCGATCCGCGGCTGCCTCGCTTCCGGCGGCTGTTGCGGGCGGCGCTGCTGGCTGCCGGCCGGCCGCCTTGCTGGCAGGAGTATTATGCCGGTTGGGACAATGTGCCGCCGCGGATCGGCAGGGAGGGAAGGGCGGTGCTGCTGGTGGACGGTTCGGTGGTATGGCGCGAGGGCATGGCTCTGCCGGAGGCCGAAGCGCTGACCAGCGTGTTCCTGCAGCCGCAGCGGCGGCGGGGCATTCGATGGAAGCAGGTAGCCCGCACGCATTTTTCTTTTTTCATGGCGGTCGTCATTGCTTTTTTTCCCAAGTGTCCTTTTTGCTGGGCCGCTTATATGAGCGCGTTGAGCTCACTGGGGTTGAGCACCATTCCGTACCGGCCGTGGATGCTGCCCCTGCTTATCGGCCTGTTCTTCGCCAACATGGTATCGCTGTACTATACGCGCGGGCGGCATGGCTACAAGCTGCTACTGATCAGCCTTGCGGGTGCGGTGCTGATCGTGGGCAACCGGCTGTACTGGAATATGTCGGCGCTGTTATATGCCGGTGCGGCGCTACTGGCGATCGCCTCGCTCTGGAACAGTCTTCCCGACCGCATGCTCCGCTCTTTATCGCTCTACTTCAGCCGTAAGGATTGATGTTCATAAAGAGCAGCAGTAAATAATTATAATTATCCGACGCAGTTGAGACAGGGCAAGCGCTTGTTATAGCGCTACTGTCTGCCGGTCGTTGCTTTCCGGCTGGAAAGCATGAGATACACTTTTGTTGATCCTCACAATCATAGATGTATTCGAGCTGGATCTGGATTCTTCCTTCGCTGATCTTTGAGAAAATTACCTGGTCTTCTATTGCTGCCCGCACCAAAGCCTCTGCTGTATGTGGATGTCAATCATTTCATGTGACAGAAAACCTGATCATTTGCAGAAGGTCTGAACGTATCGGGCCGGTAGGGAAATAGGGTTGCCGTTCGGGGATACTGTATTTATACGTATGTATTTTTGCATCCTGCCGGCGGCTCTAATGAGTTTTACTTATAAGGTATAATATTTATTATAATTAATCTGAATGATTTGGCGATTCATTTTACTTTCACAAAGAAGTACGGTTCCGGTGCCTGTACATGATCGGGGTCAGCGGGGATGAAGAAGAAGGTAAGATCAACTATGTACCCGCCTGTGAAGCCGGATCGCCGGCAAGCTGCAGTCGGTCAAGGTACATCGTGGATATGAGCGGCAAGGTGGTGAAGAGCATTCACGCCGGTAAGAGCTCGGGCACGGGCATACGCCAGCAGGTCGTTTCCGTTTCCGACTTGGCGAGCGGCAGTTATATAGTGGAGCTGGTAGCGCCGGACGGTGTTCAGTCAGCCCGTATAGTTGTTTCGCATTAACAAAGGATATTTTCCTGTGAAGCCCCCGGTCGTCGATACGGCAGGGGGCTTTTTATTGGTCGCGAATGATGACAGCGGCATTGCTGCTACCTGCCGTATCGTGCTTCTAGGTCTTTTTCCAGGTTGTTGAAAACGTAATCGTGCTCTTGCCGGATGCCCAGCTTCTCCATCGGTTCCCAGTAAAATCTTGGTGTCAGTATCGAGGTGTAGGTTGTTATTCTCGTCAGCTTGCAGCCCTTGTTCCCGGCCGGCTCAAAATAATAGATCGCTTGTTTGAAGCCCAGCCATTTGCGCCCGATGAGGTTATAGTCGATGACGTCCATTTTCAAAACCTTTCCCCGTTCAAGCTGTGTAACCCTTTCGGTGATCGTGCCGCCGCCGAAATCGGCATTGCTTAGTCGCCCGCCTCTAAAATGGCAGGTTCGCACGGCACCGACTTCCTCTTTTTCCAAGATGCATTTTGTCGGGATAGGCAGGTCGAGCTTTAGGAGAAAGGGCTTGTCGGCGTCTAGCGTGTCGACCGACTTTATTGCATCGAACACCTGTTCGGGTGTATAGTTGTAAACCTTTTCCGTTCGTACTTCGATGATCGCTTCCTTATCTTTTTTCAGGAAATGTTCTGCCGGTGCTGCAAGTAAAAAAGGAATCAGCGGTAGAAGTAAAATGGGCAGGCTGTTGCTTTCCCTGATAAGCTCATAGCGTTTGACGAGCCGCGCGATAACATAGCCTAAAAAAATAAAGGGAACGACAAGGCCGATCGCCATAACGATGCAGATCACGCCGGAAAGCCCGGGAATGTAAATGGCGACGAGTAAGAGGATGGTCGTGATGACCGCGCCCAATAAAGCGTATTTACGGACCTTCATGGTGCCGATGGCTACGCCCAGAACGATGGGCAGCAGTCCAAACAGGATCCAGCTGTAATCCACCAGTCCCAGGAATAAAAAGGCAATTCCCGTTCCTATGAAGATCGTTGTCAGAATGATTGAAAGCCGGAAGCTTTTATCCTTGAGTATTGCAGTCATTGTTTCGGTTTTCGTTTCTAGTATCGCGGGGGGTCGTGTCTACTCATTCGATAAGTGGAGCAGCGCTTCGGCAACCTCGTCGTTTATGCTGACACTCTTTATATGTTTGAAAGTTTGTTCTTTAAAGCTTTCGGCCGCCAGGCCATTGTTTATAATCGTTAAGTTTTGCAGGATGCCTTCGATTTCAGACCAGATATTGCTTGGCATGGTGCTTTCCGGCTTCTTCATTCTTGCCCATCCATCTATGTCGCCGCCGAAACGTTTGAATATTTGAATATGTTCCATTGTAATCACGAACTGTCGGCTTTTGTCGATGTACTAATGTAGTTGACACCGTTCACTTACGCAAATAGATCTTGGCTGATTCATTTTGATTAAAGACCGAAAGCCACGATATATTTCGGCGGGCTTGTCCACACAAAGGAGAGGGGATAGGTTTCCTTTTGTTGAATATTTCTTCGCAAACAATAAAGGAAAAACCCAAATTGTTGATAATAGTGCTTCCTGCGCTGTCAAAAAATGACGAGGAACTTGGAAATTTTAAAAGAGCTGAAACTCGGAAACGATGAGAATATTCTTCTGATTGATGCTGGTAACAATAAACTATCAGCATCTAATGTTGACCAGTCATTTTCGAAATGATAGAACCTCCGGAAAAACGTTACGTGCGTTTGCCATCAACGATAAACAGGAATAGAAAATCTACTTTATTCAACTTCACCTTCCCGGCTCGATTGCAGTTTCGTGTTTTTTTTGTTACTTCAACTCGATTACATCCTATCACTCCTTTGAACACCTGATTTCCTGCTATTGCCGGTCCGGAAGACGTTTTGTACAACCTATCGTAAAGTTTCTATGAACAGTAAAAATATCCTTTTGGTGCCGGTTCACCTGGACGCCCTCTACGTACACGGGGAAACAATGGTGACCGAAGCTTTTGCCGATTTCAGCCGGCTGCCCTTCTCCAAAGGCCGCAGGGATCATAACCCCGATACCGCCAACATCAGCGAATCCATTCTTTCACCACCCCTGCAAAACCAAAACCTCAACCTCCCCCAGGGCCTGCACCTGCACTGGGCCCTTCCCGATGCCCTCACCAAAGGCGGGTCCAACGGCACGCCCAACAGCTACCCGGCCGTTCCCAACCGCTGGCTGGTAACGAAAAAAAACAAGGGTACGGTCAGCCGGCAATGGATCGTGGAAAGCGATTACGCACACCACCAGGCGGACAATAAGTATGGAAGCATATCCTTTCCCGATGCCACCCTGAAGCCCGAAGCCGAACAACCATTTTACTACCTCGGCCGGCAGCTTGACCTCGCCGGCTGGCAGGAAGATCCGTCCGCAAAACGCATTCCCCGCCTCACCGTCATAGGCTACGGCGAGCCGGCCTTCGCCGCCTTCTATCCCAACTGCCACAGCGTGTTCGGCTGCTACGATCCGGACATTACCGAAGCCGACATGAAAGGCATAAGCTACCAGCTTACGGGCTGGTACAGTCGCCCCGAACAGGACCCCCTTTATGCCCTGAAAGAATCAAAGGCATTCAAGCAATACCTCTTCGCCGCCACTAAAAAAGCAGGCAGCACAACAGGCCACACGGACCCCGTCGCCGCCTTCTTCAAAGAAAGATGGGGTTGGACCGTTTCCCACACCGCCAACGACCTCGATCAGCTGCCGCAAGGAATTTGCTGTTACGCCCAACTGGATATGGCGCCCGCAGGCAACTACACCAGCGAGCGGAGAAAAGAAGCGGTAAGCCTGAGCATAGGCAACACCGGCACCGAAGCCCTGTCCGCATTTTTAGCTAACCAGATTGTTGACGGCAAAGGCGACAGATCAAAAACGGAAGAACAGCTTGACAGCCTGCTGGCATATAAAAGCCTTGGCAGCAAGCAGCTCGACCTGGGCGCCCGCTTTCAGGAAGCACGGCATGAAAAAGGCTTCAAGGCCGAAAGAGGCGGATCGGTCTGGGAGATCAGTCCCTCGCACCAGAAAGATACAGGCACGGCACAAAACGACAAGCAGGAAGTGGCGATCGACCTACCACCCGCCACGGCCGACCTGCTGAACAGCCTGAACGAACAGCAATACGCATCGGACCGGCTGGCGGCCCGGCTCAGGCACAGAAAGCACCTCCTGTTCGCCGACTGGTATAAATACATGCTGTGCGCTTATCCTCCCGATGACGGCAGGGACGACACCCCGGACATCGACCTGGTAAAAAACCATATCGAACGAACGTTGCTGGTAGAGCCGCTCAAACAAATAGAGCCGAGCATACTGCCGGAATTAAGAAAGCGCATCCAACAGTTTAACGACAGCGATGTTCCGGCCCTGGTGAGCGCCCGGTTCCATAAGAAGGAGAACCGGATACCGCCTGAATTTACGCTCGCGAACAGCGAAAGCAAATGGTTGGCAAACCTGCCCTTTTCCGACTACTGCCTCCAGTTAAATAAGGATCGTAAAGATGCAGACCAGGTAAGCATTCCCGTTGCTTCCTACACTGGCGTGAAGGCAATGTCCCTATGGATAAACCTCGCGGCCGCACAAACGGCCGAAGCTGTTTTACTAGCCACAAAAAACGAGGGGCCGCTGATCGGTAAAACGGATATGGCCGACTGCTGGAAAAAGGTGGCCATTAACGGGGAAATACTGCAGGCCTCCGAGCTGCTGCAGTGGCACCTGCTGCCTAAGAACGAATGGTTCCACCTGCACGTGGAATGGAAAGAGCACCTCGGAAACGACGACATCCTTTACCTGTTCGCCAATAATAAAACGACGCCGCTCAGCGGGAAGCTCGCCTCCATCAGGCTTTTCGACAGGCCCCTGAATATAGATGAACTGATGTGCGACATGAACGTGCTGGGCCACCATACCTACGAATTAAAAGAAGTGCCCGGCCCGCGCTACTGGCAACCCACCGAGCCGGTGATCGTGCTCGAAGGCGCTGCCGTTCAGCCAACGAACCGCCACGGTGCCGACGGCCGGCTGAACAGCGACAACACGCTCACCTGCGCAATAACATCGATCAATAGCTGGCCCCTGCAAAACGCCGCCGGCCTCGAGCCCTTAACGAACGCCATCGAAAAGCTGAAGCCCACCGGCAATGAAATTAAAATAGGCTTCGACACCTGGACTACACAACCCTGGAACCCCTTTTTGCTGGAGTGGGAAGTGGAAGTGCACCCAATGGCCGAATCGGGAAACTTATCGACAGACAACCGTAATTTCAAACCGGGATTCATTACCGATAATTACAGCCTGCCCGCGAACAGCCCCGAGCTTTCCCCGAAGACCGGCAAGCAAACCACGCCGGCCGCCTCATTATATACAGGCCGTTCATTGCTGACCCCTCACGCCAAAATCCGCTTTCTTAAGATTATCGAAGACTATTTCAATAACCTCAAACAGGAAGACGGCTACCAGGTAATTTCAGCCATAACGAAGGAAGAGAAAGAAGCGTACGGCAAGGAATTAAAAACCTGGTACGACCAAAAGCCGGGCCTGTCCGACAAATATGCTTCCGCAGAAGACCACGGGCAGGCGCTCCAACAGTACAATACGTGGTACCAGAAAAAGCCGGTGTTCAACGCGGGCATCATACCCTTTTCAAAACTGGATGAAGCCCACCGGCAGAATGATTTTATTCATACCGTTATACAGGCCGCGCTAAAGCTGGCAGCAGGCCACTTCCTTTCCCAAGCGCTTAGTGGGTTTAACAATGCGCTGCTCATGCACCGCCAAACCCTGCAATTGCCGGTTGCCGATCCCCTGGGCTTTCCCGAATACCAGGCCTTTACCGAGCGTGTAAAAAAGGCCATCGCCGGCAACAACAACCTGGCACCCATGCCCCACAACGATTTTCTGCCCATACGCACCGGCACCCTCATCCTGCACCGGCTGCGTATCATCGACAGCTTCGGGCAGGCCAAAGAGCTGTCGATCGAAAACTGTATCGCATCCGCACCGCTCGCGCATCCCGATCATCCGAACCATGCCTGGCTGCCGCCCCGCTTCGTGTCATCCGCCCGCATCCAGTTCCGGTGGCTCTCCGCCCGCAGCGACCGGCAGGAGATGAACAGCCATCCGCAAAGCAATCCCATTTGCGGCTGGCTGCTGGCCAATCACCTCGATAACAGCCTCATGGTCTACGACAGCAAAGGCCACGCCCTTGGCATCATCGATCAGAATGCGGCCTGGCGCACAGCCCCCGGCACCGCCGTACACTGCGGGGCGGAGGACATTCCGAATCCGCACCTCCGGAAGATAGTGCGGCAGCTGGCCCTTTCCGAAGAAGCGAATGAACAGGAGGCACAAACGAAAAAAGAAAAGCTGCAACAATTTATTACCACGATAGATAAAGTGCTCGACGAGATCCATCCCGAAACGAACGTGCAAGGGGAGGAGATCGCCCTGCTTATCAGCCGTCCCCTTGCCGTGGTGCGGGCTTCGCTCAGCCTGCAGCTGAAGGAAGGACCACCGATCCACCACGGCTGGGATCCTTTTCTCCAGGACCTGTGGCGCGATACGCGCGATACGAACGGTTTCGAAAAAGTGAATGTACCCGTACGCCTCGGCGACCGCAACCAGCTGAACGATGGACTCGTAGGGTATTGGATCGAGGACGAAGAGCAGGCATTGGGACAGGTGTTTTATTCAACGGCAGGCGACGCACAGGAAGCGCCGTCCATACATTTGACGCTGGAAGAAACATCACGCAAGACCCTTACTCTATTGCTAGACCCGCAAGGCGATGTGCACGCCACTACCGGCATGCTCCCGGCCAAGGCCATCCACATTCCGCGGGATCAATACGCTCCAGCCTTAAAAGCGATCCACGTTACTTTTCTTACAGCCCCCGTCCTCACGGGCCGCGGCCAGATCGCGCTGCCGCTTCCCAGGGAAATGGGTTATGAATGGTCGTGGCTGGCCAGGGAACGCTTCAGCTGGGTGGAAGTGGCGGAGAACGGCGTGGTGCGTAAAGACAGCGCCCTGCAGATCTTCAGCGATGGCGCGGAATTATGGCAGCACCTGCTGGAAAAGGGATGGCTGGTGGAAACAGACGATAACCGCGCCCGCGTAGTGCCGACGGACCAACGCAGCATACCCGCCCTGGAAGCGCCTTTCAGCGCACGGGCCGATACCATACAGCACTGGCTCGATGCAGGCCACATCGTACCTGCAGATACCGCGGCCGGCTTTTCCGATAAGCAATGCATCAGGGATGGATGGCTTCAACTGAAGCCCTCTTCTTAAAATATATGGACGACAAGACAGTCGGCCGTCAACGATTCATGAACCAAACCAAAGCGATAAACATTTATCGACAGCAATAAAACAACGGAACGATGGCGATGCCGTCCACCTCAAAACAACTTCAACAGATGGAAATCAAAAACAATAATCCTTTCCGGGCCGCTTATCCCATCGACTTCGATCTTTTCGATAAGGACAGCCAGAACGTGCTTTATATAGAAGACAGCTCGGACCAGCTGCTCACCCTCGAGATACGGAATGCCGCCGCACAGGACATCGTGCTGAGCGACCTGGGCGCAGCGCCCCTCAGCAGCACCAACTATCACTTCGCCCTGCGCTTCCGGCCCGGCACCCTTGCGGCTGCAAGCCTGAGCGGTGAAAAAAGCATACAGCTGACCGGCCACTCGGCTAAAAATAATTGGGAGATGCTGCTGTCCGCTCAGAAAGACAGCGAGAGCTGGGATGTGATCTATCTAAGGAAGACGAACGACCTGACCCTAAAGCCTTCGCGCTCCCTGGAAAAAGATTTGCGGCAGGCCGTTGTTTTCAAACACGTGGGCGCCGATGCCGGCCAGGGCGCCAGGGGCACGCGCGTAGAGCTGCTTTGCACCAACATGCGCTACCAGGGCTCTGCCGAACCCATTCGCACGCAGCGCGAGATGCACCTGAGCATCATCAACCATCGCGGAAAAAAAGACATACCCCTGAGCCTCGGCTTCGTGGGCGGCAATGCCGTGGTGAACGACGGCAGGACCAATAATTCCCTCACCCTGCGCATCGCCAATATCGCTCCCTATGACGTACTGAACCCGACCCAGTCCACACTGACGTTCAAGTACGATACGGACGAAACCAAAGCGACGCAATTCTTTTTTTCCTTTCATACCGGAACGGCTAACGATCCCTGGGCACTGGATACGGAAACACGGGTGAACGATATAACGATAGAAGCATCGAAGAGCTGGATCATAAAAACACCCGGCCAGACAAAGGAAGGTTACTGGCAGCTGCTGCCTACCGAAACGATGGTGCTGCAGAGCATGACCGCGCCGGATAATGATGGGCATTGCCATATCGATATCGCCATTAAAAACATCATCTCCGGTTTCCCCTGCGGCCAGACCCACCTGTATGTTCACTACCGGAACATACCCGGCTACTGGGATGGCAGCCTGGCCTGCATTATTGAAAAGACCCCCATCAGGGTGGAGCAGAACCTCGTGGAAGTGCATGGCAGCAGCAGCGGCGTCGGTGACGATGTTCCCTTTCGGATCATTGCGCGTGAGGGTATCGGCCCCGTGATGGGCTATCTGGTGCAGGATGAGGAAGGCAGGAAAACCGAATTGCTGAGGATCGGCGCGTATGGCGGAAATAACAGTATAAAAAATTACAACAGGCCGCTGGTGGTCGAAAACGGCAAAACCGAGATTGCCCGGTTCACGACGGAGGACGTGGACATAAAAACCACGCTCACCTGCAAAGAAAATCTCCAGATCAAAGGCAGCGGTGACAATGTGCTGGATATACTTGCGAACGATGGTGCGCGCATCATGCGGATAGGGGCGTTCAGCAAGGCCAATAATATAGAGAATTACGACAGGCCCCTGGTGATCCGGCACAAGGATAAGGACAAGCAAGATGTGGAGGTCGCCTGGTTTACAAAAAGCGATGTGAGCATATTGACCACGTTGGATTCCAATGCACCGGTGACGCCCGGCGCCAGCCTGAACGTAGGATGCAGTAAGGATCACCCTTCGGCGCTGCAGTTGATAAGCGGTAACGCCGGCTATAATGTTGCCCAGAAAGACAAGGTGGCCTTGAACCAGGTGGTGCTGAGCTATTATTATGACGACCAATACAAGCACGCCATAAAAACACGCCACAACGGAAACGAAGGCAAAGGGAACGCTATCGATTTTTATGTGTGGGATAAGGGAAAGGATCAAAGCACGTCCGTAGGAACCCTGCATACGCTTTCGCTGAACAATGGAAAGGTGGGCATAGGCGGCATCACCGATCCCGATTACAGCCTGGAAGTGAATGGGGACATCAAATGCCATGGAAAGCTGTTTATCCAGGTCGTCAATCAGCTGAAGGGGCACGAGGTCAGATACATGGCGCATAAGCCCTCCAGCCATGAAGTAGGCTGGTACGATTCAAGCGACGAGCGCCTTAAGAAGAACATTGCTCCGGTGACCGATGCACTGGATGTGATACAGCAGCTGCGGGGCGTTTCCTTTCAATGGAACGAAGAGGGCCTGCGCCAAAAGACCAGGGATGTAGAAGAGAGCTACCGCTCCGCCTCCAACACCGCCGATGACAATGCCCGGCTTTGGGACGCGGAAAAGCAACGCATACGCCGGGAGAACGGCCGCACCTTCCGCGGCTTTATCGCCCAGGAAGTGGAAGCCGTGTGTCCCGACTGGGTAAAGGAAGACGAGAACGGATATAAAGCCATTAATATGGACGAGCTGACCCCCGTATTGGTTGAAGCCCTTAAGGCCCAGCAGCAGCAGATAAATACGCTGCAGGCCCAGCTCGCGCTGCTGATGAAGGAAGTGGAAGCCTTGAAAATGAAGTAAAGAACGATACGAACAAAAAAGAACGCGGCATATACTCAAAATAAAATCATGAGATCGTTTACAAAAAAGAACATTCCCTATACCGGTGCAGCGGCCATTGGCGGAGTGAACTATGATTTAGGTGACAGCATGTACAAGCTGCTGTATACCGATGGCACCGGCAACAATATTCAAAATTTGCGGAATCAGTTTGCGCTTCCTGCATTTAAAAACGCGGCAAAAGCCCTGGTAGGCCTGGCCGTGCAATTGAAAAAAACCGACTGGGATGCCAACAACCCCACGCAGCTAAACATCACGAGCATTATTGATATCGGGGACCTGAAAATGATCTTCAGTACGCTCGGCCAAAATGATTATATCATAAACGCAGATGCCGGAGGCGTTCCCCGCGATATCATTGCCGCACCGCAGACCGGCAAATCGGTCGATTTTGATGTTATAAAAAATACGGATCGCATTCAGCTCGCAGCCATTGAAAAGCTTATTCTCGAAAAGCAGTATTTCACCCCGGAAAAGATCAGGAATGTATTGACAAGTGCGCCATTTAACCTTCAGCAGGTGCCGCCCATCGATCCGGTCGTTATAAAGAATATGGCCACCCTGCTGGTGCTGAGGCAGGCATTATACGCGGTAAAATTGCGTTCGGAATACGAGAATTTATATGGGTTCAAGTATACGTCCGGCAACCAGGACTTCATACGCCTGAATCATTATATATACAAATCGGCCAACCGGATCACGCAGGATATCGTTCAGGCATGTGACGATCTGAAAACAGAGGCAAATCGGATTGCTGTAAATGGCGCACCCCGCCAAAAGGAAGTCGTGGTGATCGCAATTGATGTATATAAAAATTTGCTTAAGGCCCTGAAGGATTATAGTGAGAACAATTCCAAGACTGACTATCTGAAAACGCTAAATACTTTGGAGCAAGGCGTTCCATCCAGCTCCGTAGGCAGGGCCAATCTGCTGAAATGCATCGAGTATACAAGAATGGTTTTAAAAGCGCTAAAAGACAAGAAAGAAGAAAAGAATATAAAAATCCGAAATAAGAGAGTTACTGTAGCAGATGCCGTTAAAGCAACCGGTGCCGAACTC
>Ga0247771_1000139_pt1 | contig 28453 bp, 19 predicted proteins | sample UWRJL197509C6_FD_179948 | JGI IMG/M metagenome (GOLD analysis project Ga0247771, IMG submission 179948) | Plant litter microbial communities from Arlington Agricultural Research Station in Wisconsin, United States - UWRJ-L197-509C-6 | ecosystem: Environmental > Terrestrial > Plant litter >... | reverse complement strand
TCTCACGACGTATTTAACCCAGCTCGTGTAACTTTTTAATCGACGAACAGTCGTACCCTACATAGGTCCTGCATCCATGAGGATAAGTTAAGCCGACATCGAGGTGCCAAACCACGCACTCATTTTGTACACTCTTGCGTAAATTAGCCTGTTCAACTTGTTATTTTTTCCATTATTTACAAAATGGTTCAGACTATTTCTTCATTTTATATTATATATATATTTATAATTTATTTACCATTAATTCAACCTTTTATAGCAAAAGCCCCAATACGACGTTTTCCATTTTTAATTGAATACTCTATACCAGAATTAGAAAAACCTCTAAAATTTACAGTAGATATACCTTTGTAACAAGAATCAATATTTCTTAATCCTCCTCTTATTTTTACTTTAGAAATAGATCTATCAGCTCTAAAACGTTTAGTTAATCTACCTTTAATTTCTAATTTTATACCTCCAATATTTTTATATTTAATTTGATTAAATATCAAGTTCTTCTGTATTTTTTTATAAAAATATTTTAATACTTCATCTATGCTGTTTTCAGTTATTATAGAGTTTATATTGATATTTTTATATTGATTTTCTAACAAATTTCAATTTATACTTTTAGATAAACGAGTTCTTTCTTTTACTGTATTTGTAACTGGAAATCTTACATTGTCAATAATATAATTTATTCCAGTTCAAACATTACGTCTATTTTTACTAATTTTTAATCTTAAATATTCTGTAAAAATATCAGGATTAAGTCTAATAGATTTTAAATTAATTATGTTAAATTCTATTTTTTTATTATAAAATTTAGTAATTAAATTACCTAATTTAATTAAAAAAATATCTTTAAATTTATATTCATTAATACTTAATTTTAATTTATTTTTTCTAATGTAATTCAATTTATTTATAATTTTTAATTTAAATACATTTTTAATAATAAATAGGTTTTTTAAAAATTTATTCTTAAAAATAGAAAATGTCTCGTAAAAAAATATTCTTTCTAATTTTACTATTACTTTTTTTATAATATTTAATAAAATATTTAATTTTCTATTTATTATAGTATTTGAAATAGAAAAATTTTCTCTATTATAAACATATATTGTAATAATTACTTTAGAATTAGTATGTTTTATTTCAGGTTTACTAGTATAAACTTTATTTAGAGATAAAAATTTTTTATTATGAGACAAAAAACTTTTATCTAAAAATTTTTTATTAAAATACATACTGAAGTAACTTTTAATTAATTTATAAATATTTATATCATAAATAAATAAATTTTTCATTGAGTTATAATTAAAAAAATAAATTTTATTTTTCCATTCTTTAGAATCAGCGGGAAAATATTTAAGATCTCCAACAGAATTTTTTTCTATATTGAAAGGTATTAATTTATTCTTATGGTTAATATTTTTAATAAAAATATTCTTTAAGACATCATTTTTATATGTATTTTTCATATTGTCTTGAAATCATTAGTTATATATATATATAATTAAAAAGTTGGGATTTAATAAAGGATTATTGTTAACATATCTCACCTTATAGTCGTTGAACGATTTTGTCTTATAAATATGTTAAGACAAATTTCGCTTCAAATTCACTTATTAAGTAAGTAATTTTTGAAATTAACCCAATAATTATTTTGATATTTTTTATACCAAAGGACAAACATCCCTAGCGTAGCTTTTCCTATAATCCAAGACCTTTCCTTTTTGTATCTCGTGATCGTATGCCCCGCTTACGCGACTGTAAGATTTGTTGTTAATCAAACAGTAAAGCAAGATTTAGCCGTTAAGCTTTTATAGTATTTTTTAGATTATTATAAGATAATTTATAAATTATAACTATTAATAATATCAGAGTTTATTATAAATTATAATTTATAATTTCATAATATTTTTTTTTATTACTATTATTATCTCTATATTTAAAATCGTACTTTATAATTGTTTTAACATTAATATATTTTATTATATTCTATTTATATAAATAGAACAATTTATTAATTATTATATTAAAATATAATTTTAGACACTCCCATTTACTTTTTAGGGGGTCGGAGCCCCACATAAACTGTCTCCTAGCAACTGTTCTTTTTCAGTTAATAGTCTAATGCGTAAATAAAGGTTTTACATTTTTATTTTATCAATTGCCTTATATCTAAGATTTACTTTAATCACACTAAATAATTAGTAACAGTAAAGCTGCATAGGGTCTTCTCGTCTAACTAGAGGTAAACTGTATCTGCACAGTTATTATAATTTCACTGAGTCAATCATAGAGACAGCTGTTGTATCGTTACATCATTCATGCAAGACCGCATTTAACGGCCAAGGTATTCCGCTACCTTAGGACCCTCACGTTAAGGCCGCCATTGCTCGGGGTTTCCGTATAGACCAAATGTTAGTAATTTAGTTTATTATGTTAACCTGCCGAGATCGGGCAGAGATCACACTCAATACATAGACTTATCATCTTTTTGCAAAGTGCTTTGTTTTAATTAAACAGTCGTACAACATTATTTTATGCTTCTTCTCATTTACTTGGTATTAATCAAGACTATGAGCCCTCCTTATCCCTAAGTTACGGTAGTCAATTTGCCGAGTTCCTTTATGATTGTTGTCTCATTAACGCCTTCGTATTCTATACTAGCTTACTTGTCACAGTTCCTAGGTACGGTCAATTACATTAATATATAATGTTCTTATTAAATTTTTCCAGCACGTTTTACACTTTAAAACGTTGTCTTAAATAATAAGGAGATTTTCTCATCGTTATAACCTTCAGGTTATTAACTTAGAGGCCGTTACTTGTTCATTAAACCATAAGCTTTAGGCGAGAATTTATATCTCTTCTTTTTAAGAAGAAAGGAGAAATTCTTTTTTTGTTACTCATGCCACCATTATCACTTGAGTTAGATAATTTTAATTTTTTTTACTAAAAAAAATTCTTTATTTACTCAACGTTCTGCTACCCCACTTATTGTAATAATAATATTATTGTAATTAGTGGACAAAGTATCGGTACATTATTTAGATCCGTTAAATTTTCGATGCTTTTAATATTTTACAAGTGCTCTTGTACGAGATCTTTAAATAGTGGCTGCTTCTAGGCCCATTTCCTTGTTGACTTACATAATAACTATCTTAATTTCACTTAATAATAATTTTGGAACCTTAACTTTTGTTCTGGGCTGTTTCCCTTTTGACATACAACCTTATCATTCTATGTCTGATAATTCAAGATTCATCTTTGCCATTCTGAGTCTACAAACTCGCCGATAAAACTTTAAAGGTTCCCCGATGTATACAAAAAATAAAATGTAATTATATGAATATATATTTATACATCTTGTCTGAGATGGAGTTCTATACCTGCAAAGATGTTACTTAAATTGCCTACTGTTATAGGTTTCGCAGAAAACCAGCTAACTTAATCAGTATTGTCTTTCACTTACTTACCATAATTCTTCGGATATCTATGCAACGATAACCCGTTCGGACTTTTATAATCCTGATTATAGTAAGATCATTAAGCTTCGGGTCTAACTTTAGATATTTATCATTTTCCTGTTATGATTGGTTTAACTACGCTATTGCTCACATCTAATGTTAACTTGGTGACCCATTATGCAAAAGGTACGCTCTTGTTTTTTTTTACTTGAGCTACTTATAAAACTACTATTATATTATCTTTCCCTCACGGTACTTTACTCTAACGCTTATGTATTATATTTAGTCTTTGAGGAAGGTTCCCCATAAAATTCAAACAGTTTTATAACTATTTTACTTATTATATAGACTGATCCATTTTCATTCACACTAATCATGGAATCTCTTTTGATTTCTTTTCCTGAAGTTAATAAGATATTTCAATTCACTTCGTTTATTATCTAATTTCTCTTAGAGTCCATTAATCATTATACTTAAAAGTAAAAGATTAAAATTCGATCTCTTTAATACATAGCTTGAACATTTTTAAATAGCCTCTTTGTATACAAAAATTTATTTTATATCATTTATATTTCTAATATATTTATATATTAAAATTTCAGACTTCCTAGATTCGCACTAGGGAGACTGCCTCCCAAAGGCAGCATTTTACTACTAAATTAAAGTCTGTAGTAAAAATTTTTATCTTAATAAATACCTATTATCATTTCATTTGTTTACAGAAATTGTGGGATTCGAACCCACGATAGTTAGACTATAGGCATTTTCAAGATGCTCACCTTAAACCTGACTCGGTCAAATTTCTTTAATTCTTCTGCGATTTGAACGCAGAACGACATTATTATCAATAATGCACTCTACCAATTGAGTTAAAGAATCTATTTTAAGAAATGTGAGATTTGAACTCACACTATCTCCTGTGTAAAAGGAGCACTTTACCAATTAAGTTAATCTCTCTTATATTATAATTTAATCTTTTTGTTTCATTGTTATTACAATACTACCTACCATTGCTAGCAATAATATATAACTAGCTATTATTAATCATATATTATAATTTGTATACATAATATTACCTATACTTGTTATATTATCAAATTCTGTTAAATTACCATCTCACATATTGCTAACTACGAAAAAAATATTTTTGATATTAATTTCCATATTTAAAATTAAATTACTATTGTTATTTAGTAATATACTATTATAAGGTAATAATTTAAATAAAGGATTACTAAATAAAACTATAAGAATTATTATTAAAGGAATACTATTACTAGTATTACTTTGTAATTCACTTATTCTAATATTTATTAACATTAAAATAAATAAAAATAAAATAGAAACTGCTCCAACATAAACAATTAAGTAAGATAGACCTATAAAATTTAATCCTAATAATATTAAATAAGAAGCTATACTTGAAAATAATCCTATCAAAAATAATACAGAAAAAATAGGATTTTTTATAGTTATTACAACTATACCGCATAAAATAATAAAAAAATAAAAAATATTTAAAATTTCATCTCTATATCCGCTTGTAATGTTTTCATTTATAAGAATTAAATCATTCATTTTTAATAAGATTATTTGCCTTAATATTAAGGTAGATATTATTTATGATATTCAAATGAAAATTTATAAATTAATTGTTATATTTAATTACAACTTATGGGAATCGAACCCATAAACTTCGTTTGGAAGACGATAATTTTACCATTAAATTAAAGTTGCTGAGTCAAGAACATTTAGACTTGAACTAAAAATTTTGAGGTTGAAGCTCATTGTTTTACCTTTAAACTATATTCTTATATATATTAAACGGAAATGAAACGACTCGAACGTTCAGGTTTATAAAAAACACCATTTAGCAAACGGCTTACCTTACCAATGGAAACATTTCCTAATATTAATTATATTCTCCCTTATATATTAGGAAAATACTATAAATGTTAAAATAAACAAATTTATTTAATAACGAATTAAACCGGGATCAAACCGGCACCTCCTTCCGTGACAGGGAAGATCTCTATCAATTAAGTTATTAATTCTAATATAGGACCTATTGGATTCGAACCAATATTTTAATGATTAAAAGTCATATGTAATAACCGTTATACTAAAATCCCTAATATATAATATTAATATTATTATAAATACTAATTAAATATTTTTTATTTTTTTTTTTAAGATCCTCAATAATATATAGATACATATAAGAAAAGTCAAATAACGTCTACAAAATGTCAATATAATATACCTGCTTCAAAACCTAAATGATGGTTATCTGTTAAATGATAAGCATACATTCTTCATGAAGCTACTAATAAAAAAATAGTTCCTATTATAACATGTAATCCATGAAAGCCTGTACCAAAAAAGAAACATGTACCAAAAACACCATCACTTATAGTAAAAGATGATACACTGTATTCTATACCTTGGAATCCCGTAAATGCTATAGCTAGTATTATTGTTGCTATTAAACCATATAAAGTTCCTTCTCTATCTCCTTTTATTAAAGAATGATGAGAATAAGTAACTGTTGCACCACTAGATAGTAATAACACTGTGTTTAATAATGGTAATTCAAAAGGATTTATAGGTTCTATACCTATAGGAGGTCATTGAGCACCTAATTCTACAGTAGGTGTTAATGCACTATGAAAAAATGCTCAGAATATAGCCATAAAAAATAAAGCTTCAGAAACTATAAATAATATAAAACCTAAATGTAATCCTTTTTGAACAGCTAAAGTATGATTTCCTAAAAAACTAGCTTCACTTATAATATCTCTAAATCAAAAAAACATTGAAAAAATTACACCTATTAAACCTAGATATAATATATTATGTAAAAAAGAGAAATTATGCATAGATAAAGCAGTACTAATTGTTAAAACAAATAAAAATATAGTAGTATTAAAAGGTCAAGGAGAAGGAGATACTAAATGAAAAGGGTGATCTTGAAAATAACTTCTTATTATAGTGGGAATTTTATAAATTAAAAATTAAGTAAAGGAATTATCGATTTGTTAAGATATAGAGATAAAATTAATATTTTTCATAATACGCTCCTAAAATGAATCGAACATTTATCTTAATATTAACAGTAAAATGCTCTACCATTGAGCTATAGGAGCATATAGGAGACAAGAGATTCGAACTCTTAAAACAACTTATTGTTACTAAATTTACAGTTTAGCCCTTCTTGCCAATAAAGGAACTCTCCTTTATATATAATATATATTATATATTATAAGTTTTTAAAGTTAAAATTAATTCACTCCGTGCAACTTCCACTACACGAACCATATTTCGACTTAACACTAATTAGAATCATACATACGAAGAATTCTACTATAATATCTAAAACCTATATATTTACTTACTTATAATAGAAAAGCAAACTTATTGCACGCATTCCTTTCAGCATGTGACGAGTGGTTAGTACCAGTCCAAGATTATATTCACCGTAACATAATGATTTACGATTACTAGCAATTACTTATTCACGTAGTCGAATTTCAGACTACGATCCATTTTCGGTATTTTATCCTATTTTTTGAGATTAGCTTAAATTCACATTTTTGCTTCTCTTTGTTTAGGGTTATGTGGCACATCTGTAGCCCACAATATAAGGGCCATGATGACTTGTCTTAGTCCCTTTTCTAGTACACTTTTTGTAGTACATAAAGCTCTATAATACTTAATTTTATAAATAAAGCAAGGGATTATGTTATTTCCATGGCCAGAGCCACAATTTCACAACATTAACTGAAAACAGCCGTGCAACTCTTGTTATATTAATAATACAAATTGTGGTAAGGTTTTTCGTGGATCATCGAATTAAACAACATACTTCACTGCTGGTGTTAGAAACGGCCTAGTGATTTCAGTTCCCGCGTTGCCACGTTACTCTTGAGGTGAAATGCTTACATTTTCATTTATAGACCAAATTATTATCTAATCTATGACATTCATCATTGTCTGCTACGACTACTTGGGTATCTAATCCTTTTTGAATTATGCGCCTTCGTCCTTCAGCGTCAGTTTTTACATAAAAGGTTGCTTTCGCCTTTATCAGTCCCGTGGGTTTTATAGAATTCGATCTCTCTTCCTTTCAGTACTACCTTCTTATATTAAACTCTAGTAAAAAAATACTATTTATGATATTTTTACTGCTTGAGTACCCTTTAAACCTATTTAAGATGAATAACACTAGTCTCTTGCGTATTACCGCGACTGCTGGCACGCAATTTAGTCGAGACATATGTATATATTGTCATTATCAATTATATAGTTAGATATACATAATGAATAAATAGATTATAGTTTAATTAATTATGAATTTTTTTATTATATTTAATAATATTACAGTATATTCATTAATTTTTAATTTATCTTCCAAGTTACCAGTTCAGCCGTTAGGCCATTGACCAATATTCCCCACTGCTGAACATATTTTGCTTTGGGATTTTTTCATCCCCAATGTGGTCGATCAACCCTTTCAGTTTCGACTAAGAGAATTTTAAGCTTGTTAAGTCATTACCTTAACAACTACCTATCTCTATGATATATCGAGTCCTCTTAAAGCGGATATTTTTTTTTATATCCCTTTTTTAATATATGGAGGATTTACTCCTCTTTAAGATCGGTTGATAATCTAATACTCACCTGTTCACCACTTTTAATGAAAATATCAAAATTTTTGATATAATATAATTCTATAAATAGAATTATATACAGTATTAAATATAGTACTGTTAAATTAAACGTACGATTAGCATGTGTCAAGCATTTGGACAGTGTTCATTCAGAGCCATCACCAAACTCTTCGATTTTTGGATGAAAATGTTATCATTTACATCACTATTATGTATATAGTAAAATTTTCTTTAGGATAGAAAATAAGCTATGTCCTGTAAAATTTTCTTTCTAAATAAAAGTTTAATATAGGTTTGTATGTTCATAAAAACTTTATTATAAATATTAAATTATTTAAAGTTTTTTTATTATTTTCTACTAAATACCTAAAATTTTCATTTAAATTATATTTTTATATAAGCAATAAACTTTAGACTTTCCTTAAATTACTATATTTATTGAATTTTTATCTCTAATTATATAACTATAATATAATTTTTTTTATTAATGTAAATCTAATCCATCTTTAATATAAGAAGAAGTTAAAACTACAAATACTTGTGCTTGAATTAAAGCTATTCCTAATTCTAATCCTGAAAAAGCTATAATAAAAGCTAAAGGTATTAATGCTAATATAACATATAAAATTCCTGCATTCATTATATTATAAACAAAACCACTTAATATATTTAATAACATATGTCCAGCTGTAATATTTGCTGCTAATCTTAAACCTAAAGAAATATTACGAGCAAAATAAGATATTAATTCAATTAGTACTAATAAAGGTAATAAAGCTAAAGGACAACCTGCTGGTACAAAAAGAGAAAAGAATTTTAAACCGTGTTTTTGAAATCCTAATATTGTTGCACCTAAAACTATTGTAAAACTAAGAGCGAATGTTAACACAAAATGACTAGTAGATGCAAAACTATAAGGAACCATACCTATTAAATTATTAATTAAAATGAATATGAATAAAGTGTAAATAAATGGAAAATAAATTTGACCTGATTTAGGGTTTATTTGATTTGTTACTATACTATGTATAGTAGCATATATAGATTCTTGACTTATAGATCATTCATTACTTACTAATTTATTAAAGTTTGTACTGGATATATTCAAAATAATAATAAAAACAGTTCCTATTATTAGGAAAAATCCTATGTTTGTAATAGAAAAATGTAAATTTTCTAATATAGGAATATCTATAAATAATAAATCTCTTATTTCGAATTGGCTCAAAGGACTAGAAATACTTTGATTAAAATTATTAGAGTTTAATGCGTACATTTTTTTTTATTTAAAATATAATACATAAATCTTAATAATCAACAATATACATATATTATAAAAATTATATATTTTATAATATATTTAAGATAATTAATCTTGTATATAAATTAAATTTATTAATTTTTAAATTTAATCTGGGAAATATTCATATTAAAATAATTTGAATATAAAAACACGAGATAAGAATAAACGAACAAATCTTGGCAATATGTATTTTGATAAGAAATAAACAGTAATTATTATAATAATAAATGTGAAAGTTACTTGATTTATAAAATAAAAAGGAACTAATTGAGGCATTATGTATTTATATTTTAATACTTTAAATATAGAGTAGTGACGTTAAAAATTTTTAACGAAAAGTTTATAAGATTTATATTTAAATATAATATATTAAATTTGCTACAGAATAGTGTAAACCATTCAATATAAAAGTAGGATATATTCCAAATATTATAGTAAATAAGACTAGTATAAATAATATAAAAAATTCTCTTTTTGTTATATCACTTATATTATCTTCAAAGAATTTACTGAAAGTACCACCAAATGCTATTCTATTAAACATGTAAATAGTATAAGCAGCTGAAAATATAATAGAAGAACTAGCCATGAAACCTAAAAAGGATAATTTTTCAAATGCTCCATACAATGACATAAATTCACCTATAAAATTCAATGTTAAGGGGGCACCACAATTACCTAAAGATAATATAAAGAATATTATAGAAAATAAAGGCATTATTTGTGCAACTCCTTTATAAAAGTAAATAGATCTAGTACCAGATCTATCGTATAATACACCTCCTGCACAAATAAATAAACCACTTGAAACAAACCCATGAGCTAATCCTAAAAGTATACTTCCTTCTATTCCTTCAATTGTATTAGTAAAGGCTCCAATTAAATAAACAGCTGCGTGTGATACAGAACTATATGCAATTAATTCTTTAACATCTATAGTTCTTAATGTACTAAAACTAGCGTATATAATAGTTATTACACCAACAACATATACTATATAACTACAATCTAAAAAAGCTTTTGGTAATATAGGTAAAATTAGTCTAAATATACCATATAAACTTAATTTTAAAACAATAGCTGCAAGTACAATACTACCACCTAAAGGAGATTCTACATGAGCTTTTAATAATCAATTATTTAAAAATATAGTTGGAGTTTTTACAGCAAAAGCTATAAATATACCACAAAATAAAAATAATTGAGTAGTGTAGTCAAAATTAGTTTTAAATAAAGCATCGAAATCTGTAGTACCCATTATAGATGATATAGATAAAATAGATAATAATAAAAATAAAGATCCTCAAAGTGTATACAAAAATATATAAAAACTAGCTCTAACCTTATTATTAGATCCAAATAAACCTATTAATAAAAATAGAGGTGGTAATATACTTTCAAAAAATACATAAAATAATAATATATCTGAAACTAAAAAAACTCCTAATAGTAATGTTTCCAATAATAACATTATTATTAAATAAGCTTTTATATTATCAGTTATAGAATTTCAATTAGAAAGTATAGCTATAGGCATTATTATTGTTGTTAATAAAACAAAATATATTGAAATTCCATCTATACCTAAATAAAGATTAAATAAACTTAAATCATAGTCTTCTTGTACAAATTGGAATTGATTATTACTAAAATCAAATAATATATATATAACTAAAGATATAATTAAATTAAAAATAGAAGTTGTGAGTGCAATATATTTATAATGTTTTTCTTTTGATTTTGATTTTTCAGATTCGTAAGAAACATTACTGGAAATTAAAAATATACCTATTATAGGTACTAGTAATAAACAAGATAATAACATTATCTTATAATAAATAAAAATTTTCCAAAATTTTTTTAATAAAAAATATACATCATAACTAAAAAAGTAGTGATAAAAATAAGAAATAATAATTTTTATAATAAATTTATATTAATAGGTAAAATATTAAGATTATACAAAATACAAGGTATTAGTATTATAAAGGCAAATACAATAGGTAATAGTACTGTTCAACAAAATTCCATTAATTGGTCAAAACGTATTCTAGGAAAAGAAGCTCTTACTCAAATAAATACAAATACCATTATTGAACTTTTTAAACCTAAACATAATCCATAAAATAATCCTTCTACGATATAACTAGAAAATATATTTTCTAAATAACATTGTAATAAGTATATTGAATTTATAAAAAAAAATTTAGAAAGAATTTCATTAATAATAGTAAATATTTGTGTATAATCTATTAACAAATAACCTCCTATAAACAATATACTTGTTAATATACACATTAAAACTATACTAGCATATTCAGCTAAGAAGAAAAATACAAATATAACTGCGGCATGTTCTGTCATAAATCCACTAACTAATTCTGATTCAGCTTCTGCTAAATCAAAAGGAGCTCTGTTAGTTTCGGCAACAGATCCTATAAAAAATATAATAAATACAGGAAATAATGGTAATATAAATCAAATAGTTCTTTGAGCTTCTATATTAACAGTTAAATTTAAATTTCCTGTTAAAAAAATTATTAATAAAATAGCAGAACTTAATACTAATTCATAACTAATTAGTTGAGCTGTACTTCTAAGGGACCCTAAAAATGCATATTTACTATTAGCACTTCATCCTGCCAATAATATACCATAAGTGGCCAAAGAAGAAACAGCTAGCATATATAATATACCTAAATTTAAGTCACTTATTGCTAATCCGGGAGCATAAGGTACTACTCCATATCCTAATAATGAAAAAATCAATGTAATAATTGGACCTAAAAAAAATAAAATCATATTAGCTTGAGTAGGGGCTACATATTCTTTTAATATTAATTTTAATGCGTCAGCGAAAGCTTGTAATAAACCATAATATCCTACAATATTAGGTCCTAATCTTCTTTGCATACTTGCCATTGTTTTTCTCTCTGCTACTGTTACAAAGGCTACTCCTAATAAAACAGGAACAAGTAATAACAAAACTTCGATTAAAGATATTAAAGTTGGTGTATATATCATTTTAAGTACTTAAAAGATTATTTTATAATATTTTAATAAAGATTAATAATAAAATAATCATTTCTGTTTATTCCTATTTTAGATTCGAACTAAAATCAAGATATTAGAAGTATCCGGCTCTGCCATTAAGCTAATAAGAATAAAAAATTATTTTATAATTTAAATTATAAAATAATTTTTTAAGTAATTTTGTAATTTTTTATAATAAAAGGATAAGTCTATCTATCCTCTATTTATTTCTTTACATTTTCCTTTATATTTAGGTTCATTAGATTTTATTCTAGATGATTCAACTTGAGTTGAATGTATCTTTCTTTCATTTAAAACATGATTACGATAAAGTCACTTGTTAGTAATATCTCTATATTCTTCCGAATTAGAATCTAATTCAGCTTTTTTCCTTTCAAGTCTTTCTATATCTTTCTTTAAATCCTCATCACTAATGTCTCTAAATGCTTGAGTAGCTGCATCTGATGGCTTAACACTAGATACGTTAGGATTAGTATTTTCATCATTAGAATCTGAATCACCACTAGAACTTGATAAAAGCCGCTATAACACTTACACAGAATATTAGTTATAATGTTATATTATCAAAACTAAAATAGGAATAAACATTAAAAAAATATTTTTCACAGTGAAATGCTTTTTAAAGTTAGAAAAAGAATGTACTTTGTAAAGGTAAGCTTGTAAATGCATGAGGTTTAGGTGGACTATTTAAACCTCATTCTATACTAGGATAACTTCTATTAAGATTAGCTTGTAAAGCATCTGTATAGAATTGTGGAGTTAATCATGGATATCTACTTGCAGGTTTACCTTCTATTAATTGTATATAAACAATATATAAAAATAATCCTGTAGCTATTACACTAACTATAGATCCAAAACTACTAATTAAATTTCATCCTGTATATGCATCAGGGTAATCACTAATTCTACGAGGCATTCCTTGTAAACCTAAAAAATGTTGAGGAAAAAATGTAAGATTAACTCCTATAAAAAGAATTCAAAATTGTATTTTAGATAATGTTATATTATAATTTAAACCTAGTATTTTTGGTACTCAATAATATCATCCACTAAATAATGCAAATACTGCACCCATACTTAATACATAATGAAAATGGGCTACTACATAGTAAGTCGCATTCACTCATCCCTTAATGTTTATATGAATTCTTTAATTTTTTAAATTCTTCTATTTTTTCTGTTAATTGTGAGGTATAATTGGGATTATCTACTTTAATATTATTTTCTACCTGTAATCCTTTTTGAAATAAATCATTTAGTTCTTGACCTCGTGTACTGATTAAACGATCAATTATACCTATTTTAGTACTAATTTTAGTTACTTCAGAATTTGACATAGTATTAGGTACATCCATACTTAAATTACCAGCAGAATCTGTGATTACACTGACTCCAGATTTAGATATTAGAGTATGAAATTGATTTATAAAATCAGAAAATTGAGGTAACAATGAATTTATTTCTGTAACAATCTGAGATATATCCATATTAGCTTGGAATGTTTCAGTTGTAAACAAATAAGGTTTAGGTATATAATTAGTAGAATTTTTATTTACAATAAAAATTGTAAATATTATTATTAGAATTATGTAGTAAATCTTTTTATTCTTATATATATATATACCTCTATGGCAATATTTACCATACATACTACACTGCTCACGCAATGGATTGGACTATAACTTATCTAATAATTTAACTTAATAAACTTTTGATAGTCACGTTTAGTCTCTACGGATCCTACTTATTAATAAATTAGTATATAAATTAACATAATATATTAATTTATTAACTTTGGTTTCCACGGTATTATCTTATATGAGTTTTTATAAAAAATTATTTTCCGCTTTAAGAAAATATATAAGACTTCACCGTTAGCAAAATTAACATAAAGCGTATTGATTATATTAATTTTACCGAAAAATGTATGAATTTTTCATGGTGACTTGACAACACGACACTTACTAAATAAGCTTTTTATGGAATTTTATTAAAGACTCTGATTTTTCACCTAATAAAGGATAGTTAGTACAATGATTAAAAATTTTTATTAAAACTTCTTTCTTATATATCTCCAAATAATAAAAATTTTTAGGATGATTTTTAATATTATTTGTGACTTTAAAGTATTGTTTAATAGTATTTATTAAGTAAAGATCGCTATCTTTACCTATTGAAAAAGAAATAATATTTGATTTTCTTACTAAAAAATAACCCTTAGCTTCTATAAAACCTGATAATCATTCTTTAAAATAAATAGGAATTTCTGAATTTATATCGAAAGTTTTTGATTTTATAATTTTTAATTGTTGATTATATTTTAAATTTCTATTTAATAAAAAAGTTTTAATAATATTTTTTCTCAATTCAATAGGTTGCGCTTTAATTAAAGGATCGAATTTACTAAAACACGTTTTTAAAAAGGCAAGTTGACAGATTTTTTTAGAAGTTAAAGGAGGATATGTATCATAAATTTTTATTATTTCTTTTATTTCTTGTTTATCATTAGTTATTCATATTACATCTCTTCCTGTAATTCTAACTGTACCTCCTACTGTCTTGGCAATTTCAACTAACATATTATAATTCGATTTAACATTAGATAATTTAATAATTAATCTGTACTCTAAAGATTGTTTACGTCAATGATTTACTTGAATACTTCCATCTCCATCCATTAGTCCTACTCAAAACATTTTTATATATTTATTATAATTATTTAAAGTTTTCCCTTCTAATAAAAAACTAAAGTTAGAAGTAGAACACAAATTTTGTGATATAGTTGTTTCCGAAGTATAATAATTATTTAAACTTAAACTATACATATATGGCTTAATAGTAGTTTTAAAATTCTCCATAATTTTATAGTAGACACTAGCTACTATAAAAATAAAAACTGTATCGTGGAAAGCAATATCCAATGAAGCATTAGCTAAAACAACACCACTTAATCCTCCTATTGTAAACATAAATACAAAACCTAATGCAAATAGCATAGAAGGAGTTAATTTTAAAGAACCTCCGTAACATGTAGCTAATCATGAAAATATTTTAATACCTGTAGGAACAGCTATAATTAATGTAGCTGCTGTAAAATAAGCTCTTGTATCAACATCTAAACCTACAGTATACATATGATGGCTTCATACAATAAATCCTAATATTCCAATAGACATCATAGCATAAACCATTCCAATATATCCAAATATTGATTTATTAGAGTTTGCTGAAATAGTTGTACTTATTATACCAAATCCTGGGACAATTAATATATAAACTTCAGGGTGACCAAAAAATCAAAATAAATGTTGGAATAAAATAGGATCACCACCACCAGCTGTTTCGAAGAATGATGTATTAAAATTTCTATCTGTTAATACCATTGTTATTGCACCAGCTAATACAGGTAAAGATAATAATAATAATACAGCTGTAATTACTACAGCTCATCCAAATAAAGTTAAACCATGTAATTTAATACCAGGGGCTCTCATATTTACAATAGTTGTTATAAAATTTATAGCACCTAATAAACTACTTACACCTGATAAATGTAAAGCAAAAATCGCTAAATCTACGCTAGGTCCACTATGACTTTGTATACCAGATAATGGAGGATAAATAGTTCAACCTGTACCTGCACCTCCTTCTATACAAGCAGAAAATACTAATAATAATAAACTAGGTGGTAATAATCAAAAACTTATATTATTTAATCTAGGGAATGCCATATCAGGCCCACCTACCATTAAGGGTAATAAGAAATTTCCAAAACCTCCTATTAATGCAGGCATAACCATAAAGAATATCATAAATAAAGCATGTGCAGTTATGATACTGTTATATAATTGATTATCTGCAATATATTGAACTCCTGGTCCACTTAATTCCATTCTTATTAAGACAGAAAACGCCGTCCCTATTAATCCAGAAAATAACGCAAATATTAAATATAATGTCCCAATATCTTTTGCATTTGTTGAAAATAATCATCTTTCTTTAAACATAGATATAGAAGATTTTAAGTTAGATTGATCTTCATAATCATTTTTATTATTGTTATTTTGCCGGCCCTGTATTACTATATAGTAATAGAATTTACTTTAAATAGTAGTAATTAATATATTATATAAGAATTAAGAGAATTATGGAGGATTTGAACCCCATACTTATGAGTTGCAGTCAAAGTGTAGACCTTCTACATCATAATTCTAATAAAAATTTTTTTTATAAGATTATTTTTATATAATAGATAATATACTACTATATTTTAAACAATATTTTTATTATTGGAATTTGAAGATAAATATCCCAAAGTATTTTCTAATATAGAAACCATTGGAATAACTAGTATAAAGAATAAGAAATATAAACTTGTACTTAATTGTCCCATTACTATAAAAGGATTTTCTACATGCATAGCACCTAATATATCTAAACATATAAAATTTGCAACAAATACAAAAAAAGCTAGTCCTGTATAAGGTCTAAATTGAGATCCTCTTGATTTACCTAAATCTACAATAGGTAATATAAGTATAATTACTAAAGCACTAAACATTGCGACAACTCCTAATAATTTATTAGGTATAGATCTTAATATAGCATAAAAAGGTAAAAGATATCATTCGGGAACAATAGCTGCAGGAGTTTGCATAGGATTTGCCATTATATAATTTTCGCTGTCTCCTAATACATTAGGCATAAAAAATACAAATAAACTTAAACCTATAATAAAAAGAAATATTGTAATTAAATCTTTAAATAAGTAATAAGGAGCAAATGGTATTCTATCATAAGTACCTGATATACCTAAAGGATTACCAGATCCCGCTGTTTCGTGAAGAGCTATTAAATGCATTAAAACTAATGCAATTAATATAAACGGTAAAACAAAATGTAAAGCAAAAAATCTATTTAAAGTTGCATTATTAACCGAAAAACCTCCTCAAATAAATTCAACAATATCTTGTCCAATTCATGGTATAGCACTTATAAGATTTGTAATAACAGTAGCACCTCATAAGGACATTTGACCGTATGGTAATACATAACCTAAAAATCCAGTACCTATCATAGCTATAAGAATTATTGTACCAATAATTCAAACTAAAGTTCTAGGAGATCTATAAGATCCATAATATATACCTCTTCCTATATGTAAATAAACTAAAAAAAAGAAGGCTGATGCTGTATTACTATGTAAATAACGTATTAATCATCCATTATTTACATCTCTCATAATATGTTCTATTGAATTAAATGCTTCTGTAATATTTGGACTATAATGCATAGCTAATGTAACACCTGTTATAACTTGTATAACTAAACAAACTAATAATAAAGAACCAAAATTTCATAAGTAACTTATATTACTTGGTTGCGAAGTGTCTATGACATAAGAATTAACTAATTTTAATAAAGAATTACTTTTTAATTTTCTCATTGGTTTTACTTAAAATTTATATTTTATTTAATAGAATTCGTTAAGAAGAATAAGATATTATCATATAAGATGTTTTTTCTATAAATTAAAGAAATATAATAATTATTTAATAATTACAATTATTATTTTATTAAAAAAAAATTTTTAGTAAAATATACTATAATTTTTCTTTAGTGTATATAAGATTTAAACTTATATTTGAATAAGTATTCTGTTTTTTCTTTAAACTAATACACTTTTTATATTATAAATTTAATTTTATAATATAAGAAAATTTTTATTAAAGATTATTTAATTATTATTTCTTATTAAGATTAACTTGCGGAGTATCTGTATAATATTGTAGAGTTATTAATAAAGATAATATTAATAATAAAAATAATAAAAAAACAAAATTAGATAATAATATAATAATAGAATAAGAAACAAAGCCTGTTACTATATATATACCATATATAGGTATAATACCTGTACTTAAACTATTTATACTTTTACTTAATTTAATTAATCCTTTTTCTAATCCCGAAGGTCCTAATAATTCTACACTACCTTTATCTAAAATTTTAGTAGTTTGTCCTCCTAAATTTAAAACTAAGTTAGTAATATATGTATTATAAAATAATTCTATTAAAAATCTTTGATTTAATAAACCAAAAATATAATAGCCGAATCTAGATAATTTAAAATTAATTAAAGATTCAGATAAAAATTCGGAATAAATTAAAGCTAAAATAATAAAAGATATACTAAAAATAAAAGGTAATAATTTAAGTATAGGTGATATAGAAAATTCTGTATCTATAGTTAATTCATGAATAGGGTGAATAAAAATACTATTATCTGAAAAAAAATTTGAACCTAATCCTATAAATATTTCTTTAGTTATAAATCCAAAAATTATAGAAAATATAGCTAAAATTACTAAAGGTAAACTAATAAATATATCATTTTCATGAACATATTTATAGTATGTTATTGATCCATTAGGGTTACTTAAAAATGTTAAATAAAGAACTTTAACAGAATATAAAGTAGTAAAAATTGCACCTATAACAGCTATAGTGTATACAGCTATACTATTAAAAGAATATTGTCCATAAGCAGATTCTAATAAAAAATCTTTACTATAAAATCCCGTCATAAAAGGAAAAGCTATTAAACTTAAGCTTGCTATTAAAATAACAGAATAACTTAAAGGTAAAAAGGATCTAAGTCCCCCGTATTTTCTAAAATCTTGATTATCAGCTATAGCATGAATAACTGCCCCAGCTCCTAAAAATAATAATCCTTTATAAAAAGCATGATTAATTAAATGAAATAAAGCAATATTATAAGAAGATAATCCTACAGCTATAACCATCATTCCAAGTTGACTCATTGTAGAATATGCAATAACTTTTTTAATATCTTGTTGAAATAAACCAATAAGAGAACTAAACACTGTAGTTATTGCACCTAGTCATAAACATAATAATAATACAGTTGAACTATATTCTATTAAAGAAGATGAACGCATTAATAGATATACACCGGCAGTAACCATAGTAGCTGCATGTATTAAAGCAGATACTGGTGTAGGACCCTCCATTGCCATAGGTAATCATACATGAAGACCTACTTGAGAACTTTTAGCCATTGCACCTATTAATAAACAAATTCCGATTATAATAATTATATTCTCATTAATATAAGGAACTAATGAAAAAATAATGTTATAATCTAGACTACCTAAAGATCATAATATTGTAAACATTCCTATTGTTAAAAAACAATCTCCAACTCTATTAGTTAAAAAAGCAGATATAGAACTTTGATTGGCTGCTATTCTTGTAAATCAAAAATTTACTAAAAGATAAGAACAAACACCCACACCTTCTCATCCTACAAACATTAATAAATAATTATTAGCTGTTACAAGTATTATCATCATAAAAGTAAATAAACTTAAATAACTAAAAAATCTTTGATTATGTGGATCATTATTCATATACCCTATTGAATAAAAATGTACTAAAGAACTTATTATTAATACAGGTATTAACATAGATACTGTTAAACTATCAAATTGGAAAATTCAAAGAATATTAAATTCTTCTGTAACTATTCAATTAAATAATTTAATTAAAACTGGAATATTATTAAAACCTATTTCGATAAAAGCTATTAAAGATAATATAACTGTAAATATTATACTTAAACATGTTAAAACTTGTGTTCCCGTGATACCAGCTTTTCTACCAAAAAAACCAGAAACTATAGATCCTAACAAAGGTAAAACTATTATACTTAAATACATTATTTATATTCTATCGCAATACTTCCTCTTAATCTATAAAAGGCTACAAGAATACCTAGTCCTATTGCGGATTCAGCCCCTGCTACTACTATTATATATATAGCATAAGTTTGTCCTATTATATCATCAATGTTAAGTGAGCTTATCAATATTAAAAATGTTATAGATAAAAGCATTATTTCTATAGAAATAAGCATTAATATTATATTTTTTCTGTTTAATATAAATCCCAAGATTCCTATTAAAAAAAGTATTAAAGTTATGTTCATAAATAAAAAATTTTATTGATACTATTATTAAAAGTTAAATTTTTGGTTTTTATTAAAACCAAGTATGTATAAGATTTGAACTTATATCTAAATGTCCGTAGCATTTTGTTTTTCCCTTAAACTAACTTACTTTTATTAAATTATTTTATAATTAATAAATTTTTATTGTTCATCTAATCAAGTAAGGAATTTTTCTAAGCTTACTGATTCTATTACAATAGGCATTGAGCTATGAAGTATTCCGCAAATTTCTGAACATTGACCATAAAAAACTCCTTCTCTATTTACAAATACAGAAGCTTGATTTAGTCTACCAGGGTAAGCGTCTCCTTTAATACCTAAAGAATTACAAGCAAAAGCATGTATAACATCTCCTGATGTAATTATGAATCTGATATGTGTTAATTCTGGAATAATAATTCTATTATCAACTTCTAACATTCTTAACCCTCCCTCTTCTAAATCAGAATCTGGTATAATATATGAGTCAAATTCTATAGATTCGTTATCCGTGTTTAAAAAATCTGGATATTGATAACTTCAATATCATTGATGACCTTCAGCTAAAATTGACATTGAAGGATCATTAACTTCATCCATTAAATATAATAATTTGAAAGAAGGAAAAGCAATTAAAATTAATATTATTGCGGGAGTTATAGTTCAAATTAGTTCTATTAATGTACCATGATTTAAGTATTTATGAGATATAGATGATTTTGTACTTATATAATTTCTTATTATAGAAACCATTATTCATCCTACACTAAATAAAATTATTACTAAGTAATACATAATATTATCATGTAATTCAATTAATCCTTCCATTTGCGGAGTAGCACTATCTTGAAAATAAGTACCTCAAGCATTTGGAGCATCTAAATTTATAATAAAATTAATCTTATCTAATTTCATTAATTTTAATAATATGTATATGTACGAGTTTTTAATCTTTTTTTTTTATCTATACATAACAGCAAAAAAGGATATATATATATATATATGTATATATCTATCCTCTATCTATTTCTTTACCTTTCCCTTTATATTTAGGTGATTCACTTCTATCTACTTCTTTACCTTTTCCTTTAGAATTATTGTCTTCTTTAAAATTTTCTTCTAATTGACGTGCACATAAATCCTCTTTAATACTTAATTTCTCCAATTCACTTTTCGCACTAGGAACACCACTTTTTTTATATTCTTCTTTCATACAATCTATTACATCCATAGTTTCAACTATTTCTTCATTAGTTAACCTTTCTAGATTTTCTTTAAATTCAGGTAAATTACTATTAACTAATTTACTTCCTCTTGATTCTTTAGGGTCACTATCTGATGGTTCAGGATTGGAATTAAATCTTTTTCTAGGAGATGAATCAGAATCTGATTCATAATCTGAATCCGATATAATACGACCTCTTTTAGAAGATTCTCCTGATTTAGATGATTCTCCTGCTTTTTCTCCCATTTTAGATGATTCACCTTTTTCCATACTATTTGTTAAATCTTTTTCAACATTTTTAATTTTAATTTTTTTTAATGAATCAAAATTTGTATCTTTAATTATATAATCTAATGATTCATTTAATGAACTAGATAAAAGATATGTTAAAAGACTGAATATAGTACATACTTGAAATAAATTATCTGTTATATGCTCTATAATAATAGGATAAAGAAGAGTTTTAAAAAAATATATAATAATTCCCAAAGTAATTGCTTTTAAAATTCCTTTTAAAGTTATGGATTTAAAAGGAAATATACTGCTTTCTAGTGTTACTGGTTTTTGTTGCATAGCAAGATGATGATAGACGGGTATATCCGTCATCATTTTTTTGTATAAAACTTTTCAATTAATATTCATTATATTTATATATATACCTATTAATATAGAAGTTATAAAAATGAAAAATTTTATGCTGCGTATAGCAAAAGGAAAGCCATCATTAAAGCAAACAGCCCTGTCGCTTCTGAAAAAGCAAAACCTAAAATAGCATATGCAAATAATTGACCTCTTAATGAAGGATTTCTAGCTACACCTAATATTAAAGCACCAAAAACAACACCTATTCCCACTCCAGCTCCTATTAATCCAGTAGTAGCTAAACCACTTCCTATTATTTTTGCAACTTGTATCATTGATACTATAATTTATTTTACTTCTTAAATTTAATTGAAGCAATATCAATTCGATTTAATTAAAAATCTAGATTTTCAATCATGTATAATTTTTTAATTAAATTTTTTATTTATTTTTTTTTATATTACCTATGTAAGATATATTTAATGTATTAATTTTTTCTATATTATTTATATTTTGTTTTGAATCTATTTTTAAAGCACCTTTACCTAATTCAAATATAAACCCTATAGTTACAATAATAATAAAAATTAATGCTATTAATAATCCATATACATTATTAACATATGTACTTAATGCAAATGGAAATATTATTAATATTTCTAAATCTAAAAGAAGATATATAAGAGCATAAATAAAAAATTTAATACCAAACTGTGTTCTGTTTTGACCTAAAAAACTATGGAATCCACATTCAAATATAGAATATTTTTCTTGATAAGGATTGTGAGGAGCAAATATTAAATTAATAACCAAGAAAAGTATTGCAATAATAGATATAAATAAAATAAATAAAGTCATACTACTCATTTAATAATTAAATAAGATTTGTACCAATATGGTACCCATACTTAATCATTCTTTGTTTATAAAGATAAATAATAGTATTATTAAAGTCAATACTGAGATTATTATAGATATAACACTATTTATAGTTAAATTATTATATTTAAATTTCACAGTTTGAATTAATTTAGATTGTTTATTATAAAAACTACCATTAAATTCTAAATCTTTTAATAGAGGATTTATTTTATATTGAGGTAAATAAAAATAAATTTCTTTTATTATATTTAAATAATATGCTGCACCTATTACACTAGTAAGTATTGCTATAATAGATAAAAATAAATAACCTTTATCTAAAGCTGCACTTAAAACCATCTGTTTAGCAAAAAATCCTATTAAAGGTGGTATACCTACAAATGAAAATATTGTTATAATTAAACTTAAAGATAATATAGGATTTATATAAAAATAACCTCTTAATTGACTAATTAATTGTATAGGGGAATTGTTTTTGTCTAATAATTCTTTATATTCTTTATTATCACTTATATAATAATACATAGAAAATCCTATAGCAATTAAAATAATAAATGCATTTAAATTACTAATAGAATATTGTAATAAATAAAATATAAAAGCTTGAATTGATTCTATGCTAGAAATACTTAAAGCTAATAATATAAATCCTACGTGAGATATAGTACTATAAGCAAATAGTCTTTTTATTCTAAATTGTGTTAAACCTACAACAGTACCTATTATTAAAGAAAAAAAAGAACTTATTAATAAGCTAAAAGTTCAATTAAAATCATGAAAATAATTACTAGTATAATAAACTAATTCCAATAAAAATATAAATATAGAAATTTTAGCAACAATTGCTACAAAAGTAGTAACAATTGTAGGAATCGCATCATAAACATCAGGAGATCAGAAATGAAATGGAGCAGCACTTACTTTAAATAAAAATCCGATACTAAATATAAGCAAAGAAAAACTTATATAATAAGTTTTATATAATATTTCTGTGCTATTAATATCAGCTATACTAGTAATTATATAAAACCCATCGATATTAGTAGTACCGGAATTTGCGTATAATAAAGCAGTACCTAATAAAATAAAACATGAACTTAAACCTCCTAATAAAAAATAAATTAGTCCTCCTGTAGTAGATAATTCAGAATTTCTATAGATAGTACTTAATAAATATAAACCATAACTTTGTAATTCTATAGAAAGAAAAATAGAAATCAAATCATTAGTAGATATTAAAAAAATAGCTCCACTTATTATAAATAATAAAATTAAAGGATATTCAATTATTTTTAAATGTTCTCCCATTTTATTAACAAATTTTGTTCTATAATAAATAAAATTATTAAAAAGTATATTTTTTAATGAAGAACATTCAGATACTCATATTTTTCTAGGATAAAAACTAGTTAATTGTAATATTAGTATACTAATAAAAAAAATAAAAATATGAAAAATTTGTGTTATATTAGTTATATGAATAAGTCCTCCATGTAAACCTACCCCTTTGCTAAGCAAAAATAAACTAGTAATATCATGTAAAATAGAATAAATTAAAGATATAATAGTTATTCTATTAAATAAAATAGACATATCTCGTCTTAAAGTAACGGCATTAGAAATTAATAAAGATAATATAGATATTAGTATCATGAAAATATTATGTTTACAAAAAGCCTGAAGAGAAAATCGAATTCTCATCTTTAATATATGAAATTAAGGTTTTACCTTTAAACTATTCGGGCTATAAGGGAGGATACTCTGATTTGAACAGAGAACTTACTGTGCCACATACAATCGCTCTACCTATTGAACTATATCCACCTAATAATTTTTATGTTGAAGTGATTCGAACACTTAATAGTAAGTATCAAAAACTTATGACTTACCCATTAGTCTACAACATATAATAAAGTAAATCCGACTTGAACGGATAAAATTATTAATCAAATAGGTCTAAACTATTCATGTCTACCATTCCATCATTACCTTTATATTGCTCAACATAAGATTTGAACTTACAACCTAAATATTTTCAGTATTTCGCTCAACCATTGAGCTTCTTAAGCTTTGGAGATATCAGGCTACGATCCTGAGATTGTGATCTGCAAAATCACTATTTTTCCAACTAAATTATACCCCCTTTTTTAATATCCGAAAAACGACTCGAACGTTTACGGTTTAAACCAACAAAACTTAAGCTTGTCCTGTCTACCAATTTCAGCACTCGGATAAAGCGGACAAAGGATTTGCACCTTTATATCTTGGTCATGAGTCAATTATGTTAACTGTTACATCAACCCGCATTTAAGGATAAAGTGACTTGAACACTTATATTTACTGTTATGAGCAGTATACTTTACCAATTAAGTTATAACCTCTTTTATATAATTAGACTAGACGGGATTCGAACCCGCGATAGTAACATTGAAAAGGTTATGTCTTACCATTTGACTACTAATCCTAAGCTTAATGCAAGTATCGCACTTGCTTCTATTGATTACAAAACAATTGCATTACTTTTATGCTAATCAAACTAAAAATAAGATATAAATTTAAAATTTTTGTTATTTATAAAATTAGTATTTAGTATCTAAAAATCTCTTAATTATTACAAACTAAACCTATTATCGTAATGTTATATTACGTATATTTAAGAAATATTTTAAAGTAAATTTTATACTTATATGCTTTCAGTATTTAATTCTAACTAACTTAGCTTTCCTGCCGTGCCTATACTATATACTTACTTAAGTGAAAGTAATATCCCTATACAATATTTAATTGTATATAAATTAATATCTGGGCATATAAACAACAGGTAAACCATAGATTAATAAAACTATTATTTGCTAAGAAATACTAGTGATTCCCAGGTTCCTTTCGTACAAGGATGCTCTTTATTATATTCTAATTCCCTCTAGAAGATAGAAACCATACTGTCTCACGACGTATTTAACCCAGCTCGTGTAACTTTTTAATCGACGAACAGTCGTACCCTACATAGGTCCTGCATCCATGAGGATAAGTTAAGCCGACATCGAGGTGCCAAACCACGCACTCATTTTGTACACTCTTGCGTAAATTAGCCTGTTCAACTTGTTATTTTTTCCATTATTTACAAAATGGTTCAGACTATTTCTTCATTTTATATTATATATATATTTATAATTTATTTACCATTAATTCAACCTTTTATAGCAAAAGCCCCAATACGACGTTTTCCATTTTTAATTGAATACTCTATACCAGAATTAGAAAAACCTCTAAAATTTACAGTAGATATACCTTTGTAACAAGAATCAATATTTCTTAATCCTCCTCTTATTTTTACTTTAGAAATAGATCTATCAGCTCTAAAACGTTTAGTTAATCTACCTTTAATTTCTAATTTTATACCTCCAATATTTTTATATTTAATTTGATTAAATATCAAGTTCTTCTGTATTTTTTTATAAAAATATTTTAATACTTCATCTATGCTGTTTTCAGTTATTATAGAGTTTATATTGATATTTTTATATTGATTTTCTAACAAATTTCAATTTATACTTTTAGATAAACGAGTTCTTTCTTTTACTGTATTTGTAACTGGAAATCTTACATTGTCAATAATATAATTTATTCCAGTTCAAACATTACGTCTATTTTTACTAATTTTTAATCTTAAATATTCTGTAAAAATATCAGGATTAAGTCTAATAGATTTTAAATTAATTATGTTAAATTCTATTTTTTTATTATAAAATTTAGTAATTAAATTACCTAATTTAATTAAAAAAATATCTTTAAATTTATATTCATTAATACTTAATTTTAATTTATTTTTTCTAATGTAATTCAATTTATTTATAATTTTTAATTTAAATACATTTTTAATAATAAATAGGTTTTTTAAAAATTTATTCTTAAAAATAGAAAATGTCTCGTAAAAAAATATTCTTTCTAATTTTACTATTACTTTTTTTATAATATTTAATAAAATATTTAATTTTCTATTTATTATAGTATTTGAAATAGAAAAATTTTCTCTATTATAAACATATATTGTAATAATTACTTTAGAATTAGTATGTTTTATTTCAGGTTTACTAGTATAAACTTTATTTAGAGATAAAAATTTTTTATTATGAGACAAAAAACTTTTATCTAAAAATTTTTTATTAAAATACATACTGAAGTAACTTTTAATTAATTTATAAATATTTATATCATAAATAAATAAATTTTTCATTGAGTTATAATTAAAAAAATAAATTTTATTTTTCCATTCTTTAGAATCAGCGGGAAAATATTTAAGATCTCCAACAGAATTTTTTTCTATATTGAAAGGTATTAATTTATTCTTATGGTTAATATTTTTAATAAAAATATTCTTTAAGACATCATTTTTATATGTATTTTTCATATTGTCTTGAAATCATTAGTTATATATATATATAATTAAAAAGTTGGGATTTAATAAAGGATTATTGTTAACATATCTCACCTTATAGTCGTTGAACGATTTTGTCTTATAAATATGTTAAGACAAATTTCGCTTCAAATTCACTTATTAAGTAAGTAATTTTTGAAATTAACCCAATAATTATTTTGATATTTTTTATACCAAAGGACAAACATCCCTAGCGTAGCTTTTCCTATAATCCAAGACCTTTCCTTTTTGTATCTCGTGATCGTATGCCCCGCTTACGCGACTGTAAGATTTGTTGTTAATCAAACAGTAAAGCAAGATTTAGCCGTTAAGCTTTTATAGTATTTTTTAGATTATTATAAGATAATTTATAAATTATAACTATTAATAATATCAGAGTTTATTATAAATTATAATTTATAATTTCATAATATTTTTTTTTATTACTATTATTATCTCTATATTTAAAATCGTACTTTATAATTGTTTTAACATTAATATATTTTATTATATTCTATTTATATAAATAGAACAATTTATTAATTATTATATTAAAATATAATTTTAGACACTCCCATTTACTTTTTAGGGGGTCGGAGCCCCACATAAACTGTCTCCTAGCAACTGTTCTTTTTCAGTTAATAGTCTAATGCGTAAATAAAGGTTTTACATTTTTATTTTATCAATTGCCTTATATCTAAGATTTACTTTAATCACACTAAATAATTAGTAACAGTAAAGCTGCATAGGGTCTTCTCGTCTAACTAGAGGTAAACTGTATCTGCACAGTTATTATAATTTCACTGAGTCAATCATAGAGACAGCTGTTGTATCGTTACATCATTCAT
>Ga0247771_1000138_pt1 | contig 28471 bp, 23 predicted proteins | sample UWRJL197509C6_FD_179948 | JGI IMG/M metagenome (GOLD analysis project Ga0247771, IMG submission 179948) | Plant litter microbial communities from Arlington Agricultural Research Station in Wisconsin, United States - UWRJ-L197-509C-6 | ecosystem: Environmental > Terrestrial > Plant litter >... | reverse complement strand
GTGGTGGCTGAACTCGACCGAGATGCCCATGGCCTCCAGCGCCTCGATGGCGTGGCGGCGGAAGTGCGTCGCGGTCTCGTGGCTGGTCTGGTCGAAGAACCCGCCGTTGTCCGCGGGCTCGGGCGGCGTCCCGTCCGCCGGGAGGCTCTTGAGCAGGAAGAACTCGATCTCGGGGTGGACGTAGCAGGTGAAGCCCATCTCGCTGGCCTTCGACAGCGTCCGCCGCAGCACGTGCCTCGGGTCGGCCCACGAGGGCGAGCCGTCGGGCATCGCGATGTCGCAGAACATCCGCGCGGAGTAGTTCTTGCCCTCCGGCGTCTGCCACGGCAGCACCTGGAACGTGCCCGGATCCGGCTTGGCGACCATGTCCGACTCGAAGACCCGCGCGAAACCCTCGATCGCGGACCCGTCGAAGCCGATGCCCTCGCTGAAAGCCCCTTCGAGCTCCGCGGGGGCCACGGCGACGGACTTGAGGAAGCCGAGAACGTCGGTGAACCAGAGCCGGACGAACCGGATGTCGCGTTCCTCGAGGGTGCGGAGCACGAACTCCTGCTGGCGGTCCATGTGCGCAGCCTATGTAAAGCCGGTTAAGGGCGCGTTGCGGGGCACTACGATCCCCCCATGTCCGCACGTCGCGCCCTCGTGGCGCCCCTGCTCGCACTCGTCACGCTGCTCGCGGCGTGCTCCTCCGGCGGCTCGGGCGAGCCGCTGCCGGACGGCAAGGAGGTGCTGGCCAAGTCCTCCTCGACGATGGCGCAGGTCAAGAGCACCCACTTCGTCATCAAGGTCGACGGGTCGCTGCCGCAGCTCGGCGTCCAGGGCGCCGAGGGCGACCTGAACAACGCGGGCGACGCGAAGGGCAAGGCGAAGACCGACCAGTTCGGCCAGCTCCTGGAAGTGGACTTCGTGCTCTCCAAGGGCGACCTGTACATCAAGGGCCCCACCGGCGGCTTCCAGAAGCTGCCCGGCGTGCTGAAGAGCCAGGTGTACGACCCCACCGCGATCCTCGACCCGAAGCGCGGCGTCGCCGAGGTGCTGCGCAGCGCCAAGGACGTGAAGACCGAGAGCGTCGACGACAGGACGACCGTGGTCAGCGGGACCGTGCCGAAGGACGTGGCCGCGTCGCTGGTGCCGGGCATCACCTCGGACGTGAAGTCCCGCTTCACCCTGGACAAGGCCAGCACGCGGCTCCAGGTGGCGCGGTTCGAGCTGGACGGCGGGTCGGTCGAGATCACGCTGTCCGACCTCGACAAGGCCGTCGAAGTCAACCCCCCGGCGTGAGCGGTCGGAGGCTGGCGATCGGCGCGGGCGCCGCCGCCGTTCTGCTGGGCGCGCTCGACGCGTACGTCGTGGTCGGCGTCCTGATCGACATGGTCCGCGACCTGGGCATCCCGGTGAACCACCTGGAGCAGGCGACGCCCGTGGTGACCGGGTACCTGCTCGGGTACGTGGCCGGGATGCCGCTGCTCGGGCAGCTGTCGGACCGGTTCGGGCGGCGGATCGTGCTGCATTTTTGCCTGGCCGGGTTCGCCCTCGGGTCGGTGGTGACGGCGTTGGCCGACGACCTGCCGGTGCTGGTCCTGGGGCGGGTCGTGCAAGGCGTCGCCGGTGGCGCGCTGCTGCCCGTGACGATGGCGCTGGTGGCGGACCTGTGGGAGTCGTCGCGGCGGTCGTCGGCGCTGGGCGTGGTCGGCGCGGCGCAAGAGCTGGGGTCGGTGCTGGGGACGCTGTACGGCGTCGGGGTGGCGTCGCTGTTCAACGCGTGGTCGTTCTTCGAGTCCGTCGAGCCGCAGAGCTGGCGGTGGGTGTTCTGGGTGAACGTGCCGTTGGCTTTGATCGCGACGGCGATCGTGCAGCGGACCGTTCCCGCTGGTCGGCGCACGGCGGTGCGGATCGACCTCGTGGGCGGCTTTCTGTTGGCCCTTGGTCTCGGGCTGCTGGTCGTGGGGCTGTACAACCCCGATCCGGAGCACGCGGTGCTGCCGTCGTGGGGGCTGCCGGTGATCGGGGCGGCCGTTGTCGTGCTGATCGGGTTCGTGCTGTGGGAGCGCCGGTCTTCGGTGCGCCTGCTGGACCCGGCCGGGGTGCGGATGGGGCCGTTCCTGGCGTGCCTCGGGGTGTCGCTGTTCGCCGGGGCGGCGTTGATGGTGACGCTGGTGGACGTGGAGCTGTTCGCGCAGACGTTGCTGGGGCGGGATTCGGCGTCCGCGGCAACGTTGCTGGTGAGGTTCCTGGTGGCGTTGCCCGTGGGGGCCGTCTTGGGCGGGGTGTTGGCGTCCCGTGTCGGGGATCGGTGGGTGTCGTTCGGCGGGCTGCTGGTGGCGGCCGGCGGGTACGTGCTGATCGCGCAGTGGCCCGCGGATGTCTCGTCGCTGGTGTTGACGCGCGACCTGGCCGTGGCGGGGTTGGGGCTCGGGGTGGTGATCGCGCCGGTGTCGGCCGCGGTGCTCCGGGTCGTGCCCGCGGCGCAGCACGGGGTGGCCTCAGCCGCCGTGGTGGTGGCGCGGATGACCGGGATGCTGATCGGGGTGGCCGCGCTGACCGCGTGGGGGTTGCACCGATTCCGGGAACTGACGACGACGCTGAACACGCCGCTGCCGTTCGGGGTGCCACCGGAGGAGTACAAGCAGCAACTGGCGGCCTACCAGCAGGGACTGACCAACGCGTTGCTGACGGAGTACCACGAGATCTTCCTGATCACCGCCGTCCTGTGCGTGGTCGGGGCGTGCCTGTCACTGCTGATGCCCAGCCGCGATCAGTCACTGTCCGTTCGGTAGCGTTACTTTGTGCTACTGACCTACGTGGACGAGTCGTACTCGAAGCAGAGCTACTACATCGCCGCCCTGCTGTGCCCCGAGAACGAGGCGCTGTCCCTGACGCGTGCTCTGGACGATGTCGTCCAGAGCACGGTGGTCTCGTTCCCCGAGTTGTCCCCGGAAGCCGAACTGCACGGCTACGACCTGTTCCAGGGCAAGCGCGATTGGACCCCGCTCACCCGGCAGGTGCGCGCACGGATCGACGTCTACGGCAACGCCTTCCAAGCGATCGCGGACCACGACGTTCGCGTCATCATCCGAGGCGTCGACATACCGAAGCTGTGCGAGCGGTACCGAGGTGTCGCCGCGGATCCCCATTCGGTCGTGCTCACCCACCTGCTGGAGAGGGTCGACGAGTACGCCGAGCGCGCCGGCGAACTGGCGCTCGTCATCGCCGACGAGCCGGGTCGGCACGACCACCAACTCCAGTACCGAGCGGATCTGCTGAGGTACCGGCGGCAAGGCACGTGGGGCTATCGAGGTCGGATGATCACGAGGATCGTCGACACCCTGCACTTCGCACCGTCGTCGGCGAGTCGCCTGGTGCAGGCCGTCGACCTGATCGTCTTCATGCACAACCGCATCGAAAGCACCGAGCCGGACGCGGACGGGCGGGCTGTCGCGATCAACGAAGCGCTGTGGCGTCGGATCGAGAAGCGGATCGAGCACCAGTACTGCTGGCACCCCTAGATGCACAAAGGCCCCGCATGAGCGGGGCCTAGGGCGGGACGGCAGTTTCCTGCTGCGAGATCCACAGTAGCAGCTAGTAGCAGTTCCTGTAGCAACACGATCGGGTGGTCACGAGCACGTCGTCCCCGACGCGGGCAGTTTCAGGTTGATCAGGTAGTCGTCGCCTGCCTTGTCGACGCACGTGTTGCCCTGCAGGTAGACGGTGTGCTGGTTGCCCTGGAAGGTGAGCAGGCCGCCGCCAAGGGCCTTCGCGAGGTTGACGCCCGCCTGGTACGGGGTGGCGGGGTCGCCGGTGGTGGAGACCACGAGGATCGGGGGGACGCCGTCGGCCTTCGGGACGTGCGGGGTGGCGGTGGGGGGAACCGGCCAGTAGGCGCACGGGTCGAGGGCGGCTACCGGGGGGTTGCCGTCGTCGAGGAACGGGGCGGCTTCCTTGTACTTCTTGGCGATGTCGTTGAGGACCGCCTTGTCCGTCTGGCGGGGGTCGTCCACGCACTTGACCGCGGTGAAGGCGTCCGTGATGGACGAGTACCTGCCCTTGTCGTCGCGGTCGTAGTACGTGTCCGCGAGGAGCATCAGGGTGCTGCCCCGGTTGTTCTTCAACTCCGTGAGGCCCGCGTTGAGGGCGCTCCACAGCTGTTCCGAGTACATCGCCTGGATCGCGCCGGTGACGGCGTCGGTGTAGGACAGCTTGCGGCCGTCCACGTCCACCGGGCGCTTGACCAGCGGCAGGGTGAGGTCGCGGAACGCTCCGTCGGCCTTCGCGGGGTCCGTGCCGAGCGCGCAGTCCTTGCGGGCGGCGCACCACGTGCTGAACGCGGTGAACGCCTTCTGGAAACCCGCGCCCTGGGCGACGAGGGAGTCCGCCTCGCTCTGCGTCGGGTCGACGGCGCCGTCCAGGACGAGCGCGCGGACGTTGGCGGGGAACGCCTCGGCGTACTCGGAGCCGATGCGGGTGCCGTACGAGTAGCCGATGAACGACAGCTTGGCGTCGCCGAGGGCGGAGCGCATCACGTCCAGGTCGCGGACGACGTCGCGGGTGCCGACGTTCTCCAGGAAGTCCGGGCCGTTGCGCTCGGCGCACTTGTCGGCGTACGCCTTGTTCTCCGCCTCGGTCTGGGCGATGCCCGCCGGCGAGGTGTCGATGTCCAGGTCCAGGCGGTCCTCGTCGCGTTCGGTGTCGGTGAGGCAGCGGACGCTGGGCTCGCTGGCACCGATGCCGCGCGGGTCGAAGCCGACGAAGTCGAAGCGGGCGCCGAGGTCGGACTTGCCGACGTCCTTCGCCATCGACGCGGCGGCCGCCATGCCGGAGCCGCCGGGGCCGCCGGGGTTGACCAGCAGCGAGCCGATGCGCTGGTCGGGTGAGGTGGCGCGCTGGCGGAGGAGGCCGATCTTGATGGTCTTCCCGGTCGGCTTGGCGTAGTCGAGCGGCACCTCCATGCGGGCGCACTCGACGTTCGACCGGTTCTTGAACGCCGCCTCGGTCGACCCGGTCGTGGCGTACGGCGCGCAGTCCTCCCAGCCGAGCCGCTGGCCGTAGAACCTCTCCAGACCGGCGGGGACGACACCGGCCGGACCCCGCTGTTCGATCACGGTTCCAGGGATCGCTCTGCCGGGCATGACCGTGGAGCAGGCGGCCAGGACCGGGAGGGCGAGGAACAGCAGCAGTTGGCGGCGCACCACCCGATCGTAGGTGTGACGGGTCGGCCACAACGCGCACCAGGGACGGGCGGTGTGGGAGAAGATGTGTCCATGCCGCAGCTGCGCCTCGCCCTTGCCCAGGTCAACGCCACTGTCGGAGACCTCGCGGGCAACGCCGACCTCGTCGTCGACTGGACCCGCAAGGCCGCCGAGGCCGGAGCCCACCTGATCGTGTTCCCCGAGATGGTGCTGACCGGGTACCCGGTGGAGGACCTCGCGCTGCGCGAGTCGTTCGCCATCGCCTCCAAGCAGGCCCTCTACGCGCTCGCGGCCCGGTTGGCGGACGCCGGGCTGGGTGAGGTCGCCGCGTTCGTCGGGTACCTCGACCGGGACGCGGCCGGGAAGCGCAACGCGGCGGCGGTGCTGCACGGCGGGCAGGTCGTCGCCACCCAGAACAAGCACCACCTGCCCAACTACGGCGTGTTCGACGAGCGCCGGTACTTCACGCCCGGTGACCGGCTGGAGATCGTCCGGCTGCACGGGCTGGAGGTCGGCCTGGTGATCTGCGAGGACCTCTGGCAGGACGGCGGGCCCATCGCCGCGCTGGGGGCCGCCGGCGTCGACCTCGTGGTCTCGCCGAACGCCTCGCCGTACGAGCGGAACAAGGACGACCTCCGGCTGCCGCTGGTGGCCCGGCGGGCCGTGGAGGCCGGGGCTCCGCTCGCGTACGTGAACCTGGTGGGCGGGCAGGACGAGCTGGTGTTCGACGGCGACACGATGGTGGTGGCCGCCGACGGAAGCCTGGTCACGCGGGTGCAGCAGTTCGTGGAGCACCTGGCCGTGGTGGACCTGGACCTGCCGGGGGGCGCGTCCCGCGCGGACGGCGTCGTCAGCGGGTTCACGGTGACCCGCCGGGTCCTGTCCGACGCGCCGGTGGCGCCGTACGAGGCGCTGCCCGTGCCGAAGACCGCCGAGCCGCTGTCCAACGAGGCCGAGGTGTGGCACGCGCTGGTCACCGGGTTGCGCGACTACGTGGTGAAGAACGGGTTCCGGTCGGTCGTGCTGGGCCTGTCCGGCGGCATCGACTCCGCCGTCGTCGCGGCGCTCGCGGTCGACGCGCTCGGCCCGGACGCCGTCCACTGCGTCTCCATGCCGTCGGTGTACTCGTCGGACCACTCGAAGTCCGACGCGGCGGAGATGGCCCGGCGCACCGGCCTCCAGTACACGGAGCAGCCGATCGCGGACATGGTGAAGGTGTTCGTGGACCAGCTCGGGCTGACCGGCCTGTCCGAGGAGAACGTCCAGGCCCGGTGCCGCGGCGTGACGCTGATGGGGCTGTCCAACCAGCACGGTCACCTGGTGCTGGCCACCGGGAACAAGACCGAGCTGGCGGTCGGCTACTCGACGATCTACGGCGACGCCGTCGGCGGGTTCGCGCCGATCAAGGACGTGCTGAAGACCCTGGTGTGGGACCTGGCCCGGTGGCGCAACGACGAGGCCTCCAAGCTCGGCGAGCAGCCGCCCATCCCGGAAAACTCGATCACGAAGCCGCCGTCGGCGGAGCTGCGGCCGGGGCAGGTCGACAGCGACTCGCTGCCGGACTACGAGCTGCTGGACTCCGTGCTGGACGAGTACGTGGACGGGGACAAGGGCTACCACGACCTGCTGGCGGCCGGGTTCGACCACGAGCTGATCGACCGGGTGCTGCGGATGGTGGACAAGGCCGAGTACAAGCGCCGCCAGTACCCGCCGGGCACGAAGATCAGCGAGAAGGCCTTCGGACGGGACCGCCGTCTTCCGATCACCAGCGGGTGGCGGGAAGGCTGATCCCTCCTACTGCGGGCGCACGAACGGGAACAGGACGCTTTGGCGGATCGTGGTGCCGGTCAGCATCATGAGGACCCGGTCGACGCCCATGCCCAGGCCGCCGGTCGGGGGCATGCCGTGTTCCAGGGCGCGGAGGAAGTCCTCGTCGAGTTCCATGGCCTCCACGTCGCCGCTGGCCGCCTTGAGGGACTGCGCCTCCAGGCGGCGGCGCTGTTCCAGCGGGTCCGTCAGCTCCGAGTAGGCGGTGCCGATCTCCGCGCCGAACGCCACCAGGTCCCAGCGTTCCGCCAGGCGCGGGTCGTCGCGGTGCTGGCGGGTCAGGGGTGACACCGACGTGGGGAAGTCCGTGTAGAACGTCGGTTCCACGGTGGACGCCTCCACGAGCTTGTCGTAGGCCTCCTGCAGGAGTGCGCCGTGGTCGGCTTCCTCCGGGGCGGTGATGCCGCGGGACGCCAGCAACTCGCGCAGGTGGGCCGCGTCGGTGTCCGGGGTGATCTCCTCGCCCAGCGCCTTCGACACCGCCGTGTGCACCGGCACCACCGGCCACTCGCCGGAGATGTCCACCTCCGTGCCGTCCGGACGGAGGGCGATCTGCTTGCCGTGGGCCGCGAAAGCGCAGTGCTGCACCAGTTCGCGCACCAGGTGCAGCATCGTCGTGTAGTCGGCGTACGCCTGGTACGCCTCCAGCATCGTGAACTCCGGGTTGTGCGTCGCGTCCGCGCCCTCGTTGCGGAAGTTCCGGTTCAGCTCGAACACGCGGTCCACTCCGGCCACGCACAGGCGCTTCAGGTACAGCTCCGGCGCGATGCGCAGGTACATGCGCATGTCGTAGGCGTTGATGTGGGTGACGAACGGGCGGGCGTTGGCTCCGCCGTGGACGGCCTGGAGCATCGGGGTCTCGACCTCGAGGTACGAGCGCTCGTGGAGGAACTCGCGGATCCCGCGGACGACGTTGCTGCGGATGCGGAGGAGGTGCGCGGAGTCCTGGTTCACCATCAGGTCGAGGTACCGCTGGCGCACCCTGGTCTCCGGGTCCGCCAGGCCCTTCCTCTTGTCCGGCAACGGGTGCAGGCACTTCGCGGTCAGCGACCACTTGTCCACCAGCACGGACAGCTCGCCGCGCCGGGACGTGATCACCTCGCCGTGCACGCCCACGTGGTCGCCCAGGTCCACGACGGCCTTCCACGCCAGGAAGTCCTTCTCCCCCAAGCGGTCCAGCGCCAGCATGACCTGGAGTTCGCCGCTGAAGTCGCGCAGCCGGGCGAAGCACAGCCCGCCCACCTCGCGGACGGCGATGACCCGGCCGGTGACCGTGACCCGCTCCCCCGTGCGGCGGTCCGCAGGCAGGCCGTCGAACCTGTCCCGCACGCCCGACAACAGTCCGTCCCGCGCGAACCCGACCGGGTACGGGTCCACTCCGGCCTCCCGGAGCTTCTCCACCTTCGCGATCCGCACCCGCACCTGTTCGGGACGGCGGCTGGGCTTGACCACGACCTGCGCCGCCGTCGCCTCGATCATCGCCACGTAGGTCGCGAACCGGACCGCGTCCGGGTCGTTCACGTCGTCGTGCAGCGCCCGGTCCGAGCCGCGCTTGAGCAGCGATCCCAGGCTGGGCACGAAACCCTCGGCGATCCCGGCCGCGATGCTGACCCTGGGCAGGTTGCGGGCCTTGGAGTAGCAGAGGAACCGCGGCATCCACTCGGGCCCGTACTTGGCGTTGGACCGGTAGAGCGACTCCAGCTGCGCGAACCGCGAGGCGATGCTGAGCACCTTGCGCCACGCCCGCAGCACCGGGCCCGCGCCGATCTTCTCGCCCTCCTCGAACACCGCCCGGAACATCGCGAAGTTCAACGAGATCCGTTGCACGCCAAGGCGTCCACTGGCCTCCACCAGCTCGGCGACCATGTACTCGTTGAGCCCGTTCTCGGCCATCCGGTCCCGCCGCATGAGGTCCAGCGACACCCCGCGACGGCCCCACGGCACGAACGACAGCAGCCCCCGCAACGCGCCCGCGGCGTCGTAGGCCTCGACCATCACGCACCGGCCGTCGGCCGGGTCGCCCAGGCGCCCCAGCGCCATCGAGAACCCGCGTTCGGTCTCCGCGCCGCGCCACCGCTCGGCCAGCGACAGGATCGAGCCCATCTCGAACGCCGGGATCTCCGAGTGCCGCCGCACGCGCGTGGTGTAGCCGGCGCGGGAGATGCGGCTCACGGCCTGGCGGACGGCCCGGCGTTCCGGGCCCGCGAGGGTGAACTCGCGGACGTCCAGCACGGCCTCGTCGCCGATCTCCAACGCCTTCAGGCCCGCCTCGGTGTACACCCGCGCGCCGCGTTCGCTGGCCCCGAGGACGCCGGGCTGCCAGCCGAACTCGCGGGCCTCCGCCAGCCACGCCTGCACGGCCTGCGGCCACGCCTCCTCGTCGCCGATCGGGTCGCCGCTGGCCAGCGTCGTGCCGCCGAGCACCCGGTAGGTCAGCGCCGCGCGGCCGTTCTCGGCGAACACCACGCTCTTGTCGCGGCGGGTCGCGAAGTAGCCGAGCGAGTCGGGTTCGCCGTGGGTGGCCAGCAGCCTGCGGACGCCGAGTTCCTCGGTGTCGTTCAGCCACCGGCTGGAGCGCTCGCCGCGGAAGAAGAAGTACATGGCGTAGATCGCGACCAGCGTCCCGGCGAGACCGAGGACGATGCTCAGCCACTGCGGGCCCTCGCCGACGTTGAGCCTGCGCAGCGGCAGCACTTCGCCGGTGACCTGGTTGGCCGCCCAGATGAACTTCTCGCCCGTGTCGACCAGGCTGCCGGGGAACAGCTCCGTCATCCCCCAGCCGACCAGGCACAGCAGCGCCATGCCGCCGAGGAACCGGCCGATGGCCTGCCGCCACGCGCCGGGGGCCAGCCGGGCGGGGAACGCCGGCCGCGCGACCCACAGGAGGCCGATGATGACGAGCGACGCGACGACCCCGCCGCCGAAGAACAAGCCCAGCTCCGACCACGTCACGCCCTCGTCGGCCATCGCGTCCGGCTCGAGCGCGAACAGCGCGAGCACGACCGACACCAGCAGCAGGCCCAGCGCCTCGAACACCAGCAGCGTCCACAGCGCGGCACGTTTGCGCCGCCGCAACGCCGCGCCGAGCACGACGAACACCAGGACGATGAAGAGGTTCGCGTCGACCGGCAGGCCGAGCCAGTACCCGGCCAGCCGGATGACACCGGCGACCGCGCTGTCGTCGGGGATGACCAGCAGGACGAGGGAGCCCAATGCTGCGAGTTGGACGACGGTGGCGACCGTTCCGGCGATGCGCCACTTCCACTTCGGCACGGGCACAACTTCTCCACAGGTTCGTAGGCGACGCTGACGGCGTGCGGACCACGATCACCACCGAAGCCGGAGGGGTGCACGTCACCTCGGCCGGGAAGACGAGCGGCCCGGTCGTCGTGCTCAGCTCCGGGCTCGGTGGGGCGTGGTTCGACTGGACTGCCACGGTAGCCCTGCTGAGCGATCACGCGCGGGTTGTTGTGTTCGATCGCCCCGGAACGGGCGACAGCGCGCCTACCTCGGCCGACCCCACGCTGGCGCGGGAGGTGGCGGTGCTCGCGGCGGTCCTCGGGGACGTGCCGAGCGCGGTGTTCGTCGGCCACTCGATGGCGACCATGCACGTGGAGGCGTTCGCCAGGACGCACCCGGACCGGGTGAGCGGTCTCGTGCTGCTCGACCCGGACCCGGAGTCGCCCGGCGCGGGACGGCCGTTCGACCCGTCGGCGCTGGTCGCGCACTGGCTGCTCAAGCTCGTGCCGCACGGCGTGGGCGCGGCGTTCGTGCGCAGGCACGGGCACCTGCTGCGGCGGTGGGCGATCGAGGGCTCGACCCTCGCGCGGCTCGACCCGGCGCCGGAAGCGCTGGTCAGGGACGTCTACCGGCGGCCGCACGTGGCGAAGGCCGTGCTCGCCGAACTCGCCGCGTACCCCGACCAGGTGGCGGACCTCGAACAGCTCCGGATCGTCCGACCGCTGCCCGAGGTGCCGTTCCAGGTGCTCACCGCGGGCCGCAAGGTGTGGCCGGAGCACGCGGCGCTGGCGAAGCTCGTGCCGTGGGGCCGCAACGTGCTGGTGCCCGGCAGCAGGCACATGATCCCGGTCGACCGGCCGGACGCCGTGGTGATGGCGGTCCGGGACGTCCTCAGGGCGTCACACGTCGCCTGAGCAGGCAGAACTCGTTGCCCTCCGGGTCGGCGAGCACGTACCAGCGGACGTTCGCCTGGCCGATGTCGACCCGCGTCGCGCCCAGCGCGAGCAGCCGTTCCAGCTCGGCGGCCTGGTCGCGGTCGGTGGCGTTCACGTCCAGGTGCAGCCGCAGCTTCTGCTTCTTGGCGTCGTCGGAGCGGCTCAGCACGAGCGTGATCCGGTTCTCCGGCGACTGGTCGGCCCGGCCGATCTCGATGCCGTCCGGGTCCCGGTCCAGGACCTGGTAACCGAGGACGCCGCACCAGAAGTCGGCGAGCTTGTCCGGGTCGGCGCAGTCGAGGACGAGTTCGGTGATGCGACAGGCCATGCCACCTCCTCGAGTGGTGTGAGGCTACTCGCACACCCTGCCGCGAGGAGCACTCCGGTGTCACGCTTGAGCCTGTAACCGTGCAAACACACCCGGGGACCCGCAACGAAGCGGGCGTCGAGGGAAGGACGGTCCACCATGACCTCAGCGGCTGAAGTAGCGGCGCCGTACGGAAGCGGCCCCGCGCAGTCCGCGACACCCGCCAAGCGGGTGCGCATCCCCCACCTTCGCGAGATGAAGGAACGGGGCGAGCCGTGGCCCATGCTCACGGCCTACGACATGTACACCGCCGAGCTGTTCGACGAGGCGGGCATCCCCGTCCTGCTGGTCGGCGACTCCGCGTCGAACAACGTCTACGGCTACGAGACCTCGCTGCCGGTGACGGTCGACGAGCTGATCCCGCTGGTCCGCAGCGTCACCCGGTCGGTCAAGAAGGCCCTCGTGGTCGCGGACCTGCCGTTCGGCAGCTACCAGGTCTCGGTGGAGCAGGCCGTCGCCACGGCCGTCCGCTTCATGAAGGAGGGCCAGGCCCACGCGGTCAAGCTGGAGGGCGGCCTGCACTTCGCGCCGCACGTCCAGGCGATCGTGCGCGCGGGCATCCCGGTCATGGGCCACATCGGCTTCACCCCGCAGAGCGAGCACCAGCTCGGCGGCTACCGCGTGCAGGGCCGTCGCGAGTCGTTCGACTCCGTCGTCGCCGACGCGAAGGCCCTCGAGGAGGCGGGCGCGTTCGCGGTCGTGCTGGAGATGGTGACGTCCGAGGTCGCGAAGCAGATCACCCACGACCTGCACATCCCGACCGTCGGCATCGGCGCGGGCCCGGACACGGACGCCCAGGTGCTCGTGTGGCAGGACATGATGGGCCTGCGCCGCGGCAAGGCGCCGAAGTTCGTGAAGCGCTACGCCGACATGGCGGGGCTGATGAGCGGCGCCGCGCAGGCGTTCGCCGCCGAGGTCCGCGGCCACCAGTTCCCCGGCCCGGAGCACACGTTCCACTGAACGCCGTTAAGGACGTCCTTAACGCAGTTTCAGAACGTGGCGGGCTTCGACCAGTGACGGCCCGTACCAGGTGAGGTGGCGCCCCGACACGAGCACGCACCTCGTGTCGGGGAACGCCTCCGGACCGTCGGTCGCGCTGAACGCGTACGGCTCGTCGGGCAGCACGACCAGGTCCTTGGGCTTGGCGCGGAGGTCCTCGAGGGACGGACGCGGGTAGCGCTCGGGGTCGTCCGCGTAGGCGTTCGCGACGCCGAGGCGGTGCAGGACGTCGCCCGCGAAGGTGTCGCGGCCGAGGACCACCCACGGGCGTCGCCACACCGGGATGACCGCTGTCGCCCACGTCGGCTCGACCTGGGTCCACACGTGTTCGGCTTCGACGAGCCACTGCGGCTCGTCGTCCCACGCAGTGGCGAGCAGGCGGCGGAGCGAGGCGAGGGCCTGCGGGACGGTGGCGGGCGCGGCCGTGACCCACACCGGGACGCCGTTGGCGCGCAACCGGTCCACGTCCTCGGCGCGGTTCTCCTCGACGTTCGCGAGGACGAGGTCGGGCTTGAGCGCGAGGACGCGGTCGACGTCCGGGTACTTCGAGCCGCCGATCCGGGTGGTGTCGACCGGGCAGTAGTCCGTGACGCCGACCAGCGAGTCCGCGGGCACGGACTCGGTGAGCGACGGGACCAGGCTGACGACCCGGCGAGGCCGGTCCGGGAGCGGGACCGGCTCGCCGAGGTCGTCGACCGGGAGCATCAGATGTCGGTGATCTTGAGGCCCGCGTGGGCCTTGTAGCGGCGGTTGATGGCGATCAGGTTCGCGGTGAACGCCTCGACCTGGTGGGCGTTGCGGAGCCTGCCGCCGAAGACGCCCCGGAAGCCGGGGACCGTCTCGGCCAGTTCGCGGACGACGTCCGTGGCCTCGCGGTCGTCGCCGAGTACCAGGACGTCCATGTCCACCGACTCGATCGACAGGTCGGCCAGCGAGACCGCCGAGACGTGGTGGAACGCCGCCGTCACGCGGGACTCCGGGAGGAGCGCGGCCGTCTGCTGCGCGGCGCTGCCCTCCTCGACGGGCAGGGCGAACGGGCCCTGCTTGTCGAAGCCGAGCGGGTTCACGCAGTCGATGACGATCTTGCCGACGAGGGCTTCGCGGAGCGACGCCACGAGGTCGGCGTGACCGTCCCACGGCACCGCGATCAGCACGATGTCGGCCTGGGTGGCGGTGGCGAGGTTGTCGGCGCCGGTCACGTGGTCGACGCCCGCCTCGGCGCGCAGTTCCTCGGCGGACTTCTCGGCGCGCTCGGCGGAGCGGGAGCCGATCACGACCTTCAGGCCCGCCTTCGCCCAGCGGAGCGCGAGGCCCTTGCCCTGCGCTCCGGTTCCACCCAGCACACCTACGGTCAGTTCACGAATCGCAGTCACCAGGTCATCTTCACACGGCTTCGAACGCGACCTTGCGGCGCGCGGCGTCGGCCTGCACGAGTCGTACCCGGACGCGTTCCCCTTCCGGGATGTTCTCGCCGGAGCAGCGGCCCATGACCGGGGGGTCGGCGACGAACACGTCGGCCCCGTTGCCCTCGGACCGGAGGACGACGGCGTCGAACTCCTGGCCCACGCGGTCCTCCATCACCCACGCCTCGACCTGGTCGAGGCAGGCGCGGTCGACCTTGCTCGCCAGGGCGTCGGAGCCGCCCATCAGGCCGGGGAGTTCCGGGAGTGCCTTCTGGAGCCACTCGGGGACCTCACGGTCCTCGGTCACGGCCAGGCAGACCTCGGTCGCGAAGCGGTCCACCAGGCGGCGGAGAGGGGCCGTGACGTGGGCGTACGAGGCGGCGATACCCGCGTGGGTGGCGATTTCGGGGACGGTGCCGTTGAAGGCGGTGTAGCCCGCGCCCCTGAGGAGGCGGGTGGCGTCCACGAAGAGGGCCAGGGATTCCGGGCGGGTGGGGTCGAGGCTGGCGAGGAGCTTCGCTGGGGAAAGGCCGTCGGGCCAGGGGACGTGGAGTGCTTGGGCGGACCGCTTGATGGCGTCCACCGCGCCCTGGTCGGCGTCCGGGAGGGTGCGGAGGATGCCTACTCGGGCGTCCAACATGATCTTGGCCGCTGACATGCCGGTGAGGAGGGAGATCTCGGCGTTCCACGCGTCCACCTCGACGCGGGGTCGGAGGATCAGCTTCCAGTCGCCGTCGCCGTTGGGTTCGATCTCTTGTTCGGGGAGTTGAAGTTCCACCGCGCCTCGGTCGAGGGCGCGTTCTCTCCTGAGTCGCCCGAAATCCGGCAGGGCCTCGATGGACGGGTGCACGGTGCCCGCGTCGATGGTGGCCTGGACGGTCTCGTAGTCGAACTGGGCCGTGGAGCGGACCATGGCTCGGCGGACTCGGACGGTTTCCGGTTCGCCGTGCTGGTCGCAGTCGAAGGTCCAGAGGACGGCGGGGCGGGTCTGGGTGGGGAGGAGGCTCGCCGCGCCCTCGGAGAGGACCGTGGGGTGGAGGGGGACGTTGCCGTCCGGGAGGTAGAGGGTCTGGCCGCGTTTGCGGACCTCGGCGTCCAGGGCTCCACCTGGGATGACGAACGCGCCCACGTCGGCGATGGCGTAGTGGACGCGGAACCTGTTGTCGGGTCGTCGTTCGACCAGGAGGGCTTGGTCGAGGTCCTTCGCACCCGGTGGGTCGATGGTCACGAGGGGAAGCTCGGTGGCGTCCTCCCGTTTTCCCGGCGCGCGGGAAACCGCTTGCTCTGCCTCGGCCAACGCGGCGGACGGAAACTCCTGCGGCAACCCGAACTCGGTGCGGATCCCGCTGAAGTCCAGCTCGGCGCGGCCGGTCCTGATCACCAAGGAGGCCACACCGAGAACCTTAGCCGCGTTGGATCAATCCCCGTCCCATTTACGCGCCGCCTCGTCGGCGGCGGCGGTCTTGGCTCGGGCGATCTCGAGGGCCCTGGCGGCGGTTGCCTCGTCCGGGTACGGGCCCATGCGGTCGCCGCCCCGGCAACCCACGCCGTGCTCGACGGTCTTGTGGGTGAGGCAGTAGTACCAGGCGTTCTCGTCGTCAGCCATGGGGTAAGGGTTCCATGCTTGACGGTGCATGTCATCTTGGGCGGGGTGTGGGGTTGGGACTGAACCCCCGATTGCGCCAATTGTCCCACCCCCTTTCGTCTTGTCAAGGCTGGAAAGACGCCTTGACAAGACGAAAGGGGGTGGGGGCGCAAAAACAATCGGGGGCCGGCCGGGGTGGGGGTTAGAAGAACCTGCCGGCATGGTGCGGTTGGCGCGCGGTGCCGGTGCCGGCCGGGGGCCGGAAGATATTTGGTGCGGTTTCGGACGGTGCAATTTGGATGTGGGGTGGGTTGGTCACGGGGTTTGGTTGGGGCCGGGGGCCCGCTGACTCCGGCTGTCGATGTGGCCGGGCGGTGAAGGCTGGAAGGCAGTGCCTCAGTTGAAGGTTGCCTGCGGCAGAACACCGGCAGCGGTTCAGATCGAAGGGTTGCCTCCGGCAGGCGACAGGTGGTTCAGGGCGCAAGGTTGCCTGCGGCAGACAGCCTGTGGCGGTTCGATCGAAGGGTTGCCTGCGGCAGGCCTGCTACTCATCGACGGCGCAGGGTTGCCTGCGGCAGGCCTGCTGGCCGTCGACGGCGCACGGTTGCCTGCGGCAGCAGGCTTGAGAGCCGATTGCCTACCTGCTCGGGCTGGCTGGTTGCTTCGTGTCCGATTTTATTTGGGGGATTTGCCCCTTAAAATTGGAGATCGGGCAGGGCTTTAGGGCACTGCCTTTTGGCCCGATCAAGGGGCAAATCTAGGGGCCCCAAATCAAATCGGACACAGCACGCTGGAAATCGAAGCCACCGAGTAGCCCAGCTGGAACCGGCAGCCGCTGAGTAGCCCGGCTGGAACCGGCGGCCGCTGGTGACCCAGGCCGGAAGCCGTAGCCGCCGAGCGACCCAGCCGGAACCGGCAGCCGCCAACCCCGCCAGGCCGGAAGCCGCAGCCGCCAACCCGACCACGAGCACAGCCGCCATCGCCGAGAGACCCACGCACCAGCAGGGCCACTCGACGGACGGACCCCCAGACCTACCTCACCACTGCGGAGCTTGCACCGGCAGCGGCCCCGACGACGGATACGGCGCGGGGAACCCCCGTGGCGGGGTGTTCTGGTTCGCGTTGGCGTACTCCGCCGGGATCGGGTCCACGCAGGACACCATCACCGTTCGAGTTTCCGGGTTCGGGATTCTGCCGCCGTTGCGTTCGCGGTACACCAACTCGCCGTCGGAGTCGATCTCCATGATCGCGCCCACCTCGGCCAGCTGCTCCTCGTCCAGGTCGACCAGCTTCTCGACCTTGGACGGGACCACGCGGTAGTGCGGCCAGTTCAGGTGGGCGGCGTGGTGGTGCAGCTCCGACAGCAGGTGGGCCATGTGCTGTTGCCACGGCAGTGGCATGGATTCCACCAGGGACCTCGGCAGGACCACGTAGGCCTTGTCGACTCCTGGTTTCGGAGTGGACAGGTAGTCGCGGACCGGGGTGGAGGACGCGGGTGGTCCTACCGGACGTGGGATCGGATCGGGGGTGAACATGTTCGGCGCTCCCTCCTTCGCAGGCTCGGCTTCGCCTTTGCCTCGCCTGGCCTTACGCAGACCTACACACCCGGCCGAACGGCCAGTGGCATCAACTCGTAGTAGTCCCAGTTGATCTTGCTGATCTTTACCACATCCCCCGTTTGCGGCGCGTGGATGTATTCGTCCCCTCCCAGGTACATGGCCACGTGGTGGACCGTCACCGGGTCGGCCGGGTTCGTCGCCCAGAAGATCAAATCACCAGGTTGGGCGTCTCGCACGGGGAGGAACGCGCCGCCGTGCATGTACTGGTCGTTCGCCACGCGGGGGATCTGGATGTCGGCCGTCGCGAACGCCTTGACGAGGATGCCGGAGCAGTCCCACGCGTCCGGGCCGTTGCCGCCCCACAGGTAGGGCTCGCCCAACTGCTCCTTCGTGAAGGCGATGGCCTTCGCCGCGGCCGAGGAGGCCGCCAGGAACTCGCCGTTGCTCTGGCCGCAGCCAGCGGGGTCGGCGATCTGGCCGAGGTCGCTGATGAGGAAGGCCGCCATGGCCTCCCAGTTGTGGTACCTGTCCGGGAACGCCGAGCGCTCCACGGCCTGGGCCGAGTCGCCGGGGCGCTTGGACTCCCAGTCCGGCACGGCGAGCAGGACGTCGTAGAACTTGTTGATCGCGTACACCGGGTCGATGACCTGGGCCTGGCTGCCCCAGCCCATGGACGGGCGCATCTGGAAGATGCCGAGCGAGTCGGCGTCGCCGTAGTCGAGCGGCCTGAGCCCCGACTCGGTCATGCCCGCCTGGATCGCGACCTGCCACGCGAGCGGGGACAGCTTGCGCTCCTGGCCGATGGAGATGATCTTGGCCACGACGCCGCGCTGCTCCTCGTTGAGGTTGCTGGCGTCGGTCTTGCCCTTGTCCGCCGAGCCGCCCGCGTCCCACGGGCCGATGGAGGCGTTGCAGCTCGCGCTGACGAGGCCGATGTTGCCGAGCGCGGTGCTGTTGTTGCCGACGACCGTGGTGACGCCGTTGGTGAGGACGACCGTGAGCAGGCCGATGACGCCCACCCCGACCACCCCGGCCACGACGCCCTTGCGCATGCGGTCACACCCTGTCGGACTTGTGCACGAGCCACTTGTCGGCCCTCTTCACCAACGTCATCTCGAGCTTGCCGCCGCCCTTGAGGCCGACGTCGTACACGACCGAGTCGGCGTGCGACTCCTTCAACGTCACCTTGCCCTCCAGCGCGGTGGGCAGGTTGCCGGGATCGACGGTCGCCAGCTGCGGCAACCACTCCTCCGTCGTGTACGGCTTGAGGGTCTCAAGCCAGGTGGCGTTCTTGTTGTCCGCCGGACGGGTGATCCACGCGTCCGCCCACAGGTCGGCCGTCACCGCCGCGTTCGGGTCGGGGGCCGCCGACGGGGGCGCGGAGGACGGGGACGGGGCCTTCGTGGGCAGCGAGATGGTCGGGACGCCGGACGGGAGCACGCCCACCTGACCGGCCGTCTGCGACGTGGTCGTGGCGGCCCCGTTGTTCGTGGTGCCGCCTCCCCTGGCGCCCTTGGTGATCGCCGGGATGACGCTGGTGAACACGATGATCACCACGGCGAAGCCCACGATCGTGGCGATCAGGTGGTTGGGCGAGCGCAGGGGCCAGCCCCACAGGCGTCGGTAGACCGCCGCGCGGCCCCTGTTGGTCCGGATCGGCATCTCAGTTGTCCCTGACTTCGAGCCCGCGCGACGGGCGGTAGATCACGTGCACCTGCCGTCCGGCGACGACCTCCGTCTCGGCCCGGCGGGGGCCCGGCACCACGGGGTTGTCCGCGATGCGGGCGAAGTTGTTGTTGTAACTGGGCACGCGGGAGGGCACGAACACCGCGTCCTCCTGCCGGTCCCAGCCGCGGTCCGAGGCCGGGGCCGTGTCCACGACCCGGCTGGACCGCCCGGACGGCAGCGCCGCCGGAGTGCCGTTGTAGCTGCGGGCGGGCAGTTCGCGGCTGCCACCACCGCCACCGACGCCGGAACCGGAGCCGGACGGCAGCTCGGACGGGCCGGAGCCGCGGTCGAGCCGCTGCGCCGTGGCCATGACCGGGTTGTTCGCCTCGGGTCGGACGCGGGTCCGGTCGCGCTGCGGGGTCGGGTCGCCGTCCGGGTCGGTGTCGCGCACGGTGTCCCAGAACTCGTCCTGCGGCGTCGGGCCGGTGTTCTGCTTCTTGCCGCGCATCCGGGACAGCAGGCCCTGGCCCATGGGCAGCGCCTGGCTGGCCGAGCCGACCGACATCTCCACCATCTGCCACATCCGGCGCAGCGGCTTGCCGATCATGAAGCAGATGACCGTCAGCATCAGCCCGAGCAGCGTCCTGGTCAGCAGCGACAGGCCCGTGGCGTTGAGGATCGCCTGGAGCAGCAGCGCGTGCGTGCCTGCCAGCACGGCGAGGATCAGCACGTTGAACACGGTGACCGCGGCCGCCCGGCCGACCTTGCGCAGCAGGTCGTGGTGGATCAGCGCGACCAGGCCGATGAGCGGACCGGCCAGCGTCAGGATGCGCAGCAGCAGCTGGGCCAGCAGCACCGCGGCCTTCGCGAACAGCTGGAACAGCGAGAACGCGACCGCCTGGAGCATCGCCAGGAAGCCGGAGCCCATGCGGCTGCCGTCCTCGCCGGTGAAGTAGCCCTTCGACGTGCCGAGACCCGCGTAGATCGCCTTGTACTCGGCCTTCTTCGCGTCCAGCGCCGCCTGGTCGCCGTCCTTGTGCTGGGCCAGCTCGTCGGTCGTCCACGCTTGCGCGTTGAGCAGCCGCGACCCGAACTCGGTGGCCTGCGGGGCGTCCGGCGTGCCGAACTCGCCGCGCAGCCAGCTCTGGTAGACGACCGTGTCGTGCAGCTTGGACGGCAGCACGTGCAGCGTGCCCTGCTCCTCGGGCGACTCCACGAAGCCCGCCTGGATCTCCGACGTCTTGGTCACCAGGGTGCTGTCGAGCAGCGTGTAGAACTGCGGCAGCGCCAGCGTGGACGTCGCCAGCCACATCGCGGCCAGCGCCCACATGCCCCGTTTGCTGATCGTGGCCAGGTCGCCCTGCCAGATCTGCCGGAACATCAGGATCGCCAGCAGCAGCGCCACCAGGCCGAACCAGCGCAGGTAGACGTTGTCGTAGACCTTCTGGACGCCGGACTTCACCGCGTCGTCGAGCGGCACCAGCAGACCGCGGCCCATGACCGTGTAGTGCAGGGCGTTCGTCGCGCCGACGATGTTCTTGCCGACGTTGAACAGCTCGTTGCCGACCCAGGTGTCGATCACGCCGGGCGAGTCCGGCAGGACCGTGCACTTCTCCTGGTAGGTGTGCCACACCATGCCCGCGTACCCGAAGTTCAGGTACGGCGTGTCCTTGAGGCCGTTGCCGATCGGCGGGTCGATCGCGCCGACCATGCCGGAGCCCGGCCGTTCCGGGTTGGGCGACTCGCCGCACGCCGCCGCGTTCGCCGCGGGAGCGCCGATCACGGCCTGGAGGGCCAGGATCGCGACCACCACGCCGACCGAGCGCCACCGCTTGGGCCCCGGCCTCGCCGGACCGACGAGACGTCTGAAAAGCCGCCGCGCCCGAGGCGCGGCGGCTATCGCCAGGACGATGGCCAGGAGCGTCATGCCGCGCCTTCCCGACCAGGCCGGCGGTTCCCTCCCTCACCGTGTGTCGAGTCGACCAGGTCGTCGTCGTCGACCAGGCCCACCTCGAGGTCCGCGGCCAGCTCGTCGTCGTAGTCGTCGGTGTGGTTGCGCTCGTTGTAGGTGAGCCGCTCCTCCAGCGGGGCGGACACCTCCACCGGGTCGCCGTCGTTGTGCCGCATCGCGTCCGGCGTCGTGTCCAGGCCCTCGCGCAGGTGAGCGAGGTGCGGGCCGCTGAAGTCGATGCGGATCCGCTCCACGCCGCCCGCGCCGTCGCCGAAGATGAACTGGCGGGGCGCGCGGTCGCGCTCGGCGGCGTTGCGCACACCACCGGGACGGCGACCGAGGCTCGCCACGACCTGCTCGTACCCGGCGCCGATCGGCACCTTGAGCAGGCGCAGCGCGTCCGACTGGGCCTGGTCGTCGTCGAGCCTGCCGACGAAGACCGAGTCCAGCAGGGTCACGAAACCCTGGATCTTCAGGAAGTCCGCCGGGACCTGCGACGACAGCAGGACACGCACGTTCCACTTGCGTGAGTCGCGGGCGAAGCGGTTCATCAGCACGCGGCCCGTCGGGACCTCGGACAGGAAGAACGCCTCGTCGATCCAGACGCCCTTGCGGAGGTCCTTGGGGCGCTCGTAGATCGACCGCTGGGTGAGCCACGCGGCCAGGTTCAGCATCTCGACGCCCAGCGCCTCGGCGTCCGTCCAGTGCTCGCGGCCGACGTTGTCCTTCGGCAGGTTCAGGCCCGCCATCGTCAGGACCGTGAGCCGGTCGTCGCGCTGCTCGTCGTACGGGTCGGCGTTGCGCTCCGGGATGAGCAGCGACATGCGCTCGCGCATCTCGTCCAGGAAGTCCGCCACGACCACCGCGTGCTCGTGGTGCTCGCTGGCGTCGCGCCGCAGCGCCTCGAAGACCTGGCCGGGGTGGGCGTCGAACCGGCCGCCGACCGTGCGGACGGCGCGCAGCAGCACGATCCGGGTCTGCGGCAGCTTCGCCACCTCGTACGGCAGCAGGCCGCTGAGCACGTCCAGCACGAGCCGTCGACGGGTCGCGGCGGCCAGCGCCTTCTCCCGACGCCAGGCCCGCTCCGGGTCCTCCTCGTCGATGAAGTGCTCCAGCATCGGCTCGGCGACCACCCGGTACGGGTTGAGGATGCCGGGCTGGGCGTTGAGCAGGTTGATCGGCCGCGCGTACGGCTTCAGCTCGGGCAGCTCGCACAGCGCCGCCAACGGCCCCGAGGGGTCGAGCAGCGTCCAGTGGGCGCCCGCGCGCAGGGTCTTGTAGACGATGCCGCCGCCGAGGAACGACTTGCCGGCGCCGAGACCCGCGACCATCGCCGTGAGGCCCGAGGCGTCGCGGAGTTCCTGCGCCATCCACGGGTCCCACGCCACCGGTCGGCGGGTGGCCGTGCAGGTCTCGCCCAGCAGGATGCCGCGGCGGTCGCCCACCTCGGCCGTGGCCGTCGGGACGGCGGAGGCCGCCCACAGCACCGAGCCGCGGCGCAGGTACGCGCCGGACGACAGGGCCTCACCGGGGATGAACTCCCTGGCCAGGGCGAACTGCGCCTCGGGGTGCTCGATGGCGACCTTCGGCTTGTAGAGGTCCAGCAGCGACTGGGCCAGCCGCAGGGCGTCGCGCTCGGTCGGACCCGAGACCGCGAGCCGCCACCACGAGCGCACACGGGTGCCCAGCGCGGTGAAGCCCGACGTCATCTCGTCGTCGATGTCCAGCACGCGGCTGGCCTGCCGCGCCAGCGACTGCGGCGGCTCCAGCTCGTGCTCGTCGGTGTAGTGCCGGACCTGCGAGCGGACCTTGTTCATCTGCCGCTGCAACTCACCCGAAACTTCTTCGGGTTTCCGCACGTAGATGCGGGCGGACCACTCCACGCTCGCAGGCAGGCGGTCGGCCCGCTGCACCCACGGGTCGTCGACCTCGGGGATCTGCAGGCCGTGCATCAGGCCCACGGTGAGCACCACGACGTTGCGCCGGATGCCCGCGTTCGAGCCGGTGCGGCCGCGCACGGTCACGGTCGGCGAGTACGGCTCCTGGTGGAAGTCCGCCGCGTCGGTGAAGCTGGCCAGGTCCTCCGGCTCCCACGCGGCGCCCGGCACGGCCGGGAGGTTGCGCGGGGCGGGCAGGCCGAGCGAGCACGACCGGTGCATCAGCCAGGACATCTCCTCGGCCGTCGCGGGACGCCCTTCGAGGCCCGCTGAGCCGATGACCTGGTCGAGGTGGTCGACCTCGCTGTCCAACGCCACCAGCTCGGCGTCCACGGCGTCCGGGAAGACCTTGCGCAGCACGGGAGCGGCGCGCTCGACGGCGCGGTCCATCATGTTGCGGGTCTGCACCTGGACGCCCAGGTAGACCTCCTTCTCCGCCATCGAACGACCCATGAGCTGCTGCTGCTCGCCGACCATGTAGTCGTCGAACGACAGCGTGCCGGGGGTGTCCGGGAGGCGGCGCACGGCGTTGTGGACGTGCGCCTCCGCCCACATGCGGATCGGGTACGGGCGCGTGGTCACGCGCAGGTGCATCCAGCGGCCCTGGAGCTCCGCGTACTGGCCCGCGATGGCCGCGATCAGGTCCTGGCGCTGCGAATCCGACCGGAACGACCAGCGCTGCGGCGCGAGCTTGTACCAGGCGTACACCTCCTGGCCGGTGCGCAGCAGGTGGCCGTCGATGCTGCGGGCGGCGATGGACGGCGTGTAGCTCGGGATCGCCTGTTCACCGGTCAGCCGTCGACCGCGCTTGCTGTACACCTTGCGGTCCGAGTGGTCCGCGGCGGCGGCGTGTTGCGCCACGTGCGCCGCGGAGCGTCGGTCACGGTCTCGCCGGCGTCCGAACACCGCGTACCTCCTTCTTACGGCCGGCTGACCGCCGTCGATTCTTCTGGGTCTGTTCCGAGACCTGGACGGTGGAAGCTGTGGAGCGTCTCGAACCCCTGCCCCGCTTCTTGACACGCCTGCGGGGGCGTTGGGGGTTGACCCGAATCCGGGCGGCGCTGGCCGCTCCGCCCACGCCCGCGGTGCGCTCGCGGGGGGCGATCAGTTCGCGGACCCACATCGCCATGGCGGCCGACAGCGGCCTCTCGTGGCTGATGCGCGCGCAGATGAACCGCGTGAGGACCACCGTGATGATGAGTGCCCACGCGGTTGTGAAGAAGCTGAAGGCGAACCCGATCTGCCGTTCGATGGTCAGGACCAGCAGGAACACCGCGATGCCGACACCCCATGCCACGTAGCGCGCGCGCCAGGGGAAAGTCGCCTTGGGTGGTCCGAGCCAGACGGCGTCGACCCGGTAGACCTCGTCGTCAGTGCGTACCCGCACCCGTCAGCCTCCGGTGAACAAGCCGGCGAGCCACGTGCCGATGTTCGCGCCGGCGTTCGTGGTCACGGCCAATCCGATGATCGCCAGCGCGACGATGACACCACCGAGCCTGCGCATGACGCCGGCGTTGTCACCCTTGCCGCCACCGAGCCAGAGCAGGAGGACGGCGACGGTGAGGAGGAGCAGCGGAACCAGGTTGTTCAGGATCCAGTCGCGGATGCCTGTTGTGCCCAGGCCGCCGCCAGGCTGCTGCTGCTGCGCGAGTGTTACCAGGGCCATGGCGGTCATCTCGTACTCCTGAGTACGCCGAGCGACTCCGGGCGGTATAGGGGGTCCCGTCCGGGGCTTGCGCTATCGAGTAGAACACGTCTTCGTCACGAGGTGTATCAGTCGCCGAGCCGTCCAATGATCAAAAGCCGTTCCCCTCGCACTCGATTACGTCTAATCTGAACACGCACATCATGGTTGAGGGGGTGTCGCTCGTGAACCACCCAAGCCCGATTCTCCCGGTTGCCGAGATAGTTCACCCGACCGCGAACTTGCGGGTCACGCACAGTGCGCACGCCCGTCGCTCCCTCACTCGGTTCACCAGCTGACTTACCCTGTTCGGCCGGACCACTCGCCCGAACGGGGGAAGCGGCCCACGTCGCGACTCGAGGAGGCCCGCCCATGACCCTGCCGCCCGAAACCGCTCCCGAGACGGACGCGGAGGTGAAGGAAATCACCGTCGTCGCCGCCGAACTCGGAACCGGAGTCGGTACCGCTCTCGGCACCGCAGAGGCTACCGGTGGGGACCGGCAAACCGGGCGGCGGGTGCAGCGGACGATCAACTTCGACAGCGAGGTCCTGGAGCGGGCCCGAGCCGCGGCGACCTACCTGGCGGCGTACGAGCCGCTGGCGGGGGTGCGGAGCCTGGCGGACATCGTGAACCCGGCCGTGGAGGGGTACGTCGGGGAGCTGGAGGAGAAGTTCAACGGCGGTCTGCCGTTCCGTCCCGTGCACCGGATGCCGCCGGGGAGACCGGCTCGGCGGGCTTGAGGGGTTCGGGGTTGGTGGTTGCGCCCGGGTTCGGTGGTCGTGCCCGGCCCGGCGGCTGTGCCCGGTTCGGTCTGTCGTCGGCTGATGGTTGTTCCCGGCTCGGCGTTTGACTCCCAGCGTGGTTCCGGTTGGCCGGTGGTTGCTCCCGGTCTGTTGTCGGTAGGTCGGCGCTTGCCCCTGGTCCGTTGTGGTGGGTTGGTGTTTGCTCCCGGTCCGTGTGAGTGGTCCTCGGTCCGGCCGATTTGACTTGGGGCCCCTCTTTTTGGCGCTAGTCGGGCCAAAACGGCAGGTGGAAAACTTGCAGCCCGACAAATTTTAGCGCCAAAAACCCCAAGTAAAATCGGCCTCAAGCAGGCGTGTGACACTAGGCAGTCATTCGGCTCCAGAGCCAAGAATCCCGCCACCACATGCCTCTGCCTGGTCGAATACGTCGACTTCCTGGCTGCGCACGAGCAGTTTTCCATTTACCGAGGAGACCAAGCTGAATGCCCTGGCCGGTGTCGGGACGGGGTGCCGGCCGAAGGCGTCGTCTGTGGCGTGCCTGGTGGTGTCTTGGCGCCCGCCCACTTGGCTGCTTGGCTGCTTGGGTGGTTGCCAGGATTGGTTGTGTTTGCGCGGATGAGTCGGCATGTAAGCCGGATCCTGTTCACGGGCACCTTGCGGTGCGCCGCTTGGCGGCCATCCATCTCGGCCTGCCGTTGCCGACAGGCTCGTGCGGCCTACCCGCAGGCATCGGGCGGGCAGCCCTCGAACGCCTGCGCAGGTGCCGAAGCACCCTCTTGGCCTTGCTCCGGGTGGGGTTTACCTAGCCGCCCCTGTCGCCAGGGGCGCTGGTGGTCTCTTACACCACCGTTTCACCCTTACCCCGGCTCACGCCGAGGCGGTCTGTTTTCTGTGGCACTGTCCCGAGGGTCGCCCCTGGTTGCCGTTAACAACCACCCTGCCCTGTGGAGTCCGGACTTTCCTCGGCGACAGACATAAATTCTGTCGACGCGGCCGCCCTGCCGACTCATCCGCCCGCTCAGGATAGTGGGCGCGTCCCAGGTCGTGGAATCCGGGGGCGGTGGGGTTGTTGTGGTCGGTGAGGGCTGCTCTACTCGAGGCATGGACGGAACCGGGGTGTTGACCCGTCGTCGCCACGTCGACTTCGGTCGGATGGCCGCTTCCATCTGTCGCGACTGACGACCTTTCCCTTTTGCCCGCACGGCTTTTCCCGTGCGTTGTCGCACGTCTTCAAGGGAGACGGGTTTGTCCACGCGATTCGCCTATTGGGTGCCCAACGTGTCCGGCGGCCTGGTGACGTCCACCGTCGAGCAGCGGACCGACTGGGGTTACGAGTACAACCGGAAGCTCGCCGTGCTCGCCGAGGCCAACGGTTTCGAGTACGCGTTGAGCCAGGTGCGGTACATGGCCAGCTACGGGGCCGCCTACCAGCACGAGTCGACGAGCTTCAGCCTCGCGCTGCTGCTGGCCACGACGAGGTTGAAGGTGATCGCGGCCGTCCACCCCGGCCTGTGGCAGCCGGGGGTGCTGGCGAAGCTGATCACCACAGCCGACCACCTGTCCGGCGGGCGAGCGGCGGTGAACGTGGTGTCCGGGTGGTTCAAGGACGAGTTCACCAAGCTCGGCGAGCCGTGGCTCGAGCACGACGAGCGGTACCGGCGGTCCGAGGAGTTCATCCGCTACCTGCGGGAGATCTGGACGGACGAGCACGCCGAGTTCGCGGGCGACTTCTACCGCCTCCACGACTTCGACCTGAAACCGAAACCCGTCGACGTGCCCGGTCGAGCGCACCCCGAGGTCTTCCAGGGCGGCAACTCCTCGGCCGCCAGGGCTATGGCCGGGCGGGTCAGCGACTGGTACTTCAGCAACGGCAAGGACTTCGACGGGGTCACCGAGCAGATCGACGAGGTGAACGCGTCCGCCCACCGGCACGGCCGGACGGTCAAGTTCGGCCTGAACGGCTTCCTGATCGCCCGCGACACGGAGAAGGAAGCGCGCGAGACGCTGCGGGAGATCGTGGCGAAGGCGAACGTCGAAGCGGTGCACGGCTTCCGCGACGCCGTCGCGCAGGCCGGGAAGTCGACCTCGGACCAGCGGGGCATGTGGGCGGACTCCAGCTTCGAGGACCTGGTCCAGTACAACGACGGCTTCCGCACCCAGCTGATCGGCACGCCGGAGCAGATCGCGCACCGGATCGTCGAGTACCGCAAGCGCGGCGTGAACCTGCTCCTCCTCGGCTTCCTGCACTACTTGGAAGAGGTCGAGTACTTCGGCCGCCACGTCCTCCCGATCGTGCGCGACCTCGAAGCCGAGGCCGAACGCCGCGAGGAGATCCCCGCCGGAGCACAGGCATGACCCGCAGGTCAGCCACCGCACTCGAACGGCCACCAACAGACCCCGCCTGGTACTCCTGATCCCCGGCGGGCGGCCCGGCGTACTTCGCAAGCGCCGGGCCCCCCGCCGGCCCCGCACGAACCGAGGTGCCACACCATGTCCACGATCCTCACCATCTCCGGCAGCCCGTCGGCCTCAGCACGAACGGGCGTCCTGGTCGGCTTCGTCAACAACCGCCTGACCGAAGCGGGCCACGACGTCCAAACCCTTCAGGTCCGCCAACTCCCCACCCTGCCCCTGCTGACGGAGGACCTGACCGACCCGGACATCTCCGACGCGGTAACCCGAATCCTCCACGCGGACGGCATCGTCGTAGCCAGCCCCGTCTACCGCGCCGCGTACAGCGGCCTGGTCAAGGCCCTACTAGACCTCCTGCCCAAGCGCGCCCTGCGCGGCAGAGCGATCCTCCCGCTGGCAACGGGCGGCAGCCAGGGCTTCCTGGTGGCCATGGACTACGCCCTCAACCCGCTACTGGCGACCAAGGGAGCCGACCGGGTGGTGCGAGGCGAATTCGTCCTGGACAACCACATCCGGCCCGAGTTGGGCGAGAACGCGTTGGACGAGGCGGCGGCACTGGCCGTGGGGGCGGCAACGGACCGTTTCACGGCCTCTCTCGCCACTGCCGGGTATCGGAGGCTGCGGCCTGCGGTGTGAGGGCGGGGTTCGGCGTCGCGGCTCCCGGCTTGGCCACCAGATTGCCACGGCTTCCAGCCTGCCCACCCAGCGACTACGGCTTCCAGCCTGGCCAGTTGGCGGCTACGACTCCCGCCCCACCCACCCAGCGGCCGCCGGTTCCGGCCTGGCCACCCAGCGGCCGCCGGTTCCAGCCGGGCTACTCAGCGGCTGCCGGTTCCAGCTGGGCTACTCGGCGGCTTCGATTTCCAGCGTGCTGTGTCCGATTTGATTTGGGGCCCCTAGATTTGCCCCTTGATCGGGCCAAAAGGCAGTGCCCCAAAGCCCTGCCCGATCTCCAATTTTAAGGGGCAAATCCC
>Ga0247771_1000137_pt1 | contig 28581 bp, 28 predicted proteins | sample UWRJL197509C6_FD_179948 | JGI IMG/M metagenome (GOLD analysis project Ga0247771, IMG submission 179948) | Plant litter microbial communities from Arlington Agricultural Research Station in Wisconsin, United States - UWRJ-L197-509C-6 | ecosystem: Environmental > Terrestrial > Plant litter >... | reverse complement strand
GGTCTTGTCGAGCCAGGTCTTGAACGTGGACAGGTCGCCGTAATCGCGCACGAAACCGGTGGGCGTGAGGTCGTGCGTGGTCGCGGCGGAAAGCTCGAGTTCGACGACGTAGTTGTGGCCGTGCAGCCGTGCGCATTGGTGACCGTCGTGCAGACCGTCGAGCCGGTGACTTGCGGAGAATTCGAACTTCTTCATGATGCGAAGGGTCATGAGTTCGGCCGTGAGCCTCTCGGTGGGCGATTCGGGTCCACCCGATCATCCCCACGGCGTTCGAGACGGGGAACGTCCGTCCGGACGGACTTTTCGTGCAGCCACCCCCGAGAAGTCGGATTCGCATATCAGCGAAGCCGAATTCGGTCAAATGTAGCCTTCCCGCACGGCGAAGGCAACGGCGTGCGCCCGATTACGCCAATGCTTGCGCGCCATCACGTCGTAGAGCACGCCCTTCACGGTGCGCTCGGAGTACGCCAGCCGCTCGGCTATCTCCCTGGTGTCCAGGCCGTCGGCCACGAGACGGAGAACGCCGAGTTCCCGTTCCGTCGGCTCCGACGGCGGACGCACTTTCCGCTGTGTTCCCCGCACCTGCGCGAGGAGGCGCGGCGGCGGGTCGCCCTCGCCCCGCGCAGCGGCTTCCACTGCTTTGACCAGGCGTTCCACGGTGAGCTGGTGGCGCAGGACGACGGTGCGCGCTCCGACGTCGAGCACCATGCCGACCTGCGCCTCGTCGAGTTCCCCCACCACCAACACGACCCTCTTGTCCAAGTCCGCGACGAGCCCGCGCAGCCTCGACACCGTCGACGCGTCCAGCACGTCGACCAGCACCACCGCCACGCTCCCCTCGCGGTATTCGTCCAGCACGACCAGGTCGGGCCGATTTTCCAGGAACTCGAGGACACCGGCGCGGGACAACGGGTCGCCGTCGTGGACGACCACGGCGATTTTGTGCATGGACATTCCGAATTTCCTTAACACTGGGCGGACTTCCAGCGTAGCGGCGGTGATCTCCGGGCGAGCCAATCGAGATGACAGAAACAGGCCTCGAACACGGGGTATCCGTGTTCACAAAGGACAGTCGACGGCTTTCACCTGCCGATACCCCGACAATGCCGGAGAACTGCCGCCCATTCCACCTCCGTCGAATTGCAGGGGGAACTCGAATGGTGGACAGATGATCGGACAGGATCCCGGATCGCGCTTCCACGGGAGTTCCGCTTCCGCGAGAATCCTTCGCCACACCGCGACCGCTGCACGAAAGGTCCGTCCGCGCGGACGTTCCCCCTCGGCCCCGCCGTGAGCAGGATCGGTTCCCGATCACCTACCCGTGGAGCCGTCCCGTGAACGTTCGCACCGAGGCGCACCGATGGCGCCTGCGCGCCGGCTACGCCTGGGATCAGAGCGAGGACCCGAGGCTGGCCGCGCTGCGCAGCGCGGTGGACACCCGGCTGCGCCGGTTCACCTCGACCGTGTCGACGGCGGGTCCCGACGGGCCGAGCATCGGCTACGCCGGGGTCCGGCACGGCGTGGTGATCCGGCAACTGCTGGAGCAGCGCCGGGAGATCGGCGGCGCGACCACCGTGAGCCGTGTCGAGCACCCGGTGGACCGGGCGCGGCTGTTCACGCCCGGCGGTCCGCCGGACGCGGACCTGGTGGCCGTGAGCGGCACGGCCGCGCAGATCGGGGCGTTGCCTCGCGACCACGCGCTCGTGCTGCCCTACCGGCTGCACCTGGCGGTCGACCTCGCGGGTGACGGGTCGTGGCGGCGCGGGGTCTCCAAGCGGGAACGGCAGTGGTTCACCGCGCTGCGCAACAGCCGGGCCGTGACGATCGAGGTCGCCACCGACGAGGAGTCGTTCGACTTCTTCTACGACCGGATGCACGTGCCGACGATGGAACTGCGGCACGGCGACCGGACGCGCAACGAGACCAGGGAACGGGCGCACGAGTGCCTGTTCCGGCGTGGGCTGCTGGCGTTCGCCGTGGTGGACGGGCAGCGCACCGCGGGCGTGCTGTGCCACCGCGGCCCGGACGGCTCGGTGCTGACCGTGCGCCTGCTGGGCGTGCTAGACGGGAGCCAGGCCCACCACGACGACGGCGCGCTCAAGGCGCTCTACCACCTGCTGCTGGAGTGGGCGGACGACAACGGGTGCGCGCGGGTCGACTTCGGCGCGGTGGAGGCGTGGATCAGCCAGGGCATCTTCCAGTGGAAGCGCCGCTTCGGGCCGACCGCCACCGTGGCGCCGAACCACACGGGCAGGCTGCGGGTGTGGTGGCGGGCCAACCGCGACACCCCGGCGGTGCGGGACTTCCTGGTGGCGAACCCGGTGTTCGAGCTGACCGACGACGGGCGGCCGCGCGCGGTGTACTTCCACGACGACGACCGGCCCGCCAGGTACGACCTGTCCCACAAGTGCGCGAACGACCTGGAGGTCCGCGCGGTGCACCTCGACCGGTTCCTCGCGGGGCGGCTGACGTCGACTCTTGAACGGTGACCGTCGGTCACCGTGGTTGGCCCGCCGGGGCAACCGGCAGAAATGCTGCCTCATGCGGCAGAAATGCCTCGTTTGGGAACGAAAGGCAATCGATTATCGCCGGTGGTCGCGTTTTCTTCACTGCGACCACCGGAAATGGTCCTCCGCCTGTCAGATGTACCCCTCACGCACGGCGAAAGCGACGGCGTGCGCCCGGTTCCGCAACTGCCTGCGCACCATCACGTCGTGGAGCAGCCCCTTCACCGTGCGCTCGGAGTACGACAGCCTGCCCGCGATCTCCTTGGTGTCCAGGCCGTCCGCGACGAGCCGGAGCACACCCACCTCGCGTGGGGTCGGCTCGGCGGCGGCCGGGAGGTCCACGCCGGTCCGCCGGTGCACGTCGCGCAGCCGGGCCAGCAGGCGGGTCAGCAGGTCCGACGGCACGTCACCCTCGCCCCTCGCCGCGGTCTCCACCGCTCTGACCAGGCGTTCCCCGGTCGCCTGACGACGCCAGACGACGCTCTGCACACCCGCGTCCAGCACCATCCCGACCTGGGACTCGCTCAGATCGTCGGTCACCAGCACGACCCGCTTGTCCATGCTGATCACCAGCTTCCGCAGCCGCACCACCGCGCCCGAGCCCACCCGGTCCTCGATGGCCACGGCCACGTCCGCCCGCGCGGCCCCGTCCTCCAGGACGACCAGGTCCTCGCGCTGCTCCAGGATTCCGACGAGTCCGGCGCGGGACAGCGGGTCACCGCCGTGCACGACCACCCCGATTTTGTGCGTTGGCATGCGGAATCCTTCGAGGAAGGCCGCCGCTCGACCCGAAATCGACAATTTCCCGCCATTCGACACGAGCGCGAGGCGGACCGATCCGAATCCGCGACGACTGGCGGAACGTAACAGTGCCGTTACCGAGATCGAGTCCGACACTAGCGACGGCCACTAAACCGGTCAAGCGAACATGATGACGCAGAGTGGCCACCCGTTCCCGGTATCCGGGACGGGATCAGTGGCCCTTGCGGACGTTGCCGACACGCACCCAGACCCACAGGCCCAGGAAGACCAGGGCCGAGACGACGACGATGTCGATCGTCCGCGCGGTGGCCGCGGCGGCGGGACCGCTCTTCTGCACGACCACGCCCGGCGGGGGCGCCTGGGCGGTGTCGGACTGCGCCACGACCAGCGTCGAGTTCGCGACCAGCACGATCCCGGTCGGCACGGCCTGCGAGCGCGGCGAGGCGTCCCTGTCAGCGCCGATCGCGCTGCCCACCACGACCAGGAGCATGAACACGAGCGCCAAGAGGCTGGTCAGCACTGCCGCTCGAACGACACGAATGGCCACGACGCTCGTCCCCCTCGGGTACGGAACCGATGGACGCCAACGCACGGGCATACGGAGCCGACCCCCGAGGGGATCAATACAACGATGGAACGTTATCCCGCCGTTATCTGGCGGGCGCGGTACGTGGCGGCGGCGCTCGTGGCGGACGCGGCGATGATCGCCGAACCGACGACGATCCCGCTGATCGCGATCGGCACCCCGTCGGCGAGCGTGTAGCTCCGCAACGTCTCCCCGATCGACCAGATCCCCAGCACCGCGGTGACGATGCTCAGCCACGGCGCGTCCAGCGGCGCCATGGCCCGGACCATCGACAGCACCAGCACCGCGCCACCGATCGCCACGACCACCCAGAACCCGGCGAGCTTCTCGCTGAGCACGGTGCGGTCGAACGCGAGCGGCGCGATGATCGACCACACGGCCGCCAGGAAGCAGACCGTGCTGGTGCGGCTCGCGACGGCGATGAGCCGCAGCACGACCTCCTCGCCCTGCCACTGCGCGGAGTCCTCCACCTGACCCTCCGGTGTTCCACTCGACTGGTCCCCGAAGACTTCCACGACCCGACGGAGATGTCGATCATGGGATTCGGGCTGCGAGGGAGATCACGAGCATGGCCGACACCGCCGCGCTTGTCGAGCACGCGGACCGCTCGGTCTGGGCCGATCAGCCGAGCAGCCGGGTCAGCTCCACGCGGGAGCGGACCTCCAGGCGGGCGAAGATGTTGCGGAGGTGGTGTTCCACCGTGCGGTGGCTGATGAACAGCTGGGCGGCGATCTCGCGGTTGGTCGCGCCCTCCGCCACCAGGCGGGCGATCTGGGACTGCTGCGGGGTCAGCGCGGCCGCGGGGGCCGTCTTGGTGGGGGTGATGGTGTCGCCCGAGGCGCGCAGTTCGGCGCGGACGCGGTTGACGAAGTGCTCCGAGTCGTACTGCTGGAAGATCTTCAGCGCGTCGCGCAGGTGTTCGCGCGCGACCTTCGGCCTGCGGCCTCGGCGCAGGCGGTGGCCGTAGAACAGCTCGGTCTTCGCCAGCTCCATCGGCGTGCCGCCCGCGCGGTGCAGGCGGATCGCCTCCAGGAAGTGGGCGTCCGCCTCGGGTTCCGAGCCCGCCAGCAACGCGCGCGAGCGGTGCGACAACGCCAGCCGCGCCGGACACCCCGTGCTCGCCGCCCAGCCCTCGAACTGCCGCAGCACGTTGACCGCCTTCGCCTGCTGGCCGCACGCCACCGCCGCCTCCACGAAGTGCGGCGCGGTCATCACCTTGATGCCGGGGTGCACACGACCGGTGCCGACCGCCAGCAGCCGCAACCGGTTCAGCGCGTCCACCGGCCGGTCGTCCACCAGGTCCACGCACGCCAACGCCCACGAGCTGAACGTGCTCGGCCTGCCGAGACCGCGCCGCGCCACGTCCGCGGCGGCCAGGTGCAGGCGGTGCACGGCCGTGGCCTTGTTGCCCTGCAACGCCGCCATCAGCGCCAGGATCGTCAGGTGGTCGACCACGGTGTTGGGCTGCCCCATCGCGGTCGCCTCGCGCACACCCTCCAGCGAGCTGTCCGACGCGATCGAGTGCTGGTCCAGCAGCAACGCCGCCAACGACCGGTACACCAGCGCCCACGGCACCAGCGACGCCATGCCGCTGTCCCGCGCGGCCGCCACAGCTTGCGTGGCCAGCTCCAGCGACGGGGTGGCGTGGCCGAGCACGTACGCCGCCTGGCTGCCCCAGATCTTCGACCGCGGATCCGACAGGTTCGTCGCCAGCCGCACCGCCCGTTCCAGCGCGGGCTTCGCGACGCGGTGGCGACCGGCGAACGTGGCCGCCATGCCCTCCAGGTGGTCGAACATCAGCTGCGTCACCGGCGGCTCGTCCGGACGGCGCAGACGCGCGGCACGGGCGGCGGTCAGGGCGTGGTCGGCCTGGTCGCCCGCGATGCTGCCCGCCTCGGCGGCGAACACCAGCGCGGTGATCGCCAGCGTGCGGTGGGAGTCCAGCAGGTCGTCCGACGCCTTGCGCAGGTTGCGCACCGCCGACCCCGGCATGCCGTCACCGAGTTCGATGCCGCCACGCACGAAGTCGGTCAGCCCTCGTAACTCCCGGCCGCGCGTGTACGCGCGCGCCTCGCGCAGGCTCGCGCGCGACTGCCGTGGTCGGCCGACCGACCAGTGGTCGGCCGCGGCGGCGATCAGGTGGGCCGCCTTGGCGTCCGGCGACCGAGTCAGCGCGGCGGCCCGTTGGTGCGCCTGGGAAGAAGCCGCGTAGTCGCCCGCGCGCCGGGCGCTCTCGGCCGCGGCGGCGAGGTCGGCGGCCAGGCCGTCGGCCGCCTCCCGGTTCATCGCGGCCTTGTGCCACAGCCACCGCGACCGGTGGTGGTCCGGGTCGAGGACGTCGGCCAGCAGCGCGTGCGCCCGGCGGTGCTCGCGGATCGGGACCTCCGTGCGCAGCACGGATCGCGTCAAGCCGGACGACACGACGACGTGCTCGCCGCGCAGCGCGAGCAGGCCGCTGTCACGGGCCTCCTCCAACGCGTCCAGCTCCAGTTCCGCGCGCACGACGGTGTCGAGTTCGAGGTCCTCGTCCGCCACCGCAAGCAGCACGAGCCGTTGCGCATCCGGCGCCAGGGCGTGGAACCTGGCGCGCAACCGAGATCGCAGCACGCTGTCCGGCCCGAGACGGCCCGTGCCCGCGAGTTCGGTGAGCGCGAGCGGGTTGCCGCCCGCGAGGTCGAGCACCTCCTCGGCGAAGTCCTCCGACACGCCGAGGGGGTTGTGGTCGGCGAGGACGGCCAGCGCGGCGGGATCGTCCAACGGGCGCAACGGCAGCACCGGCAGCCCGGCGAGGGGGTTGTCGCCGCGGTGCGGCTCCAGCGCGAACAGCACGGCGACGCGGTGATCGGTGACCCGGCGGGCGAGGAACGCCAGCGCCTCCAACGACGTCCGGTCCAGCAGCCCGGCGTCGTCGACGAGCACCAGCACCGGGCGTTGGGCGGCCACCTCGCACACCAGCCGGTGCACCTCGGTGTTCAGCGCGAACGCGCGCCGGTGAGCGCCGGGCGCCAACCCGACGGCCGCCCGCAGCGCCTCGGGGACGCGGTCGGCCACCGGGTGCAGCAGCCGGTGCAGGCCCGCGCCGTCGAGCGCCGACTCGGCGGGCACACCGTGCGCCGTCAACACCCGGAAGTCCGCGGTGTGGGCCAGACGGAGCAACGCGGACTTGCCGGACCCGAGCCCGCCCGTGACGACCAGCGCCGCCCCCCGACCGGCCCGCGTGGCGTCGAGCAACTCCCGGACAGCGCCGCGCTCCTGGTGTCGACCGCGCAAAACGACCTCGGGAGCCATACCGGACAGTGTTGCGCGCGGGTGACGAAATGGGGAAGGGCTTGGACCGGAATTTACCTATCAACGTTAGTTTTGAAGCCCCACGACTGGTGATTCCACCGATGCCGCGCCTCGATGATCAGCCCAGACTGCTGCGAACCACCGCCGGTACGTGGAAGCAGGCCAATGACGATCACTTCCCACGAGAAGTTGCTGGACGTAGGCGGTGTCACGGTCCGGTTCGGCGGGCTGGTGGCGCTGCGTGAAGTGTCCCTCGCCATTCGACCCAACACCGTTGTCGGGGTCATCGGGCCGAACGGGGCGGGCAAGACGACGTTGTTCAACGTCGTGTGCGGGTTCATCCGGCCCAACACCGGGGAGTTGCGGTGGAAGGGGCGGTTGTTGCGCAGGCACCGGCCCGACCAGCTGGCCGGGCTGGGGATCGCGCGGACCTTGCAGGGGCTCGGGTTGTTCGGTGGGTTGACCGTGCTCGAGAACGTGATGACCGGTGCCGGGAGGCTCGCGCGGACCGGGGCGTTGGCGTCGTTGCTGGGGACGGGGAAGTCCGCGCGGGACGAGCGGGAACTGCGGGAGCGGTCGATGGCGGTGTTGACGGAGTTGGACGTCGCCCACGTGGCGCACCTGCATCCCGGCGCGCTGCCCTACGGCGTGCGCAAGCGCGTGGCGCTGGCTCGTGCGCTGGTGTCGGAGCCGGAACTGCTGCTGCTCGACGAACCGGCCAGCGGGCTGTCGTCCGGGGAGATGGACGAGCTGGCCGAGCGGATCCGGGGGTTGACGGAGTCGACCGCGGTCGTGCTGGTGGAGCACCACATGGACCTGGTGATGCGGGTGTGCGACGAGGTCGTGGTGCTCGACTTCGGTGAAGTCATCGCTTCTGGCTCCCCCGACGAGGTGCGCGTCGACCCCGCCGTCGCCGACGCGTACCTCGGCACCACGCCCGAGGAGCTGCCGAGTGCTTGAGATAGCGGGGCTGACGGCGCACTACGGGTTGGTGCGCGCGTTGTCGGACGTGTCGTTGAAGGTCGAGGAGGGCAGCATCACGGCCATCCTCGGCGCGAACGGGGCGGGCAAGACGACGCTGCTGCGGGTGATCAGCGGGCTGGTGCGGCCGAGTTCGGGGCGGATCACGGCGTTCGGCGAGGACGTGACGGCGTTGTCGACGGACCGGATCGCGCGGTTCGGGATCGCGCACGTGCCGGAGGGCGGCGGGGTGATCCCGGAGCTGACCGTGGAGGAGAACCTGCGGCTGGGCGCGTTGTGGCGCAAGGACAAGGCGGACCGGGGCGCGGCACTGGCCGAGGTGCTGGAGCTGTTCCCGCCGCTGGTGCCCCGGCGGGCGAAGGCGGCGGGCACGTTGTCCGGTGGCGAGCGGCAGATGTTGGCGATCGGTCGCGGGCTGATGGGCAGGCCGCGGTTGCTGCTGCTGGACGAGCCGTCGCTGGGGCTGGCGCCGCTGGTCGCTGCGAAGATCATGGCGGTGCTGCGGGACCTGCGGGCCGCCACCGGGTTGACCGTGCTGCTGGTCGAGCAGAACGCGCGCAGCGCGCTGTCCATCTCCGACCACGGTTTCGTGCTGGGACTCGGTGCGGTGGTGGCGTCGGACGACGCCGACACGCTGCTCGCCGACGACCAGCTCCGCCACGCCTACCTCGGTTTCTGATCGGAAGGGGTCCGGGATGACCACGTTCGTGAACCTGACCCTGGGCGGCCTGTCCAGCGGCGCGGTCTACGCCGCGCTGGGGCTGTCACTGGTGATCATCTACCGCGCCACCCGCGTGGTGAACTTCGCGCAGCCCGCGCTGGCGCTGATCTCCAGCTACGTGGCGTACTCCGTCACCAAGGGCACGGGCAGCTACTGGCTCGGCTTCGCGGCGGCGATCGTCGTCGGCACGCTGCTGGGGGTCGTCGTGGAGCGGCTGCTGATCCGGCCGCTGCGCGACGCGGGCGAGTTGAGCGCGATCATCGCGACGCTGGGTCTGCTGCTGGTGTTGCAGGCCGTGGCCGGGATGATCTGGTCCAACGAGCCGCACGCGTTCTCCTACGCATTCGACTTCCGCGGCCGGTTCGCCGCGGCGGACCTGTTCGCGGTGCTGGCCGTCGTGGTGACGGCCGCGGGTGTGCTGCTGCTGTTCAAGTTCACGCCGTTGGGCCTGCGGATGCGGGCGGCGGCGTTCAACCCCGAGGTGGCGCGGTTGGTGGGCGTGCGGGTCGGGGTGATGCTGACGATCGGCTGGGGTCTGGCGGCGGGCGTGGGCTCGCTGGCCGGGATGCTGGCCATCCCCCCGTTCATCTCGCCGAACGCGCTGGACGAGGTGTTCGTGTTCGCGCTCACGGCGGCGGTGCTGGGCGGGCTGGACAACCCGCTCGGCACGATCGTCGGCGGGCTGGGGTTGGGGATCGGGCTGTCGTACGTGTCCGGGCTGCTCGGACCGGAACTGGTGCCGTTGGCGGCGTTGGCGATTCTCGTCGCCGTGCTGGCGGTCCGTCCGGCGGGTCTGTTCGGTCGAGCAACCGCGAGGCGAGTGTGAAGAACCTTCCCCCGATCGTCCTGCACCTGCTGGCGGCCTTGGGTTGCCTGGTGCTGCTGGTCCTGCTGACGATGGTCACGGACCCGTTCACGAACCTGCGGATCGCGACCGTCGGCTACTACCTGGTCGCGGTGGCCGGGTTGGCGTTGCTGACCGGGTTCAACGGGCAGGTGTCGTTGGGGCACGGCGCTTTCATGTTCATCGGCGCGTACACCGTGGCGCTGCTGGTGAAGCGGGTGCCGTCGTTCCCGATCTGGGCGGACCTGCTGTTGGCGACCGTCGCGGGCGGGATCGCCGGGCTGCTGGCGGGTGCGGCGGCGGCGCGGTTGCGCGGGCCCTACCTGGCCGGTGCGACGCTGGCGTTGGCCGTAGGGCTTCCCGCTGTGGCACAACGTTTTCCGGACCTCTTCGCAGGCAGCAACGGGTTGAGCTTCACGGTGAACAGCCAGCCCGCGGCGTTGGCGGGCGTGCCGCCGACCCGGTGGCAGGCGTGGATCGTGTGGCTGGCGGTGCTGTTGGCGCTGGTGTTCCTGGCGAACCTGGCGCGCGGCAAGCTCGGCCGGACGCTGCGGGCGGTGCGCGACGACGAGGTCGCGGCGTCGCTGGCGGGTGTCCACGTGGGACGGACGAAGATCCTGGCGTTCCTGGTGAGTTCGGCGTGCGGTGGCCTGGCGGGTGGTTTGCAGGCGTTCCTGCTGGGCACGGCGGCGCCGGGGTCGTTCACGGTGGCGCTGTCGCTGTCGCTGCTGGCGGCGCTCGTGCTGGGCGGCCTCGGCAGCCTGTGGGGTGCGCTGTGGGGTGCGCTCGCGCTCGTCTACTTCCAGGTGTGGACCGACGACCTCGCCGAACTGCTGGACCTGCGCACCGACATCTCCGACAACCTCCCGCTCGCCCTGTACGGCGTGGTGCTCATCGTGATCGTCCTCGCCTTCCCGGCGGGGATCCAAGGCGGCCTGCGCAAGGTGTGGGTCCGGGTACGACGCCCGGCCCCGTCTCAACGAGGAGAAGCATGAGAAGCAGTCGTTCCGTCCTGGCGGTCGCGCTGGCCTCCGCACTGGTGCTCGCGGGGTGCGGTGGTGCGGGTGAGACGCCCGCGAACAGCGGGGCCCAGAAGGGTGAGCCCGCGCCTGGGGTCACCGACACCGAGGTGGTCATCGGCACGCACCAGCCGTTGACCGGGCCCGCCGCGCCGGGCTACAGCAGGATTTCCGTTGGTGCGAAGGCGGTCTACGACTACGTCAACGACGGCGGTGGGATCAACGGGCGGAAGATCACCTACAAGGTCGAGGACGACGGGTACAACCCGACCAAGACGGTCGAGGTCGTCAAGAAGCTCGTGTTGCAGGACAAGGTGTTCGCGATCGTCGGCGGGCTGGGGACGCCGACGCACTCGAAGGTGCTGGACTACCTGAGCGGCGAGGGCGTGCCGGACGTGCTGGTGTCCTCGGGCGCGCTGATGTGGAACTCGCCGGAGAAGCACCCGAACACGTTCGGGTACCAGCTGGACTACACCCGCGAGGGGAAGATCCAGGGGCAGTACATCAAGGACAACTTCGCGGGCAAGAAGGTCGGGCTGCTCGTGCAGGGCGACGACGTCGGCACGGACACGCAGAAGGGGCTCGACCAGTTCATCAAGGACCAGATCGTGGAGCGCAAGACCTACGACCCGGCCAACACCGACGTGACGCCGCAGATCTCGGCGTTGCAGGCGGCGGGCGCGGAGGTCGTGGTGTGCGAGTGCATCCCGGCGTTCATGGCGTTGACGATCCTGACGACGTTGAAGATCGGCTACAAGCCGCAGCTGGTGGTGTCCAGCATCGGCGCGGACCCGGCGACGTTGACCGGGCTGGTGGAGCAGTTCGCGAAGCAGGGCGGGGCGCAGGTGTCCGGCGGGGCGCTGCTGACGGGCATCATCGGCACGCGGTACCTGCCGAGCGTGCGCGGCGGCGACGACGCGTGGACGACGTTCTTCAAGGGCATCCACGACAAGTACATCCCGCAGGAGGCGTTCACGGATACACTGGTGTACGGGATGGTGCAGGCGTACACGTTCTCGCAGGCGCTCAAGGCCGCGGGCAAGGACCTGACGCGGCAGAAGCTGCTCGACGCCATGTCGTCGGGTGAGCTGAAGGGGCCTGGGCTCACGCCGTTCGCGTACAGCAAGGACGACCACGCGGGCTACACGGGCGCGCTGGTGTTCCGGATCGAGGCGGACGGCAGCGTGAAGACGTTGCAGGAGGCCAAGACCACGGACACCCAGACCGGTGAGGTGAAGTCCTACGGCGAGAAGCGGCCCACTCCGGAGGAGGTCAAACTGGTGGGCTAGTGGTTGCACCGATGCGGAGCGGCGGGCGGGGACACCAGGATGAGACGTGCCGGTAACAGTCCCGACACGGCACAGGTCCCCTCCTCCACGATTCGGGGTGTACAACGACGTGCAGCTTCGCAGCGTTTTCACGACGGTGACCCTGACGGCGGCCCTCCTGGGCGCCGCCGTCACGGCCTCCCCTGCCAGTGCCGCGGAAAACCCCTACGAGCGCGGCCCCGCACCGACCAACTCCAGCATCGAGGCGTCCCGCGGCTCGTTCGCGACCTCGTCGACCTCGGTGTCGTCGTTGTCCGTCAGCGGTTTCGGCGGCGGCACGATCTACTACCCGACGAGCACCGCGTCGGGCACGTTCGGGGCCATCGCGGTCTCCCCCGGCTACACCGGGACCCAGTCGTCGATCTCGTGGCTGGGCCCGCGCATCGCGTCGCAGGGCTTCGTGGTGTTCACCATCGACACGATCACCACGCTCGACCAGCCCGACAGCCGGGCGGCGCAGTTGTTGGCGGCGTTGGACTACCTGACCCAGCGCAGCACGGTCCGCACCCGGATCGACGCCACCCGGCTCGGCGTGATGGGTCACTCGATGGGCGGTGGCGGCACCCTGCGCGCCGCCGCGCAACGCCCGTCGCTGCAGGCGGCGATCCCGTTGACCGGGTGGCACACCGACAAGACGTGGAACGACGTCCGCGTGCCGACGCTGGTGGTCGGCGCGGACGGCGACACCATCGCCCCGGTGGCGACCCACTCGTCGCCGTTCTACAACACCCTGCCGTCCACTTTGGACAAGGCGTACCTCGAGCTGCGGGGCGCGACGCACTTCACGCCGAACAGCTCGAACACGACGATCGCGAAGTACAGCATCTCGTGGTTGAAGCGCTTCATCGACAACGACACCCGCTACGAGCAGTTCCTCTGCCCGGCCCCGTCACCGAGCCTGACGATCGCCGAGTACCGCGACACGTGCCCGCACTCCTCCTGAGCGCCGGGCCGTGACCGGAGCCCCGCCGCACACGCCTGCGGCGGGGCTCCGGTTTCGGCGTTTCCCAGGTCGGGTGCCGTTCGCCCCTTGTTTTCCGTAGAGGTCTAGACCACACTTCCGAACATTCTGGCCGCCGCCACGACCGGATCGAGGAAGAATGGGCAGACGCTCGTTTACGGCTTGGGGGACGGCGGGTGTCGTCGTGGCCGGGTTGGTTGTCTTCGCTGGTCCGGCGGGGGCCGTTGGGCCTTCCGCGGTGTTTCGGAAGGTGTCGGACTGGGGGTCCGGGTTTTCCGGGGAGTACACCGTGACGAACACCGGGACCTCCACCGTGAGCGGGTGGAAGGTGGAATTCGATCTTCCTTCCGGGTCGGCGATCGGGAGTTCCTGGGACGCCACGATGACGCAGGCCGGCAGCCACTTCACGTTCGTCGACAAGGGGTGGAACGGGACGTTGGCACCCGGTCAGACGGCCTCGTTCGGGTTCAACGGGACGCCTGGTGGGGCGAGTGCGGTGCCGTCGAACTGCAAGCTGAACGGCAAGGCGTGCGACGGCAGCACGCCGGACGACACCACCGCCCCCTCCGTGCCGCAGAACGCGCGGTCCACGGCGAAGACGGCGAACACGGTGTCGTTGGCGTGGAACGCCTCGACGGACAACGTGGGGGTCGCCTCCTACGAGGTGTACCGCGACGGGCTGCCCGCGACCACGTCGACCGGGTTGGCGGCGACGGTGAGCGGGTTGTCGCCGGAGACGACGTACGTGTTCACCGTGCGGGCCAAGGACGCCGCCGGGAACCTGTCCGGTGCGAGCGCGGCGGTGTCGGTGAAGACCGACGCGGGTGGTCCGCCGCCCGCCCGGTGGCATCCGCCGTACCTGTCGGTCGGCACGGTGTACGAGCCGTTCGACGGGACCGACCGGTTCTTCGCCAAGGTGAAGCCGCGTTTCCCCGCGGGCTCGAACGTCGACTACGGGTACCTGTACCTCAACGGCGGCCAGCAGATCGCCGAGTGGAAGGGCCGCGCGGAGCGGTTGGCGGGCAAGAGCAAGGCGAACGGGCTGACGCCGGTGTTCGTCGTGTACGCCATGGGCGGCAACAGCGACTCGCCGAGCGTCATGTGGTCGAACCTGCAGAGTTCGAGCTACGTGAACCAGGTCTTCGGTGGTCTGAAGGAGATCGCGACCACGGCGACGAACATCATGGGCTCCGGGAACGTCGGTTACGTGCTGGAGCCGGACACGTTGGGCTACCTGCTCCAGCAGTACGCCGGGACCTACGGCAACGACCCGGAGCGGATGCCCGCCGCGACCAGCGGCGCCTACGACTCCGGCGCGCTCGTGCGCGGCGTGGACCCGGACTTCCCGAACACCCTCACCGGGTTCGTGAAGGCGATGAACTACGCGCTCAAGAAGCACACGCCGCACGCCTTCCTGGGCTGGCAGCTCAACCTGTGGGCGGCCTCCGGCGCGCCGGGCAACGGGATCGTGCACTCCACCGAGGCGTTCGGGTTCGAGGCGGGCAAGCAGCGGATCGTGGACAACGCCGCCGCGAACGCCACGTTCGCGTTGAAGGCGGGTGTCGGGTACGCGGCGGAGTTCGTGTCGATCGACAAGTACGGCCTCGACGCGATGTGCGCGGAGCCGAGCCTGGCGAACGACCCCGCGCGGGCCACGTGGTTCTGGAACAACGACCTGTGGAACAACTACCTGCTGTTCGCCAAGACGGTGAAGCAGACGCTGTCGTTGCCGGTCGTGCTCTGGCAGGTGCCGGTGGGCCACATCAACGGCACCAGTCGGACCAGTCCGACGGAGTACAACTCCTCCGGCCGGTTCCCGGCGCTGCCGAACACCACGCAGCAGTGCGAGGACTCGGCGTCCACGTTCTTCTTCGGCGACAGCTTCACCGCGTCCGGCGCGCGGCTGGAGTACTTCACCCGCAACGAGTGGCGCGACCCGAAGCTGACCGTCAGCGGTTCCACGGTGACGTGGGGGTCGCACTTCCAGGAGGCGGCCGCCGCGGGGGTCGTGTCGATCCTCATGGGCGCGGGTGTCGGCACCGCCACCCGCGGTGTCCCCCAGCCCGCCAACACCTCGGCCGTGCCGGTGGACGCGCCCACCGACGGCTATTACTGGATCACCCGTGTGCAGGAGTACTACGCCGGACCGGTACCGGTGAGCTGAGCGCGTAGCGGGCCGTCGCCGGTCGACGATCTCCCCGGTGGGGGCAGAACGGGTCTGTTCCCGTTCTGCCCCTAGGGAGTGCGCATGTCCTGGTTACCCAGGCTGGCCGCGGTGGTCGCGGCTTTCACGCTCGTCCTGTCCGGCACGGCGCCGGCTTCGGCCGACGCGCCTCGGGCCGCGATCCAGACGCCGACCACCGGGGCGGCGGTGGAGGTCGGCGTGCCGGTCCTGTTCTCCGGCAACGCGTGGAACGGCGAGGCCGGGGGGATCATCTCGGTCGAGCTGAGCGTGGACGGCGGCGAGACCTGGTTCGAGGTGGGCACCAAGGAGTCGTGGCGCTACGCCTACACCCCGACCGAGCCGGGGGTCCTGACGGTGGTGGCGCGGTCGTCGACGAACTCGGTGGTCGGGCCGCCGACGGTGGCGAGGACGCTGCACGTCGGCGTCGCCGGGCCTCCTCCCCCGGTCGACTGCAACGACTGCGGCTTCTGGTTTTCCTCGTTCACCTACCCCCACGACCCGGACACCGAGCCGGTCGAACTGGGCACGCGGGTGCGGTTCGACCGGCCAGGCCTGATCACGGCGGTGTCCGTGACCCGCGGCGACTACCAGGGTGAGATCACCGCGCGGGTGTGGTCGGGCGAGGGCGATCTGCTGGCCGAGCAGGCGAGCACGGCCACCGGGTTCAGCACGAAGGTCACGCTGCCGACCCCGGTCCCGGTGACGGCGGGGGCCGACTACGTCGTCTCGTACTACACGCCGGCGGGCGGGTACGCGGCGTCGGAGGACTTCTTCACCGGGACCGTGGTGAGCGCGCCGTTCATCGCGCCGCACGACGGCGTGCACGGGGCGGGTGTCTACCACTACGGCGTGGACGGGGGTTTCCCCACCGACTCGTGGCACGACAGCAACTACTGGGTGACGCCCTACTTCCGCGGGTGATCCAGCGACAGCGACAGGTCGCGGAAGGCGTCGACCTGCGCCCGCAGGTCGGCGGCCTTCCGCTCGGCCACGGCGACGGCGTCGGTTCCGGCGATGAACCGCAGCGGCGGCTTCTCCAGCGCGGCCACGGTCACCAGGGCGGCGGCGAGCTTGGCCGGGTCGCCGTCCTGGGCGCCGTGGAACGACCGCCACCGCGCCACGGCGTCGGCGGTGCGGTCGGCGTAGTCGTCGACCGGCTGGTCGCCGTAGGTCGACGACTCCCCGCTGAGCAGTTCGGTGCGGAACGCGCCGGGCTCGACGAGGGTCGCGCCGATCCCGTAGGGGGCGATCTCCGGCGCGAGGGACTCCATCCAGCCCTCCAGGCCGAACTTGGCGGCGGCGTAGGCGGAGACGAACTCCAACCCCTGCAAGCCCGCGGTCGAGCTGATCGTCAGGACCAGGCCCGATCGTTGCGCGCGCAGCACGGGCAGCACGGCGCGGGTGACGGTCATCGGGCCGAGCAGGTTCGTCGCCAGGTGTCGTTCGAACAGTTCGGGGCTGGTCTCCTCGAAGAACCCCATTTGCGCGGCGGCGGCGTTGTTGACCAGGACGTCGATCCGGCCGAACCGGTCGACGGCGGCGCGCGCCTCGTCCGCGCTGGTGATGTCGAGCCGGGTCACGAGCAGGTCGTCGGCGGCGCCGACCGCGCGGGCGACCCGGTCGGTGTCGCGGCCGGTGGCCACGACGGCGTGGCCCGCGGCGAGGGCGGCCCTGGCGATGTCCGCGCCCAGGCCGCGTCCGGCTCCGGTGATGAACCAGACCTTCTTGTCAGTCATGCCGTGCACGTCCTCGTGTTGTCGAGTGGGTGCGGTCCAGGCAACCGGGTCGGCGGTGGGCGCGGGAGGACCCGTTCTGACCGGTACTGGCAGAACCTCCCTCGTCGGGGCGGGCGGTCCTAGCCTGGGGGCGTGGACAACAGGGCCGACGTGCGCCAGTTCCTCGCCACCCGCCGGGCCGCGATCACGCCGGAGCAGGCGGGGCTGTCGCTCCACGGCCGCAACCGGCGCGTCACGGGGTTGCGGCGCGAGGAGGTGGCGCTGCTGGCCGGGGTCAGCGTGGACTACTACACGCGGCTCGAACGCGGGAACCTGGCGGGCGTGTCCGAGAGCGTGCTGGACGGGCTCGCCCGCGCGTTGCGGCTCGACGAGGCCGAGCGCGAGCACCTGCACGACCTGGCCCGTGCGGTGAACGCGCCCGTCCGGGTCCGGCGGACGCGGCAGCGGGTGCGGCCCGCGGTGCGGCACCTGCTCGACGCGATGGCCGACGTGCCCGCGTTCGTGGTCACCGCGCGCCTGGACGTCGTCGCGGCCAACAGGCTCGCCCGTGCGCTGTACTCGTGGGGGTCCGACGATCCCGAGCCGCCGAGGAACCTCGCCCGGTTCGCGTTCCTGGACTCGCGCGCGCTGGACTTCTACGTCGACTGGGGCGAGGTGGCGAACGCGACCGTCGCGACGTTGCGCACGGCGGCGGGCCGCGACCCCTACGACCGCGATCTGTCGGACCTCGTCGGGGAGTTGTCCACGCGCAGCGACGAGTTCCGGGTCCGGTGGGCGGCGCACCGGGTGCGCCTGCACCACCACGGGGTCAAGGACTTCCACCACTCCGCCGTCGGCGACCTGGGCCTCGCGTTCGAGGTGCTGCCGCTGCCCGGCGACCCCGGTCTGAGCCTCACCACCTACAGCGCCGAGCCCGGCAGCCCGTCGCGCGACGGGCTGACGCTGCTGGCGGCGTGGGCGGACGTCGGGACAACTCGGTCGAGCTGACCGCGCCATCAACGGGAGGCGATGAAGTGGAGTACGCACGGCTGGGCGACACCGGTCTGAAGGTGAGCCGGATCGGGCTGGGCTGCATGAGCTACGGCGACCCGGCCGCCGGGATGCACGGGTGGACCCTCGACGAGGACGGCGCCGCCCCGTTCTTCCGGCAGGCCGTCGAACTCGGTGTCACGTTCTGGGACACCGCCAACGTCTACCAGGGCGGTACCTCGGAAGAACTGGTCGGGCGGGCGATCACCACGTTCTCCCGCCGCGAGGACGTCGTGCTCGCCACCAAGGTCAGCGGGAAGGTGCACGACGGCCCCGGCGGCAGCGGCCTGTCCCGCAAGGCGATCCTCGAACAGGTCGACGCCTCCCTGCGACGGCTGGGCACCGACCACATCGACGTCTACTACGTGCACCGCTTCGACCCCGAGACACCCGTCGCGGAAACCATGGCCACCCTGGACGGCCTGGTCAGGGCGGGCAAGGTCCGCTACCTCGGCGCGTCGTCGATGTGGGCCTGGCAGTTCGCCAAGATGCAGCACGTCGCCGTGGTGAACGGGTGGACGGCGTTCTCGGCGATGCAGGACCAGTACAACGTGCTCAAGCGGGAGGAGGAGCGGGACATGATCCCGATGTGCCTCGACCAGGGCGTCGGCCTGACCCCGTACTCGCCGCTGGCCAAGGGCAGGGCGGCGCGACCGTGGGGCGAGCGGACCACGCGGTCGTCGTCGGACACCGTCGCCAAGACCTTCGACCGCGACGTCGACGAACACGTCGTGAACGCCCTCCAGGAGGTCGCCGATGCCCGTGGCGTCCCCATGGCCCAGGTCGCCCTCGCCTGGCTGTTGTCCAAGCCGGTCGTGTCCTGCCCGATCGTGGGCGCCACGAAGCCCAACCACCTGGCGGACGCCGTCGCGGCCCTGGACCTCTCCCTCACCGCGGGCGAGATCACCGCACTGGAGGAGCCCTACGCGCCCCAGGACAACTACTGGTGGTGATGCACGACAACTCGGTCGAGCTGACGGCGTCGACCGGCTAGTTTCGGGCGATGCTGCTGCTGGTGCCCGCCGATCCCCTGCGCCCTGCCCGACCCGACGAGCACTTCGCGGCCGAGGCCCGTGCCGCGCGGGACGCCGGGGTGGTGGTGGCGGTGGTCGACCACGACGTGCTCGCCCGCGGTGGGGACGTGGACCGGGCTGTCGCCAAGGTTCCGGTGGACGACGACGCGGTGTACCGCGGGTGGATGTTGCGGTCCGAGCACTACGCGGGGTTCGTCGAGGCGTTGGCGCGGCGCGGGGTCGCGGTGCGGACCGATGCCGAGCGGTACCGGCGGGCGCACGAACTGCCTGGTTGGTACGAGGCGTTGGCGGGTGTGACGCCGGAGTCGGTGTGGACCGTCGGAGCGGGGCGGGCGGAGTTCGATGCGGCCCGGTCGGCGCTCGGTGCGGGGGCGGCGGTGTTGCGCGACTACACGAAGTCGATGAAGCACCACTGGCACGAGGCCGCGCTGCTGCCGGACCTGGCCGACGCGGAGGCGTCGTGGGCGGTGGCGAGCCGGTTCCTGGAGCTGCGCGACGACGAGTTCACCGGCGGGTTCGTGCTGCGGCGGTTCGAGCGGTTCACGTCCGCCGAGGTCCGCACGTGGTGGGTGGACGGCCGGTGCGTGCTGGTCGGCCCCCACCCCGACACCCCGCACGACGTGGTCGGCGACCCGGACCTGAGCGCGGTGGCGCCGTTGGTCGCGGGTCTGGGGCTGCCGTTCGTGGCGGTGGACCTCGTGGAGCGCTCGGACGGCGTGTGGCGGGTCGTCGAGCTGGGTGACGGGCAGGTCAGCGACCTGCCGCGCACCACGGCTCCGGCGAAGCTGGTCGAGGCGTTGCTCGGTCAGGGCGTCCAGTGCGGGTCGCGGCCGGTGTAGCCGATCACGCGGTCGAGTTGGGGCGCGTCCTCGGGCACCGCGACCGGGGGGCCGAAGGGTCCGCTGGGGTCGCCGTTGGGCTGCGGGGTGACCAGGGCGTGCACGACGTCGAGCGAGCGCTGGTCGCAGGTGAAGGGCTGGCCGGTGGCGCGGGCGAGGTCCCAGGCGTGGACGACCAGTTCGTCGAGGCCGAAGCGGCCCATGACGGCGGCGGGGAGGTCGACGCCGCCCGCCTGCGTGGTGCCCTCCCACGCGTCGGGCTTGGCCCACGCCTCGGCCAGCGCCTCCAGGCGGGCCGGGATGCGCGTGCGCCAGTCGGGGCCGAGGTTCGCGACGCCGGGCTCCGGGGCACCCGAGGTGGCCTCGCCGAAGTCCTTCGTGGCGGCGGCGGTGAACGCCTGGGCGAAGTTGTCGATGTGGTCGATCAGGTCGCCGACGGTGTAGTCCTCGCACGGGGTGCGGTCGGGGAACTGGTCGTCGGTGACGCCCGCCAGCAGCTGCGCCAGGTGCCGGGCGGCGGGCGTGAGGTCGATCAGGTCGGTCATGGCGTGGCTCTCCTTCGTCGGGGTCCCAAGGGGTAGACCTCCGCGGCGGCCGGAAGTCATCGGTGGGGAGTGGATCACGGGTGACAGGTCTGCGTTGGTACCTTGGGGATGATCACGTTGATACATCACCCAAAGGAGACGCCAGCACATGAAGATCGGCATCGGGCTGCCCAACCAGGTTCGCGACGTCCGCCCGGAGATCCTCCCGGCCTACGCGGCGAAGGCCGAGGAGGCCGGGTTCTCGACCCTCGCCACGGTGGGGCGCATCGCCTACCCCGGCGTGATGGACACCGTCGCGCTGGCCGCCGCCGCGGGTGCGACGAAGAGCATCGGCCTGATCAGCACCATCATGCTCGCCACGGTGTGGCCGCCCACGCTGCTGGCCAAGGAGGTCGCGGGCATCGACGGCGTCTCGGGCGGCAGGCTCACGCTCGGCGTCGGGATCGGCATCCGCGAGGACGACTTCGTCGTCGACGGTGTTGGCCCGCGCGGCCGCGGCAAGCGCATCGACCACGACCTCGAGGTCTACCGCGAGGTGTGGAACGGCAAGACGGTCGGCGGCGACGAGAACCCCGGCGTCCCGGCGGGCACGCGCGAGGTGCCGATGCTGTTCGGCGGCATGGCGCCCGCCTCGTACGCCCGGATGGCCAAGTGGGGCCAGGGGTACATCGCCGGGTCCGTGCCCGCCGCGATGGTCGCGCCCACCTTCGAGGCCTCGCGCGCCGCGTGGCAGGAAGCGGGTCGCGAGGGGTCGCCGCGCCTCGTCGCCATCGCGTACTTCGCGCTCGGCGACGCCGACCGCGGCCGCGCGAACGTGCACAACTACTACGAGGCGACCGGCGAGTTCGCCGACCTGGTCTCGGCCAACGTCGGCGGCACGCCCGAGGCCGTGCGGACGCTCGTGGCGCAGTTCGAGGAGATCGGCGCGGACGAGTTCATCCTCAACCCCACGACCGACGACCTCGACGACGTCGCGCGGCTGGCCGACATCGTCCTCTAGCCGGTCTCAGGCCGCGGGGGCGATGCCGATCGTGGCCGAGATGCGCCGGAGTTCGGCGTCGTCCGAGACGCCCTGGAAGTCGTGGCGCGGCGTGTACGGGGCTTCCAGGGCGTGGACCTCGGCGTCGGTCAGCTCGACGTCGAGCGAGGCGACGGCGTCCTCGATGTGCTCCGGCCTGCTCGCGCCGACCAGCGGGGCGGTGACGACGGGGTTGCGGCGCAGCCACGCGAGCGCGATCTGCGCGCGGCTGACGCCGCGGTCCTCGGCGATCGCGGCCACGGCGTCGATGATGGACCGGTCGCTGACCTGCTGGGTGTAGAGCATGTCGGCGAACGGGTCGCTGCCCGACCGCCCGGTCGTCGCGTCGGCGCGGCGGGCGAGGCGGCCGCGGGCGAGCGGGCTCCACACGACCGTGCCGACGCCCTCGTCCGCGCACAGCGGCAGCATCTCCCGCTCCTCCTCGCGCGCCAGCAGGTTGTAGTGGTCCTGCATGGACACGAACCCGGCCCAGCCGTGGGCGCGTTGCAGGTGCAGGACCTTGGCGAACTCCCAGGCGCGCATGGAGGACGCGCCGAGGTAGCGGACCTTGCCGGACTTCACCACGTCGTGCAGCGCTTCGAGGGTCTCCTCCAACGGGGTCGCGTTGTCCAGGCGGTGGATCTGGTAGAGGTCGACGTGGTCTACGCCCAGCCTGCGCAGGCTGTGGTCGATCTCGGTGAAGACGGCCTTGCGGGACAGGCCCGCGCCGTTGGGGCCGGACCGCATGGGGTGGCGCAGCTTGGTGGCGATGACGACGTCGTCGCGGTCGGCGAAGTCCTTGAGGGCGCGGCCGAGGATCTCCTCGCTGGAGCCCTGCGAGTACATGTTGGCGGTGTCGAAGAAGTTGATCCCCGCCTCGACCGCCTGCCTGATCAGCGGGCGGGACCGCTCCTCGTCCAGCGACCAGACCGGGTGGCCCCTGGTGGGGTCGCCGTAGGTCATGCAGCCGAGTGCGATCGGCGAGACGTCGAGGCCGGTGGCCCCGAGCTTGGTGTAGCGCATGGCGGTGCTCCTCCTGTCCCGATAGCGGAGACCTCTCCGCTATTTCGGAACGTTAATGGAGACCTCTCCGGTACGCAATCGCCTGTCGCTCAGCTCACGTAGAGGGCCGCCAGCCGGGGAAGCCGCCGGGCCATCTCGGCCTCGTCGTCGAAGTCGAAGCCCCAGTCCGGGTCCAGGTCGGGGTAGCGGATGGTGCCCGCGCCGCGCGGCAGCTGCTCACCGGTGGCCTTGATGTGCGCGTTCCAGGCGATGCCGAGCACGTCCTCCCCCTCCATCTCGTCGCCGTCCGGCGCGGCGGCGACGATCTGCGGCAGGTCGGCCAGCGCGTCCGGATCGGCCACGACCCGTTCGAACACCTCCCGCCCCTGGGCGATGAGCCAGCCGCGGAAGTAGTCGAAGCCGTCGTCGGAGCAGCCGCCGTTGACGAGGTAGGCGGCGGCCCAGAGCGGGTTGCGGTAGGAGTCGGCCATCAGGTCCCAGAAGACCTGCTGGGCGGCGACGATCTCCGCGGCGGGTAGCGCCGCGAGCAGCGTGCTCGCCTGGTCGGCGACGGCCTCGACGTCCGTCGGGTCGGGTACTCCGGCGCGGGAGTCGGCGATCAGCGTCCAGAAGCGTTCGGTGTCCATGCCCGAGAGGATGCCGGCGGGGTACGACAAAACCGGGAAGACGAACCCTAGGCTGCCCGTATGGGGAACCCCGACGAGCCGCACGAGGTCCTCGTCGAGCACGCCCGCGCGCTGCTGGACGGGAACCGCTACCTGACCCTGGGCACCGTGTCCGCGGGCGGCGGGCCGTGGGTGAGTCCGGTCTACTTCGCCCCGCGCCCCGGCTGGGAGTTCCTGTGGGTGTCGGAGGTCGACACCGTGCACTCGCGGAACCTGGCGGCCCGCCCCGGCGTGAGCCTCGTGGTCTTCGACTCGACCGTTCCCGCCTACCACGGCCGCGCGGTGTACGCCGTGGGCGAGGCCCGCGAGGTGCCGCCGGACGTGCTCGACGACGTCCTGCCCGACTTCCCCGGCCCGCCCGGTCGCGGCGGCAACGCACTCACCCGCGACGACCTGGTCGACGGATCACCGTGGCGCCTCTACCTGGCCACGGCGTCCGACCTGTGGGTGCTGTGCCCCCGCGAACCGCGCCAGGCCTGCGCCTTGCACGGCATCGACCGGGACCACCGGGCCCGCGTGCTCTGAGGTGGGACTAGCCCCGCTCGGCGAGACGGCGAACCTGCCCGGCGTGCACGTCGGACACCCACTCCCAGCCGGGCTCGGCCGACGGGCCGATCCGCGGGTCGACGGGGTCGCGGCCGTCGCGCAGGGCGTGCACGTACGCCCGATCGCGCTCGATCCGTTCGCGCAACCGGTCGGCTCCACCGACGGACCCGTGGCCGGGGACGACGACCTCGACCTCGTCGGCCACGTCCTCGATCAGCGTCAACGCGGCGAGGTAGTCCTCGATCGGGTCGACGGCGTTCGGGTCGAGCATCGGGACCAGGACGTCGGACAGCAGGTCGCCCGCGACGAGGACCCCGCCGTCGCGGATCAGCAGCGCCGCGTGGCCGGGGGCGTGCGCGCGGTGCTCGACGACGGCGATGTCCGGTCCGTCCCAAGGGAAACGGGTCGCCTCGGCGGGCAGACCGGTGACGAGGCCGAGCAGGTCGAGCGGGACGTCGTCGGGGATGCCGAACCGGCGGGCGTCGATGCCTGCCGCCAGCCGCTCCCGGATGGTCTCCGCGCAGCGGGCGGTGGCGTACCGGGGCGCGTCGCCGAGCGCGGTGTGCCACAGCAGGTGGTCCCAGTGCGGGTGCGTCGAGAAGCCCGCCACGACGGTGTGGCCCGACTCGGCCAGGTCGCCCGCGAGGCACACCAGTTCGGTCTCGTGCACGCCCGCGTCGACGAGCAGGACACCGGCCGCGCCCTGGACGACCACGGCGTTGCTCCGGCAGAACTCGCTCTGGTGGACCGAGATACCCTTCGCCACCTCGGTCAGCACGGGGTCACGTCCCGGAGGGCGTAGTGGTGCATCGTGACTCCTTGCTCGAACGACCGCTGCTCCAGCAGGTCGAGGTCGATCGGTCGGTCGTAGTCGTCGAACAGCGGCCTGCCGAAGCCGAGGACCGAGGGGTGGGTGAAGAGCAGCAGCTCGTCGAGCAGCCCGGCCCGCAGCAGCTGCGTGGCGAGCGTCGCCCCGCCGACCCCGATGGCGCCGTCGGTCTCGGCGCGGAGCGCGGCCAACTGCTCGATCGCGTCGTCCCCTCCGATGACGCGGGTGCCGTGGTCGGCCGTCTTTCGGGTGCGGGAGACGAGGACCTTGGGCGCGGACGTCCAGATCTCGCCGTACTCGCGCAGGACCTCCGGCAGCGACGCGTCCGTGCGCGCCCGCGGCCAGTACTCCTCCATGGTCTCGTACACGACCCGGCCCTGGACCATCACGGCGAGCTGCCGCGCCCGCGCGTTGAACTCGCGGTGCAGCTCCTCGCCGATGCGCAGCCACTCGCCCGCGCCGTTGTCGCCCGGCACCTGCTCGATCCGCAGGTCGAGGGACACGTTCATCCAGTAGACGAAGCGGCCCATCCTCAGCCCTCTTCCCAGAGTGGTTGCGATTTGCAACCACTATAGTGAGGGCGGAAACCCTGTCAAGGAGGAGTCGTGGAACCACGGTCCGGCTGTCCGATCAACGCCGCCGTCGAGGTGCTCGGGGACCGCTGGTCGCTGCTCGTGCTGCGCGACGTCATCTTCGCCGACCGCCGCTACTTCCGCGCGCTGCTCACCGGGTCGAGCGAGGGCATCGCCACGAACATCCTCGCCGACCGCCTCGTGCGGCTCGTGGAGGCGGGAATCCTCACCCGCGGCACCGCCGCGCGCGGGCAGCGCGCCCGCTACAGCCTCACCGAGGCGGGCATCCGCACGGTCCCGATCCTCTGCGCCCTCGGCGACTGGGCCCTCGACTGGCGGCCGGGCAGCGCCGAACTCCGCGGCAGGCACGAACTCCTGCGCGAGGGAGGTCCGGCGTTCGTCGAGGAGGTGATGGACGAACTCCGCGTGCACCACCTCGACGCGCCGCCCAAGCCGTACGACGGCCCGAGCCCGCTCGACCGCCTGCGCGCCGTCGACCGGCCGTGACGGGTCCTACTCGGCGATGCGGTAGCCGACGCCCGCCGTGGTGGTGATGATCGGCGGGCCGCCGAGCTTGCGGCGAAGGCGGCCGATCGTGACGGTCACGGTGTTGGTGAACGGGTCGGCGTGCTCGTCCCACACCCGTTCCAGCAGGGCCTCCGCGCTCAGGTGCGCCGGGGCGGCGTGCAGCAGGGCTTCGAGGACCGCGAACTCCTTGACGGACAGGTCGAGCGGGACGCCGTCGCGGGTGGCCGTGCGGCGCACCGGGTCCAGTTCCACGCCCGCCGCGCGGAGCGTTCGGGGCCGGGCGGTGGGACGGCGGCGGGCCAGGGCGTGCACCCGGAGGACGAGTTCGGGGAAGTGGAAGGGTTTGGCGAGGTAGTCGTCCGCGCCGAGGGTGAGGCCGCTGACGCGGTCCCCCGGCGAGCCCGCGGCGGTGAGCATGAGGACCATCGGGCGGTCGGTCCGCTCGGTCACCATGCGGCACAGCACGTCGCCGTGAATGCCCGGCAGGTCGCGGTCCAGCACGACGACGTCGTACGGGTTCAGGTCGAGCTTGGCCGCGGCGGTGAAGCCGTCGTGCGCGAGGTCGACGGCCATCCCCTGGTCCCGCAAGCCTTCCGCCACGACGGCGGCGAGCGTCCGCGCGTCCTCGACGACCAGGATCCTCATGACGTCGACGGCAGGGACAGGGTGACGCGCAGGCCGCCTTCGGGACGGGCGTGCAGGTCCAGCCGGCCGCCGTGCGCGCCCGCGATGGCGGCGACGATCGACAGGCCCAGTCCGGTGCCGGTGTCCGAGCCGGTGCGGTCGGCGGCGAGCCTGCGGAACGGCTGGGCGAGCCCGGCCACGTGCTCCTGGTCCAGGACGTCGCCGCCGGTCTCCACGACCAGGCGCGGCTCGTCGCCCGCGGTGACGCGGATCCAGCCGCCCTGGTGGTTGTGCACGACGGCGTTGTCGATCACGTTCTCCACCATCCGGGTCAACAGCGCGGGACTCCCGACCGTCCACGCCCGGCCCGTCACGGCGCTGTCGTCGACCGTGATCCCCTTGCCCGCCAACGCTTCCGCGCGAGCTCCGAGAGCTTCGGAGACCAACGCGGCCAGGGAGACCTCGACGCGGTCGGCGAGGACGCCGTGCTGCGCGCGGGCCAGGACGAGCAGGCCTTCCAGGAGGTCGTCGACGCGGTCCAGCTCGGGGCGGAGGCGGTCCGCGAGGGCCACGGTCTGCGTCTCCGCCGAGGGTTTGGCCACGGCCACGTCCAGGGACGCGCGCATCGTGGCCAGGGGTGTGCGCAGTTCGTGGGAGGTGTTCGCGATGAACCGGCGCTGGGCGGAGAAGGAGGTCTCCAGGCGTTCCAGCAGGCCGTCGATGGTGTCGGCGAGGTCCTTGACCTCGTCGTCCGGGCCGGGCGCGGCGAGGCGTTCGTGCAGGTTCTCGGCGGTGATGCGGCGGGTGGCCGCGGTGATCGTCCGCAACGGCCGCAGCACGCGCCCCGCGACCGCCTTGCCCATCACCACCGACAGCACGGCCATCACGACGAGGGCGATCAGCGCGCTCACCACGAGCTGGCGGGTCCGGGCCGCGTCCGCGCCGTCGAGCTGCTCCTGGAGGCCGGGGACCACCTCCGGGCGCGGCAGCCCGACGGGGGCGACGTGGCTGACCTCCGTGCCCGCGAACAGGAAGGTGAGGGCCAGCAGTCCCGCGCCCGAGGCGAGGAACAGCGCGGCGTACAGCGCGGTGAAGCGCGCCCGGACCCGCAGGCGTCGTTGCTCGTCCATGCGGCCCAGGATGCCGTGCGAGACCTAACAGGGGCATGACGACGGCGGTTCGGCCGCTGTCACCGCCGCCGCCGTAGAACTCCTGCCCATGCACCGAGCCTGGACCGAGTTCCGCACCCGCGGCCGGATCGTCGCCGTCGTCGTCGCCATGCTGCTCACCGTCCTACCGGGACTGCTGCTCGCCGTCGTCGACCGGTCGACGTGCAGCGCGGGCACCGTCGAGATCCCCTGCCCCACCGACCCGACCGGGCCCGACGGGACCGCCGTGAGGGACCAGTTCACCTTCGCGCACCGGCCGTTGGGGCGGGAGGGGAGCGTCGCGGTCCGGCTGACGTCGTTGATCGGGATCATCACCTACCCGCCGCCGGACCACGACGAGATCGTGCCCGGCCTAGTCCCGTGGGCGAAGGCGGGACTGGTCCTCAAGGACGGCATCCGGCCGGGTTCGGCGTGCGCGGCGCTCGTGCTGACCGCGGAGCACGGCGTGCGGATGCAGCACGACTTCGTCCACGACACCGCGGGCGGTCCCGAACGCCTGACCGGGCCGCGCTGGCTGCGCCTGACGCGGTCCGGCGACCGGGTCACCGGGGACGAGTCGACCGACGGCGTCCGGTGGACGACCGTCGCCGCCGTCGACCTGCCGGGGCTTCCCGAAACGGTGCTGGTGGGGCTCGCCGTCACCTCGCCGGGCGACCTCACGCTGGTGCCGACCGGGCTAGGGGCGAGCGCCGGGCAGGACCGGTTCACCCAGGCCACGGCCGTGTTCGACAGCGCCTCGGTGGACGGAGTTCCCGTGAGCGGGTGGACGGAGGCGTTGATCGGCGAGTCGGGCGCCACGGACTGGGAGAAGTTCCACCAAGCGCCGGGGGTCGTCGAGGAGGGCGGAACGGTCACCGTGACCGGGTCTGGGGACATCGGGCCCGCGTCCGGGGCGGGCGGTCACACCCCGGCGGGGCTGCTCGTCGGGCTGGTCGCGGGGCTGCTGGTGCTGGCCGTGGTGGCGGCGCGGTTCGCGGCCGGGGGTGACCTCCGGGCACGGGCGGGGGTGGTCGGCGCGGTGTCGTTCGTGGTCGGCCTGGTCGCCGCGGCGGTGGTGGTGCCGGTCGGCTCGGCGGTCCTGCGCGCGAACGGCGGGGTCGTCCTGCCGGTCCCGTGGCCGGTCGTGCTGCGGGTCGTCGTCGGTGTGGGGGTGGTGGCCGCGGCCACCGCGGTCCTCGCGTTCGCGGCGGCCGTGCTGCTGCGGCGGGCGTGGGCGGCGGTGCTGGTCGTCGTCGCGGTGCT
>Ga0247771_1000136_pt1 | contig 28720 bp, 26 predicted proteins | sample UWRJL197509C6_FD_179948 | JGI IMG/M metagenome (GOLD analysis project Ga0247771, IMG submission 179948) | Plant litter microbial communities from Arlington Agricultural Research Station in Wisconsin, United States - UWRJ-L197-509C-6 | ecosystem: Environmental > Terrestrial > Plant litter >... | reverse complement strand
TTATTTGGGGGATTTGCCCCTTAAAATTGGAGATCGGGCAGGGCTTTAGGGCACTGCCTTTTGGCCCGATCAAGGGGCAAATCTAGGGGCCCCAAATCAAATCGGACACAGCACGCTGGAAGCCGGAGCCGCCAACCAGCCCAGCTGGAAGCGGGAGCCGCCAGGTGACCAGGCCGGAACCAGCGGCCACTGAGTGACCCACCTGGAACCGACGGCCGCCAGGTGACCAGGCTGCAAGCCGAAGCCAGTGAGCAACCCGGCCGGAAGCCGAAGTCACCGGCCGGCCAAGCTGGAACTCGCAGCCAGACACCCCAAGCCAAAGCCGCCGGGAAGCCCCGCTCAGGTGCTCGTGTCCAGGTCCAACTGCACAGTCGCCGTGCCCTTGCCCGGCCCGCTCGCCTCCACCGACAGCGACTCGTCCGAGGTCGTCTTCTTCGGTGGCCCGGCGTTCACCGTCAGCGCGGGCCACGCTTCACCCGGCTTTGCCGGGTCCGCGTGGGTGCAGGACAGGCCCGTCTCCACGTCCTGGCAGGACCAGCCCTCGCCGTCGGTGGAGAACACCGTGATCGCGTCGCTGGGGAACGAGAGGACCACGTTCAAGGGGTCCTTCGCGCTTTCACCCTGCGGGGCGGTGGTGGTCACGGTGAACGAGAAGCTGGTGTGGATGTACCAGCGGTCGCCCACCAGGGTGATGCCCCGGCCCTTCGCCAAGTCCACCTTCACTTCGCCCTCCGAGGACGGTGGCGCGTCCGACGTCGTCGTCGTCGGTTGCTCGGCATCGGAGGTCGTCGTGGTGGTGGTGGTCGGGGTGCTGGACGGAGGACTGCCCGTGTTCGTGGGGGCGCAGCCCGCCAGCAGCAAGACCGTGACCAAGCCCGTGATCGTCCTGCTCGGTCGCATGGAACCGCCTTCGTCCGCCGATGGTGCCACCAACGATGGCACAACCGCCGGATACCCGGCGGGCGGCGCGCTAGAACCTGGCGGGCTCCGTGTAACCGCCCCACTCGTCCTTGAGGACACCGCAGATCTCGCCCAACGTCGCTTCGGCCCTGGCCGCGGCGAGCATGGGTTCGATGAGGTTGCCGTCGGTTCGGGCCACCTCGACCATGTGAGCGAGGGCGCTGTCGACTGCCGCCTGGTCGCGGGTGGACCGGCGAGCGGCCAGTACGCGGTTCTGCTCGCGCTCCACCTCGTGGCTGACGCGGAGGATCTCCAGGTTCTCCGAGAGGGACTCGGTGTGGACGTTGACGCCGACGACCTTCTTGTCGCCCTTCTCCAGCGCGACCTGGTAGACGAACGCCGAGTCCGCCGTCTCGCCGGTGAACCAGCCGTCCTCGATGCCGCGCAGGATGCCGGACGTCATCTCGCCGATCTCGTGCTCACCCGACGGGACGGCGGCGCGGGCCATGTCCTTGATGCGGTCGAAGACCTTCTCGGCCTCGGCCTCGATCTTGTCCGTCAACGCCTCGACGTACCAGGAGCCGCCGAGCGGGTCCGCCACGTTCGAGACGCCGGTCTCCTCCATGATCACCTGCTGGGTGCGCAGGGCGATCTGGGCGGCCTTCTCGCTCGGCAGGGCGAGCACCTCGTCCAACGCGTTGGTGTGCAACGAGTTCGTGCCGCCCAGGACGGCCGCGAGGGCCTCCACGGCGGTGCGGACGATGTTGTTGTCCGGCTGCTGCGCGGTCAGCGAGACGCCCGCGGTCTGGGTGTGGAAGCGGAGTTGCTGGGCCTTCGCCGTGCGAGCGCCGTAGACGTCGCGCATCCACCTCGCCCAGATGCGGCGGGCCGCGCGGAACTTGGCGATCTCCTCGAAGAAGTCCAGGTGCGAGTCGAAGAAGAAGCTCAGGCCGGGCGCGAACTTCTCGATGTCCAGGCCGCGCGAGAGGCCCAGCTCGACGTAGCCGAACCCGTCGGCGAGGGTGAACGCCAGCTCCTGCGCGGCCGTCGCCCCGGCCTCGCGGATGTGGTAGCCGGACACCGACAGCGGCTTGTACGCGGGGATGTTGTCCTGGCAGTACGCCATCAGGTCGCCGATGAGCCGCAGGTGCGGCTCGGGCGCGAACAGCCACTCCTTCTGGGCGATGTACTCCTTGAAGATGTCCGTCTGGAGGGTGCCGTTGAGCTTCGAGATGTCCGCGCCCTGCCGTTCGGCGGCGACCAGGTACATCACGAACACGGGCACAGCGGGGCCGGAGATGGTCATCGACGTGGTGACCTGCTCCAACGGGATGTCACCGAACAGGACGTCCATGTCGGCGGCCGAGTCGATGGCGACACCGCAGTGGCCGACCTCGCCGAGCGAGCGCGGGTCGTCGGAGTCCTTGCCCATCAGCGTGGGCATGTCGAACGCGACCGAGAGGCCGCCGCCGCCGCGCGCCAGGATCATCTTGTAGCGCTCGTTGGTCTGCTCGGCGTTGCCGAAGCCCGCGAACTGGCGGATGGTCCAGTTCTTGCCGCGGTACCCGGTCGGGTGCAGGCCGCGGGTGAACGGGTACTCGCCCGGCCAGCCGATGCGCTCGAAGCCCTCGACCACCTCACCGGGCCGAGGGCCGTAGACCGGGTCGACCTCGACGCCGGACAGCGTCGTGAAGTCCGCGTCGCGCACGCGGCCGGTCGCCTCGGCCTTCGCGTAGGCGTCCTGCCAGCGCTGACGACCGGCCTCGTGGTCGGCGTAGTTCTCGTCGTAGCCGGGAGCAGGCATGGCGGTCTCCGCATCGTCGTCGATCCTCGAATAGTAGGATGTCCGACTATCTGACGCCATCGTGTCACCTGTCACAGCTCGCGCAGGTGGGCCTCCACGCGCTCGACCTTGGCGGCCATCTGACCGGTGAACCCCGGACGGATGTCGGCCTTGAGCACCAGGCTGACCCGCGGCGCGGCGGCCTGCACGGCCTCGGTGGCCTTCTTCACGACCGCCATCACCTCGTCCCACTCCCCCTCGACGAGGGTGAACATGGCGTTGGTCTCGTTGGGCAGGCCCGACTCGCGCACGACGCGGACGGCCTCGGCGACCGCCTTCGCGACGCTGCCGGACTCCCCGCCGAGCGGGCTGACGCTGAACGCGATGAGCACGCGTGCCTCCTGGATCGTCGACTTGTACCCACTGGTAGCTTCGCCTGCATGACGCCCCAGCCACTGCCGTTCGACCCGATCGCACGCGCGGCCGAGCTGTGGGAGAAGCGCATCGGACCGTCGACGTCGATGGCGGCGGTCACGAGCGTCATGCGCGTACAGCAAATCATCCAGTCCGCCGTCGACGCGGCCCTGAAGCCGCACGGGCTCACGTTCGCCCGCTACGAGGCGCTGGTGCTGCTGACGTTCTCCAAGGCGGGCAGCCTGCCGATGCGGGTCATGGGCGAGCGGCTCCAGCTGCACCCGACCAGCGTCACGAACATCGTGGACCGGCTGGAGGCCGACGAGCTGGTGCGGCGCAACCCGCACCCGACCGACCGGCGGACGACGCTGGTCGAGATCACCGACACCGGCCGGGCCCGGCGCGAGGTGGCCACCGAGGCCGTGACCAGCGTGGACTTCGGGCTGCGCGGGCTCACCGAGCGGCAGACCGAGCAGTTGACCGACCTGCTGGCGAAGGTCCGCCGCGCGGTCGGCGACTTCGAGGATTAATTCCGTCGCGCTCCACGGGCGGCCTCGGCCACCCTGTGCGGATGCGCGAGGTCACAGCTCTGGTGATGGTCGACGGCGAGTACGCGGGCTCCGTCGGGCCGTTCACCGTGGGCAGCCGGTGGTGGAACCAGGTCGAGGCCGTGACGGAGCACCTCGACCGGGTGCTCGGGGTGCCGACCAGCGTGCTGCGGCTCGTCGAGGGGGTCGGCGAGACGACCCGCGACGGCACGGTCACCTACCAGGAGGAGGCCCACGGCGAACCGGACCGGACGGCGTTGGACCCCGAGCCCGTGCACGCGTTCCCGGACACGCCCCTGCGGTTGCCGTGGGCGAAACCGGGCGGCCCGGCCGCCCTGGTCGAGTGGGCCGAGCGGTTCGTCACCCGAACAGGTCCCGTCGTCCAGGTGAAGACCTGGAACCTGTCGTGCGTCTTCCGGATGGACACCGACGCGGGCCGGGTGTGGCTCAAGGCGCTGCCGCCGTTCTTCACGGCCGAGCCGACGGCGCTGCGGCTGGTGGCCGAGCAGGACCCGACGCTGGTGCCCGAGGTGATCGCGACGGCTCCGCTGCGCGTGCTGATGACCGACGCGCCGGGCGACCCGTGCTGGACCGCCGAACCGGAGCACGTCCGGTCGGTGGTGCCGCGGCTGGTGGCCGCGCAAGCCGCGCTCGCGGGCGCGAAGCACCCGGACCTGCCGGAGGTGCCGATGTGGTCACCGGAGGTGGAGGGCTCCCGCGAACGGGCGGACGCGCTGCTCGCCACCGGGCTGCCGCTGACGCTGCTGCACGGCGACTTCCACCCCGGCAACTGGCAGTCCGACGGCGTCACCACCAAGGTGATCGACTGGGCGGACTCGTGCTGGGGCCACCCGGCGCTGGACGCGGCCCGGCTGTGGACGTTCCTCGCGCCCGAGAAGCGGCCGGCGTTCGCCGCGCTGTGGACGGCAGCCTGGCTGGAGCACGTGCCGGACAGCGACCCGGCCGCCGCGCTGGAGCTGGCGATCCCGCTGGTGCACGTGTTCAACGCGGTCCGCTACCGCGAGTTCCTGGCGAACATCGAGGACAGCGAGCAGGTCTACCACTTCGGGGACCCCGAGTACGAGATCCGGAAGGCTCAGGCCGCGCTGGCCTGAGGGACGTCCAACCGGCCGGTCCGGATCGCCCAGCGCTCGAAGACGATCGTGCCGAACGGCGGGATGCTCGCCAGCAGCGCGAGCACCGTCGTGCGGCGCTCCCACTTCTGGGCGGCGCTCGCGAGCAGGGCCACGAGGATGTAGGCGATGAAGACGAACCCGTGGATCGGGCCGAACACCTTCACGCCGATCTCGTTGTCCGACAGCACGTACTTGAAGAGCATCCCGATCAGCAGACCCGCCCAGGACACCGCCTCGGCCAGCGCGAAGAGGCGGAACCGACCCGCAGAGGTGGAGAGCATGGCCTCCATTGTGCTGCGTGAGCGGGCTCACGGGCGTTTTGGGGTGTTTCAGTCCTCCCAGCGGAACAGCTTGGCGGCGAGCAGGCCGACCACGGCGGTGAAGGCGATCAGCACCGAGCACGGCACCAGCAGCGCCTCGATCCCCTTGCCCCGCACCAGGACGTCGAGCATCCCGTCGTTCATGTGCCGCAGCGGCAACGCCTTCGAGACGGCCTGGAGCCAGCCGGGCGCGTTCTCGATGGGGAAGAACGTGCCGGACAGGAACGACATCGGCAGCACCAGGATGTTCGCCGCGCCGCTGGCGGCCTCCTCGGTCTTGCAGAACGCGCCGACGAGCATGCCGATGGCGAAGAACGCCAGCGTGCCGAGGACCAGCAGCGGCAGCGCCAGGTACCAGCTGCCCGCGAGCTTGAGGCCGAACGGCGGGGTCAGCGCCACCAGCACGAACGTGATGGCCTGGACGACGGCGATGCCGACGCTCACGGTCAGCCGCGAGGTGAGGACCGTGATGGCGCTGACCGGGGCGAGCCGGATGCGCCGCAGCACCTGCTTCTTGCGCCAGGACACCATGGTCAGCGCCGCGCCGAACACCGCGGAGATCGAGATGCCCCACGACAGGATGCCGGGCGTGAGGTACTGGATCGGCTTGAGCGACGCGTCCTCGACCGGCTGCTGCTGGAGGGTGAACGCGGGCGGCTGACCGGTCGCGGCCAGGTTCACCTGGTCGACCACACCGGACACCAGCCCGTTCACCGTGCCCGCGGCGACCTGGTCGCTGGCGGCGAACCGGAGCTGGACGGAGTTGCCGCGCAGGACGAGCGCGGCGGGCAGGTCGCCGTCCTTGACCTTCGCGACGGCGGCCTGCTCGTCGTCGAACCGCTGGACCTCCACCGCGCCGGTCTTCTCCAGCGCCGCGACGACCGGGCCGTCGCCGATCACCGCGATCTTGATCTTGTCCTGCCCCGCGTCCCGGAACAGCAGGCCGAAGACGACCAGGAACATCAGCGGGAAGAAGAACATGAAGAACAGCGACATCTTGTCGCGGACGAAGCCCTTGAGCATCGCCGTGGAGAGGCTCTTGAACGCGGTGCTCATGCCCGGTACTCCCGTCCGGTCAGACCGAGGAAGACGTCCTCGAGGGTGGCGGTGCGGACCTGGAGCCCGTCGAGCGTGCCGCGCTCGGCCAGCGCGGACAGCACCGGCGCGGGCTCGCGGGTGGAGATGGTGAGGCCGTCCTCGTCGTCGGTCGCGCTGTCCACGCCCTCGATGCCGCGCGCGTCGTCCGCGAGCAGCGTGCCGGGCTGGAGGGTGATCCGCGTCGGCGCGTCGAGCCCGCGCACGAGGGCGGCGGGCGAGTCGAGGGCGAGGATCTTGCCGCGGTCCATGATGGCCACCCGGTCGCAGAGGATCTCGGCCTCGTCCAGGTAGTGGGTCGTGTAGACGATGGTCTTGCCGCGGTCCTGGATCGCGCGCAGCACGTCCCACAGGTTGCGCCGGGCCTGCGGGTCCAGCGCGGCCGTCGGCTCGTCGAGGAACACGACGTCCGGGTCGTGGACCAGCGCGCAGGCGATCGACAGGCGCTGCCGCTGGCCGCCGGACAGCTTGTTCTCCTGGACGTCGGCCTTGTCCGTCAGGCCGACCAGCTCCAGCATCTCCGCGGCCGTGGACTTGCTCACGCCGTAGAGCGACCCGAACGTCTCCAGCTGCTCGCGCGCGGTCAGCCGTTCGAAGAAGCTCGACGCCTGGAGCTGCACGCCCACGCGGGGCAGCAGCGCGGGGTTGCGCGGCCACGGGTTCACGCCGAGCAGCGACACGGTCCCGGAATCGGGCTCCCGCAAGCCTTCCACGATCTCCAGCGTCGTGGTCTTGCCCGCGCCGTTCGGCCCGAGGATGCCGAAGAACTCGCCCTCGGCGACGGCGAAGGAGACGCCGTCCACGGCGTTGAGATCGCCGTACGACTTGTGGATGTCGGTCACGGCCACGGCGTCTGTCATGGCGCGAACCGTAGGTGATCGGGACCCGGTTCCGCGCCTCGAACGACGAAAGTCGGTGCGAATCCAAGACTTCGGTCGAACGGCCCCCGAGGGGAGCCGTTCGACCGCCGTCCTAGCAGGCCTGCTTGTAGAAGTACCTCTCGCTGCCCGCCGCGTCGGTCTTGGTGATGGCCACCAGGTCCGTCTCGACGTTCCGCTTGACCTCCTTGCCCTCGATGGCCGCCACGGCCTGCTCCACGCCGGTCTTGCCGATGGTGGCCGGGTCCTGGGCGATGAGCGCCTGCACCACGCCCGCCTGGAGGTCCTGCACCTGCTTGGGGCTGGCGTCGAAGCCGACCAGGTTCACCTCGCCGGTCTTGCCCGCGTTGCGCAGGCCGGTGGCCGCGCCCTCACCGGTGTTGAGGTTGGTGGCGAAGACGCCGATCAGGTCCGGGTCGGAGGACAGCGTTGCCGTGACCTTCGACGCCGCCTGGTCCGGTTCGTTGTCCGTGTACTGCTGGCCCAGGTACTTCAGGTTGGGGAACGCCTTGATCGCGTCCTCGAAGCCCTTGGCCCTGGCGTCCGTCGTGGACGTCCCGGCCTTGGTGTTGAGCACCAGCACCGACCCCTGCTTGCCGCCCACCAGCCGGGCCAGGGTCTCGGCGGCCTTCTTGCCGCCCTGCTCGTTGTTCGACGAGATGCTGGACACCGAGATCGAGGTGTCCTGGAGCTTGGTGTCGACCTCGACGACCTTGATGCCCGCGTCCTCGAGCTGCTTCATCGGGCCCGCGAGGGCCTTGTCGTCCGTGGGCGCGATCAGCACCGCGCCCGGTTTGTTCGCCAGCACACCGGTGACGATGGGCGTCTGGAGGGTGGCGTCGAACTTGGCGGGGGCTTGGACGTCCACCTCGTAGCCCGCGGCCTTGGCCGCTTCGCGGAACCCGCACTCCATGGAGATGTAGAAGGGCTCCGCCGCGACGCCGGGGATGAGCACCATCTTCTTGGCGGCGGTCGGGGCGGACCCCCCGGAGTCCCCGATCTGGCCGCTGCTGCCGCAAGCGGTCAGCAGGGCCGCGGCGGCGATGAGACCCAGCGTGCGAACTGTCCTCGTTGACATGTTCCGCTCCTAGCGTTGATCACGTGCCTTGCGACGGGACTGGTCGAACCAGACGGCGGCGACGAGCACGATCGCCACCGCGATGGGCTGCCAGTAAACGTTGACGCCGACGATCACGAAACCCTTGCGCAGCACGGCGGGGATGAAAACCCCGAAGATCGTCCCCACGATGGAGCCCGCACCGCCGAAAAGGGACGTTCCACCCAGGACGACGCCCGCGATGGCGTTGAGGTTGTCGGTGTCGTGACCGGTGATGGACGCGACCCGGAAGTACGCCATCGCCATGAACCCGGCCAGCCCCGCCAGGACGCCGGCCAACAGGTAGACGGTCATGAGGTGCCGGGTCACCGAGATGCCCACCCGGCGGGCGGCCTCCTCGTTGGAGCCGATCGCGTAGGTGTGCCTGCCGAACCGGGTGGTGCCCAGCAGCAGCGCGCCGCCCGCCGTGATCACCGCGGCCAGGATGACGAGGTTCGGGACGCCGAACGTGGTTCCGGTGCCCAGGTTGTTGCTCAGGACGTTCGGGACGCCGCTGACGTTGGAGCCGTTGGAGATCAGCTGCCCCGCGCCCAGCGCCGCGCCGAACGAGCCGAGCGTGACGATCAGCGGCGGGATCTTGGCCTTGGCGATGAGGACCCCGTTGAGGATCCCCCACGCCGCCCCGCTGGCGAGCGCCACCAGCAGACCGACGAGGACCACGCCCCAGCCCGCCTTCGTGGCGTCGCCGCCGCTGAGGGCGTTCATCGTCATGGCCGAGGTGACGCCGGAGAAGACCAGCACCGACCCGACCGACAGGTCGATGCCGGAGGTGATGATCACGAACGTCATGCCGACGGCCAGCACCAGCAGCACGGCCGTCTCCACGAGCGTGGTCTGGAGGGTGAAGACGGTCAGGACGGCGTCCGGGCGCAGCGCGCCGAACACCGCGATCAGGAGCAGCAGGACCAACGCGATCCACAGGGTGTTGGTGCCCGCCAGGCGTTTGAGCAGTGGCTTGCGCTCGGTCATCCGGCGTCCTCCTGGGACAGTGCGCCGGTCATGGCGCCGACCAGTTCCTCGACCGTCGTGTCGGCGGCCCGGAACCGGGCGACCCGCCTGCCCAGCCGCAGCACCTCCACGCGGTCGGACACGGCCAGCACCTCCGGCATGTTGTGGCTGATGAGCACCACGGCCATGCCCTGGTCGCGAACCCGCCGGATCACGTCCAGCACGCGTTCGCGCTGCACGACGCCGAGCGCGGCCGTCGGCTCGTCCATGAAGACGAGCTTGCTGGCCCACACCACCGACCTGGCCACCGCGACGCTCTGCCGCTGCCCGCCGGACAGCGAGCCGATGGGCACGTCGATGCTCTGCAGCGTCACGCCCAGGTCCTCGAACGAGTCGACCGCGCGCCTGCGCATCTCCTTCTTGTCCAGCACCCCCAGCATCCCCAGCAGTCCGGGTTTGCGGAGTTCCCGGCCCAGGTACAGGTTGGCCGCCGGATCGAGGTCCGGCGCCACCGCCAGGTCCTGGAAGACCGTCTCGATCCCCAACGCCCTCGCGGCGATGGGCGAGTCGAGCACGACCGGCGTGCCGCCGAACGCGAGCGAGCCGGAATCGGCCCGCTCCACGCCCGACAGGCACTTGACCAGTGTGGACTTCCCGGCGCCGTTGTCGCCGATGAGCGACACGACCTCGCCCGCGAACGCCGTGAACGAGGCCCCTCTCAGCGCTTCCACGCTGCCGTAGTGCTTGACCAGGTCCTTGGCCTCCAGCAGCGGGTCAGCCATGGACCACCCGTTCAGCCGTCCACCCTCGGCGGCCTGCATCGGATCGCGACGAGCTCACCGTTGAGCACCTCCTCACCAGCGCCGTGCGGAACGACGACGGTGCTGCCCTTGCGCAGCGGCACGTCGCCGAGCTTCCCTTCACCGGCCAGCACCACGAGCACCGCGAACGACGCGTCGAGGGTCAGCGAGCCGGACACCTGGAGCCGCTCGGCCCGGAAGAACGGGTCGGCCTGCTCGGAGAAGAGGGGCACCACCTCGGCGGTGTCGTCCGCCGTGCGCCGGATGAGCGTGTCGAGGGTCTTGGCCCAGCCGTGGTGGTCCACGCACTCGAGCGCGGCGTCGTAGCCGAGCCCGAGGTGGCCGATGTCGGCGTTGGCGAGGAAGCCCTCCCACTCCAGCGTGACGGAGAAGTCCGTCGGCTGCTGGAGCTCCACGATGAAGACGCCCTCGCCGATGGCGTGCGGCAGACCGGCGGGCACGAAGACCGTGTCGCCCGCCTTCACCCGCACCGGGTTGAGGGCGGCGAGCATGTCAACGTTGTCCTGCCGCGCGACCCACCCCTCCAGCTGCTCGGGCGAGATGTCGTCGCGGAATCCGATGTAGACGGTGGGCTCGTCGCCGGTCGTGCCCACCACGATCCACGACTCCGTCTTGCCGTGGCGGCAGTTCAGGTGCGCGGCCGCGAACTCGTTCGACGGGTGGCAGTGCACCGGGAGCCGCTGACCGGCGTCGAGGAGCTTGACCAGCAGAGCGGTGTCCGCGCCGAACTCGGCGACGTGCCACTCCCCCAGCCACGCGACCGGGTCAGCGGCCACGGCGTCGCGCAGCAGCGTCCCGTCCGGCAGCGTCGAGAGCCCGGCGTCGTCGCGGCCGTAGAGCGTCGTCGTCGACGCGACCCAGTCCTCCGGTCCGAAGTCGGCCGACTCGTCGCCCCTCAACGCGGCTATCGACGCGCCACCCCGGTAGAACTGCTTGGGCTGGTTGGCCGGTAGTACGACAGGCCTGTCACCGGAGCTCACGCACGAACCTCCCCTGATCCACGTGGTACCAAGCGCACCGGCAGCACGACGCGGCGCGGTGGCGAGCTGTCGCCGTCCAAACGGGCGAAGAGGAGGTCACCGGCGGCCTTGCCGAGCGCGCTCGCGTCGTGCGCGATCACGCTCACCGGTGGGGAGAGCAGGTCGGCCAGCTCGAAGTCGTCGAACCCGACCAGCGCGGGCCGGTCGACGGACCCGGCGAGCGCGCGCAGCACGTACACGGTGATCCGGTTGTTGCCGGTCACCAGCGCCGTCGGCGGCTCGCGGAACCCGCGCAGCCGGTGCAGCGCCGCCGCGATGCTGCGCTCGTCGTGCGGCCCCATGACCACCAGGTCCTCCTGGTAGCCGACGCCGGACCGCACGCACCCCTCGCGGTACCCGCGCAGGCGCTCGTTGGCGGTGAAGATGTCCGGCGCGTCGCCGAGGAACGCGATCCGCCGGTGCCCGTGCGCGGCCAGGTGCGACACGGCCTCGATCGTCCCGCCGATGTTGTCGACCAGGACGGTGTCCGCGACCACGTCGCCCGCGGGCCGGTCCAGGAACACCACGGGTGTGCCCGCGCGCATCTCCGGCACCAGGTACCCGTGCTGCAACCCGGCGGGCACGATCAGCAGCCCGTCGACCCGGCGCGAGCAGAACTCCAGCGCCAGCTCGCGCTCGCGGGCGGGGTCCTCGTCGGAGGAGCCGGTGATCACCTGGCGCCCGCGCAGCCGGGAGATCTCCTCGACGGCGCGCGTGACACCGGAGTAGAACGGGTTCGCGACGTCCTCCAGCACCAACCCGATCGTCCCCGTCGAGGACCCGCGCCGGAGGTTGCGGGCGCTCAGGTTGCGCCGGAAGCCGAGCTGGTCGATGGCGGCCAGCACCCGCTCGGCGGTGGCCGGGTGCACGCCGGGTTCGTCGTTGACGACACGGGACACGGTCTTGATGCTGACACCGGCCAGCCGCGCGACGTCGTTCATGGTCGCGCGACGCACCTTGCGGCCGGCGGCGCTCGCCACGGCAGGCGCACCACTCGCGGACAACGTTGTCATAGTGGCGGCATTTCACACCGATCAGACGCCTCCTGTCAACGGTTCGGTACCGATCAAGCAGGTCAAGCACCCATCCGCACCAGACCGAATGGTGCGCCCAGCCGTGGACAACGCTGTCAACCCGCCCAGCGCGGCCCAGGCCCGGATAATCGACGGATGACCTCACCGACGGCGGCCGTGAACACGTTCATCGGGACGAAGGACGACGGGAACACGTTCCCCGGAGCCTCGCTGCCGTTCGGCAAGGCCCAGTCGAGCCCGATCGGCTCCCACTACGCGGGCTACCACCACGACGACCCGGTGATCCGCGGCTTCGGCCACTTCTTCCTCTCCGGGGCGGGCTGCTGGGAGCAGGGCGGGCTGGTGTCGATCCTGCCGGTCCTCGGCGGCCCGCCGCGGGTGTTCGACCACGAGGTCTACGGCGCGAAGTACTCCCACGACGGCGAGGTCGGCAAGCCCGGCTACTACCGCGTCACCCTGGCGGGCGGCATCACCGTCGAGTGCACCGCGACCCTGCGCTGCGGCGTCGAGCGCTTCACCTTCCCGGAGGGCGCGGCGGGCACGGTGCTGGTGAACGTGGGCCAGGCCAACGACAAGGAACCGGTGTTCGCCAGCGCCGTCCGCGTCCTGGACGACCGGACCGTCACCGGCACGATCACCGCGCAGGCGTTCTGCGGCGGGAAGCCGTACGTCACGCACTTCACGACCACCTTCGACCGCCCGTTCACCACCTCCGGCACGTGGGGCGGGGCGTCCGGCGCCTCCGGCCTGCGCGGCGCCTGGCTGACGTTCACGCCGGGCCCGGTCACCGCCGCCACGGCACTGTCCCAAGTGGACCCCGAGGGCGCGGCGCGGAACCTGGTGGAGGCCAAGGGCAAGTCGTTCGACTCGCTGCGGGCGGCGGCGGAAGAGGCGTGGCACACCGAACTCGGGTGCGTGGAGATCGAGACCGAGTCCGCTGTGGACCGGACCGTGTTCTACACCGCGCTCTACCACGTGCTGCTGCAACCGTTGACGGGCAACGACGTCGACGGCCGGTACCGCGGTTTCGACGGCCAGGTCCACGTGGCGGACGGCTGGACCTACCACGAGTACTTCTCCCTGTGGGACACCTACCGGGGCCACAACCAGCTGCTGGCCCTGCTGCGCCCCGATCGGGCGAAGGACATCGCCCGGTCCCTGCTGGCGATCCACGCCCAAGGCGGCTGGCTGCCGAGGTGGGCGTACGCCAACCAGGAGACCAACACGATGACCGGCGACCCCGTGACGCCGTTCCTGGTCGACCTCTGGCGGTTCGGAGCCCTGGAAGGCATGGAGGAGCAGGCCTACCAGGCGCTGTGGCAGAACGCCTCGGGCGTGCCCTCGGCGTCGTCGAAGTTCAGCGGCCGGGCGGGCAACCCCAGCTACCTCGCGCACGGTTTCGTCCAGTACGACAAGGACTTCCCGCGCAAGGGCCAGGACGTGGACCCGCACCACGGCGCGTCGGCGACGTTCGAGTACGCCGTGGCCGACGCCTCCCTGGCGATCATGGCCGAGGCGCTGGGCCACGCGGCGGACGCGGTCGTGCTCCGCGAACGAGCCCTCAACTACCGGACCCTGTGGGACCCGACCGTGTCCGACCGGGGCTTCACCGGCTTCCCCCGCCCGAAGGTGGCGGGCGGCGGCTGGCTGCCGTCGTTCACCCCGCAGGGCGACGACGGCTTCCACGAGGGCACGGCGTGGCAGTACCAGTGGCTGGTCCAGCACGACGTACCCGGCCTGGTGGAGCGGCTGGGCGGCAGTGCGGCGGCGACGGCCCGCCTGGACGACTTCTTCGCCTACTCGGACCTGGTGAACGACCCCGCAGGCACCGCCCGGAACAAGTGGGTCGTGGGCGCTTACGAGTACTACAACCAGTTCAGGTACAACCCGAACAACGAACCCGACCTGCACTCGCCGTGGATGTACGTGCTGATGGGGCAGCCGTGGAAGACCTCGGCGGTGGTCAGGGCGGCGCACACGCTGTTCGTCGACGGCCCCGCCGGGGTGACGGGCAACGACGACCTGGGCCAGATGTCCGCGTGGTACTTGCTGAGCGCACTGGGCCTGTACCCCGTGGTGCCGGGAACCGGCCGGTTCCTCCTCCACGCCCCGAGGTACGAACGGGCGGTGGTCCACCTGCCGAACGGCTCGGACCTGGTCGTCACCGCGGCCGGGGCGGATCCGGGGGTGTTGCAGTACGTGCACGGCCTGACCGCGAACGGAACGCCCCGGAACGAGGCGCGACTGGACCTGGAGGAGCTGCGCGCCGGGGTGGCGCTCGACTTCACCCTGACCGCGGACCCGGCCGACGCGACCTGGGCGACGACCCACGGCGATCCCGCGTGAGCCCCGCTCACAGGTACTTGTTGGCCAACTCCGAGTACTCCTTCTCCACGTCCGAGGCGAGGTAGGCGACGTAGGTCCACGGGATGTCGTGCACGTGGTCGCGCATCCCGAGCAGGTGCCGCTTGGCCCGTGGTCCGTCGTCCGCCAGCGCGAAAGCCGCCGCGAACAGGTTGTGCGCCTGCAACGCCCGCGGGTGCGCGCGGGGCACGGCGATGTCCCACTTGTCGGCGGCCTCGGCGATCTCGTCGTGCACCTTCCCGAAGTACCGCATCTTCAACGACGCGACCTTCAACGCGCTGCGCGACTGCACGGCCTCGGCGAACCGCTCCAGGAACACCTCGAAGTGCGCCAACGGCAACATGGCCACCACCGGGTCGCCGGGGGCCGCGGCGTCCACGCTGCCCTTGGCGAACGCCATCATCTCCTCGGTGGAGCCACCCCACTTCGGCGCGAGGATCTGCGCCCGCACCCAGTGCGCCGGGTACAGCGTGGGACACCGGGCCACGATCTCCCGCCAGACCTCGTCCTTCTGCCCGCGGTCGACCTGCAGGCCCATCCCGGTCGTCTGCAGCTGCGCCCACGGCACCGCGTCGCGCGGCAGCAGGTTCGCGGCCTCGTGCAGCGGGGCGACGGCCTTCCGCAGCGTCGCGAAGAACATCTTGAACCGGTCCTCGCCGATGTCGTCGGCCCGGCCGGTCCCCCGCACCGCCCAGGCCTCGCCGATGAACGAGGCCCCGGCCAGCAGCCAGAGATCGGGATCCGACGCGCCCTTGGCGAGTTCCAGCAGCTCGTCCGCGTGGCCGACGGCGTGGTCCCGCAGCACTTCGAGCCGCAACGCCCGCAGCTCGGGCTGGTCGCGGCACTCGGCGAGCACGGTCGTGGCCGCGCGCAGGTGCCCCGCGTCCATCTCCTCGGCCGCGATGTCCACGATCGGGTCGTCGTAGGTGTGATCCCTGATCACTTCGCGGGCGACCGCCACCGGGCGCTTCCTTCGAAAGATCCCCACCCCACGACAGTACTTACCCGGAGCTGACCTGCCCAGGTCGTCCCAGTGGGAAATGGCGTAGTCCTTCGGGCTCAGCGGGCTTGGACTTTCGGCGGTTGTGGCGGACCTCACCGCCCCGATGAGGTGGGAGCTCGCACATTCTGAGGGGGATCGATGCGAAGAGCACCACTGACGGTGGTAGCGCTGATCGCGACGCTGGTGGGCGGCAGCCTCCCGGCCCAGGCGCGGGAGGCCGAACAAGCCCCGACCCGCTACCTCGCCCAGCAGATCACCTGGGCACCCTGTTTCGACCCGACCAACCCACCGGAGGGCCTGCCGCCGGGCGGCGAACGCCTCGAGTGCGGTTCCTACCGAGCACCGCAGGACTGGCGGCGGCCCGCTCAGGGCAAGGACATCACCATCGCCGCCAGCCGCCTCCGCCCCACCTCCGGTGAAGCCAGGGGCAGCGTCTTCACCAACCCCGGTGGACCGGGCAGTCCCGGCCGCACCCTGCCGCTGGCGTTCCTGGGCCGGCCGAAGCTCCTGGCCGACCAGGAGATCATCGGCATCGACGTCCGCGGCACCGGTGCCAGCACGAACGTCACCTGCGGCGGCTACGACTGGCTCGGTCTCACCGACCCGCGCGACCGCGGCCGGGCCAACCTGAAGCTCCTCTTCGACACCGCGGAGCAGCAGGCGCGGGCGTGCCAGACCAGCTCCGGCGAGTTCGGCAAGGTCGTCAACACCGAGCAGACCGTCAAGGACCTGGACCTGCTGCGCCACCTGCTCGGCCGCGACCGGATCAACTGGATCGGCTACTCCGGCGGCAGCTGGATGGGCGCGTACTACGCGACCTACTTCCCGCGGCGCGTCGGCAAGTTCGTGATCGACTCGAACACCGACTTCACCTCGACGTTCCAGACGGTCTTCGGCGCGTTCGGCATGGGCTTCGAACGCCGGTTCCGCACCGACTTCCTGCCGTGGGTGGCGAAGTACGACTCGCTCTACCACCTCGGCACGACCGGTGAGGCGGTGCGCCTCACCTACGAGGACGTCCGCGCCGAGCTCGCCGCGAACCCGCTGCCGCTGCCGGACGGCTCGGTGCTCACGGCGATGTTGTTCGACGTGTTCCTGTTCCGGGCGCAGTACTCGAAGTACGGCTTCCCGACCGCCGCCGAGCAGTTCTCGCAGCTCCGGCGGATCGTGGTGGACGGCCAGGGCTCGCCCGCGGCGCTGGGCCGGTTCGCCGACGCGCCGAACGGCACCCTGCACGCGATCGTCTGCAACGACACCCCGTTCCGCGGCGACCGCGACTACCTCGTCCGGGAGTCCGGCAGGCAGGGCGCGCTCTACCCGCTGATCGGCTGGTACGTCGTCGCCGCGCCCTGCGCGTTCTGGGACCGGCCGCCGCTCCAGCTCAAGACACCGACCGGCCGGGGTGTGCCGCCGATCCTGATGGTGCAGTCGGTGCGCGACCCGGCGACACCGCTGGAAGGCGCGCAGCGGGCGCACCAGAAGTTCGCCGGCTCGCGGATGCTGACCGTCACGGACGAGGGCGACCACGGCATCTACGCGTTCGGCAACCCGTGCGTGGACCGGGTCGTGGAGGCGTTCATCGTCGACGGTGTCGTGCCGCCGCGCGACTCGACGTGCGCGGGCGTGCCGCTGCCCGACCCGACCGCGAGCCTGTCCGCGCAGGTGGCCCACCCCGTGGGCAACCCGCTCGAGCGGTACGCGGACCTGCTGAAGTAGAGCGGAGGGGACCCCGGCCGCCGGGGTCCCCTCCCTCCCGTCAGTGGCAGTAGTGGACGTCGGACTCCGACTCGCCGTGCCACCAGAACAGGTCGGGGTCGGCGCTCGGGTAGTCCACGCCACCCGCCTTCAGCGAGACCGCCGCGGCGGCGGGACTTCCGGTGAACGGCCCGGCCAGGTCCTCGACCCTGCGCGCCACACCTCCGGTGACGACGATCCGCACGGCCGCGGCCGCCTTGACGTCCGCGAGCGGATCGCCCCGCACCGCGATGAGGTCCGCCAGCCTGCCCGCCTCCACGGTCCCGAGCTGGTCGGCGAGGCCAAGCCAGCGGGCGGGGTTGCGGGTCGCGGTGGTGAGGGCCTCGTACGGGGTGAACCCGTGGCGGACCATCGCCCGCAGATTCTGGTGCAGGCTCAGCGCCACGTCGTCCAGCGGCGCGTCGGTCCCGGAGATGACGAACCCGCCCGCGCGGTGGACGGCCAGCAGCATCCCCACCCACCCCGGCAGGGCGGTGCGGGAGAGCTGGTTGGCCGGGGTGTCCTTCGCGGCGTCGGCGACCTTCTGCGCGAACCGGGCGTACTCCCACGGCGGCAGCAGCGCCTTGGTGCGCGGGTCGTCGAGCAGAGAGTGGTCGTCGGCGTAGAGGATCGCCGAGTGGAACAGGGTCGGCGTGACCGACATGCCCGACGCGGCGAACAGCCCGGTCACGTCCTGGTAGCTGCGGCCGAGCCTGCTGGTGGTGTGCGAGTAGCCGAGCCGGTTGGTGGCGCCGACGTGCTCCATGCCGTCCATGCCGACGTTGACCGCCGGGTACAGGTAGTGCGAGCTGAGCGGCATCCCCTTGCGGTGGGCCAGGTCCACGACCTCGCGCTGCGACGCGACCGGCAACCGCACGTAGGTCTTGATCATGTCGTAGTCGAGTTCCACGGCCCGTGACAGCTCCAGCGCGAGCTGGTCCTCGCCGCGGGTGGGTCGCATGAAGTTGTAGTAGACCCGGCCGCCGTCCACGGCCTCGCCGGTGGCGAAGTACCGCGGGCCGACGCGCGCGCCCGAGTCGAGCGCCTCCCTGGTCTCCAGCATCTGGTACGCCGGGTCGCCGGGCGACCGCGTGGTGGTGATGCCGTAGGACAGCCACAGCCTGCCCTGGCGATCACCCCACTGCCGTCCGCGCAGGTGCCAGTGGTTGTGGGCGTCGATCAGGCCCGGCATCACGGTGAGGCCGGAGGCGTCGACGACCGACAGGCCTGCCCAGTCGCGGCGGTCGTGGACGCCCACGATCCGGTCGCCGTCGATCACCACGTCGACGTCGCGGCGCAGCGCCCGGCTCTTGCCGTCCCACAGCGCCCCGGCCCGCACGACCGTCCGACCGCGCGGCCGCGAGCGGGTCCACGTCAGCGGCAGCTCGACCGGCCGGGCGTGGCCGCCGTCCAGGCCGATCAGCTTCAACCGGCCGTTGTTCAGGTACAGCAGCGTCTTCGAGTCGCCGCTCCACGACGGCGCGTCGCTCGCCTCGCGGGTGAGCTGCCTCGGCTCGCCGGTGAACGCGCCTCGGGCGTCGACCGGCACGACCCACAGGACGCTCTCCACGACGAACGCGAGCCACTTGCCGTCCGGCGACCACACCGGCCCGTCGTCACCCCTGGTCGACAGGGACTTGAACGGCATCGGCTCGGTGTAGCGGACGACCCCGTCGGCCAGCCCGACCGTGAGGACCTGGCTGGTGCCCTCGCGGAACCGCTTGCTGAACGGCTTCACCGCCGCCAGCGCGATGGTCCCGCCGTCGGCCGACCACGTCGGGCGGCCGGGCTGGAACAGCGCGGGCAGCAGCTTCGCGGCCGTGCCCGCGGCGACGTCGAACACCCAGGTCGCGCCGTCGGCGTCCTGGTAGGCGATCTTGGTCCCGTCCGGCGACCACCGCGGGGTGATCTGCGCGCCCGGCAACGTCGTGAGCCGGGTCTGCGCGCCGGTCGCCACGTCGTGCCGCCACAGCGCGGCCGTGCCGGAGCGGTCGCTCGCGTACACCAGCGACCGGCCGTCGGGGTGCCAGTCGGGGTCGGAGTTGAAGAACCCGTCGTCCACGACCTTGCGCGGCCTGCCGCCCACGGGCAGCAGCCACAGCGCGTTGAGCGCCCGGAACGCCACCGACTTCCCGTCCGGCGACAGCACCGGGCCCGCGATCCCCCGCACCGGCTGGGCCGCGCGCGAGGACACGTCCCGCTTCACCCGGCGGTTCTCGTGGCGCCGGTAGTCGACGGTCGCGTCGAACGCCGTCGCCGTCTTCGCGCCGGACACCAGGTCACGGGTGCGCAGACCGCCGTCGGCGGTGTAGACGATCGTGCTCGCGCCCGCCCAGTCGACGGCGAAGCCGAACAGGTCCTCGCCCTCGGTCACGACCCGGCCGTCCACGACGACCTCCGTCACGGCCCCGCGCAGCGTCGTGTAGGACAGCCTGCCGTCCGGCGCGTACCCCGGCCCGAAGAAGCGGGTGTCGGCGACCGGCTCGACCAACCGCTGCCTGCCGCCCGCGAGGTCGACGGCGTCGATCGCGGTCCCGTCGACCGTGCACACCACGCGGGTGCCGTCCGGCGACCAGTTCGGCTCGGCCTCGTCGGCGTCGGTGCTGGTCAGCTGGGTCTGCTGCCCGGTGCGCAGGTCGAGCGTCCACAGGTTGTAGCTGCCGCCGACGTCGCTGCTGAACACGATCCGGGAGCCGTCCGGGGAGAACCGGGGCTCGCGGTGGTCGTTGAGGCCGGTGGTCAGCCGCCGGAGGCCGCCGCCGTCCGCGCCGATGGTCCACAGGTGGTAGTTGCCGTCGCGGTAGGACTGGAAGACCAGGGTCCTCGAGTCCGGCGAGAAGTGCGGGCGGGTGGCGTCCTGGTCGTCGCCGGTGAGCCTGCGGGCCCGGCCGCCGCCCGCGGGCAGCACCCAGATCGCGGTGTAGAGGTCGATCGCGACGAGCTTGCCGTCCGGCGAGAGCGAGGACGAGATGCCCGTGCCCTCGCGGGCGGTGAAGCGGTGGCCGGAGGTCGACTCCTGCCCGGCCGACGCGCGGGCGGGCGTGCCGACGAGCGCGGCCCCGCCGAGGACGGCGGCCCCGCGGAAGAGGCCGCGGCGGCTCAGGCCGAAGTGATCGGAATCCATGTCAGTCCCCCGAGACGGTCGACGGTGATCCACCGGCCACCGTACCCAGGTTGACACGTCAATCCTCGGTTATCGGCCCCACATGGCCGAACCGAGCCGTCTCACCTGGCGACGCCCCCGTTGTCCCGCCTGCGGGCCGCGTACACCCCCGCCTCGGTGCGGCGGTCGAAGCCGAGCTTGTGCAGCAGCGACGACACGTAGTTCTTCACCGTCTTCTCCGCCAGGTACAGCCGGTGCGCGATCTGCCGGTTCGTCAGCCCCTCGGCGATCAGGTCCAGGATCCGCCGCTCCTGCGGGCTCAACGTCGCGTAGCGCGGGTCCTCCTCCGGCCCGCTGCGCAGCCGTTGCAGCACGGTCGCGGTCACGCCCGCGTGCAGCAGCGACCCGCCCGCCGCCAGCGTGCGCACGGCGGCGACCAGGTCGTTGCCGGACACCTGCTTGAGCATGTACCCCGCCGCGCCCGCCATGATCGCGCCGAACAGGGCCTCGTCGTCGGAGTACGACGTGAGCATCAGGCACGCGGGCGGCGGCTGCGTCGTCGAGCGGATCTCCCGGCACACGGTCACGCCGTTGCCGTCCGGCAGCCGCACGTCGATGATCACGACGTCCGGTTTGAGCACCGGGGCGGCTGCCACGGCCGCGGCCGCCGTGTCCGCCTCGCCGACGACGGTGATGTCGACCTCGACGGCCAGCAACTGCTGCAAACCGCGACGAACGATCTCGTGATCGTCCACCAGCAGCACGGTGATCGCCATGTCCGCCTCCTAGCCGAAGTCGTGGTGCTGGACCAAGGGAACCGACCAGACCACGGACACGCCCCGGCCGGGTTCGGAGTCGACCGCGCACCGACCGGACCACCGGTCGGCGCGCGCGGACATGTTGACCAGCCCGCCGCTGTGCCGGGGCTGCCGCTCGGGCAGGCCCTTGCCGTTGTCGCGCACGACCATCTCCAGCGCCGTGGCCGCGCGGTCGACCGACACGGACACGGACACCGAGGTCGCGCCCGCGTGCCGGGCGGCGTTGGCCAGCGCCTCGCGCAGGCTCGCCAGCAGGTCCGGTCGGACGGGGTCCGGCACGACCGAGTCCAGCGGCCCGTCCAGCGCCACCGTCGGCTCGAACCCCAGCAGCCGCGCGGATTCCCGCACCGCGCGCAGCAGTTGACCGCGCAGGCTGATGCCGCCGCTGGGCGGCTCGTGCAGGGAGAAGATGGTGCGGCGGATCTCGCGGATCGTGTGGTCGACCTCTTCGATGAACCCGGCCAGCCGGGCGGCCACCATCGGCTGGTGCACCGTGCCGTTGAGGCCCTGCAACCCCAGCCCGAGGCCGAACAGCCGCTGGATCACCAGGTCGTGCAGGTCGCGCGCGATGCGGTCGCGGTCCTCCAGGATCGCCAGCCGCCTGCTGTCCTCCTGAGCGCGGGTGAACTCCAGCACCAGCGCGGCCTGCGAGGCGAACGACTCGACCAGCTCCACGTCCGCGGCGTCGAACGCGTGGTGCCCGCGCGGCCGCGCGACCATCAGCACGCCGAGCACGCGGTCGCCCGCGGCCATCGGCACCAGCACGATCGGGCCGACCTTCGCGAAGTCCTCGACCAAGCGCGGGTTCACGTCCGCGGGCCACGGGCCGTCCACGGCCAGGTTGTCGACCACCTTGGGGTGTCCGGTCGAGAAGACCTCCCACGCCACGGCGGCGGACGGCACGGTGAAGCCCAGCGCGTGCCTGCCGAGGATCCCGTCGACGACCTCCAGCACCAGCTCGCCCCGGTTGTCCGGCAGCACGAGCGCCGCCACGATCCCGTCCGCCGCGCCGCGGGCCTGCGCGGCGACCTGGTTGAGCGCGTCCCGGCCGGAGACGCCGGACAGCAGGGCGAGCGTGACCTCGTTCGACGCGCGGTGCCACACCTCGCGCTGCCGGGTCTGGCCGTAGAGGCGGGCGTTCTCGATCGCGATGCCCGCGGCGGCGGCGACGGCCGCGACGACCTCCGCGTCCACGTCGGTGAACTCGGAGCCGTCGTCCTTGTCGGTCAGGTAGAGGTGGCCGAAGACGTCACCGCGCACGTGGACGGGCAGCCGCAGGTAGGTGCCGGGCGGGCCGGCGTCCGCGCAGGAGTCCAGCTTGGGGCGCACGCGGGGCAGCGCGTCGCGATCGGCGCCGCCGTCGCCGTCCGAGCCGACGTAGGTGAACTCCAGCAGGCGGTGGTTGGGGCTCTCCACGGTGAGCGCGCCGTACCGGGCGTCGACCAGACCGCACGAGGACTCGACCACGCGGCGCAGCACGTCGGGGAGGGAGAGGTCGCTCGCCAGCGACACGACCGCGTCGAGCAGCAGGTGCAGGCGGTCGCGCGAGACCGCCGCCTCGGCCGTTCCCCCGGTCAGCGTGCGCAGCAGGCCGTCCAGTCGCAGTGCGTGCGCGTCGGGACGGCCCGAACCGACGGCATCGCCCGAACCGACCACGTGACCATCCCTTTCGTGGGGACGGGACGAGGGTAACTCCTCTCCGTAGTCAACGGGAGAGCGCGCACCCCCTGTTTCACCGGATCAGCCCTGGCGGGGTAGGGGAATTCGGGTCCCGGTCACCACCTCGATCGTGATGACCAGGTAGCGGTCCGTAGCGCCTTGGCCACGGGACGGCAGCTTCAGCTCGGCCAGCCTGCCCAACCACTCGGGGTCGCGGACCTCGTGCGCGTGGCCGACGACCGTGACCGTCCAGCCCTCGCGGAGGTCGTGGGCGAGGTTGTCGATCTCGAACGCCACGATCGCGCCACCGGCCGCCAGCGCCGGGCTCCCCTCGGCCAGCCGGACGACCACGTCCTCGTCGTGCAGGACGAACGCCACCGGTTGGACGGCGGGCAGGGCGCGATCGGTGAACACCAGCCTGCCGATCGCGACGGAGGCGAGGAGTCCGAGGCAGTCCTGGCGGGAAAGCACTTCCATGCCCGCGGAATCCACGTCTGCGGAGTCCACTGAAGCACCTCTCGACGGGGGTGGCGCGCGAACCACCACCGTCTGCCGTTCCCCCACCGCTGCCTAGAGTCGGAAGGCCCGCCCTAGGTCCGCAACCCCTCGATCAGGTGATCGGCCGCCGCGTAGGGATCAAGATCTCCGATGGCAACGCGCTTGGCCAACTGCTCCAGCGCCACGCCTCCGCGCAGGTCACCGATCTGCGACCGGAGCCGCGCCACGGCGATGGCCTCGACCTCGCCCGCGGCGCGCCGGGCCCGCCTGCGCTCCAGCTCGCCGTGCTCGGTCATCCACGCGTGGTGCGCGTCGACCGCCTCCACGACGTCGTCCACGCCCTCGCCGCGGGCCGCGACGGTCTTCACGATCGGGGGACGCCACGACGGCCCTTCGCGGTCGCGCCTGCCGAGGGAGATCATGTACTTGAGGTCGCGCGCGGTCGCGTCCGCGCCGTCGCGGTCGGCCTTGTTGACCACGAACACGTCCGCGACCTCCAGGATGCCCGCCTTCGCGGCCTGGATGCCGTCGCCCATGCCCGGCGCGAGCAGCACCAGCGTGGTGTCCGCGAGCGACACCACCTCGACCTCGGACTGGCCGACGCCGACGGTCTCGATCAGCACCACGTCGAACCCGGCAGCGTCGAGCACCCGCAGCGCCTGCGGCGTGGCCCACGACAGGCCGCCGAGGTGGCCGCGAGTGGCCATCGAGCGGATGAACACGCCGGGGTCGGTGGCGTGGTCCTGCATCCGCACCCGGTCGCCGAGCAGCGCCCCGCCGGAGAACGGCGAGGACGGGTCGACCGCGAGCACGCCGACCCGCTGTCCCTGTTTGCGGAACGCCGAGACCAGCACGGACGTCGACGTGGACTTGCCGACGCCGGGAGGACCGGTCAGGCCGATCACGCGGGCCCGCCCGGTCAGCGGGGCCAGCGCCTCGGCGACCTCGCGCAGTTGCGGACTCGCGTCCTCGACCAGCGAGATCAGCCTGGCGACCGCGCGGGGCTGTCCGTCCCGCGCGCGGTCGACCAGGTCGGATACCTCAACAGTCCGCGTCACACGTCAGACCTTAGGGACCCGCACGACCAGCGCGTCGCCCTGACCGCCGCCACCGCACAGGGCCGCCGCGCCGACACCGCCGCCGCGGCGCTTCAGCTCCAGCGCCAGGTGCAGCGCGATGCGGGCGCCGGACATGCCGATCGGGTGGCCGAGCGCGATGGCGCCGCCGTTGACGTTGACCTTGTCCTCGGACACGCCGAGCTGCCGCGCGGACACGATGCCGACGGCGGCGAACGCCTCGTTGATCTCGATGAGGTCCAGGTCGGCGGGGTCGATGCCCTCCTTGGCGCAGGCGGCCTTGATGGCGTTGGACGGCTGCTCGTGCAGGCTCGCGTCCGGACCGGCCACGACGCCGTGCGCGCCGATCTCGGCGAGCCAGGTCAGGCCCAGCTCCTCGGCCTTGGCCTTGCTCATCACGACCACGGCGGCGGCGCCGTCGGAGATCGGCGAGGCCGAGCCCGCCGTGATGGTGCCGTCCGCGGCGAACGCGGGCCGCAGCTTGCCGAGCGTCTCCACGGTCGTGTCCGGCCGCACGCCCTCGTCGGTGCTCACGAGCACCGGGTCGCCCTTGCGCTGCGGGATGCTGACCGGCGCGATCTCCTCGGCGAACAGGCCCTTCTCGATCGCGGCGGCGGCGCGCTGGTGCGACCGGGCGGCGAACGCGTCCTGCTGCTCGCGGGTCAGCTCGTAGCGGCCGTTGTACTTCTCCGTGGACGCGCCCATCGCGACCTGGTCGAACGCGCAGAACAGGCCGTCGTTGGCCATGTGGTCGATCATCGTCACCTCGCCGTACTTGAAGCCGCCGCGCGACTTCTGCAGCAGGTGCGGTGCCTGGGTCATCGACTCCTGGCCACCGGCCACGACGATGTCGAACTCGCCAGCGCGGATCAGCTGGTCGGCGAGCGCGATGGCGTCCACGCCCGACAGGCACACCTTGTTGATCGTCAGCGCGGGCACGGTCATCGGGATGCCCGCGGCGACCGCGGCCTGGCGGGCGGGGATCTGGCCCGCGCCCGCGGTCAGGACCTGGCCCATGATCACGTACTGCACCTGCTCGGGGGCGACACCGGCTCGTTCGAGCGCCGCCTTGATCGCGACACCGCCCAGCTGCGCGCCGGAGAAGTCCTTGAGCTGCCCGAGCAGCCTGCCCATCGGGGTGCGGGCACCGGCGACGATGACGGAACCGGACACGAGAGCCTCCAGGAGGTGAGCGAGCGTTAACTTCACACGATACCCGGGGTTACCGAGCGGTACCCCTGTGAGGCGCCGCACAACTGCCCCTGCACCGATTCCGTCACTACCCTGGGGCGATGCAGGAAGCACTCCGCGGTCTCGTCACCGCCATCGACCACGTCGGCATCGCCGTGCCGGACCTCGACGTCGCCATCGCGTTCCACCGCGACAACTTCGGCCTGGAGGTGGCGCACAGCGAGGTGAACGAGGAGCAGGGCGTCCGCGAGGCGATGCTGCGCGCGCCCGGCGACGACGGCACCGGCCCCGCCGTGCAGCTGCTCGCGCCGCTGAACGAGACGTCGACGATCGCCAAGTTCATCGACCGCTCCGGCCCCGGCCTCCAGCAGCTGGCCTACCGGGTGTCCGATGTGGACGCCGCGGCCGACGCGCTGCGCGCCAAGGGCCTGCGGCTGCTCTACGAGCAGGCCCGCCGGGGCACGTCCAACAGCCGGGTGAACTTCGTGCACCCGAAGGACGCGGGTGGCGTGCTGATCGAACTCGTGGAGCCCGCTCAGGACGCCCACTAGGCGAGAGCGCTCGCCACGAACGCCAGTTCGCGGTCCATCAGGCGGTCCTCGTCGGGATTGTGCCTGGCGACCGAGTGCCGGTAGCTCACGGCCAGCGCCACCAGTTCGGCGGCGCTGTCGACGTCCTTGTCGGCCACGCCTGCGCCGCCCGCGGCGAGGATGACGTCGCGGACCTGCCCCGCCACCGCGCGGTGCCGTTCGTGCAGCGCGTCGCGGACGTCCGGATGGGTGTCCGCCTCGCGCCACAGCAGGTGCGAGAGCAGCGGGGACGCGTCGAGCCGGGCGTCCAGCACGGCCACGAGCCCGCCGAGGCTCGCCGCGATGTCACCCGCGACCACGACCTCGGCGGGGTCGACGACCCCGGTGGGCAGCCGGAGCACGAGCGCGGTCAGCAGGTCGTGCTTGCGGGTGAAGTAGTAGTGCACGAGCCCCTTGGGCACGCCCGCGTGCTCGGCGATCCGCGAGGTCGGCGTGGCGTCGAAGCCCAGTTCGGCGAACAGCGCCTCCGCGGCGACGAGGATGCGTTCCCTGGCGGGTTCGTCGGCAGCCATAGCGGACCTCCTGGTGCGCGAAGGGGCCCACGACCGGTCGAGGTCGTGGGCCCGAGTTGTCCCAGCGGGTCAGTGCTGTCCCGCCAGCCCCGAGTGCGCCGAGTTGGCGGCCGGGAGCGCGACGGCCCCCGCCACGACGGTCAGCACACCGGCGACCCACGACGTCCACGCGGCGCCGGTCAGGTCGGTGTACCCGATCACGAACGGCGAGATGAACAGCAGGACGCCCAGCACGATCTGGAACCACTCGGTGGCGACCATCGCGGGCGACCCCAGCGAGACCAGACCGTCGATCGCGATCAGCGCGCCGAGCACGATCATGGTCCACATCACTCCGGTGCTGGTGTCCGCGACCGTCGGGGTCAGCGCCACCAGCACGCCGATCACCACTTCGGTCCAGTCCTGCCACCGGGTCCAAGCCTTGTTCATGGTCCTCAACCTCCATGCCCTTCGAAGGGATACCTCCAGAGTGCGCTTGGTTGGCCGCCCGGTCAAACACTCTTTCGGTGCCCTGCCTCACAGTCGGGCCGTCTGAATCGGTTACTCGTCGGTAACGTGCTGCTTCCAGCGACTTCAGCCCGTTGAACACGATTGGGAGGACACGCCGTGCAGAAGATCCTCGACGCGATCCTGGCCGACGACCTCGACGCCATCGAGTCCCTGCCCGTGCCCACGACGTACCGCGGGATCACGGTGCACGAGGACGAGACGGGCATGTTCGAGGGCCTCGCCACCAAGGACAAGGACCCCCGCAAGTCGCTGCACCTCGACGAGGTGCCCACCCCGGAACTCGGTCCCGGTGAAGCGCTCGTCGCGGTGATGGCCAGCGCCATCAACTACAACACCGTGTGGACGTCGATCTTCGAGCCGATGTCGACCTTCGGGTTCCTCAAGCGCTACGGGAAGTCCTCGCCGCTCGCGCTCAAGCACGACCTGCCCTACCACGTGGTCGGCTCCGACCTGGCGGGCGTCGTGCTGCGCACCGGCCCCGGCGTGAACGCGTGGAAGCCCGGCGACCGCGTGGTCGCGCACTGCCTGGACGTGCAGCTGGAGCACGCCGACGGGCACAACGACACGATGCTCGACCCGGAGCAGCGGATCTGGGGCTTCGAGACGAACTTCGGCGGCCTCGCCGAACTGGCGCTGGTGAAGTCCAACCAGCTGATGCCGATGCCCGACCACCTCACGTGGGAGGAGGCCGCCTCACCCGGCCTGGTCAACTCGACCGCGTACCGGCAGCTGGTGTCCGCCAACGGCGCGAACATGAAGCAGGGCGACACCGTGCTGATCTGGGGCGCGTCCGGGGGCTTGGGTTCCTACGCCACGCAGTTCGCGCTCAACGGCGGCGCGACGCCGATCTGCGTGGTGTCCAGCCCGGAGAAGGCGGAGCTGGTGCGCTCGATGGGCGCGGAGCTGATCATCGACCGCAGCGCCGAGGGCTACCGGTTCTGGAAGGACGAGCACGAGCAGGACCCCAAGGAGTGGAAGCGGTTCGGCGCGCGCATCCGCGAGCTGACCGGCGGCGACGACCCGGACATCGTGTTCGAGCACCCCGGCCGCGAGACGTTCGGCGCCAGCGTGTTCGTGGCGCGCAAGGGCGGCACGATCGTCACCTGCGCCTCGACGAGCGGCTTCCTGCACCAGTACGACAACCGGTACCTGTGGATGAGCCTCAAGCGGATCGTCGGCTCGCACTTCGCGAACTACCGCGAGGCGTGGGAGGCGAACCGCTTGGTCGCCAAGGGGAAGGTCCACCCCACAGTGTCCAAGGTGTACTCGTTGGCGGAAACCGGACAAGCGGCGCACGACGTCCACCGCAACGCCCACCAGGGCAAGGTCGGCGTGCTCTGCCTCGCCCCGACCGAAGGCCTCGGCGTCCGCGACCACGACCTCCGGGCGACGCACCTGAACGCCATCAACCGGTTCCGCGGCGTGTAGCCGGGGTGCCCCTGGAACACCACCAACGGGTAGCGTGGGGGGCATGGGCCTCGCCGACGATCGTGACCTCGTCCCGCTGGGATCCGGCTTCGACATCGCCAAGCGGGGGTACGACAAGGGCCAGGTCGAGGACCACCTCGAACGGCTCGACTCGGACCTCCGGCTGCTGGCTGCCGACCGGGACGCCGCGGTGTCCCAGACCAACGACCTCGCGCGCCAAC